>WBZX01000082.1_pt1 | contig 46809 bp, 39 predicted proteins | sample 5204211 | NCBI WGS metagenome assembly WBZX01 (sample SAMN12344362, study PRJNA552823) | activated sludge metagenome | biome: Activated sludge suspended growth; feature: Nitrification reactor; material: Wastewater; isolation source: activated sludge from nitrification reactor of wastewater...
TAACGTTCATAACTGGACGTTCTAGCATACAGTTAGCGAACAAACCACCTTCAACATAAAGCAATTGAGCAGAGTTTGTATTTCCTACTGCTTTCTTTAGAACGTCAAAGGCATCACCATCAGCAAACTGGCGAATATAACGGCGTGGCATGTCAGCTTTCTAGAGAGGTGAATACAAACGGAACGAGCATACGTGGCATGGTTTGCCTTGCTCAAGCAAACCATGCTCACAACACATCAACTACCATGCTATGAATCGTTAGACCGATGGCTTCCGGGCAGGCAGTTCGCACACGCCATCCTTGCAGGGGACCAGCTTGAAGCGATTTCGGGCGATCCAGAGATAGACCTTGCTCCCGAGCCAGGGCACTCCGGGGATATAGAGGAACGGAGCGAGGAGCCAGAAGATCGGCAGTCGCCAGGCCATCCAGCGAAAGGCGGAGAAGCCAGCATAGACCGGGCTTCCTGAAGGGGGCACGAGGTGCATCTCTTCAATCAGTCGAGATGGTTCCAGTGGTGGCGTGGTAGCGGGCAGCTTCTCGATGTCCCGACCATCCTGATACCGCAGTGCCTTCAACCAATCGAGCTTCTTCAAGATCGACACGCTCTTCTGACAGAAGGCACATTGGCCATCGAAGAGTACGGTTGCCTGACTATGGGTTGCGGTGGACATGATGACATTCTACACGCCAGAGGATCTCGTTCCCAGCCTTCGGCTGGGAACGCACTGCCCGCCAGCCTCTGGCAGGCTGCAATCGTGAGAGTGCTACTGCTTGTATCGACAGAAGTGCTGGGCACACTTCACCGCTGCCAACCGGAGGCTGGCCTACAGTGTGTTCCCAGCCGGAGTCTGGGAACAAGGTGTTACTTCTTATCCACCCCCGGTAGCGGAAACAGTGTCGATGGCACATGTTCCTGTTCCATGATCTTAACCAGGCGTGCCAGCACTTCTGGGTTCTGTTCTGCTACATCAGTGGTCTCGCTCTCATCTTTACCCAGGTGATACAACTGGGTCTTGATCGTCTTGATGTTCTTGGCATTGGCCTGCTGTCTGAGTTGCTGACGAACTGCCTTCCATTCCCCCGCGATGACAGCCTGCTGGCCACCATAGCCTGGCGATTCCCAGTAGAGGAAGTCGTGTGTCTTGGTTTGTGGCTTACCCATGAGGGTGGGCAAGAAGCTGATGCCATCGGTATCCTTCGGCGTGGTGCTGCCACTGATCTCTGCCAGGGTTGGCATCACATCCCAGAACGCCCAACTAATGTGATTCACACTACCGGGAGCGATCTTGCCTTTCCACGAAGCGATGAACGGTACCCGCAAGCCACCTTCGTACATGCTGCCCTTGAGTCCACGTAACTTGCCTGCTGAAGCAAAGAACGTCGAATCAGCTCCCCCGACGTTGTGCGTGGGGCCATTGTCGCTGGTGAAGATGATCAGCGTCTTCTCGGTCAGGTTCAGTTCATCAAGCAACTGCACCACCTTGCCCACGGTACGATCCAGCTTCGAGACCATCGCTGCATAGCCTGCATGCGGTTGGGGATGGGGGATGTATCCCTTCTTGCCATCGTAGGCCGGATCATCCCCCAGCTTGCCCGCGTATTCTGCCAGGTCAGCGTCAGGCACCTGGATGGAAACGTGCGGAACGGTGACAGGCAGGAACAGGAAGAACGGCTTGGCCTGATTCTCGCGAATGAACGCTAGTGCCTCCTTGTCAAACAGATCATGGGAATGGATCACTCCAGTCTGCTTCTGGTTGCCATGCAGATTGAAGCGAGTGTTGTTGCGATACAGGTATTCGGGATAGTGGTAGTGAGCATGCCGTTGGCAGTTGTAGCCGAAGAACATGTCGAACCCGTGCCTGAGCGGATCACCTGTGCTATCGAACATGCCGAGCCCCCATTTGCCGATGGCACCGGTGGCGTAGCCTTGCTGTTTCAGCAGCCTGGCAAACGTGACATCCTCGCTACGAATCGGATGCTGGCCTTCCGGTTGAGATTCCTTGTTATCGCGGATGTACGCATGGCCGGGATGCTTGCCCGTCAGCAAGGCACATCGTGAGGGAGCACAGACATTGTTCCCCGCATAGAAACGGGTGAACTTCATGCCACCCGCTGCCAGCTTGTCGATGTTGGGTGTCTTGATCTTCTGCTGGCCATAGCAGCCTAGCTCAAAGCAACCCAGATCGTCAGCGAGAATGAAGACGATGTTGAGTTTGTCTTGAGCCTGTATCGGGAGTGCCAGACATGCAAAGCAGAGGAGAGTGAGCAGTCGCATAGGAAGACCTTGAAGTGTGATATAGATTCTATGCAACTCCTCGTTCCCAGCCTCCGGCTGGGAACGCACTGCCCGCCAGTCTCCGGCTGGCTGCAATCGTGAGCATACTTCCCGTGCTTCGACAGAAGAGACGGCCCCACTTCACCGCTGCCAGCCGGAGGCTGGCCCACAGTGTGTTCCCAGCCAGGGGCTGGGAACAAGGTGCTTGAGCTTTCGTATATTAACCACGTTCCCCACCATGAAAGCAACTGATGGTTTATCTCTCACGCATCTACACCAAAACCGGCGATGATGGCACCACGGGTCTCGGCGATATGTCCCGCGTGGACAAGGACGACATTCGGGTCGCCTCCTACGGCACCGTGGATGAACTCAACTCCATGATCGGCATCCTGCTGGCCCACCATCAGGGCATTCGCGAGTGGACCTTCCTGCGGATGGTGCAGAATGATCTCTTCGATGTCGGAGCTGATCTGTGCTGCCCGATTGCAGAAGGTGAAGTGGCTGGCAAGAAGCTGCGAGTGACCGAAGCTCAAGTGCTGCGGCTGGAACAAGGCATCGACCGATTGAACGAAGGCCTGGCCCCACTTACCAGCTTTGTCCTTCCGGGTGGCAGCAGTTCAGCAGCATGGGCCCATCTGGCACGTACGGTCTGTCGGCGGGCAGAACGGGAAGTGGTAACGCTGAGCAAACGCGATACGCTCAACCCCCAGGCGATGATCTATCTGAATCGCCTGTCTGACTATCTCTTCGTCCTGGCCCGTCGTCTGAATCAGGATGGCGAAGGCGATGTGCTCTGGAAACCGGGTGCCAGCCAATAGCTATGGAGCAGGCCATGTCCACTCTGCCACCAACTGACGAAGCCTATGCTGATCTGGCGCAGCTGACCGGTCGTTTGATTCACGACATCAAGAACCATATCAGCACCCTGGGTCTGAATCTACAGTTGCTTGCCGAGGACTTGCACGAACCCGAGACCCCCAAGGAACGCCGGTCGCACCAGCGTGTACTTCGACTGCAGCACGAAACCCAGCGGCTGGCAGAACTCTCGAACGACTTTCTCCGCTTCATCCAGCAACGCGACTTGCAGATGTCGCCAACCAAGATCAACGACATCATTGATGATCTGGTGGACTTCTACGGCCCCTCCGCCCGCCAGGCCCATGTCGAGATCAAAACCTTCCTCCCGGGCGATCTGCCTGTCATCGATCTGGATGTGGAACCGTTCAAACAAGGGTTACTCAACCTGATGCTCAATGCCGTGCAGGCGATGCCTCAAGGTGGCACGCTCAGCATCCAGGCTGAGCTGGATCAAAACAGCCAACCACCGCGCCTGCTTCTGAGTTTCATCGACACCGGCATCGGCATGACGAAGGAAGTGCAGGAACAAATCTTCAAACCTTTCTTCTCTCTACGCTCTGGCGGCACCGGCCTGGGTTTACCTACGCTTAAGAAAGTCATCGAAACCCACGGCGGTTCCATTAGTGTGCAGAGTGAACCGGGCAAGGGGACGAAGTTTATCATTGCTCTGCCGGTGAAATACTAACCCGAAGCGTTAGCGAAGGACGCCTCGCGACAGGCGTACGTCGATATCTTTGCTTGTTTTATTTATCACCAATACGATTTATTCCCTGCTGGCGCCTCTGGCTGCCAAGGTGTCACATCACTCCGTCGTGAGTTCTTCCCTCGCTCACACTTCGGGTTGGTATGCATCATGAGAAAACGCTGAAACTCCTGTTTGCCTCTTGAGTTCGACTGGCTGCTGTCTTAACCTCTAGGCATCTGAGTCATCGTTTTGTGAAAGAGCCTCGCATGAAGCTGCTTGTTCGTGGGCTGGCGCTCACTGGTTTGTTGTTTGCTATCGTTCTCACCCAACTACCCGCCCAGCCGCCCGGCAAACTGAAGCCGACGGTGTTCGCTATCACCAACACCACGGTGGTGGCGAAGCCTGGTACCGAACTCAGCAAGACAACCATTGTCATTCGTGATGGCATGGTACAGGCCATGGGTACTGATGTGCAGCCACCATCCGATGCCAAGCTGATTGATGGTAAGTCACTCGTCATCTATCCAGGCTTCATTGATGCAGGCAACACTTGGGGCATCGATACCACACTCCGTCGTTCGGAAAGTGGTCCGGCGGAACCGGTCGACCTCGCCAGTGAAAGCCTGGCTGCGACCAAACCTGACAATCGCAAGGGCCTGACTCCTGAGTTCGATGTCGCCACCGCCCTCAAAGCGGAAGATGATTCAGCCAACAGTTGGCGCGAACAGGGCATCGTTGCCCGTCTCGCTCTGCCCGAAGGGAACATCCTTGGCGGACAAAGTGCCCTCATCCTGCTCAATGGCGCTGCACCACGAAATGCGATCATCAAATCCAACGTTGCCCTGCATGGGGCCATCAAGAGCATGGGCTTCGGTGGTGGCTATCCCTCCACGCTCATGGGCACGGTCGCTCACTTCCGCCAGTTCATGTACGATGCCGCTTACCAGCGCCGCCTGCAAACCGCTTTCAAGCAGGGTGCTCTCAACGTTCGCCCTGTGTTTGATCCCGCGCTTGATACCGTCGTCAACGTACTGGAAGAGAAGCTGCCTTTGATTCTGGAAGCGGAAGGCCGCGATGAAATGAACCGTGCTCTCGACATCTGTGCCGAGTTCAAGATCAAGCCCATCCTCTATGGATGTTCGGAAGGCTGGCGGCTCGCTGATCGCCTCAAGAAAGAGAACATTACCTGCATCGTGAAGCTCACCTTCCCCGATAAGGCCCGCATGCAGGCCCGTCGCCGGGGTGGTCCAGGCATATTTGATGCTCCCGGCAGCGATGATGCCGCACAAGCCAAGGACTTGCCAGCCAAAGTCGTGAAGGACTTTGAACGCAAGCATCAGGAAGAAGTGAAGAACCTGGGCGTTCTCTTGAACGCTGGCGTGAAGTGCGTTCTCTCAGGCAACGGCGTCGAAAGCACCGACAAGTTCCTGGCCAAGGTTCGCAAGGTCATCGCCGATGGTGTACCAGCCGACAAGGCACTGGCTGCGATGACGCAAGCCCCTGCTGAACTGTTTGGTGTTGACCGTCTGTTTGGGGAAATCGCAGTGGGCAAGCCTGCCTACCTGGTTGCATTCTCAGCCAAGTTCACCGATGAGAAGGCCAAGGTTAAGCACGTCTTCGCGGAGACCAGCTACTTCGAATATGGTGCTGATGCTGCAAAGCCCGCCGCATCAGGCGACCCCAAGGAACGGATGACCGAACTGAAGGAGAAGATCGCTCGCACCAAAGAACGCATGGAGCGAGGCAAGGGCATGCTCGAACAGGTTCCTGAGAACCGCCGGGCACAGTTCAAGACTCGTATGGATGAAGCTGAGAAGGAACTCAAGAGTGATGAAGAGGAATTGAACAAGCTGATGAAGGGCGACAATCCTCCAGCTAAGGACGACAAGAAGCCTGAGGAGAAGAAGGCTGAAGCCAAGAAGACTCCAGATAAGAAGACCGAATCCAAACCCGAGGAGAAGGACAAGAAGCCTGACCTGGCTGCTGAGGTCGAAGCTGATCGTCAGCCCAAGACCAAGACGGCAGGCAATGTTCTCATCAAGGGTGCCACAGTCCTGACTGCCACCAAGGGCAAGTTCGTGGGAGACATCCTCGTTCAAGGGGGCAAGATCAAGGAACTGGGTACCAACCTGGCAACTCCTGCCAACACCACTGTGATCGACGCTGCCGGCCTTTTCGTGATGCCCGGCGTGATCGATACGCATAGTCACTTCAGCATCAGTGGTGGCGTCAACGAAGCAACACTTTCGGTGGTTCCCGAAGTTCGTATCCGCGATACCATTGACTCCGATGATGTGCAAATCTACCGGGCGCTGGCCGGTGGTGTGACCATGGCCCGTCTCTTCCACGGCTCCGCAAACTGCATCGGTGGTCAGGATGCGGTCATCAAGCTGAAGTATGGTCAGCCTGCTTCATCGCTGCTGATCGATTCGAAGAAGGGTGTGAAGTTCGCTCTCGGCGAGAACGTCAAGCGCAGCGATGGCCGCTTCCCCAACACCCGCCTGGGTGTGGAAGCAGTCTTCGTTCGTGCCTTCACCGAAGCACAGGAATACAAGAAGAAGTGGAAGGACTACGAAGACTCCAAGGGTTCCGCCTCTGGCAAGGTCGAACCTCGCCGTGACCTCCGTCTGGAAGCACTGATGGGTATTCTCGATGGCGACATCCTCGTCCACTCACACTGCTACCGTCTCGATGAGATCGTGATGCTCCTCCGCATTGCTGATCGGTTCGGCTTCAAGGTAAAGAGCCTGCAGCACGTGCTCGAAGGCTACAAGATCGCTAGCGAAATTGCTGCTCACGGTGCATCGTGCAGCACCTTCTCCGACTGGTGGGCCTACAAGATCGAAGCATTCGATGCCATCCCTCACAATGCTGCTTTGCTTCAGGAAGCAGGCGTGCTGACGCTGATGAAGTCTGACAGCAACGAACTGATGCGACACCTGAACACCGAAGCTGCCAAGGCCATGAAGTATGGTGGCATGTCGGAAGAGCAGGCTATTCGCCTGGTGACCATCAACCCTGCGACCCAGCTCAGTCTGCAGGATCGCACCGGCAGCATCGAAGTGGGCAAGGATGCTGATCTCGCCATCTTCAACGGCCATCCCCTCAGCGGCTTTGCCCGTTGCGAGATGACGCTCGTCGATGGTGAAGTCTACTTTCAGCGTGAAGGCTTTGGCAGTGTCAAAGCTCCTGCGTTCACTGTGCCTACTACCCGTGGGCCTGAGCTGGGCAACCTGAAGGTAACACGCAATGCCAACAACAACTATGCCATCAAGGGCGTGACCGTTCATCCCGTGACCGGGCCAGTCGTCAAGAATGCCCTGGTGCAGGTGGCACAGGGGAAGATCAAGTCGATTCAAGATCTGGACAAACAGACCGAGATCGAACTGCCTGACACCATGTCATTGGTTGATGCCAAGGGGCTCCATCTCTACCCTGGCATGATCGATAGCGCGACGATCCTGGGTCTGACTGAACTCGGTTCCGCCAAGGAAACGCAGGATTTCAGCGAAGGTGGCGACTTCCAGCCTGACCTTCGAGCACTGATCGGCATCAACCCCGATTCGGAACTCATCCCCGTGACCCGTGCCAACGGTGTGCTCACCGTGGTGACTCGTCCCACCGGTGCAACCGTTTCCGGACAGGGTGCGATTGTCAACCTCTATGGCTGGACACCACAGGAAATGAAGCTGGTTGATCCGTTCGGCTTGCACATCGAGTTCCCTGCTTCGGCACAACTCGTCAGTGGCAGCCCGGATGGTCCACCTGCTGCTCGCGTCTTCGCCAAAAAGGCACGGGAAGAGAAGCTCAAGTTCCTCAAGCTGCAGTTCAGCGAAGCCCGCCGCGATGCTGATTCCATCAAGACAGGCATCAAGAGAACGCTCGATCCCCGCCGCGAAGCGATGCTCCCTTACTGCACCGGTGATAAGCCTGTGATCGTCAACGCCAACCGCAAGGCTGATATTCTGGAAGCCATCAAGTGGGCGGACGAGGTGAAGGTCAAGCTGATCCTCAGCGGTGGTGTCGATGCCTGGAAGGTAGCGGATGAACTCAAGAAGAAGAACATCCCCGTCCTCTGTGGGCCGTTCACCGTGATGCCCCAGGAAGGGCACGACACTTACGATTCTCAGTACCGTGTGGTTGCCCGGCTCCACGAAGCAGGGGTCAAGTACTGCATCCGTTCAGGAGGTAGCACCAACACCCGCAACCTGCCCTACGAGGCTGCGATGGCTGTTTCCTACGGCCTGCCTGCTGATGAAGCACTGAAGGCAGTCACCCTCTACCCAGCACAGATTCTGGGTCTGGCTGATCAACTGGGTTCCATCGAACCAGGCAAGATGGCCAACCTCGTGCTGACCGATGGCGATCTGCTCGAGCCCTCCACCCAGGTGAAGAGCCTGTTCATTCAAGGCAACCCCGTGGAACCGACCAGTAAGCAGACCAAGCTCTACGAACGGTACCGCGAACGCCTGCAGGAAGTAAAGTCTGGCCGTTCACCTCTGGGAACCACGAAGTAACTAGGTTGGTGGAGTACTGCCTTTGTTGGAGTACCGCCTTCGAGCGGCAAGCGATTGCCAATGCTTGCCACTCGAAGCCGGTACTCCAGCACCATCTTACGATTAGGCCATAGCTCATATCATAACTTGGTCTTATCATACGATATACCATGCCAACACCTTCGCCCGTCAAGGGCACGCTTGCTTTCGTCACCCTCGGCTGCGCCAAGAATCTGGTCGATTCTGAACGCATGCTAGGCCATTTGACCGTCGATGGGTATGCCCTCGTTCCCAATCCTGACGGTGCCGACGTCGTCGTTGTCAATACCTGTGGCTTTATCGAAGCAGCCCGGCAGGAATCGCTGGGTGTTATCCAGGAAATGATCGACCTGAAAGAGCAGGGCAAGCTCAAGGCTGTCGTCGTGGCGGGGTGTCTCGCCGAACGGAAGAAAGACACGCTGCTGCAGGAAGTGCCTGGTATCGATCACCTTGTTGGTGTCTTCGGCCGTGAAGAAATCTCCGATGTCTGCGATAAGGTGCTGCTTGGCAAGCTGGATGCACCTGTCGCCAAGAAGGTGACCAGCAGCAAGAAGAACATTGACACCAAGCCCAGTAAGAAACTGAGCCTGAGCATGACGGCCCCGAAGCCTGATCTGTTGCTCGAACAACGCTCACTCTTTAAGCCTGCACCGGTGCGAGCACTTCCCGATGATGCCCGTCTCCGCATCACCCCTCGTCACTTCGCCTACCTCAAGATCAGCGAAGGCTGCAACCGCCTCTGTACGTTCTGTGCCATCCCCGGCATGCGCGGCAAACATGCCACCAAGCCCATTGAAATGGTCATCTCCGAAGCGAAAGAGCTGGCAGCGGATGGTGTCCGTGAACTCAACATCGTCGCCCAGGATTCCACTTACTACGGCATGGATCTCTACGGCAAGCCCCGCCTCGATGATCTGCTTCGCGAACTCGACAAGGTCAAAGGCATCGACTGGATTCGTGTTCTTTACGTCTATCCAATGTACCTGACCGATTCCCTGCTCAATGTACTCAGCACCGCCAAGAAGATCGTGCCCTATGTTGATATGCCATTGCAGCACATCAACGACACGATGCTCAAACGCATGAGCCGCAAGGTGACCAAGAAGTCGACCGTGGAACTGGTCAACAAGCTCAGGCAAGCCATTCCGAACCTGGTCATGCGAACCACCTTCATCGTCGGCTTCCCCGGCGAGACCGAAGAACAGTTCCAGGAACTGATCGACTTCACCAAAGAGATGCACTTCGAACGAGCTGGTGTCTTCACCTACTCCTTCGAGCCTGGCACTCCAGCAACGAAGCTGCCCGGCCATCTTCCCGAAGAGATCAAGAACGAACGACGTGATCGGTTGATGAAGACCCAGCAGAAGATCGCCTTTGCCTGGAGCAAGAGACAGGTAGGGCAGACGCTGGATGTCCTCATCGACAGCCCCGATCCGGAGATGCCGGGCTGGTGGCTCGGGCGGTCGTACGCCGATGCTCCCGACATCGATCCGATTGTGAAAGTGAAGGCGAAAAAGCTGAATCCAGGCGACCTGGTTTCAGTGAAGGTTACTGCAGCAGAGGGGTATGATCTGTTGGCGAAAGCCTAGGTGCATTCATGTCGAGCGATACTCCTCGCCGGTCGTTCCTCCGTCGGTTCTGGATACCCATTGCCTTGATTGTGGTGGGGATAATTATTGAGGTTGTCAACTGGACGACAACCATCACTGCTGAAGTCCTCCTCCCCCAATTCGCCAGCTCTGCACAAATGGTATTGGGGCGAAACGTCGCTCTACTCTTTGCAGGCTTCCTCTTCATCTGGCTCCTGTTCACAAAGCAACTGAGCAAGACTGTGAAGTACAGTGCCATCGGTGTCGTTCTCTTACTGGCAGCAGGCTTTGCTGCCAGCATTCGTTCGATTGAAAACACCGGCAACAATGGTTACGTCTTTCACTTCCGCTGGGAACCTACCCAAGATCAGCGGCTCGCTCAGTTCATCAAGACAGCCAAGCCTGTAAGCCTATCCGCACTCGATGCCTCCGCCCCCCGTTACACCGATTTCCTCGGTCCCAACCGCGATGGCATCGTGCCCGGTGCCAAGTTGATTACTGACCTGTCGAAGAACGCGCCCAAGGAACTATGGCGTCGCCCGGTAGGTGGTGGCTATGCCAGTTGTGTTCTGGCTGGTGGTTTGGTTATCACCATCGAACAACGCGGCGAAGAAGAGATGATCGTTGCCCTCGATCTCAAGACCGGCACCGAACGCTGGACGCGAGGCTACCCCGGCCACTTCAAGGAAAGCCTCGGTGGCAACGGCCCACGGGCAACGCCAACGATTGCAGACAATGAAGTCTTCGCCCTCGGTGCCAGCGGTTTGCTGGTTGCTCTCGACCTCGAAACCGGCAAAGAGAAGTGGCAGACCAACATCCTTAAGGATGCTTCCGCAGGGAACATCACCTGGGGCATGTGCGGGGCGCCCCTCGTCACCGCTGACAAGGTGATCGTCAATCCCGGCGGACCACAAGGCCACGGCGTGGTGGCTTATGATCGTGCAACTGGGAAACCTGTCTGGCATGCAGGCAGTTCCAAGGCTGCTTACTCGACGCTTGTGCTGGCCAAACTGGCCGGTGTCGAACAGGTACTCGTCTTCGATTCCAACGGTGTGGCTGGGTACGATCTCAAGACGGGCACCGAACTCTGGCGTCATCTCTTTCCCACGTTCAATGGCATCAACGTCGCTCAACCGCTGGCCCTTCCAAACGATCAGGTCTTCATCTCGGCTGGTTACGATGCAGGCGCAGTGCTCGTGCAGGTGAAGAAGGATGGCGACAAATGGTCGGTCGCCCCACTCTGGCAGAACAAGAAACTCAAATGCAAGATGGGCTCAGCCATCTATTACGAAGGCCATCTCTACGGTTTGGACGATGGTATCCTGGCCTGTCTCAATGCCAAAACGGGTGACCGCAAATGGAAGGGGGGCCGTTATGGGCATGGGCAACTGCTGCTGCGGAACAATGTACTGGTGATCCAAGCCGAATCAGGCGACCTGGTTCTGGTCGCTGCCGATCCAACTGCACATAAGGAACTGGCGAAGCTGCCTATGCTTCCGGGTGGAAAGACATGGAACGCCCCGGCACTGGCTGGTAATCTATTGCTGCTGCGTAACCACTTTGAAGCAGTGTTACTGGAACTGGCTACTGACAAGTAATGAAGCTGAACACCACCCATATCGATTGGATCAACATCGTCTTGATGTTCATCTCGGCAGCAGCAGCCTACGTGCTGCCCTTCGAGGTCTTCCTCTTTTCGTATGCCGTGCTCGGCCCGCTCCACTACCTCACCGAGATCAGTTGGCTGCACGAACGGAAGTACTTTACGACCGGTGCTCGTGATGCCATCGTGCTGTTCTTACTCGGTGTGCTACTCTTCTTCGTTACGTTCGGAGTGCCCAAGTTCTTTCCACCTGCTGCCAACGCTCCGCAGCACGTGTTTGATCAGTACCGTCATTCGATGCAGCAAGCCGGTGCTACTATCATCTACCTGGCTTTCATGGCTGCTCTTGCCATGACAGCCTTCAAAACGCTTGGCAGCAAGATTGCCATGATGCTGCTCGCCGGTGTGTTCCTGATGGGCATGATCAGGCTGCCTATCTGGCTGCTCTTCTTCAGTGTCTTCCTGCCAACGCTCGTGCACGTCTTTCTGTTTACAGCGGCGTTCATGCTACTGGGGGCACTTCGCAGTCGAAGTGTCCCCGGGCTGCTCGGCTTCGTACTCCTCTTTGCCATCGGTGGGTTTCTGCTATTCTATCGCCCTGATGTCTACACCGTGGTCCCCAACGAAGTGAAGAACTACTACCGGTACTTCGTCGAACTCAATGGTTGGCTCGCCAGTCTCTTTGGTGAACGCTGGACCCGCAGTAGTGCCAATGAACTCGCCTACCAGACCCCGCTTGGTGTCGCACTGATGCGGTTCATTGCCTTCGCCTACACCTACCACTATCTGAACTGGTTCTCCAAGACATCCATCATCAAATGGCACCAGGTGAATTGGCTGCGGATGACAGCCATCATCGTGCTCTGGCTCGTTGCCGTGTTTCTTTACTGGTGGGACTACCAGATCGGCTTCATTGCCCTCTACACTCTCAGCTTCCTGCACGTCTTCCTCGAGTTCCCCCTCAACTGGCGCAGCTTCGGGGAGATCGGCAAGGAAGTGCGGTGTATTGGAATGAATGGTTGGTCGAGACCTGCGATGCAACTCAAACCCGCAACGTAAAATGCGCCAACGGAATCCCGCAGGCGCATCTTCGTTCACGAACTACTCCTTCGGCTTGGCTAACTCAGGCCGCAGCATCGGGAAAGCATTCTCGAGCTTCTGTTTGGCTTTGAGGTCCCGCAACAGGTCTTCCAGCATGTTGGCCGGATTGAAACTTGGCGGGCTGGAACGGGGTGGGAACTCTTTGAATGACACAAGGAAGTCAGTCACGCCTTCCATGCCCTGATACACTTGTGGAACGTGGTTCATGATCCAATCCCAATAGGTATTGGAAGTGATGTCAGCACGCTCGAAGGGATCCTGCATCAGGTTGTAGATCTTGGTCAAGCGCAGCTTTGTGAACGGTTCGGCCCAGACAGCCATCGTTCCGGGCATACGCTGCTCAGCAAAGCTCATCTTGTAGTCGCCCAGACGCATGCCGACGAGCAAACCATCATCATCCGTGTAGTAGAACCTGTCGCGAGCGCTCTTGACACCATTGTTCTTGCCCACGGAGCCTTCCACTGAGGTTAGGAACTTCGACTGATCAAACCCATCCAAATGCACTTTGTAGTTGATGCCATTGGCGGTATAGCCCTTCTTGCATTTGGCGATGATATCGGGCTCGCCAGCGATGGCACAGAATGTAGGAATCCAGTCGTTGTGGCTGGCGAGTTGATTGGTGACGGTGCCGGGTTTGATCTTGCCTGGCCAGCGCACGAGGCAGGGAACGCGGAATGCGCCTTCCCAGTTGGTGTTCTTCTCGCTGCGGAACCAGGTCATCGCGGCATCAGGCCAGGTGTTCATGTGCGGGCCGTTGTCAGTCGAGTAGACCACCAGGGTGTTGTCAGCGATGCCCATGTCGTCGAGAGCTTTGAGGATGTTGCCAACGTGGTTGTCATGTTCGATCATGCCATCGATGTATTCACTGTCGCCATGCTGGTACTTGCCTCGGTTCTCGGCTTTGACGTGCGTACGCAGATGCATGCGGGTACCGTTCCACCAGCAGAAGAAGGGCTTTCCTGCCTCCTTCATCCGCTTCATGTAATCGATTGCAGCAGCACTGGTTTCATCGTCAATGGTTTCCATGCGTTTCTTGGTGAGGGCGCCCGTGTCTTCGATGGTCTGCTTGCCGACCTTGCCGAAGCGGGGATCAACCGTGGCATCATCCTTGTCACTGGCCTTGCACTTGAGCACACCCCGAGGCCCCCACTTGGCTTTGAACTTCGGGTCCTTGGGATAGTCAGGCAGTTCGGGCTCTTCCTCGGCATTGAGGTGATAGAGGTTACCAAAGAACTCATCGAAGCCATTGACGGTAGGAAGCGTTTCGTTGCGATCGCCGACGTGATTCTTGCCGAACTGCCCGGTGGAATAGCCCAGGTTCTTGAGTAGCCCGCCCACGGATGGATCGAGTTGGCTCATGCCCATCGGGGCACCGGGAAAGCCTACTTTGGTCAGTCCGGTGCGGATGCCATGCTGGCCAGTAAGAAAGGCGGCCCGACCTGCGGTACAGGACTGTTCACCATAATAATGCTGGAAGCGAAGGCCTTCCCTGGCAATGCGATCGATGTGAGGCGTCTCGTAACCCATCAGCCCGCTGCTGTACGCGCTGATGTTGGTGGTGCCGATATCATCGCCCCACATCACCAGGATGTTAGGCTTCTTGCCATCCTGCCTGGCCTTGGCTTCCACCTTGTTATTGTGAGTAGAGATGGCAAGCATCTGAGCCGGGCTGACTCCTTCCGAACAACACGAAGGTGCCGACACACTCAGAGGCTGACGTTCTATTTCAAGCAACACCGGTTGCGGAGCGGTGTTCGCATTGGCTGCTGTGTTCCATGAACCCGATGCAGCGAAGAAGCCGAGCGCTATCCCGCATGCCAACACCGCCAGGGTGAAGAGATGCCTGGTGACGTTCATATAGAGACTCCAAGTGGAAGACTGGGGTGGAAGCCTCAGCCTAACCGGAGGACTTGGGAAGTCAAAAGAAAGGTAATGAATTCAGGATGAAGCTGAGAAGTCAGATGTCGGCGAACATTGATATTGCAAAAGAGCCGTCGAGGCCAGTTCTCCGATCATACTTCCTCTACGAAAACCACTCAGAAACAGTGTTATTAGTGGCATTTTCTGGTCGCTTGCCTGTAAACTGATGAAACGGATGCACAGGAATCAAGACGAGTTGGATCTCTAGCAACTGCGACGGAGTTCTGTTCGTGTCGGAAGAGCCAGTCTATCTGCACTACATGAATGCCAACGTGGAAGGTCAACTACCACATCCGCTGGTCTTTGGGCCGTTGTATGGCAGGCTTGTGACTGAAGAGGAGATTTCCGGGCAAGTCATCTCAGTGATCAGCTATGGTTTGCCCCGACGCTACTTCGTCTGGAGCACGTTTCACGCCGATCTGCAGATCAAAGAGTACGGCGGCAAGTCCGTCGTCCAGGGGAACGGCTGGCATCTTTGCCCACCCCAGGAAATTCCTGAAAAGCACGTCAACTATCTGGTGGAAGGCAAGCTCAGAGATCACGTCTTCGTTAAAGTGACTGATCCCGCAATGGCAACATGGTTGATGGAATTAGCTGATCGATACAAGCCACCAGGAAAACCTTTGAGCTTGCGATTATTTCTGAAACAGATGTATGACAGCGTCGGGAATGAAGAGATCGAGAACAAGATCAAGAAAGCGTGGAAGACGATTAAGGGATGACAACAGCTAAGGTGCTCTCAACTTGAGATCGTTTCGCTTGATCACGCCACTCCAAGCCATCCCATGTATCGATGGTTTGTCGCCCTGATGCCAGGAGATGCCAACGCGTGTCTCTGTCCAATCACCTTCCGGAATGACGGAATCGAACCTGACTTTAGTTTTTGCATCAATGGAAACCTTCCCTCGCCCCGTGGCACAGTGTCCCAACTCCAGTTGTTTCCATTCATTCCCTACACGCACTTCTATGCTGTAGAGCGGTCGAATTTCACCAGCAGGAATGCCATCGGTGTACGATTCGGGTGTGTAGCCTGCATACGCTATACGAGCCTTGCCAGTGTTTTCTACTTCAAAACTAAGCTTCTCGCCCCCATGGCGTGAACAAGTCCCCAGGTACTTCACCGTTGGTGCATCAGTACCAAGTAACATCGCAACAATCATGGCAAGCATGTCATGTCTCCGGTTTGGATGCTGTTAAGACGAGGCACCTTGCTGTTGGGATTGAAAATGGTGAACTGTCGGGGTGGTTATGGTTGTAGCAGTGGAATGGAAAGAAACTAAATCACCTTTTGCAGGAACTTCCTTGTTACTTCCCTTTCCTTGCTTTGATAGTCGATAAACATATCGACTATTACTTACATCCTTGAGGTCCACTCAGGATAGCCGGAGTGATTGGAATGAAAGCTTCTCCCAGCTTGGTGCATGGCGGTTTTCTTGTCAGCATGGCTCTTTCTCTATTTGCTGTTACTGCACCAATTGCTGCACAGGATAAGCCGGCACCATCAGCAGAAGTGACTGCACCGGTAACCGATTGTCAGGCTTGTGGGCCATTTGATTTTAAGAACCTGCCCCCGGTTCAATCTCTGCCTCGTACCGGGCCTTTTCAGAATCCACCCAAGGACTGTGGCTATTATTCACTCTTTGATCAATTGCATGGCGAACTGCGTCAAGGACCACCCAAGTATGGTTACCCCTCGTTTGCATTGATGCAGCCAGGCTTCTTCAATGCTGACTTTCGCTATCTCGATGATCCGAACAACACCAGTACGAACCTCTTTGATCCACTCAAGCGAATTCGTCTCGGTGATGATTGGCTCTTCTCCACCGGTGGTCAGGTGTGGAACCGGTCCATGAACGAAGGGAATAGTCGGCTCACTGAAGTCAACAACAACTACAACCTGTTCCGAGCCCGTGCCTACACCGACCTCTGGTATCAAGATCGCTTCCGTATCTATGCTGAGTTCATCACCGCTCAGGACTTTGATCCTGAACTCGCCCCGCTTCCTATCGATGCCAATCACGCCGACTTCCAGAATCTCTTCCTCGATTTCAAAGTGATGGAATGGGAAGGCAAGCCCGTTTACATTCGTGCGGGTCGACAGGAGATGCTGTACGGTTCACAACGATTGGTTTCCACGCTCGATTGGGCGAACACCCGTCGCACCTTCCAGGGCATCACGGCATTCCGTCAGGGCGAGAAGTGGGATGCCTCCGCGTTCTGGGTACAGCCTGTCATCCCCAATAAACTTGAAATGGACTCAGTTGATAACAATCAGAACTTTGCAGGTACCTGGTGGACCTATCGCCCGGAGAAGGGACAAGCCGCCGATTTCTACTACCTCTTCCTCGATAATACCAACAACCAGACTCAGCAAGGTATTGTCCGGGCACCGTTCAATGTGCATACGCTTGGCTCCCGGTATAGTGGCGATAAGAACCATTTCCTGTGGGATGCTGAACTGGCACTGCAGTTCGGTGAGCAAGGTAATCAGAGTATTTTCGCTGGCATGGCTACCGCTGGTGCAGGCTATCACTTTGAAGATGCACCACTCAATCCAACTTTCTGGTTGTTCTACGATTACGCCAGTGGTGACTCGAGTCCGAACTCAGGGAACTTCAATACCTTCAACCAACTCTTTCCTTTTGGTCACTACTATCTCGGTTGGATCGATCTCGTAGGCCGACAGAACATCCAGGACCTCAACGCACACCTATACTTGTATCCCACCAACTGGGTGACGCTCTGGTTCCAGTACCATCGCTTCTGGTTGGCAGAAAGTCAGGATGCACTCTACAACGCCGCAGGAGCTGCCATCCGTCGATCACCTGATGGATCAGCGGGCCGGGATGTCGGTCAGGAGTTTGATGTAGTGGCGAACTTCCACATCAACAAGAATGCTGACATCATGGTGGGATACAGCAAGCTCTTTGGGGGCGAGTTCCTCAAGAACACTTCTGGCCCCAATAGAGCCAGTGATGCTGACTTACTCTATGTGATCTACAGCTTCCGCTGGTAAGACCACTAGAAGTGATTTCAAAACCCTCCTGAAGTAACCTTGCGCCCAGTAAGGAGTTCTGTCAAGATGTCGGCGTGAACAGGGAGGTCACGTCGATGGGAAGACAGTTATTGACCGAGTCGCAGTGGGCCAGGATAGCACCGTTACTGCCCAAACGTAAGGCAAGTAAGCGAGGAGGTCGCCCTCGAGCCAGTGATCGAGCTTGCTTGGAGGGTATTCTCTGGATGCTCAAGACCGGAGCACGTTGGGAAGATTTGCCACGTGATCGAGGCTGGCCCTCTTACAGCACGTGTCGTCGTCGCTTGCTGGAATGGGATGAGCAAGGAGTATGGGTATCGCTTTGGCGTTCCTATCTGGGAGAACTCGATTCTCGTGGTCAACTCGACTGGTCAGAAACATTCGCTGACGGCAGCTTTGCCCCGGCGAAAAAAGGGGGCCAGCCGTCGGAAAGACCAAGAAAGGCAAGGGAACCAAGTGGATGGTGGTGGCAGACGGCCAAGGAATTCCTTTGGCGAACTACTTGGACTCAGCGACCCCGCACGAAGTCACTTTGATAGAACCCGTTCTGGCTCGTGTGGCAGTACCACGGCCAGGGCGAGGACGGCCCCGCAAGAACCCCACACGACTTATCTATGATCTGGCTGCAGACTCTGATCCGCTACGCTTGCGATTGAAGAGACGTGGTATTGATCTTATTTGCCCCCACCGTGTCAATCGCCGTAAACCTAAACTGCAGGATGGACGTAAATTCAGACGTTACAAGCGACGTTGGAAAGTAGAACGCACTTTTGCCTGGCTGGGAAACTTCCGCAAACTCGTTGTACGTTGGGATCGCTGCATCGAAGTCTACCAAGCCTTTTTCAACGTCGCTTGTATGATCATCACTCTCAGGCAGTTTTGAAATCACTTCTAGTAACTCGCCGAGAGTTCCGTCTCGGAGCATTACGCCAACCACGGAGCTCAAGGCGAGTTGCGCTACAAGTACTAAGGCTTCTTGGCGGATGCTGCCTGGTTCAACTGAATCGCCTTCACCTGTCCCTGGCGAGCATAGTCGATGGCTTCGCCAAGGAGCCGAGCACATTCACCAGGGGCATGGAAGCCCATCGAGTTCTCGGCAGCAACGAAGTCTAATCGCCATTGGGCCTTGCGATGCAAAGCTCGAGCTTCCTTCAGTTCCGCATCGCTCTTGCCCGCCTGCTTGGCTTCTTTCAGGTACTTGATCAGGTCAAGGGTTGCATCTTCAGCTCGTACCATCAAGGCCTTGGTACGATCCTGAATGCCGGTAACCCGCGCAACGATCTCCTTCTCTGGATAGTGATGGCAAGTCTGGCAGGCACGGGAGATGTTCAGCATGGGGCTGCGAACATGATGATCGCTCACCTTGATCGCACCTTCACGAACGTAGGGCATGTGGCAGTCAGCACAGGAAACACCTGAGCGGGCATGGATACCCTGCGACCACATTTCAAATTCAGGATGCTGTGCTTTCAGAACCGGAGTACTTGTCTCGGTATGAAGCCAATCCTTCCAGCCTACCTCATCGTAATAATCTTCAATCTTCTCTGCCTTGATGCCCTTGTGCCAGGGGTAGGTCAAGAGCTTGCCTTCGCCTTTGAAGTAGTACTCGACATGACATTGTGAGCAGACCATCGAACGCATTTCCTGTCGGCTCGCTTCCACATTCGGATCGTACCCTGTCTTGCGGCTGCCGGTACGCCATCGTTCTACACTCGGTAAATGAGGCAGGGGATCCTTCGACTCAGCCAATACCTTGATGCCATTGAGGAAGCCGGGACGGGTGACACGCAGTGCCATGCTGGTGGGGTCATGGCAATCGATGCAACTCACCGGATGTGAGACGAGCTTGCGGGCATCACCAAAGGGCATGGCACAGACTGTCTCGAAGCCTTTCATGATAGCTTCCTGTCGATGGGCTGCATCCTTGGCAACACCAGCTTTGACGCCTGCATCATAGTAGGTGGGGATGATGGATGAATGGCAATGAAGACAAGCACCGGGTTGTTTGAATTTCTTGACCCGCTCTGTCTCGTCCTGATCGGACAGCATGTAAGCGTGTCCTCGTTCTTCTCGATAGTCTACGCCAAAAGCGTAGCCTTTGAAAAGCGTTCGCCAGCGTGGGTCATCATCCAGTTTTTGGAATGCCTCTGAACCGCCATGCTTGGTTCGTTCGATGTCTACAGTTCGTTTGTAGCTGTCGAATTGCCGTGGATAGTTCTTCCCCCAGATGGCAGGATCGATTGTCGTTTCATTGACATCTGCCATCAGGAAGACATGCTGCTTCGCTTCTTCCTTGCGCTGGGCAATGTTCTGCCACAGCAGCATGATGCCAAACGTGATGGCAGCCACGATGAGAGCCAGGACGATTTGACCTGAGGATATCCAGGATTTCTTGGCATTCGATGTTGACACAACAACCTCGTGCTGGCATGGGGAGAGTGATAATCAGCGAGTAGGACCATGTCCGACATGCTGATGGCAATGAATACAGTTGGTCTCACCCTTATGGGCTGGACTGCTATGGGCTATTTCCTGCACCATCTCTCGATGGCAGTTGATACAGTTGTTCTGGAGGATGGCAGAGTTCTTGTTGTGGATGCGAATGGGTTCGTGGAAGTCCTGCAAGGTAAAACCTTTGGAGTGCCAGAAGCCGTTCTCGGCTTTGGCGAGATACTTGCCGACAAAGTCGTGGGGCAGATGGCAATCGACGCAACTGGCAGCTGCATGGTGGCTGGACTTCTGCCAGCCATCGTACTGTTCGCGCATGATATGACAGTTCACGCAGGCTTTGGGATCACTGCTGAGATAACTCAGCCCTTCACCGTAATAGACCGTGTAGGCTCCAGACCCTGCGCAAACACCAATCAGTGCCCAGATGAAGACACTTGCTACGCTTCCACCGATTAGCCACTTCAGGTATTTCATATGTACCATCAATGAACGAGTAATTCTTATATCAGACATGTGTGTCCAGTACAATGGAAAAGTTCGATTCCACTTGTGTACTCCTGTCGACTCCTCTTGCTTCTGCGTAGTTCTTTGAAATGGCTACCGTTTCCGAGAATGTCCTAGCTATTTTGAGTACCGTTATTAGTCTTATAAAGCTGCAAGTCCCCGGAGTCGACCATGCGTGTACTTCTAGCTTCTCTGGCACTGGTAACGAGTATCGGAGGTGCTCCGCTTTCCGCATCGGATGCCATCAAGCCCAATGTCGTTGTTATTATGGCCGACGATCTTGGGTATGGAGACATCTCTTGCAACGGCTCGAAAACGATCGCAACTCCCAATATCGACAAGCTGGCAAAAGAGGGTCGGCAGTTTACCAGTGGATACAGTTCAGCGTCCACTTGTACGCCAACGCGGTACTCCCTGATGACGGGCACGTACGCATTCCGTACCAAGGGTACGGGTGTCGCCGCCCCCAATGCAGCCGCTATCATCCAACCAGGAACAGAGACGATTGCGACAATCATGAAGAGGGCAGGCTATGCCACAGCGGTGGTAGGCAAATGGCACCTGGGTCTGGGAGATAAACAGCCCGATTGGAATGGTGTGCTGAAACCCGGCCCGCTCGAGATCGGGTTTGATCATTGCCTGCTCCTGCCAACTACGAATGATCGTGTTCCGCAGGTGTTCGTCGAGGGGCACCGGGTGAGAAACCTGGATCAGAAAGATCCGTTGTGGGTCGGTGACAAAAAGCCCAGCGATGACCACCCCACAGGCATCAGCGAGCGGTCGAGGCTCAAGTTAAACTGGAGCGTTGGGCACAACAACACGGTGCATAACGGCATCGGTCGCATCGGATTCTACACGGGTGGTACACAGGCACGATTCAAGGATGAGGATCTTGCCGACGAGTGGGTGCGCGAGTGCGACCGATGGATCTTCCAGAAAAAAGGCTCGCCGTTCTTCCTGTTTTTCGCATCGCATAGCGTCCATGTCCCGCGGATGCCCCACGAACGATTTCAAGGGAAGTCTGGCCTGGGCCTGCGTGGTGATGCGATCCTGGAGTTTGACTGGCAGGTGGGTGAGGTCATGAAGACGCTCGACCGTCTGAATCTGACCGAAAAGACGTTGGTCATTCTGTGTTCAGACAATGGACCGGTGTTGGATGATGGATATCAGGATGGTGCGGTGGAGAAGCTAGGTGGCCATCTGCCGGCCGGCCCGTTTCGTGGCGGGAAATACGGTGTGTTCGAGGGTGGCACGCGTATCCCATTCATTGCCCGCTGGCCGGGACGAATCAAGCCGAGCGTGTCGGATGAGGTAGTATGCACCATTGACTTTGCCGCCAGCCTGGCTGCACTCACTGGAATCAAACTGGACAAGAACTCCTGCCTCGATAGTAAGGACGTGTTGGGTGCGATACTCGGTACCCCCGGAGCAAAAGGCAGAGACTGCCTGCTTCAACAAGACAACAGCAGCAGCAACTTCGGGATGCGGGCGGGCAGATGGAAACTGATACGACAGCGGACAGTCAATAGGGAAAAAAACAGTCCGGCTTATCGTGAGTCTCTCTTCAATCTGGATAGTGACCCTGGGGAGATTAAGAACGTGGTTGCCCAACACCCGGACGAGGCGAAAAGGCTGCACGACTTATTGGAGAACGAACTGGCGGAGCGCAAGGACCGACCATGAACTGTTGGCAGAGTTCACTAGACGCTGGGAAGCGGCTGTACTGATAAACCCCTGCGCCAAAGGAAATGATGTTGTGGACGTGTCAACAAAAGAAGGCCATTTGGCCATCGCTCAAACATACCGCAGTACCTTGCTCAGCAATGTGATTCCGTTCTGGATGCGGTACGGTCTGGACCGCGAGCACGGCGGCTACCTCACCGCCCTTGACCGCGACGGCACCGTCATTGACACCGATAAGTCGATTTGGTTCCAAGGCCGGGGGGCATGGACGTTTGCCACCCTCTACAACACCGTCGAGCAGAAAACGGAGTGGCTCGATGCCGCTTGGAGTGGCATTGAGTTCCTGCGACGACACGGTAGCAGCGCTGACAGCAAACTCTACTTCACCGTTACCCGCGAGGGACAGCCTTTGCGGATGCAACGGTACGTCTACAGCGAGTCATTCGCGGCCATCGCCAACGCCGCTTATGCCCGAGCGAGTGGGAACGCTCAGGCCGCCGACGATGCCATTGCATTCCTGGATACCTACCTGGGGTATTCGTTCGAGCCGGGCCGGATGTTGCCCAAGGTCAATGACGCGACCCGTCCGATGATGGGGATTGGGGCATTGATGATCGGCATCGCTACTGCTCAGGAAGTTCGTGAAAACCTTGGCGACGTGGTGCTGAAGGGACGGACGTGTACATCGTGGATCGACTGGGCCATCGAGCGGATCGAGCAATATTTCCTGAAGCCTGAGCACGAGGCACTCATGGAGGGTGTCGGCCCGAACGGCGAGATCATCGACCACTTCGACGGTCGGCAACTGAACCCCGGCCACGCCATTGAATGCGCGTGGTTCATTATGCACGAAGGCAAACGGAGAGGCGACCAGCGCCTCGTCCGGCTCGGACTTACGATTCTCGACTGGATGTGGAAGCGTGGCTGGGACGACGAGTATGGTGGCATCTTCTATTTCCGCGATTTGCGAGGGCAGCCGGTGCAGGACTACTGGCACGATATGAAATTCTGGTGGCCTCACTGCGAAGCCATCATCGCCACACTGCTCGCTTGGACGCTGACCGGCGATGAGAAGTATGCCCGCTGGCACCAGCAAGTGCATGAATGGAGCTTCCGCCACTTCCCCGACCCGGAGTTCGGCGAGTGGTATGGCTACTTGCACCGGGACGGGCAGATATCGGTGCCGCTCAAGGGGAACATGTGGAAGGGGCCGTTTCATCTGCCCAGAATGTTGTGGTACTGCTGGAAACTCTTGGATTCCGATGCTGGGAGGAAAGGGTACACTCCATGAGGATGATCTTGATGACGATCATGATCCTGGCTGGGTCGGACGCCCTCGCCAGCGATTGGAAGCGGTTACCTTCGCTCCCTGACAATGAGGGTTTCGCTGGCGCGTACGCTGGGGTCAGCAACGGCGCACTCCTTGTCGCAGGAGGTGCCAACTTCCCCGGCAAGAAACCGTGGGACGGCGGCAAGAAGGTCTGGTACGACAGCGTCTTCGTGTTGGAGAAACCGAACGAGGAGTGGAAGCACGCCGGTACGCTGCCACGACCAATGGGGTATGGCATCTCTCTAACGCACGGCGACGGTGTGGTGTGCGTGGGGGGAAGCGACGCGGATCGACACTATGCCGATGTCTTCCGTCTCGAATGGAAGACGGGCAAACTTGTCAGGACTCCACTCCCGTCTCTTCCGAAGACCCTTGCCTATGCCAGCGGTGCATTGGTTGGAGACAATCTCTACGTTGCCGGTGGCCAGGAGAAGCCTGACTCCAATACTGCAAAGACGCTATGGAGGATCGATCTGTCAACCAAGGATCCGAAATGGACAGAACTCGACATATGCCCCGGTGGCGGTCGGATGCTGTCGGTAGCGGCAGGCTTCGATGGAGCGTTCTGGATGATGGGAGGAGTCGATCTCTTCGCCGGGAAGGATGCAAAACTCGAACGTCGTTACCTCAAAGATGCCTACCGTTTCGACCCCGATAAGGGCTGGAAGCGGATCGCCGATTTGCCCTACCCTCTCGCGGCAGCGCCATCGCCCGCCCCTACAGACTCCACAGGCTTCGTCATCCTCGGCGGTGATGATGGCTCCCAGATCGCCGTTCGTCCTGAAATGCATCGCGGCTTCTGCAAGACAATACTTCGCTTCGACCAGGTGCAAGAGAAGTGGATCGAGGTCGGAGAGCTACCGGCTCCACGGGTGACCGTCCCGTGTGTGGTGTGGAATAAGACATGGGTGGTACCGAGTGGCGAGATACGACCCGGAGTCCGATCACCAGAGGTGTGGAACTTCACGCCCGGGAGCAAGGAATGACCACACCCATTCAACCTCACAACTTGTCGATCTCCAGGACGGCATGGTTGGTCGTCGTGCTGCTCATGCCTGTCGCGTTGTTGAATTATCTCGACCGTCAAATGCTGGCGTCGATGCAGACCTCCGTGATGGCTTCCATCCCGAGCTTGGGTAAGGCTGAGAACCGGGAAGAACTTTGGGGGTTCATGCTCGGTCAGTTCAAATGGGTTTATGCGGTGTTCAGCCTCGTCGGCGGGTACATCGCGGACCGGTTCAGCCGCCGTCTGACGATTTGCAGCAGCCTGTTTGTGTGGTCAGCGGTGACATGGTGGACCGGACACGTTACGACCTACAACGAGTTGCTCTGGACACGTTCACTCATGGGCATCAGCGAGGCGTTCTATATTCCGGCAGCGTTGGCCTTGATTGCCGATTTCCACACTGGTCACACCCGCTCCCGGGCTGTCGGGTTGCACCAGATGGCGATCTACCTCGGCGTGATCGTCGGTGGCTTCGGTGGCTATGCCGCTGCCGATCCTAACCTCGGTTGGCGACTCACTTTCACTGCCTGCGGCATCTTCGGAATGCTGTACGCGATCCCGCTCGTGCTATTGCTGCGAGATGCACCGAAGTCGCAGGAACTGCTGGCAGCCCCACGACTCTCTCCAGTTGCTGCGGTCTACGAATTGGTGACCAACTTCTCTTTCATCCTGCTGGTGTTGTACTTCACCTTACCGGCGATGGCCGGGTGGGTGGTGCGTGACTGGATGCCGTCCATCCTCAAGAAGGAGTTCGGCATTGGCCAGGGACAAGCGGGAGTGGCTGCAACCCTCTACTGGCAAGTCGCGGCTATCCTCGGCGTGGTGGGAGGTGGTTGGCTGGCAGATCGGTGGATGAGGACGAACGAAACGGGCCGAATCTATACCAGCGCCATTGGCATGTGTTTGATCGTCCCGGCAATCTTCGGCGTTGGCAACGCTGGTTCGCTCGCGGTCGCAGTGGCGTTCCTTATCGTCTTCGGTCTGGGATGGGGCTTTTTCGACTGTAATAACATGCCTATCCTGTCGCAGATTGTTCGACCCGAGTTGAGGGCGACTGGCTACGGCATCATGAACTTTGTCAGCATCAGTGCAGGCGGACTGGCCGATTGGGGATTCGGTGTATTGCGTGACCGACAAGTGCCTCTCAATGTGATCTTCAGCTTCTTCGCCGCACTTGCCATCTTTTCTGTCGTATTGGTGCTGCTCATCAAGCCCCGGCCCGAAGTCGCCAAACAGGAGCAATCTCGATGATGGGCAAACTCGCTGGCCTGGTCGCTGCGACCCACACGCCGTTCGACGCGAATGGCCAATTGAATCTGCACGTCGTCGAACGGCAGGCTGAACACCTGCAGCGCAACGGGGTAAAGGCCGTTTTCATCTGTGGAAGTACCGGCGAGAGCCATTCGCTTACCATCGAGGAACGTCTTGCCCTTGCCTTGCGATGGAGTGAAGTGGTACGTGGGTCGGAGATGCGGCTGATCGTTCATGTTGGCTCGAACTGCATACATGATGCCCGCACGTTGGCGACTCAGGCGCAGGAACTTCACGCCTATGCTATTGCCGCACTGTCTCCGAGTTATTTCAAGCCGAAGTCGCTCGACACCTTGATTGCGTGTTGCGCTGATATCGCCGGGGCTGCACCAGAGACACCGTTTTATTTCTATGACATACCAGTCCTGACCGGTGTCAGCTTCCCGATGCCTGATTTCCTTGCCGCAGCGGATCGCATCCCGACGCTGGCGGGCATCAAGTTTACCAACCCGGACTTGATGGCTTTCCAAAACTGCCTGCATACTCAAGGTGGGCGGTTCGACATCCCATGGGGCGTGGACGAGTATCTATTAGCAGCGGTGGCACTGGGAGCCATCTGTGGAGTCGGAAGCAGTTACAACTTCGCCGCCCCGATCTACCACCGAATGCTGGCAGCAGTCGAAAGAGGCGATCTGCAGACGGCGCGTGCCGAGCAGTTCCGTTCGGTTCAACTCATTGGGCTTCTTGCTGAGTTTGGCTACATGGCCGCCGCCAAGACAGTTATGGGCTTTCTCGGCGTCGAAGTCGGCCCGGCCCGGCTGCCGAATGGGAACCTCACCACGGAGCAGAAAACACTCCTCCGGGGACGCCTCGACTCTCTTGGTTTTTCACTGGTTCAGGACCAGTGAGTGCTCTATTCGGTCGAGCAAGGTGCCTTTCAAAAGTGCTGTTTCAAAGGCAATCGTCCTACAGGAAATAATCAGCGGAGAGGAAGGGATTCGAACCCTTGATACCCTTGCGGGCATATCGGTTTTCGAGACCGACGCATTCAACCGCTCTGCCACCTCTCCGGTTCTGGAGACTCTCGTCTCCGGCTCATTGCAGTATATCAGTTCTTCTGATTCGCTGTAGTGGTGACACCGTGCAGCTTATTTTGTTCACCAACTAATGCCACTTTGGGTTCCAGGGGCTTATCGCTTTGGGCGAAGGCCATCACGATGAGCTTATCGCCCACTTCGGCCATTCTCGCTGCTCCGCCGTTGAGGGTGCATTCGCCCGGTTTGCCATTGGGGAGGACGTAGGTGATGAAGCGTTCGCCATTCTCGACATTCACCACATGCACCGCTTCGTTCACCTGAATACCGGAGGCATCGAGGAATTCAGGACCGAGCGTGATGGAGCCGACGTAGTTGACGTTCTTGTTCGTCAGCCGGATGTTGTGGATCTTCCCGTGCAGATAAGTGTGTAGCATCATGCGTTGATTGCCTTTCGTCACGCTAGCTTAGGGGAATGCGTGGTGATAAGCTAGGGTTCGAGTTCATGAGCTTGCCAGCCGGCTGAAGCCGGTACTCCAACATTACTTCGTCAGCGTCTTCCCTTCTTCCAGGAACGTCTCCTGCAAGGTCAAACCCAGGATCGTCGCCTGTTCCCGACGGGCCAGGATTTCCCAGGGGGTGCCTGGGTGTTCCTTGATAATCTTCGTCAGCAGCTTCTGCCGTTCGCTGTCGAAGCCTCGGGTTTCTTTCTGTTCGAGCTTCTTCTGCGGGACGATGATCCAGCCGTTGTGGTTCTTGGCATCTTTGATTTTGGGCGTATCCTTGCGGAGCTTGTTACCCAGCACGAAGCTGTACTCCTGCACGTGGGCCATCTGGGCCAGCACTCTTGCCTGGGTATAGTCGAAGTGGGCAAGCCAGCGGGCAGACTTCTCCTCGTCCCGTTCTAGCTTCTTCATCTCCTCCAGAAGGTCGCTGAGCTCCGCAGAAACATAAGCAGGCGACTCCTGCTCCTGTTCAATCTTCTTCTTGAAGTTGGCTTCGTCGCTTTCCTCTGGGAAGCGCATCCGGAAGGTCCTGAGCGAGCGGTCCAGCACCTTGGTGGCTTTCATGGTCATCATACGCAGTGGATACTGACTAAGCTTGCCTTCCAGTTCAGAATCGGTGGTATAGTCGGGCTGATACTTTTCGAAGGTCTTCTGCGACATGGGTGGAAAGCTGGTGGTACTGAGCCTGCGAGCATTGTCATTGCTGAGTGCCAGCTCTTTCAGTACCAGTGCAATCTCCTTGCCAGTGATGTTCGGATCAGCAGACTTCGTAGTCTTGATAGCAACCGGAGGCGCTGACGTTTTCTCAGCATCAACAACTGTTGGAGCTTTGCCCAGTAGTTGAGGCTTCTGCTCGTAGCCTTTGTCCTGCAGATACTTGTTGATTTCCTTTTCCACATGTGGCACCAGCAAGGTTAGTGGCAGAATGCCTGCCTTCAGACCGGGGTCTTTCTCAATCCGTTTCCAGTTGGCATCGACACTGAGCGTGGCCAGTTGGTTGATGGTATCCATGAAGGCAGTGCCAGCCTGACCAGTGTTGCTGAGGCCAATCGAACTCTGCTTGGCCTGGCAGGGTAGCCAGACCTGCACACCTTCAGGCACCTGCTGAAGTTCAGCGAACATGGCTTCGGTGAGTGGCCCGGGGGATTGACGGGTGATGCCTGCTTCGGGGTCGCTCTGGGCGATGTCAAGGATGAGCAGCTTCTGCTTCGCTGGGCAGGCTTTGAGTTTCTCGTAGAGCCAACTGAGTGGGATCAGCTTGCTGGCGAGCTTGGCATCGCGGTCTGCATCAGCCTTGGCACCATCGGGTGGAAGTTCACCATCGATCGGAATCAGATAAGTCTTCCCAGCCAGGTGTACTGCATGCATGGCCAAGGCAAGCACCACTCGATCTCCTGCTCGACTGGTACTGAGGAACTCTTCCACGTTGGCTTCAATGGCAGCCTTCGTTGGAACGATGGGCTTCTGATCGTCCACGTCGCTAAGCAGCACGACTTGATCGCGCGGGAACGAAAGTTCGGTGATCAGGTTTCGTCGGAGACTTTGCAGACCGAGAGCATCGCCGAGGAAGGACCGTTCCAGGCGGAAGCCAGGGTTGAGCGGATTGAGGTAAAGGTAATCGCGAATACCAATGAGAAGAGCCCGGCCGGGGTACGGTGCGGGGATGCGGGCGAGCTTGCGTTTATCCCGCTTGTCCTGATCTGGCATGCTGGTAAGGTCGCCCCCCAGCTTGTCAATCACTTCGTTATTGTTGAGCAGACCACCTTGCGGTACAGGCGCAGGCTGTGTCGCCTTCACCTGTTGCTGGGTAGCTTTGTCAGCAAGGGCGAAGAGTTGATCCTTGAAGACAAACAGTCCGGCACCTATGGCACCGATAGCCAGCACCGCAACGACGAGGAATATCCAGGAACTGTTCCGCTGCTTGCGGGCCATCCGCTGCACGTAGGTTTCCGGTTCCGTCGTGGCTGGCAGCTTCTTCTCGACCACCGGCGCAGGTTTCTTCTCTACCGCTGAAGGGGGAGAGGCCTGGGCTGAACCATCCTGCACTTTGAACACTTTCGTGCAACTCTTGCAGCGAACCGATTTGCCCACATATTCCTGGGGCACCTTGATCGACTTACGGCAGTGGGGACAGGCGGTTGCCACCAGAACGCTGGCCATAGTGCATCTTCTCCGAATACTCTAAGTTAGCATAGCTGACGAAGAGAGGGAGGGAAACAGCATCGTGCCAGAGATACGGAAGTCGCGTGAAGACTGGCAAGCGGAGCAAGCGGCACACCGAGCACGGGTGCAGCCTTGGACGAAGGACCGTGTGGAGCGAAGCCTGCGTGGCCAGAAGCATCCGGTGTACGATTTCCTCTTCGAATACTATGCGTTTCGCCCTGCTCATCTCGAACGATATTCACCCGGGCTGGATGTGCTACTGTGCGAAGCAACAGTTACGGAACTCGATTGGCCTGACCGGTATCATGTTGATGCTGATGGAGCCTGCCTTGATGCAAGGACCTTTCCGGCCAGGCGGCTACCGATGCTCCGCTGGACAGTACGGTTTTTAGAAAACTGCCTCGAGCGACACCCTCTCTTCCACTGCTATGGCTTGCACGAATGGGCCATGGTCTATCGTTCGCCGGAAGTCAGGCACGAACAGTATCCACTGCGCCTATCAGCAGAGGAACTGGCCTTCTTCGTCGAAAGCCAATCGTTGTGCTGCACGCACTTTGATGCCTATCGGTTCTTCACCCCAGCAGCTACGCCCCGCAATCGTTTCTCACTCGATCGCTTCAGCACCATCGACTTTGAACAACCCGGCTGCATCCACGCCAACATGGACATCTACAAATGGGCCTTTCAACTGATGCCCTTCGTGGACAGTGTACTTCTAGCCGATGCGTTTGAACTCGCAGTAGAGGCAAGAGAGATCGACATGCGTGCCAGCCCGTATGACCTGACTGCACTGAGGTTCCCACCCATCGCGATTGAAACAGATGCAGGACGTTCAGAGTATGTCGCCCATCAACAACAGTTGTTCGCCAAGGCCCAACCATTACGCCAGCGGCTATTGAACGTGTACCAGCAGATGGTGGAAAGAGTGAGTAGTCTTGTTGGAGTACCGGCTTCAGCCGGCCTGCGGATACCTATCGAGAACGTCCAGACCGGCTAACCCCGCGACTCCAACAAATACGCCGCCAGCGCCTCTTTCCAATAAGGCAATCTTGGAACACTGGCGCATTCCGTCTCCATCACACTATACCCCGGTCGAAGGGCTGGGCTGTTGTACTCCTTCGTCGTGGTCGGCTGCAAATCAGCATTCAGCTTCTTCAACTCAAAGATCGTCGAGGCGAACTCATGCCAGGAGCACTGCCCAGCATTCGTCAGATGATAGAGCCCGAACGGACAACTCTTGATGAGTTGGAGCGCACCTTGCGCTACATCCTGTGCAGAACTGGGGGTGAGAATTTGATCACCAACCACTCGAATGGTCTTACCCGCGGTGGCCAGCTTGATCATCGTCTCCACGAAGTTGCCACCCTTCCCGCCAACGCCATGCTTGCCGTACAGGCCACAGGTGCGGATGACGAAGTGACGCGAACAGTATGCCCGAACGAAATACTCCCCAGTAAGCTTGCTGATGCCATAGGTGGAAAGGGGCCCGGGGGCATCGCTTTCCACATAGGGTGTCGTGCGATTGCTATCGAGCCCGAAGACATAATCCGTACTGAAGTGTACCAGCGTGGCACCTGCTGCTTCGCAAGCCCTCGCTACCTCCTGAATGCCGAAGGCATTCGTCGCAAAGGATGCTGTCGGGTCTTTCTCTGCATCATCCACCTTGTTGTACGCTGCACAATTGATGACCAGCTTCGGTTGATGATGACTGAAGAAGCGTTGAATCGTGCTCGTCTCAGCAACATCGATATCCGCACGTGTGGCTGCAAGAAACGTTCCCACTGGCAGCAGAGCAGTGATCTCGCGCCCGAGTTGACCTTGCGAGCCAAGGATAATGGTGTCGTGTGGATTCATGTGGAGCTACCGTACCCCTAGCTTCTTCAAAAACTGTACCGCTGCTGTCGCCTCTGCTTGCGGATCAGCCCCCGGCGTCTGCTTGATCGTATACGCCCCGGCATAGTTGCAGGCTTCGAGCGTACCCAGCCAGCTAAGCCAATCGATGTCGCCATGCCCGACTGCTACTTCCTTCGCAGGCCGATCAATGCGACGGGGAATCGCATCACGGGCATAGGTATGAACCAGGTGCGACTTGGCTGCGAATACCGTGGCTTCGATGGGCTGCTTTTCCATCAGCAGCGTCGCAGGGTCGAGTGATACCCCCAGCGAACCCGTATCCAGCCTGCTGATGAAGCCTAGCAGCTGTTCGACCAACTCCAGTCCGACATCGAGAGCAATGCGGCAACCAATGCGATCACCAAACTGGGCCAACTCTGTCACCGCCGTCAGCATCCGTTGGTAGCCTGGATCGTTTGGTTCGGTTGGAATGGCACCAACCCCCATCAGGATGAGACGTGCTCCCAGATCAAACGACAACTGCATTGCCTTCCGCAATCGTTCCAGCCGGGCTTCGAGGCCATCGAGTTCATCCAGCCCACGCCGCAGCGGACACCGGAGCGCCACGGGACTCAGCAGATGCGACTGCAACAGATGCCGCACTTCCCGACGTGCCGTATCCCCCAGAACATCCGGTCCGAGCGGCCCGATAGCATTCAACACCATGCCACTACAACCAGCCTTTGCTGCAACAACCACAGCAGCCCGAAGCGGCTGACCTATCGATTCAAGTGTGATAGCGATCATGGTGTTATCATAGCAAGATTACGGGAGCATCGAAACGAACTCGTGCAAGCTGGGTACCCACCCCAGGTTGGATATGGCGTAACAGAGAGTGCATCTCTTGTGACTTCCAGCATGCGTTAGAACTCTCATCGCAACATGCAAGAACCTGTTCTAAAGTTCCAAGACACTGAGAGAATATCATTCCTGATCAAGCCGATCCGGTTACCTGCTTCGCTGCAGGCTACACATTGCAACTGGCTCACGTCGCACCAAGCAGAGGGGTTCATCTCATAGCCACCTTGCAAAGCACTTCATGGCCTCGCTAGAATGATGTAGTCGGTGAACCATGACATCGTTCACACCTTAAGACAAAGGTTTGAAGCAGCCAAGAGATTAAAACCTTTCGTGTCGCGAGTGAACGAAAGGACTAACGAGGCAGACATCCCATGGGTCGTATTTTCGAGAAGCGTAAGCACTCCATCTTCAAGACCGCCCTTCAGAATGCGAAGGTCTATTCCAGGTACAGCAAGCAGGTGTACATGGCGGCCAAGAAGGGGGTGCCTGACCCGGATGCCAATCCGCTGCTGCGTCACGTTGTCGATCGGGCCAAGAAAGATAACGTTCCCGCCCATGTGATTGACAAAGCAATCCAGAAAGCTGCCGGTGCGGGTGGGGAGGATTTTCAACAAGCACGATATGAAGGTGTTTGTCCCGGTGGTGCTTTGGTCATCATCGATTGTCTGACCGACAACAATCGGCGAACCATTTCGGACCTGCGGCCCTGCTTCACTAAGACCAATTCCAAATTGGCTAACAGTGGCTCGGTCACCATGATGTTCGATCACCTGGCGATTATTCAGTTCCAGGGCGACGATGAAGACAAGGTGATGGAAGCGTTGTTCGCCGCTGATGTCAACGTGGAAGAGATCGAACGGAAGGAAAAGACGATCACCGTCTTCGTTCCACCAGGCGAGTTCTTCAAAGCCAAGAAGGCACTGCTTGAGGCGTTCCCCGGTCTGGAGCTGGAAGTCCAGGAAATCGTGTTCCTTCCTCAAGAGACCAAGACACTCAGTGCGGAAGACCAAGCTATGTTCGAGAAATTCCTGGGCATGGTGAACGAGTCGGACGATGTGCAGGAAATTTATCACAACGTGGCGATGCCGTAGGGTTCAATTCCAAGCCACCTCATTCCTGGGATCACCCATGCTCTACCGACTCGTTATGCTGTTTGCCGTCCTAGCGATTGCTCCACTGTCGGCTCAAGAAAGGCAGCGGCCTCCGGAGGTCCGATCCCCCGAAGTGGGTGAAGAGCGCAAGGTCACCTTCCGCGTTTATGCTCCCCAGGCCAAAGCAGTGCGGGTAAACTCCAGCGATTTCCCCAAGCTGAGCCCCGCTGATAGCGCCACCATGAAGAAGGCGGAGAATGGTGTGTGGGAAGCCACTGTCGGCCCTCTGCCTGCCGGTGCGTACCGCTACCATTTCGTAGTTGATGGATTAGCCGTTATCGATCCGGTTCATGGCGAAACCAGTCAATCGAACCGTAACACCTGGAGTCTGGTTACAGTACCGGGGACTTCTGATGACACCGCCAAAGTTCCCCACGGAGCCGTGGCTCAAGTGACTTATCAGTCGACCACGTTGAATCGGCCAAGGCGGATGCATGTGTACACGCCACCGGGCTACGAGAAAAGCGAGGGGAACTATCCGGTCTTCTACCTGCTTCACGGAGCCAGTGACAGCGATAACTCGTGGAGCACCGTTGGGCAGGCCGGGTTGATCCTCGACAAGCTGATTGCGTCGGGTAAAGCCAAGCCCATGATTGTTGTGATGCCCAATGGTCACACCGCTCCCTTCAGCTTTGGCGGCCGGGGCAGCAACTTCGATCAGCAGATGAGCGACTTCGGCAAAGAGTTCGCGACCGACATCAGACCCTACGTTGAAAAAACCTATCGGGTGAAGACAGATCGACAGTCACGTGCCATCGCTGGCCTATCGATGGGTGGAGCCCAGACCCTCAACATCGCCTTCGACAAGCTGGAAGACTACGGCTATGTTGGCGTGTACAGTTCAGGTGTCTTTGGCATCGCTGGTGGATTCAACAATCAACCACCGAACAAGAAGTGGGAGGAATCGCAGCAGGCCACGCTCGACAACAAACAGTTGAAAGCTGGTCTGAAGCTGGTCTGGTTTGGTTGTGGCAAGGAAGACTTCCTCTTCAAGACCAACAACACCACGGTCGACATGCTCAAGTCGCATGGCTTCGAGGTCACAAACCATGTCACCGAAGGTGGCCACACCTGGATGGTCTGGCGTGATTATCTTGGAGTATTTGTACCTAAGCTGTTTCAATAGCAAGAGTTCGGCCGGTTAAGTTGACGAGCATCAGTCAATTGTCTGCAAACTGGCGGCGAGTGGTGAGAATGACAAGTTGGGCAGTCAATGCGGTGATAGAGTAACCACAGTGTTTGGATATCTCTTAGGGAAATTGACCGATTGGCTGCTCAGTAAGATGAGTCTTGGTGAACTTATCTTCGTGTCACTATTCTTGATGCTTCTGATCATTATGGCAAACGTGGGCATTATTACTGTGACAAGTTGGCTGACGTGATCTTGTGTATGAAGCAGTTGTTTCCTTGGGCAGTTGCACCTTGGATTTGCACAACTTCAAACTAACATGATGTAGTTATCTCGAAAATCGAATCGGAGTAGCCATAATGTTTCGTATCGCAATATTAGTGCTCACTCTGGCTGTAGTGTTGACAAAGATAGTTGCTCAGGATGATTCTCCGATAGCACGGGAGGCAGTCAGGAAGGCCTGTGCTGAGAGTGAGCAGAAACTCACCAAGATCGTCATTGCTATGCACAACTACCACATGAATCACACGAACAAAATGCCTGCCCATGCGATGTATGATGCTACTGGCAAGAAGCCACTATTGAGCTGGCGAGTGTCGTTACTGCCTTATCTGGGGCAAGCATCGCTCTACAAAAAGTTTCGTCTAAACGAAGCATGGGACAGCGCTCACAATAAGCAGCTACTTAAAGAGATGCCTTCCATTTATGTCGTACCAGGTGTTAAGAGTGATATTGGCATGACACACTATCAGGTTTTTACGATGCCAGTTGAAAGTATCCCCGGGAAAACCAGGTTGTATATGCCTGTGTTTTCATTGTCACCCAACAGAGTCTCTCTCGGGCAAGTTACCGCCAAAGATGGTACGAGTAACACGATTGCAGTGACCGAAGCAACAACACCTGTGGAATGGACCAAGCCACAAGACCTGGTGTTGGAGCATGATGATGCACCACTCCCCAAACTGGGCATCCGTCCCAATACGAATGAATTTCTGATTGTCACCGTAACAGGAGACACCAAGCGGATACGAAGAACTCTGCCTGACATGAACGAACATACGCGAATCCTCAAGCAAATGATCGGCTGGAAGGATGGTCAGAAGTTCAAGATGGAACGGATCATCGAGGAGTAGAGATAAGGTTCACACATACTCCCGTACGAGTTGTAGCCATGCGAATGCTCGCAGTTCTATTTTTGATCATCTCGTTAAGCGGTTGTCATCGCTGGGGTGCACCTCGTTCCACGCAGCCTTTTGGCGAACATGTCGGAGTGGATGGGCCGTTCAACCTGGTGGCCAATCTCTTCGTGGAAGACTTGCGGGCGGGGCGGTACAAGGAAGCTTACGATCGTACGTCGGCTGACTATCAGAAGGCTGCCTCCGAAGATCAGTTCACGCAGTTGATGAAAGACCATCCCTTCCCATCTGGTGGTGGGACTGCTTCGTACACAGGTGGTGAAGGTCAAGATAACTCTCGAACCTATCGTTTGGAAGAAAAGTTGAGTGGAGGCCGATTGCAACTGCAAATGGACGTGGTGAAAGCAGCGAATGACTACCAGATCAATAAGCTGGTTGTCTCCAAGTAGCTGGGATGGTGGCTGATGGCTGAACTGATTGAAGTGGTTTTTGGATTGCTCGGTTGTCTTGTGTCGTCTGATGATAAGAAGGACAGCGGCTGGCGGTGGGTATCGTTCTTGGTAGTGCTCATCCTTGGCGTGTTGGTGATTGCGTTTGGTTGGTTATTGTCGCGGTGAGGGACTGGAGTGGAGCTGTAGTGGCCAGAAGGCATAGAGCCAGCCGAGGGTGACTCCGAGCGGGCTGCCGATTCTGTAGCCAACGTCGCCAAACGTCTGATAGCTATAGGAAGAGATCCCCGGCTCCTGAATGGCCTGCATGTAGAAAACGCCTGCCAGATAGCTGAGTTAACTTGTTACCAGCCAAAAGACAACCATCCACTTCAAACGGGCGGAAATAGCGAGCTTCTGTAAAATGTATCGTGGTAGGTCAAATAGGCGATGACATCAATAAGTACAGCTACGAAGCAAATGACAAGCGAGCCGATAACGTAGTATCCGGAAATGAGTTCGATAGTTTCCATGTTATTGTTGAGGTTGAGTTGCCGACGCCAACACCTTTTTGGGAGTTGGTCGAATGAGTGGCCAGAATGCATAGAGCCAGCCAAGAGTGACTCCGAGTAGTGCACCTGCCATCATGCCAAGTCCGCCAAATGGTTGATAACTGAGACCTGTTGTTCCCGGTACTTTGATCCAGCTCATGTACACTATCCCTGCGGCAAAGCCAACGGCCATCAGAGTAAAGCTGAGAATGAAGATCATCATCATTCTTGACAAGACAATGACATATCTTGGCAGAGGGTCTTTCATCGTGATAGCAACAACAATACTGATGATGACAGCAAGGAAGCTGCAAGCCAAGGAGCCTTGAATGTAATAACTGGCGATGATTGCAAGTGTTTTCATGAGTACTTTCACGTGGGCTGCAGGGGGCAGCGGCTATGTCTGCTTAGTTAACACTTCTTACAATTGCAGCCGCTGATCCCTGACCCCGGTTTTTCGTTTGATCAACTCAACACTTCTTTCACCACTTCCACCTTATCCTCCACCCCAATCAGTCGTTGTTGCAGGCCTTGGTAGGGGAAGCGGAATTTCCAGGGGTCGAGGCCCAGGAGATGCAGGATGGTGGCTTGGAGGTCGTGGACGCCGGTTTTGCCTTCGGTGATGAAGTAGCCTAGCTCGTCGGTCACGCCGTGCACGGTGCCTGGTTTGATGCCTGCACCGGCCATCCACATGGTGAAGCAGTGGGGGTGGTGATCGCGGCCGAGGAACGTGGAGCCACCTCGGGCTTCGTTCATGCTGGTGCGGCCAAACTCGCCACCCCAGACGACGAGCGTTTCCTTGAGCATGCCTCGCTCTTCGAGATCAGTGAGCAGTGCCGATATCGATTGATCGATCTCCTTGCACTTCTTCGGCAGGTGTTCGATGATGTCATCACCTTTGCCAGTGCCGTGACAATCCCAACCCCAGTCGAAGAGTTGCACATACCGGACTCCCCGTTCGACAAGCCGACGGGCCAGTAGGCAGTTGTTGGCAAAGCTGCTCGCCCCGGGCTTGGCTCCGTACTTCTCGCGAAGCTTCTCGGGTTCCTTGTTGATATCCATCACGTCCGGCACGGTCATCTGCATGCGGAAGGCGAGTTCATACTGGCTGATACGAGTGAGCGTTTCGGGGTCGCCCATCTGCTGATGTTCCATCTCGTTCAGCGTCTTGAGAGCATCGAGACTGCTGCGACGAGTCTCCCGACTCATGCCCGGCGGATTGTTGACGTACAGAATCGGATCGCCCACCGTGCGGCACTGCACCCCCTGGAACACCGAGGGTAGGAAGCCTGTAGACCAGAGTGCTTTGCCGCCGGTGGGGTCGGTGCCTCCGCTGATGAGGACGACGAAGCCGGGCAGGTTCTGGTTCTCGCTACCCAGGCCGTAGGTGATCCATGAACCCATTGCCGCTCCTCCATTGCGAGGCGAACCAGTGAAGAGGAGCAACTCAGCGGGGGCGTGGTTGAACTGGTCGGTGTGCATCGCTTTCAGGAACGCGACCTTGTGGGCCTGCTTCTGGAAGTGAGGCAGCAGGCTGCTGACCCAGGCATCGTCGTGGCCACAGCGTTTGAAGTCGTAGGGGGAGCCGAGCAGAACGGGGGTGCCTTTGATGAAGGCGAAGCGTTGGCCCTTGAGCAGTGATTCGGGGCAGGGCTTGAGGTGCAGTTCTTTCAGCTTGGGTTTGTAGTCGAACAGATCATGCTGTGGCGGAGCCCCTGACATGTGCAGGTAAATGACGTTCTTGGCCTTCGCTGGCAGCGGTGGCTTCTTCGGAGCAAGTGGGTTGGTCGTCGAGGGGCCATCGGCTTTGGTTTGGGAGGGGAAGAGAGAAGCCAAGGCAATGCCGCCCAGACTGAACGCTCCCTGGTTCAGGAAGTGCCGCCGGGTTTGAGATTGCAGATATTGAAGGTAAGGATGCATAGCTCGATCACATACGGTGGGATACTCATAGTGTAAACGATCGGGCGGAGGGTGAACAGAAGAAGACGAAAAAAGCCCTGTGAGAAAACAGGGCTGAGGCGTGGAATTGTCACTAGCTAAAGACAGAACTCTAGGCGAGTTCCACTACCGTGTTACGTTCGTGCGAGCGTGTTTTGTTCAACTGATTCTGCTGACGGCGGCGATGCAGCATTGCTCCGCCAACGCCAACCATAGTCAGGCCAACCAGGGCGTAGGTGGTAGGTTCAGGGACTGCTACCAAAGCTACACCACGGAAGGCGTTTCCGGTGCCTGCGCTAGCGAGCAGTTCAAAAGTGGCAGTGGACCCAGTATCAACAATCTGAAAGAGACCAGTGCCTGCAGCGTTGGTTGCATAGAGCACATTTGCTCCGAGTGTGCTGTCGTAGTATCCAGAGAGGCCACGAGCTCCTGCCAGGTCGGTTCCACCTGTGATGGTTGAGAAGGTGTACTGAAGAACCCAGGCTGTACCATCCCATGCCCACTTCTGAACGCCACCACCGTTAGCGGAACTTCGATCATCAGAAATGTATGCAATGCCTAAGCCCAAGCCATCGAGTGTTACCGAGGCACCCACGCGATCTGTACTGGTCAGAGCATACTCGTACGGACTGGCAATAGCGCCACCAGTGGAGCCAGGAGCACTGGTAACAATGTAGGGGGTAAACGATCCAGGACCTGTTGTTGGCAGACCTGACCCAATCAAATTAACACCACTTCCCGTTGTTCCAGATGACGTTGTGCCGAAGAGTTGTCCTGCATAAATGTCAACGGAACGGACATTTGTCGTTGTACCACTTACCTGAGTGTTGGTGTTCAGGTGTCTGACACCACCGGTAGTGGTAGAAGTGCCACCTGTCCAGAAGTTGGTACCGTTGTCTGACACGGCACTTCGGATGTTATTGCCGGTATAAGCTAATTGACCGACATTAACGGTAGGATTGCCAATGGAATTGATACCTGTTACCTGAACGCTTGCTGCTAATCGATTTACTGTCGTTGTACCAACAATGGCAGCTGTTCCTGCATCGGCATCATAACCAGCAAGGGTAATCAACGATTGATTAACCGAATTCGTTAAATTCCCTTCCGAGGTGGCGGAACCACTAATAGTCAGTCGGTTGGTGCCCGATGAGTTGAAGTCAACAAACGAAGTAGGCGCTGCCTGGAAGACACTGTTACCCAGGTACGTCTGTATTTGAACGGCTGTGGCAGCATTGTTCAATGCACCAGCATTTTGACCAGGACCTACTCGCAAAACTGCTGGGTTGGCTGGAAAGTTGGTAAAGAACTGTGCCTGGATTGGCGAAGCAACGCCAAAGACTGAAGCGAGGAGGATGAGACGCTTCTTCAGCATGATGAGCCCTCGTTGAAAGAAACAACTTTCGTTCGTTAGGGTGATCTTAACGAGGTAAGAAATGAGGTCGAACGAATATATGGCGAAGGTTTTGTGAAGATGGAAATGGATAGGAATACATACTTACACTGTGATGCATGCATCACAACGGCTGCATCATCGGCCTGCACTATTTGTCAGTTCCGTATTCACGATTAAGATAAGGGCATGCAATACACCACTCGTCTGCATGCTGCGATTGTGAAGAAACAAAGCCCACTCTGTGTCGGGCTCGATCCCCGCTTAGAGAGTCTGCCTCTCACGGTGCGGTCGCGGTATCCTTCAACGAATTCTGGTCAGGCATTGGCCTACGAAGAGTTTTGCAGCCGGGTGATTGATCTAGTCGCACCATACACAGCCGTAGTGAAACCACAGAGTGCGTTCTTTGAAGCGCTGGGGAGTGCGGGCTATCAGGCTCTTGAACAGGTGATGGCCAAAGCTCGATGTGCGGGGTTACTTGTTATCCTGGATGCCAAGCGTGGGGATATTGCTTCGACCGCGAGTGCCTATGCGGAAGCGGCCTTCGTTCATCTGAAGGCGGATGCCCTCACCATCAATCCGTACCTCGGGCAGGATGCAGTGGAACCTTTCATTACCGAAGCCCGCAAGCATGGAGCAGGGCTCTATGTGCTGGTGCGCACCAGTAACGCGGGGGCAGGGTTGTTTCAGGATGTGGCGACGAACAACGGTCTCGTCCACGAAGTGGTAGCCCGGGCGGTGAATCAGTGGACGAGCGAAAAGCTACACGAAGGCTGGGGCGATGTAGGTGCAGTGGTTGGGGCAACCTCACCACAGGAACTCAACAAGCTAAGGCAGCTGATGCCTCACGTGCCGTTCCTGGTGCCGGGCTATGGTGCCCAAGGTGGTACTGCAGAAGACTGCCGTGCTGCGTTTGTCGGAGGTGGACTGGGTGCGGTGGTGAACAGTTCGCGAGGAATTCTCTTCCCATACAAGCCCGATGAGGCAGCGTGGGAGAAGAAAGTCGTTGAAGCGGCGATGAAGGCCCAGAGAGAGTTGGCAGCGGTGGCTGGGTTGGTGTAACTCGATCGATGAGCATTTGAAGTTAACAATGGGGTTCACATGTTCACAGGATTTGCCAGCACCATATTACTTGCCATCACTCTGGGGCTGACTCTGACACCTCCACTAGTAGAAGACGTGGTCTTTGGCCTCACCAGGGTACATCAGGTTCACGCAACGGTCGCAGCCAAAGATTACGTTGCCATGCAGCCTCCGCCACCGAAGGCGTTTGGCAAAGCGCCACCTGCCGCTGACCCCAATGCCGGTGCAGGCAACTTCGGGTTCGAATTCAAGTACGTCCCTTCCGATGTTCAAGTAGATGGCCAACCGCTCTACCACGTCGGCCTGCGATACAAAGGCAGTGGCAGCTATCTGGTATCACAACACCTGGCCAAGCGATCTCTCAAGATCGACTTCGACCGGTACAAGAGCGATCAGTCTTACCTGGGTCATGCCAAGTTGAATCTGAACAGCAGCGTGATGGACCCCTCCAAGGTACGTGAAGCACTGGCTTACACCGTCTTCCGGGCTGCTGGTGTGCCTGCACCACGTACTGCCTTCGCCGAGGTCAGCTTGACGGTGTCGGGCAAGTACGACAAGGAATACCTGGGCTTCTACACCATCGTTGAACAGGTAGATGAACCCTTTCTCCAGAACCACTTCCAGAATGGCAGAGGCTTGCTGCTGAAGCCTGAAGGGATCCGTGGTTTGCCCCATTATGGTGACGACGTTGCTGCGTACGAGAAGAACTACAATGTCAAAAGCAAGAAGGGGCGAGGCGACATCAAACGACTGATCGAGTTCACTCGCCTGGTGAACCAGGCAGACGAGGCAGAATTCCGACAGCACATCGGATCATACCTCGACATCGATGGATTCGTTCGCTTCCTGGCCGCTAACACCATGCTCTCCAGCCTGGATGGCTTCACTGGTATGGGTCACAACTTCTATCTGTACCTCTCTCCTACCACGGGCAAGTTTTCGTTCATCCCGTGGGACCTTGACCTGGCGTTCGGAGCCTTCGCGATTTATGGCACCGTGGAACAACTCACTGATTTGAGTATCACGCACCCCCATCTTGGCGAAAACAAACTCATCGACCGGCTACTGGCCATGCCCGACGTAAAGTCTGCCTACCTCGACCAGATTCGTCATCTGGCGAAAGAAGTGTTCACCAGCGAGAAACTCGGCAAAGACCTGGCCGCAGTAGAAGCGATCGCGAAGGAACCAGTGGACAAGGAACGGAAGTCCGCTGCTAAACGCAAAGAGATGGCAGGCTTCGGCCCTCCCGGTGGCATGTTTGCCGGCCTGCCCATTCGGACGTTCATCGAGAAACGAGTAGCTTCGATCAATGCACAACTGGAAGGCAAGAAGCCAGGCTTCGTACCCAAGGCAATGAACTTCGGTCCACCGAGGAAGTAGGAGTGGAACTACATCCCATCACCGGGGTTGATTCACACTCGCCTCAACAATGCTGAACATAAACTCGTCCGGGTCGTTGTTGTTGAGCTTGAGCTTACCGGTGACCTGAATGACATCGCGGGTGAACCGGGTGGTGCTGTTTTCTTTCATGGTAATGAAGACCAGGCCTGTCAGATCAGGGGCGGTGCAGTACCAGCAGCCTATCGGGTTTTCTACCAGCAGGAAGCTGGTGCAATCGAGGTCGTCAGTCAGGGGATGGAGGAAGCCGGTGAGGGTGACTGGTTTGTCGCTCAGCTTCTGCAGGTAGGTATGGAACCGTGGGGCGAAGCGGTTCGTTGTGGTTGCTGTCTCAGCCAAAATGGGCCATAGGAGTAAGCTCGGTTCGCCGGGTTTGACGCTAGCCAGTGTGGAGACATCGAGAGGCTTGGGGATCAGTGGACGACGGGATTTGAATTCGAGCCTGAGTGAGGTTCCGTGTGTCTGATGCAATGCTTGTTGTTCGGCAGGCTGTGTAACGGTGTTTCGTTCCATCACTGTCTTGATGGCTTGTCGTGATTGGCGAAGCGCTGGATTGCTCAGTCCATACTCACCGATGCACAAGTCGAAGAGTTCGGATGCGGTAGCATAGTCGCCATAGATGCAGGCGAGTTCGCCCAGTTGCCAGAGGAGTAGGCCATCCTGTGGGAAGCTGAGTGCGAGTTTTTGCACCAGTGCTACTGCAGAACCGGGCAACTTCTTGAGTTCATCCACAGGCAGCTTGCCCAGGCGATGGCCTTGTGCGGTGGAATAACTCAGAGTGAAGACCCGATCGAGGCCATTTCCACCCTTCAGCCGTTGACGTACCAGTTGTAGATGTAGCTGTTCGACCTGTTTCTGTTCCGGGCTGGCGAGTGCGATGGCCTGGGTCAACTGTTCAGCTGCCTGGGCATAGTTGCCAGCCAAATGCCAGGCTGAACCGAGATTGGCACGCAGGGCAAAGTGCTGCGGATATTGCTGAACTGCAGCTTGCAGAATGTTGAGTGCTGCGTCAAGTTGTCCAAGCCTGACGGCAAGTGCTCCGGCATCGGCCAGTTCATTGGCTGTGAGTGTTGCTCGGCGAGCCAGGAGGCGATCCAGATTGGCCTGATACTCCTGTCTAAGGAGTGAAGGCATCAACTTGGTGGAGGCTGGCGCCCCCGCTAGCCGTAGCTGTCGATGATCGGCCAGGAACCCTTTCCACTGGGCAGGCATCTCAGCAAACTTATCGCCGCTGTAGTAGATGGTGGCATGCACTGGGACAGTGATAGCGCAAAAGACTATCATCGACAGACAGAACGACAATGTTGATGATGACACCATTCGCCGGGCAACCTACTTGTTCATGATCGCATCCAAGTTCAACAGTACGTTGGCTACTACTGTCCAGGCAGCCAATTCTGCTTCCGTCATTTTCTCTGGCAATGGGCCGAGAGGTTCCGTAGCTAATCGCTTGGCTTCGTCCTTCGATTGACCCTGTCTCTTCTGTTCTTCCTTAAACAGCTTCTTCAGCTTCTGTACCTGGCGTTCATCGGCAGGTCGGCTGAGCGTGAGCTTGAGACCAAAGCGAAGCCGATCTTCAATGGAACTGCCCCCCTCTTTCACCAGTCGCCGGGCCAATGCCTGGGCTGCTTCGATGTAGACGGGATCGTTCAAGGTGACGAACGCCTGGACCGGGGTGTTGCTGCGGATGCGTTTGATCTGGCACAGTTCCCGGCTGGGTGCATCGAACGCTGCCATCGAAGGATAGGGAATCGTTCGTCGCCAGAAGGTGTAGAGCCCGCGACGGTACTTTTCATCACCGCGGCTGGTCATCCAGGTCCGTTCGCCATTGAAGGCAGCCTGCCAGAGGCCATCGGGCTGCTTGGGGAACACACTCGGCCCACCGACCTTACGACTGAGCAGGCCAGCTATAGCCAGTGCCTGATCGCGTACCATTTCAGCTTCCAGGCGGAAGCGTGGACCACGGCTGAGCCAGCGGTTGCGGGGATCTTTCTGCAGCATCTCTGTGGTGGCTTTACTCGATTGACGATAGGTGGCGGAGGTAACCAGTTCCTTGAGGAAAGCTTTCGTATCCCACTTGAGTTCATGCTGAAAGTGCCAAGCCAGGTAGTCGAGCAGTTCGGGATGTGTAGGAACATCCCCCTGGGTGCCGAAGTCCTCTTCGCTTTCAACCAGACCGGAGCCAAAGATTTGCGACCAGAGACGATTGACAGCCACCCGGGCGGTGAGCGGGTTGTCGGGATGAATTAACCACCGGGCCAGATCAAGGCGGTTGGGCTTGCTGGAGATTGACACTGGAAAGAGCTTCAGGGTGTTGGCATCTACCGCATCAGAGGGATCGAGGAAGTTGCCTTTGACCATCACCCGTGTCTTGCGATGTTTGTCTGCAGGTAGCTCTGCCATTACGGGTAGCTGGGCGATAGTGGGACGTGACTTTTCCTGCAGTGTGATGGCTTCCCGTTCAGCTTTGTACCCGGGAGCGATGCTGCGATAGTAGTTCGCCAAAACTGCTGCATTTTCCTTACTACGTTCGGTACGCTTCTTGTTTAGAATTGCCAGTGTGGCTGCAGGCAGACTGGCCCGTTCTGCAAGTTTGGTATCATCGCTGGCACTCAGCCGAAAGCGACCTAACAGATAGTGGGGCTGATGGAACTTCTGATCGAGCTTGATCACCAGCTCTTCGTCAGACTTCACTTCAACGGACTTCTGAAAGACCAGTGTGGCCTGGTGTGGCTGCTGCATCTGCGGACCTACGGCCCAACCGGTTTTAGCGGGGCTCATGTTCTGAACTAGTGCATTCACCGAGAAGCTTGCCTGGGAATGGTCAGCCAGGGCTTGCTTGATGCCGATACGTTCGCCCGTTGTCTCTACTTCGCTCATCGGGTTGGGAATCTCTGTCAGTTTCTGTTCCCAGATGGGCAAGTGGTTGACATCCAGCAGTTGGACAATCGCCCCTTCGAGCCGTTTTTCGACGCCGCCGGTACGATTCCAGATGACGATGCGGTCAACAGTAGCTTCCCGGTTCAGTTTCACTTCCCACCAGGGATTCTCTTCAGTAAGGGTGTGAGTGACCGTCTGTGCTTTGAAGAAGTCGCCTTCGGTGTTGCCATCGATGGCACGGGCCGCCTGGCCTCGGAAGTCTTCCGATGATTGCGATGCATCGCCGGTTCGGGCGATGTTGTTGGTTCCTTCGTAGACTTCGACTTCAGCCAGCGACAGGATACGCTGCTTGCCCGGCAACTCGATCCGCACGAAATAGGCTGCTGGAGGTTTGGCTCCTTGTTTGCGTTTGAAGACATTCAGCTTGCTGATGACGAAGTTGCCATCGTCTGCGAGGCCTGCACCCTTGGATGATGTCAAAGGCAACGATTCAATCTGAAGACCAGTGATAGGCTTCTTGAACCCCGACGTTGCCAGCGTGTAGGTATCCTGTTTGGGCCTTTCCTTGCCAACCACTTCCACCACACCACTATCATCCACATCGAATGATAAACCAGCCTGACTGCTCATTGTCGCTGGTTTCATCACATGCCAGCTACCTGTCGAAGCCAGTTGCTTCTCCCAGGCAGCCTGGGCGCAGAGGAACTGGATGGTGGGTATCTCCATCCACTGCTTGATACGGGCGATGTTTCCATCAAGCTTCTTGTTCTTCTCTGTTTGTGCCAGCGTGGGAGCCGGCATCGTCGGAGCTTCATTGGGCTGATCATTGTCAGCTGTCTGGTTGAAGATCGCGTAGCCCTGGTAGTACTCATGATGGCTGATCGGATCGTACTTGTGGCTGTGGCACTGGGCGCAACCCATCGTCAGACCCATCCAGACCTGCATGGTGGTGTTGATGCGATCCTTCACCGCTGCTACCCGGAACTCTTCCCGATCGGTACCGCCTTCGGTATTGGTCATGGTGTTACGATGGAAGGCTGTGGCGATCTTCTGATCGAGCGTCGGGTTCGCTAGCAAGTCGCCTGCCAGTTGTTCGATAGTGAACTGATCGTAGGGCATGTTCTTGTTGAATGCTTCGATCACCCAATCGCGGTAACGCCACATGTTGAGACGCAGTGGATCGGAACCGTATCCTGCTGAGTCAGCATAACGGGCTAGATCGAGCCAGACTCTTGCCCAGCGTTCGCCGTAGGCAGGGTCAGCCAGGAACTTGTCCACCATCTTCTCGTAGGCGTTGGCAGAGGTGTCTTTTTCGAAGGCTTCTACTTCGGCCAGCGTGAGAGGCAACCCCCGCAGATCGAGGCTTACTCGTCGCAGCAAGGCGTACTTGTCTGCTTCGGGTGATGGTGCCAGTTGCTGTTTGTCGAGTTCAGCCAGGATGTAGTGATCGAGCTGTTGTTTCGCCCAGGTGTTGCGAACGATGGGGATGATCGGC
>WBZX01000316.1_pt1 | contig 46459 bp, 45 predicted proteins | sample 5204211 | NCBI WGS metagenome assembly WBZX01 (sample SAMN12344362, study PRJNA552823) | activated sludge metagenome | biome: Activated sludge suspended growth; feature: Nitrification reactor; material: Wastewater; isolation source: activated sludge from nitrification reactor of wastewater...
CGCAAGGCAGCGGCAACATCTTCACGGTGCTCAACAGCGGCAAGGCCAGCGCCAACACCGTCGTGCAGGATCAAACAGGTAAGATCTATTTTAAGTCGGTAAACAAAACGCTGGTCACCGGGACGGCTGAAGCTCATGGCAATGTCGGTAAAGGTGGGCAGGTACAAGTGTTAGGTGATGTTGTCGGTGTTTATGAACATGCTGTAATCGACGCATCGGGTCGCGATGGTGGGGGGACAGTATTGGTTGGCGGCGATTATCAGGGCAAGAATGCCAACGTGCAAAACGCCACAGTCACCTACTTTGGTCCGAATGCGCAAATCCATGCCGATGCCGTTGAAAATGGTGATGGCGGCAAAGTGATTTTATGGGCTGATGATACGACACGGGCGTACGGCCATATCACAGCGAGAGGCGGCAGTGTTGGGGGCGACGGTGGTTTTATCGAAACCTCGGGCCATTACTTTCTGGATGTGACTCGGGCTGCGGACGCATCTGCTAGCAATGGGCAAGGAGGGACTTGGTTGCTTGACCCTACGGATATATCCATCGTTCACGGTTCGACGGATTCAAATATTTACGGAGGGCCTGCTTTTACTGCTTCCGGGCCGGTAGCGGCGTCGGTGATTTCCGATAACACGCTAAATTCGGCAATTAATGGAGGCACCAGCGTATCAATTTCGACATCCAGCGCAGGTGGGGGGGATGGGGACATTATTTTTGATGGCCTTACCAATGGTGCGGTGGTTCTGAATAAAAGTTCAGGGGCCACGTTTGCAACAACATTGACACTGAATGCTGATCGAGATATTCGTTTCAAAGGCAGCACAACTATCGAAAACTCATCAAGTTCCTATGGCTTTAGCGTGGTGATGAACGCTGGAGCATCAGGGGCGATCAAGAGTGACTCCTCCGATTCTGCAAATCTCACCCTTAATAGCACCGGTGGCTCAATGTATCTTCAGGTGAATGGCGGAAAGACATGGGACAACAGTGGCACCCTCAGTCTTTTGGGCGCATCACAGATTGATTTGCATGATGGTAGTAATGCCGCAACCTTCAATAATACGGGAACGGTCTATATCACGAACAATACATCAAACCGGGCCTTTTATAGCGAGAGCACCAATAATAGCGGGATAATCAATAATAGCGGATTATTCAGTATTTCCGGGTCTTCGGGTATATCATTTGAGGCCTTGTTTAACAATTCCAGTACTGGCGAGGTTGATATATCCTTATCCGGAAATCAGCCGCTCAGTTTGCAGAATGCGGGCACACTTTCCGGGATTTTCTCAATAGATAGCGGGGCCAAGCTCTGGATATCAGACGTGCATGCGGGTGCGCGAACTTTCAGCAATGCTGTAATTTCAAATAATGGCACTATTTTACTGGATGTCCAGACGACATTTGATAATACATATTTGCTTAACGAAGGCACGTTAACAGTCAATGCAAGTTCGATATTTAACGATTCATCAATCGGTGCATCCGGAGACCTGACGGTTGTTACAAACAACCTGACCTATACCGGGATTAATAGTTTTTCTGCCGGGGGAGATCTGACGATATCCGGCAACTTGGTATCAAGTTCCGATTTCGTATTTGGTTCCGGAGGAAGTATCAACTTTGATAGTGGTGCGAGTGTTAATGTCGACATGCTTGAAGCTATTGCGCATGGAAACATCAATTTCAATGGTGCCAGCAGTGTCGAGGCAAGTAGTCTTTTGCTATTTGCGGGCGGTGACATTAATATTGTTGAGACGCCGGTCAGCGCATTGGATTTGCTGATCGTGGAAGCGACCAATATGAATATTGTTGGTGGCTCGGTCAGTGCGGATTATGCCTCGTTATCCGCCTCTGGATTCATGGAAGTCATGCTGACCGGCAATCTGACCCTGGAAGGTGGTAGTGACCCCTATGCGACCGCTAAATTTTATGGATCTCCGGATGTTGGGAGCAGTGAATACCCCGGAATTACGGTTGGAGGGGCAATCTATATGATCACGGGTGACACGGGCGCCGCCGCAACTATTAATTCATATAGCGGTGGTTCGATTCATGTCAATTTTCCCTATTTGAGTTCGGGCGGCTATTTTGTTGATGGTGTGGAAGGCATGGTTTACAACGGAACTTCAGGTTTCGTTGTAGGGGGCTACCCTGCTGTGCTTGATACCAACTTGTTCATCACTTATGGTGGACTAGGACTGACCAACTCTGTACTTAACAGCATGCTGAACGATTTGCTTGGGGCATCTGACATCGCGACGCTGATCGACGATGCAATTGTCGCGAGCACTGCGACTGAGGGGGACCTGATGGGAACGGATCAGGATGATTCAGAAAACAAGGAAGACAAGCCGCAACAATGTAGTGCCTAGCGATTGCCAAGTTTATCGGGTCAAAGGCCTGCACCAGTGCGGGCCTTTTGTTTTGATGCAGCAGGAGCGGCTTTAACGCGCTCTTCACGAGATTATGGAAAAAATACGCCTCTCCAAACTGATGTCTGAACAGGGCCTGTGCTCGCGTCGGGAAGCTGATAGCTATATCGAGCGTGGCTGGGTGCTGGTCGATGGTGTCCGCATCAGCGAGCTTGGCACAAAAATCTACCCGACGCAGAAAATCACGTTGGCAAAAGGGGCTGAGGTTCAACAGAAATCGCGGGTGACAATACTGCTCAACAAGCCGGTGGGCTATGTCTCGGGGCAGGCGGAAGATGGTTATAAACCAGCGGCAATGTTGATCCAGGCTGAGACTCGGGTAAAGGGCGATACCTCGGCTCAGCAATTTAACCCGGCTCAGTTACGCGGGCTGGCGCCCGCCGGGCGGCTGGATATCGATTCGACCGGTCTGCTGGTGCTGACGCAGGACGGACGGATTGCCAAGCAGTTGATAGGCGAAGATTCGCAGATCGATAAGGAATACCTGGTGCGGGTAACGGGAACGCTGACGGAAAAAGGTCTGGCCTTGTTGAATCACGGCCTTTCGCTGGATGGTGCGGCGCTCAAACCAGCCAAGGTGAGTTGGCAAAATCAGGATCAGTTGCGGTTTGTGCTGCGCGAAGGTAAAAAACGCCAGATACGCCGCATGTGCGAGCTGGTGGGGCTAAAAGTGACAGGCCTTAAACGTGTGCGTATCGGTAAAGTGCGCTTGGGTGATTTGCCGCTCAGCCAGTGGCGCTATTTGCGGGACGACGAGCATTTTTAAACCCGGGAGGCCATGATGGTGTGAAATGATGGCAGGGGCAGGTTGAAAGACAGTTTTGCTGTAGATTTGAAGAATCGACTATTGGGTTATCCGGGTTAAATGCGGCACCGTCAATAATGGAATAAGTTGTCATGAGTTTCTCTACAAAAGCACTGCGTTTCCTGATTATCGATGATAGTGCGCCGGTCAGGACCTGGCTACGCGCTACGATTGCAAATTTTGGCGCGCTGAGTATTCATACGGCATCTTCCTATTACGATGGTTTGAACAGGCTCAAGCAGCACGAATACGATGTCGTACTCTGTGATTACTACCTGAGCGATCGGCGCGACGGGCAGCAACTGCTTGAAGAAGTGCGCATGGCCAGAATCATCCCGATTTCGACAATATTTTTCATGATTACCGGCGAGAGCAAATATAAACACGTTTTTTCTGCGGCCGAACTGGCGCCTGACGACTATTTGCTGAAACCGATAACCCCGCATTTGCTGATTAATCGACTGGAGAAAGCCTACAAAAAGCGGCGCGAGCTCAACGATATTTATGAATTGTTTGATGGCAAGCGTTATGCGGAGTGTTTTGACTTGTGCCAGAGAAAGCTGCAGGAAAAATCGCATTATTCGCTCGATATCATCAGGATAGAAGGCGATTGCCTGCTGGCGGAAGGCAATAATTCAGAAGCTTTTTCCTTGTATCAGAAGGTTCTTGAGGCCAGGCCTCTCCCCTGGGCGAAGCTCGGGCTGGCGAAAGCCCTTTTCAACCAGAATGAATTTACAGAATCAACGAAGCTTCTGGAAGAGTTGGCCGAGGAGTCTCCAGAGTATATGCAGGCAAAGGATCTGTTGACCAAGAATTACATTGAGACTGACCGGGTTGATGAGGTGGTCGGCTTGATGAAATCAGCTCTGCATATGAATCCCAAGGCAATGCATCGCCATCGGGATGCGATCAGGATCGCATCGATGACGGGTGACGGTGCGATGCATTTACACGCCTATAGCTTGCTGCATCAGCACGGAAAAGGCTCAAGCCATGTGACACCGGAAGATTACGCTGCCTATAGCGATGTCCTGCTGGAACACGATAGCGACAATGCTGCAAAGATGATTGCCGAGTTGAAATCGGATCTGGCGAATTCGTATGGTAACGATGAAAACGCGGGCTGGGTTAAAGCTATTCTGGATTTCTCACATGCGCGTGCGACAAATAATCAGCCCGAGATTGAACGGCAATACAAGCGATTGATGGCCAGCCCGGTTGCGGGCTCGTCGGTGATCCAGCAGGAAACCCTGCTTAAGGCCGCACTGGCCGTGGGAGATACCGAAACTGCACTGCGGATCGGAACGCAAATGCTGAACGAATACTGTGGCAACGTGGAAAGAACCGCGAGCATCATGAATGTGTTGAGCAAAGGCGGGATGAAAGAGCAGGCCGAAGATACCGCGAAAAGGATCTCTAGGGAGATGATCGACATCAATAACCGCGCAGTGATGATTGCGAAAAGTGGCGACCTCTACCAGGCCATGATGGATCTAATTGATGCCGCTAAGAAGTCGGGAAATCTGGTGATCATTATCAATGCGGCAAAAGCGATCAATGCATGGATGAAAACAAAAGGTGAAGATCAGGAACTCCGAAAAAGTATGGAGGATTTTATTCGGACCGCACGAAACCGTGACCCGGATAACAAGAAACTGGCGGAGCTGGAAAGCACTTTGATCTAAGCGAGGGGTGCGGCTACGCGTATTAGAAAATTGCGTTCTGGTTACTCCATAGCATCGTCAGCACTGATCCGTCGCCTTGCTCGCACGCCTTCCGCCAGCATGTCTAGTAATTTAACCGTATCTTCCCAACCAAGGCAGGCATCGGTGACCGATTTGCCATATTCCAGCGCGCAACCGGATTCCAGATCCTGCCGGCCTTCGTTGAGATGGGATTCGATCATCAGCCCGAAGATGCGCGTTTCGCCTTGTGCCAGTTGGTTTGCGACGTCTTCCGCGACTTCGATTTGCAGCTTGAACTGTTTGCGGCTGTTGGCGTGCGAGCAGTCGATCATGACGCGCGGCGCCAGGCCGCAGGCGGCGAGTTCTTTGCAGGCCGCATCGACGCTGGCGGCATCGTAGTTGGGCTGTTTGCCGCCGCGCAAAATGACGTGGCAATCCTCGTTGCCGCCGGTGGAGACAATCGCCGAATGTCCGGCCTTGGTGACCGAAAGAAAGTGGTGTGGGCTGGCTGCGGCCTTGATGGCTTCGGCTGCAATGCGGATGTTGCCGTCGGTGCCGTTTTTGAAGCCGACCGGGCACGAGAGGCCGGAGGCCAGTTCGCGGTGTACCTGGCTTTCTGTCGTGCGAGCGCCGATGGCGCCCCAGGAGACGACATCTGCGGTGTATTGCGGGGTGATGACATCGAGAAATTCGGTGCCGGCAGGCATGCCGATTTCGTTGATTTCCAGCAGAATCTGCCGTGCCAGGCGGATGCCTTCGTTGATCTTGAAACTGCTGTCCAGGTGCGGGTCGTTGATCAGGCCTTTCCAGCCGACGGTCGTACGCGGTTTTTCGAAGTATACGCGCATGACGATCAGCAGCTCGCCGGACAGGCGCTCGCGCTCGGTCATGAGCTTGTTGGCATATTCGATGGCGGCATCGCGGTCGTGGATCGAGCAGGGGCCGATGATGACCAGCAGGCGGTCGTCGGCGCCATGCAGGATACGGTGGATGTCGTTGCGCGTAGCGACGATGTTGTCGGATGCGGTTTCGGATGCCGTCAGGTCGGCCAGTACGCGCGACGGCGGTATCAACTCCTTGATTTCGCGGATACGCAGGTCGTCGGTGGCCGGTTTGTGCGGGGTGTTCATGTTGCTGGCGGCTAGGCCGCATGAAAACGAAAGTGCAGCATTTTAACGCATCTTGAGGCACTCCTGAGAAATGCGATTTCACCACATGGAGCACAGGTTTTAGATTTTGATTTCCCCGCGTCCCCCGTGCTCCCCGTGGTTATCGAATAATCAGCAAACATCATATGAAGAAACTCTTGATTGAACCACGGGGACACGGGGAGCACGGGGAAAAACATTAAGCGATACCATGCCGTTATCAGCAGATCTCCCAAACAGGTTTTCCCCGCGTCCCCCGTGCTCCCCGTGGTTGATATGTTTTTTCGATAATTCATGGAATCGATAACCGATCGGTTACAATGCGGCCCCTGCGGCCATCGTTTCAGTCTGCGTGCCGCTGCCAAATCTGGTTTTACCCACATCCGTTTGCCTGAGACTGGCGCTTTAAAACGCGACAGGCCGATGTTTTTCAATGGAATTCTATGACTTTTTCATCTCTCGGACTTTCCGAAGATATTGTCCGCGCCGTCACCGAGCGCGGCTACACCGAACCTACGCCCATCCAGGCCCAGGCGATTCCCGCTGTGCTGTCTGGCGGCGATTTGCTGGCCGGGGCACAAACCGGCACTGGCAAGACTGCCGGGTTTACCCTGCCGATTCTGCATCGGTTGTCTGCGGCTCCTGCCGCAGGCCGTGCCATTCGTGCGCTGGTTCTGACGCCAACGCGCGAACTGGCGGCACAGGTCGAGGAAAGCGTGCGCGAATACGGCAAGTATCTCAAGCTCTCCAGTATGGTGATGTTCGGCGGCGTGAGCATCAATCCGCAAATTGCCAAGCTGCGCGGCCGCGTCGATATTCTGGTGGCCACACCGGGCCGATTGCTGGACCACATGGGGCAAGGTACCATCGATTTATCCAAGGTCGAAATTCTGGTGCTGGACGAAGCCGACCGCATGCTTGAAATGGGCTTTATCCGCGACATCAAAAAGGTGCTGGCGGCATTGCCCAAGAAGCGCCAGAACCTGCTGTTCTCGGCGACCTTCTCCGACGAAATCAAGACGCTGGCCGATAGTCTGCTGGACAACCCCGCGCTGATCGAAGTGGCGCGCCGCAATGCTGCGAACGAACTGATCTCGCAAAAAATCTATCTGGTGGACCGCGAAAAGAAGCGCGATATGCTGGCGCACCTGATCAAGGAGCACAACTGGTTCCAGGTGTTGGTGTTTACCCGCACCAAGCACGGCGCCAACCGCTTGGCGGAGCAGCTCGACAAGAGCGGTATTTCCGCATTGGCGATCCACGGCAACAAGAGCCAGGGGGCACGTACCCGTGCGCTTTCGGAGTTCAAGGACGGCTCGCTGCAGGTACTGGTGGCCACAGACATCGCGGCGCGTGGCATCGATATCAGTGAGTTGCCGCATGTGGTGAATTACGAGTTGCCCAATGTGCCGGAAGACTACGTGCACCGTATCGGCCGTACCGGTCGCGCGGGCAGTGAAGGCGAGGCAACGTCGCTGGTGTGCGTGGACGAGTTCAAGTTGCTGAAGGACATCGAGCGCCTGATCAAGCGCGAACTGTCGCGTAATACTCTGCCGGGATTCGAGCCGGATTTGAATGCCAAGCCGGAGCCGATTCAGAACGGCCAGAATCGGGGCCAGCGGCAAGGTCATGGTCGTAACCAGCCGCGCAGCAATGGTAACCAGAGGCCGGGGCAGGGGGCTGCGACAAAGCCTGCGTCAGGCAATCGCGGTGCGCCGCTGCACCGCTCCGGTGGCCGACATCGGTAGCTGTTGGCAGAAATAAAAAACGCCCCATGATCGTCAGGTCATGGGGCGTTTTTGTATTGGCCGTTTTACTTGGTCGGTGTGTCCTTGCCTTCGGCGTCAAACTTCACGGTCAGCAGGTAGGCAATGTAGTTGCCTTTTTCCAGCGCGGTACAGTCGCGGCCCAGGATGTCGTTGCAATGCTCGACAAACTTCTCTTCGACCTTGTCGACACTGGTAAAGCGCGATTTTTCAACAACTGGCGACAGTGGCTTGATCGCTTTTCCGGTGACGATGTGCTTGCCAGGGTTGGCCGGGTTGTCGGTGTGGCAGGACGAGCAGGATACCTGCTTGCCCTTGATCGTGAACTCGCGCTTGAAGAAAGCGTGACCCAATTCCGGGATGAAACCCTTGAAATCTGGATTGATGTTTTTTGCAACGACGGCATATTTTCTGGCGAAGGCTTTGGCGGTTTCGACATCGGCCTGAGCACTCAGGCTAAAGGTGCCGACTGCAAGCAGCAGGGCCGTGATCAGTGTGTTACGCATGCATTTCCTCTCGAGTAATAGTTATTTGAAAACCACGAAACTCGCCTTGCATTCTAACCGTCGCGATGAAGATTGCAAATCGGTGGGACAGGCAAAGCGCAATGGTTGCCTGCGGGCGATATTTTTGGAAGGGCTTATAATCCACTCGATTAACTTTGCGCAAGATCGGAAATCATGCCTGCACACATATCGGTTATCGCCGCCATCGCCAACAATCGCGTAATCGGGTTGAACAATGCCTTGCCCTGGCACCTGCCGGAAGATCTCAAGCGTTTTCGTGCGCTGACGATGGGTCATCACATCATCATGGGCCGCAAGACCTACGAGTCGCTGGGGCGATTGCTGCCTGGCCGGACGACGGTGATTGTGACGCGCCAGCCAGGCTATCGGGTCGATGGCGCAAAAATCGCAGGTTCGCTGCAGGCTGCTGTCAGCATTTGTGGCGACGACGATGAGGTTTTTATCATTGGTGGGGCTGAAATTTATCGTGAATCGCTCGATCTGGCCGATAAAATGTACCTGACAGAAATTGATGCGGAGTTCCATGGAGATGCCTGGTTTCCCCAATTCGAGATGGACGATTGGCATGAGTGCAATCGATTACGGCAATCGAGTGCAGATGGTTTGCCTTATAGTTTTGTCGACTACGAGCGTCGTCGTTAACCTTAGTCTTGTTCGAGTTCTCTGGCTTTGTGCATAAAATGGCGGCGATGACCCACACGGATATATGGTGCAAAACCTTGCGTGCGGGCGGTTGCCGGGGCTTCAGGTTGTTATGCTGAATGTTGCAGGGGTGGCGTGCCGACGCGGTGGTCGTGCACTTTTCAGCGATCTGAGTTTCTCCGTACAGCCCGGCGAGTTGTTGCATATTCAGGGCGAAAACGGCAGCGGCAAGACCAGCTTGCTGCGTATTCTGGTCGGCCTGTCCAGGCAGGAAACGGGGCGGGTGCTCTGGAATAATTCCGATATCCACGAAATCCGCGAGGAATACGCCACCAGCCTGCTATATCTGGGCCATCAGCCCGCCGTCAAGGACGACCTCACCGTTGCAGAAAACCTCGCCATGTCTTGCCGCATTGCCGGGCTGGAGCCATCTTTCACTGCTATCGAAACTGCACTGGCACATGCCGGTCTGGCCCGACGCGTCACGCTGCCTGCGCGGGTGCTGTCGCAGGGGCAGCGTCGGCGATTGGCGCTGGCCCGGCTATGGCTCGATTCCCGTCCGTTGTGGGTGCTGGACGAGCCTTTCACTGCGCTGGATGTGAGTGCGACAGCCTTGCTGGAAGAATGGCTGGAACGGCACCTGAAGACAGGCGGTATGGTTGTGCTGACCACGCATCAGCCACCCTCGATCCATGACGATTTTCTACGTGTATTAAACCTGTCTTAATGAAGATGGCCCATATTCTTCGTACGCTGCTCTGGCGGGATATTCAACTGGTATTGCGGCGTCAGTCGGATGTGGTGGCGACGCTGTTTTTCTTTATTGTCGCGGTCAGCCTGTTTCCGCTGGGCGTAGGCGCCGATCCGGTATTGCTGCATTCCATCGGGCCCGGTGTGCTGTGGGTTGCAGCCCTGCTCTCGGCCATGCTGTCGCTCAATCGCCTGTTTGCCGCAGATTTATCCGACGGTACGCTGGAACAACTATTGCTCGCACCTGTCCCACTGACGCTGGTGGTGGCGATCAAGATTTTTGCACACTGGATCGTATTCGGCCTACCGCTGGTATTACTGGCGCCTGTGCTCGGTTTGCAGTTCGGCATGAATGGGCAGGCGCTCGGTGTGCTGGTGTTTTCCCTGTTGCTGGGTACGCCGCAATTGAGCCTGATCGGGGCCATCGGGGCGGCGTTGACGCTGGGGGTGCGCGGGGCCGGGATGCTGGTGGCGATCCTGATCCTGCCTTTGTATACCCCGGTGCTGATTTTAGGCGCAGGAGCGGTCACCGCCGTTGCGGCTGGCATGAGCCCGCAGGGCGCGCTGTCGCTTCTTGGGGCCTTGCTTGCGCTGGGTGTGGTATTTGCGCCGTATGCCGCTGCCGCCGCTTTGCGAATTGCCATCGAATAACGTATTGGGAGTGGTGTTTGAGCATCAACTGGTTTAAATATGCATCGCCGCAGGCGTTCGACCCGCTCGCGGGCAAGCTTGCCCCCTGGTTTTTTGCTATGGCTGGCGTACTGGCTCTGATCGGCTTGTACATCTCGTTTTTTGTTGCACCCACCGATTTTCAGCAGGGCGAGGCTTACCGCATCATTTTCGTCCACGTCCCTGCCGCATGGATGTCCATGTTCATTTACCTCGTGATAGCGGGCTGGAGCGCCGTAGGGTTGGCGTTCAACACGCGGCTGTCGTTCATGATGGCGCAGGCATTGGTGCCGACCGGGGCAATGTTTACCTTTCTCGCACTGGTCACCGGCTCGATGTGGGGCAAGCCGATGTGGGGCGCATGGTGGGTGTGGGACGCGCGGCTGACATCCGAACTGATACTGCTATTTCTCTACATCGGCCACATTGCATTGCAATCGGCGATGGAAGATCTCCGGCGTGCCGACCATGCAGGGGCGGTGTTCGCACTGGTGAGCGCAATCAATGTGCCGATCATTTATTTCTCGGTCAAATGGTGGAATACCCTGCATCAGGGCGCCAGCATCAGCCTGACCCAAGCCCCGGCGATGGCGCAGACCATGTTGTGGGGCATGCTGATCATGGCGCTGGCGTTCTGGGCCTATTCCATCGCGGTTGGGATGGTGCGGGTGCGCTGCATGATTGCAGAGCGCGAACGTGAAGCATACTGGGCCAACGAAGCAGGTGAATAGGAGCAGGTTCTAATGCATTGGCAAAGTCTTGATGCCTTTTTAGCCATGGGCGGTTACGGCTTCTATGTCTGGGTTTCCTTCGGGCTGGCCGCCGTCTGCATGGCGGCCGAATTGTTGGTGCTGCGGATACGGCAACGCAGTCTGAACGAAGGAGACCATGCATGAAGCCGCGCCATAAACGGATGGCGTTGATCGCTGTCGGTCTGGCCGCCCTGGGCGTTGCCGCGGCCCTGGTGCTGAATGCTTTCCGCAGCAACCTCGTGTTTTTCTACACGCCGACCCAGGTCGCCAACAGCGAAGCCCCAAAAAATACCAGTTTCCGTATTGGCGGGCTGGTGGAGCAGGGCAGCCTGAAACGGGCCGAGAACAGCCTCGAAGCTCATTTTCTGGTCACTGACACTGCCAAACGTATGGAAGTCGTCTATTTCGGCATCCTGCCCGATCTGTTCAAGGAGGGTAAAGGCGTGGTCGCACAGGGCAAGCTGGGTGAGGACGGCATATTCCACGCCGATACCGTGCTTGCTAAACATGACGAGAACTATATGCCACCGGAAGCCGCAGAGGCATTAAAAAAAGCCGGTGTGCTTAACGAAAAAACCGGCAAATCGCTGGTGATGCCGGGACTCCCGGATGTAAAAACCAAGCCATGATTCCAGAACTCGGGCATTTCGCCCTCATTCTCGCCCTGCTGTTGTCGGTAGCACAGGCAGGTTTCTCGCTGACCGGAGGGGCACGGGGTAATGTGGCGTTCATGGCTGCCGGGCTGTCTGCCGCGCGTGGCCAGTTCGTCTTTACCGGCATTGCTTTCACTTGCCTGGGTTATGCGTTTTATGCCAATGATTTTTCGGTGCTGTATGTCGTCGCCAATTCCAACTCTGCGCTGCCTCTGCAATATCGCCTGGCGGCAATCTGGGGTGGGCACGAAGGTTCCATGCTGCTGTGGACGACGACACTCGCATTGTGGACCGTTGCCGTCACCTTGTTCAGCCGCCATTTGCCGGAAGTGTTCCGGGCACGGCTGATCGGCACCATGGGACTGATCAGTATCGGTTTCCTGCTGTTTATCCTGCTATCGTCCAACCCGTTCGATCGTCTGATTCCTGCCGCCATGGATGGGCGCGATCTCAACCCGTTACTGCAGGATTCTGGCATGGTATTCCATCCGCCGGTGCTTTACATGGGTTACGTCGGGTTCTCGGTGGCATTCAGCTTCGCCATCGCGGCATTGCTCGGGGGCGAACTGACACCCGAGTGGGCCCGCTGGACACGTACCTGGACGACGGCTGCCTGGATGTTCCTGACCGTGGGAATCGCTTTTGGCAGCAAATGGGCGTATTACGAACTGGGCTGGGGCGGCTGGTGGTTTTGGGACGCGGTGGAAAACGCTTCTTTTATGCCGTGGCTGGTCAGCACTGCACTGATTCATTCGCTGGCGGTGACTGAAAAGCGCGATGCCTTCAAGCTTTGGACGGTGCTACTCGCGATTTTTACCTTCTCACTGTCGTTGATCGGCACTTTCCTTGTCCGTTCAGGCGTGTTGACCTCGGTGCATGCGTTTGCGACCGATCCGCGTCGCGGCCTGTTTATCCTGGTGTTTCTCGGCCTGGTGGTCGGCGGGGCGCTGACCCTGTTTGCAATCCGGGCGCCGCGCGTTGGCTTGGGTGGCAAGTTCGGCATGGTGTCGCGCGAATCCTTCCTGCTCACCAACAACGTCATCATGGTGGCGGCAGCCGGTACCGTGATGCTGGGCACGCTGTATCCGCTATTCCTCGATGCCTTGGGCATGGGCAAGATCTCGGTCGGGCCGCCGTATTTCGATACGGTGTTCGTGCCGGTGATGATGCCAGCCATCTTCCTCATGGGGCTGGCGATTTTTGCGCGCTGGAAAAATGCCGATCTGCCTGCACTGGCGATGCGCCTGAGATGGGCGTTCGGGGTCAGCGTGGCGACGGCCTTGCTGCTGCCATTGGTCATGGGTAAATGGACGCCGCTGATCTCCCTTGGCCTGTTGATGGCGATGTGGATCGTCACGACCGCGTTCGTGAGTCTGCTGGATCGCCTGAAAAAACGCGATACCGGCTGGATTGCCGGCACCGTCGGCTTGCCGCGTGCCTATCAGGGCATGATCCTGGCTCACGTTGGGGTGGCTGTGTTCATCGTCGGCGTGACAATGGTCAAGGGCTATGAAGTCGAAAAAGACATGCGCATGAGCCCTGGCGATATTGTGCAGATCAATGGCTATGATTTCCATTTCGATGGCATCCGTGAAGAACCCGGCCCCAACTATACGGCGGTTCGCGGGCATTTTACGGTGGCCCGTAATGGTCGCCCTGTGATCGAACTGGAGCCGGAGAAACGGATGTACACGGTGCAAACCATGCCGATGACTGAGGCCGCGATTTCCGAAAGCGTCATCAACGACCTTTACATCTCGCTGGGCGAGACGCTAAGTGAGCAGGCATGGGCCGTGCGCATCTATATCAAACCCTTCGTGCAATGGATCTGGGTGGGTTGCCTGATGATGGCAGGCGGCGGTTTCCTTGCATTGCTCGATCCGCGCTATCGCCGTCGCAACAAAGAGGTGGCCGCATGAAGCCGGTGCTGAAATATCTGCTGCCTTTGGCGCTGTTTTTCGTGCTGATCGGGTTTTTTGCAGTAGGCCTCAAACTCGACCCACGCGAGGTGCCTTCACCGCTGATCGACAAGCCGGCCCCGGCATTCAAGCTGCCCGTGCTGAATGAGGCGGGCAAGACGTTTTCACCCGAGGAGATGCGCGGACAGGTCTGGCTGCTCAATGTCTGGGCATCCTGGTGCGGCGCGTGTCGCGAGGAACATCCGTTGCTGATGGAGATGTCGCGTAGCGGCGTGTTGCCTATCGTCGGCCTGGATTACAAGGATACGGATGCCGAAGGTTCGGGCGTGCTGTCGCAGGCCGGGAATCCCTACAAGCTGGTGGCGACCGATGCGGATGGCCATGTCGGGGTCGACTACGGCATCTACGGTGTGCCCGAGACCTATGTCATCGACAAGGCGGGCGTCATACGTTACAAACAGATTGGCCCGATGACCGAAGAGGCACTACGCGACAAAATCATTCCTCTCGTGAAAGGTCTGCAATGATGAAACGAGTGCTGGTTTTGCTTCTGTTTTTGCCGATACTGGCTTTTGCCGAAGTCCGGCCGCTGGGCGATGACCCCGCAGTCGAGGCTCGGCTCAAGGTGCTTTCGACGGAGTTGCGTTGCCTCGTGTGCCAGAACCAGACGCTGGCGGATTCGAGTGCGCCGCTGGCCGAAGATTTGCGCAAGGAAATTCGCGAACTGATCGCCAAGGGTATGACGGACCAGGAAGTCATCGATTACCTGGTCGTACGGTACGGTGATTTTGTACGCTACCGCCCACCGCTTAAATCGCAGACGATCCTGTTGTGGGCAGGCCCGGCCATTCTGCTGATGGCCGGATTGGGCGGGCTATGGAGGGCATTGCGCAAGCGCAATGCGATGTTGCCGGATCAAGACGATCATGAGACGGAGGAAGAAGCATGATGCTCTGGAGTCTCATCGGTGGGATGACGTTGCTTGCGCTGGCATTTGTGATCGTGCCTCTTGCCCAACCGGGTGTGGAGCGCAGGCCGGTGCTGATCGGCGGGCTGGTTATGATGATACCGCTGGTTGCGGTGCTGGTCTACCAGCAGCTCGGCACGCCTGCCGCAGCAACCCAAGCCCGGGCGGTAATGCCACTTGGCGCCCTTGGCAAGTTCATGATGGACATGGATCTGGGGCAACTGGCCGACAGACTGGCGGAGAAACTCAGGAATCAGCCGGATAATGCCGAGGGCTGGGCGCTTCTGGCGCGTACCTATGTCGAGATTAAACGTCACAAGGAGTCGCTCGCGGCATTTGAAAAAGCGACCTTGCTGCTGCCCGGAGACCCGGACCTGCTGGCCGATTACGCCGATGCGCTGGCAATGAGCAATGGCGGCAAATTCGACAGGAAATGTACAGGCTTGGTCGAGCAGGCACTCAAACTTGAACCGCTACACAACAAGTCGCTGATGCTCAAGGCGACCATGGCATTCAATGACAAGGATTACCCGGCTGCGATTGCCGCATGGGAGAAAATTCTTACTATCCCGGGTCTTGATGCCGATACGGCCAGCCAGTCGGCAGGCAGTATCGCCGAAACCAAACGCTTGATGGCTGGCGGCAAATAAGCAACCCGCTCAATTGCATTCTCATCGCGATGCGGTCTCCTGTCGCCGGTTGTTGTACGCTTTACCCTGCTTGACTGGCAGATATCGATCACAGTTAGTGCTGCAGAAACTGCCCACATCGAAAGGCCTGTTTCCGGCTGAATACCGTGTATAACAGCTTTTTCCTTGTTGTAAATTCCATTAAATATCAACATATAAACGCATTGACCTAAAGTTTGTTGTTAATTTTCCGATGCTAACTGCCAATGATATCCAAAAATTTGATTTTCAGATTGAAAGTGCGGTCGCATTGGGCACCGTATTCATAATTACCTGGTCATCGCAGAGTGTTGCAACAACTGACAGCGCAGCTTGAACTGAATCGACTCCCGGCCTTGCCGCAGGTGCTGAGTCGGCTTTTGCACGAGTTGAACAACGAGAACCTGCAGCTTCGTAGTCTTTCCGATCTGATCCGTCAGGATGCTGCACTTGCCATGAAGGTGCTGGCTGTCGCAAATTCAAGTGCATACAAACGGCGCAGCGCCATCGAGTCGATCGAGCAGTGCGTCAATGTGCTGGGCCTACGCTTGGTTAAAGTCATTGCGATGAGCATTTCCTTGCAGCAGTTTCTCAATGAGTTTGCAGGTGGATTGTCGTTCGACTTTGCCAGGTATTGGCAGCATTCGCTGATGGTGGCTTTTCTGGCCGATGAGGTTGCCAGGAAAACCAACTACCCCAGCCATGAAGAGGCTTATCTGGCCGGACTGCTGCACGATATAGGCAAGTTTGCATTGTTGGCAACCAGAGCCGCACAATATGTCGAACTACTCAATGCGCATGCGGATGATGAGGATCTTGCTGCGCATGAGTTCTCTGTTTTTGGCTTGACGCATTGCGATGCGGGTGCTGCATTGATCGAGCGATGGAATCTTGGCTCGCTGATCGCTGATGCGATAAGGCACCACCACGATTCCCCGATGCAGGCGGCAAGTGCGACAGAATTGGTCAGGTTGTTGCTGCTGGCGGATGCCATGAGCAGCCTGCAACTCGGTGATCATCATCCAGCCTTGGCGCTGGCGCACGGGCTATTCGGCATATCGTCCGAGGATGCGAAAAAATTGCATGCCAATGCACACGCCAATCTGATCGCGCTGGCGGTTCCTCTGGGGATCCAGTTGCAGGATGACGAGGCACTGCACCCATTGCCGGAAAAAACACCACCGGTGAGTACCATGGCGAGCCAGTCTCCAACGCTTGGAGAGGAGATTCGCAATGCCACCATGCTGGCGGTTGCACGCGATGTTTTTGCCGCGGCATCTGATGAAGAAGCGCTGTTGGACAGTATTCTGCAAATCGCCAATATTCTCTTTGAACCCCAACAGGCCTATCTTTTCGAGTGGGATTCGGCGAGCAATATGTTGTCCGGGCGCCCTGTCGGTGGGCAGCCTGAAATCCTGTCCAGAGTCCGGTTACCGCTGGAGCCGGATAGAAGCCTGATCGCAAATGCCTTGCTGTGGGATGCGATGACAGATTCCTTCAGCGCCGAGAAGGCCGCTATCCCCAGCCTGATCGACGAGCAGATCATCCGGATGGCGGGCGCGGAAGGGATATTCTGTATGCCGCTGGGTAATAAAAGGTTCATTTTTGGCACCCTTGTCCTAGCATATCATGCTGGCGTTTTGCAGCGGCTGGATAGCAATCTGCGCTTTCTCCCGACTTTTGCCCGGCAGGCTGCCGATGTGCTCGATAGTTTGAGAAACCAGCTTCGGCAAGAAGCCCAGGAGCAGTCGTTAAGGGACGAAGCTTACAAACTTCAGGCACGCAAGATTGTTCATGAGGCGAATAATCCTCTGGCAATTCTCAGAAATTATCTGACCGCGCTTGATTTCAAGCTTGCCGAGAATAATTCAGTCACCAGGGAATTAGGCATTCTTAATGAAGAAATCGACCGGGTCGCCACCATCATCCGCAAGCTGGCAAATCCGGATGCGGTAGTGGAAAACTCTCAATCCAGGGTCGACGTTAATGCGATGATCGGCGATGTGGTCGCTGTTTGCGATGTTGCAATATTAGCACCAGCGAAAATCAGCATCAGTTTGCAGTTGGATCATGAGTTGCCAATGATCGATACTGATCCTGGCAGTCTCAAGCAGGTTTTGGTTAATTTGTTTAAAAATGCAGCAGAGGCAATGACGCAAGGCGGGGTGCTGACTGTGGTGACGGCCGCCATGATCAGCCATGAACGCGGTGACTGTATTACTATCAGTATCAAGGATAACGGACCCGGGATACCAAAGGAAATACTTTCCGGGCTGTTCTCAACAATAAAAACAACTAAAGGCACAAGCAATTCAGGCTTGGGTTTGTCGATCGTGTCGGAACTAATAAGTCATTTGGGCGGGGGTATAAGTTGTCGTAGCGCTCCCGGCGCAGGAACGACATTCGATATTACCTTGCCATGCTTGCGCGATAACCCGGATAGGCATGCATCCGCATAATTAATTTATTGTTGGGGCACTCAATGATCCATCAACTATTTTCAAATGAAGATCATCCACCCATACAGGGAGGCAAGGTGTTGGTGATCGATGACGAGCCGAGGTTGTGCGAAAGCTTGCTGGAATTGCTTTCCATACGCGGTTTCGATCATCAGTTCTGCATCAGCGGCACCGAGGCCATCAGTAGTCTTTCGCATGAAAGTTTCGATGCCATCCTGCTCGACCTCAATTTGCCCGATATGAGTGGCCTCGATGTGATGGAGCATATCAATCAGGCGAATATCCATACCCCGGTCATCATCGTCAGCGGCGATGGCTCGATCAATTCTGCGATCAAGGCATTGCGTAGCGGTGTTTATGACTACATACGAAAGCCCTATGAGCCGGAACAACTGCTCAAAACCGTTGGCAATGCAATTTACAAAACCAAGCTCGAGCGTGCCAACAAGGCCATCTACACCAAGCTTGAGCACTCCCGTAATCTGTACCGCTACCTGATCGATAGTTCGCCGGATTTTTCTACACGCTGGATCAGGATGGGCATTTCAACTTTGTGAACGATCGTGCCACCGATCTTTTGGGGTATACGAAAGAGGAACTTCTCGGGCAGCACTACTCCTTTATTGTTTACGAAGAGGATATCGATCGGGCGAAGTTTGTTTTCAACGAACGCAGAACGGATGACAGAACCCAGATCAATATCGAGCTCAGGCTTAAATGCAAAAACGCAGATCCCAAGTTCCGGCATTTTGAGGCTACTTTTGTTACGATCGTCCTGAAGTCCAAGGGATTGTATTCGGATGAAGATGGCATCCAACCGTTCCTCGGGACTTATGGTGTTGCGCGCGATATCAGCGACCGCAAGAAAATCGAGGAGGCCGTAAATTACCAGGCCTATCACGATTCGTTGACCGATCTTCCTAATCGGGCATTGTTCAAGGACCGCCTAGGGGTGGCGATTGCGCAATCCGAGCGCGACGGCGACCAGTTTGCCGTTATGTTCGTCGATCTTGATCGATTCAAATGGGTTAATGATACGCTGGGACACCAGATTGGCGACGAGTTGCTCAAACTGGTGGCGACGCGGCTGAAGCGCTGCCTGCGCAAAGGCGACACGCTTGCCCGTATCGGCGGCGACGAATTTACCCTATTGCTACCCAAGATCAAGAACCGCGAAGATGCCCGCCTGACGGCAGGCAAAATCCTTAAGCAGCTTAACCGCTCGTTCAACCTGTTGGGGAACGAGGTGTTTATTTCCGCCAGCATTGGTGTTGCGCTGTTCCCGGAGCATGGAGACAGTATCGAAACATTGCTCAAGAGCGCCGATATCGCGATGTATCACGTCAAGTGGGAAGGCAAGAACGGCGCGCGGTTCTACAACTCGGAGATGAATGTCATCTTCCATCGCAAGCTGTCGATCGAGAACGACTTGCGGCGCGCGCTCGAAAGCAGCGACCAGTTTGTACTCAATTACCAGCCGCAAGTCGATATCAACGAAAACAAGATCGTCGGTATGGAAGTGCTCGCACGGTGGCTGCATCCTGAACAGGGCTTGATTTCGCCTTCGGAGTTCATTCCATTGGCAGAGGAAACCGGCTTGATCACCCAGATTACCGAATTGGTATTCGGTCAGGCATGTGCACAATTCCGGCAGTGGCAGGCGATGGGCTTTGGCGATGTCAAAATGGCGATCAATTTCTCACCCAAGGATATCGAGCGTAGTGATTTTGTCCATTTCATCAGAAGCCAGTTGCAACAGCAGCAGTTGATGCCAGGGACGCTCGAAGTCGAGATCACCGAGGGTACGGTCATGGGTGATCTGGAGAATACGGTGCGCAAACTCAAGGAACTGAGCGCCTTGGGCGTGCAGATTTCGGTCGATGATTTCGGAACATGCTATTCGTCTCTCGGGTATCTCAAGAAATTCCCGCTGCACACGATCAAAATTGACAAATCCTTTGTACACGATATTCAGGAAGGTGCGATTGATGTGCCTATCGTCTCGGCAATTACCGCGATTGCGCAGGGATTCAAGATGAGCCTGATTGCAGAGGGGGTGGAAACCGCGGAGCAGATGCGGGTGCTGCAGAGCCAGGGCTGCTCCGTCATGCAAGGCTTTCTGTATAGCCGCCCGGTATCGGCCGAAGATGCGACGGAATTGTTGGGAAATCAGAACAGGTTGTTTCTCCGCTCGAACAGTGCGATGGTTGCGTTATAGCCAGCATCCGAAACAAAAACGCCCTGATTTGTAATCAGGGCGTTTTTGTTTGTGCCGGGAGAGATTACTTGCCCGGAATGACGACTGAGCCTATACCTAGATTTTTAAGTTTTTCCCGGGCAGCGTCGGCTTCGGTTTTGCTGTTGAAGGGACCAACCTGCAGCTTGGTTTCGGTATGTGATGGAATGCCATGCTCGGCGAGCTTTGCCTGCAATTGTTTGGCGTTATCCATATCGGTGAATACGCCGACCTGGACATCAAAACTCTTTGGCAGGGAGCCGGGTTTTGACGGGGTGGCAGGTGCTGGTGCCAGGCTGCTTTTTGGCTTGGCGGCTTCCCCTGGTTTGGTGGCTGTCATTGACGGCGGCGCCTTTTCGATTGGCTTTTCAATCGGCGTTACAGGCTCGGATGGAACAGGAGAAGCTTTCCCTGCCAGCTTTGGTGCAGCGACAGGTGGAGTATTGTCAATAGGTTTTGCGTTGCTTACCTGTGGCGGAGGCGGCGGTGTGACAGGAGCATTTGGGGCAGCCGGTTCTATGAGAGGCGGCGGCGCAAGTGGAGGCTCCTGCGCGGCACTGCTGATTTGTGCTGGCGCAGGTTCCTGATGGGGCGTGGGATTTTCGCCACTGGAGATGCTTTCCTGTTTTTGTGCGACCGGCGCCTCGTCCTTTTCGACCGGCTGTTGCTGGCGGCTTAATAACGTCAGGCCGCCAATTGCAACGGCAAGTAATACGATGGCAACGGCGATCCGTGTTTTTGCGCGCCTGGCGGAGTGATTTGGGTCGTCAAGAACGGGCGGGGATGCCATGCAGATTAACCTCTTGTTTTCATAAGCAACGTGAGCAGCATCTTAAACCATTTTTTCAGCATCGTCGAAATCAGAGAGCGATAGGGCAATCATCGTAAAACTATTTGATTCTGCATAGGGTTTTACGTATAATCCGCGGTCTTCCGTTTAGGCCTTGGCCAGGTTGGTCGGTTTGAACGGGATTCATTGACAACCTTGCTTCACCGTAGATCGCATGCGGGAAGCTGCAATCCAAAAGGAGATTCTATGCGACATTACGAAATCGTCTTTATCGTCCATCCGGACCAGAGCGAACAAGTGCCTGCAATGCTTGAGCGTTATCAGGAACAGATTACCGCAACCGGCGGCAAGATTCATCGTCTGGAAGACTGGGGCCGCCGTCAACTGGCATTCCCGATCCAGAAAATCCACAAGGCGCACTACCTGCTGATGAACATCGAATGCAGCAAGGATGCGCTGGCAGAACTCGAAAACGGCTTCAAGTTCAACGATGCCGTGCTGCGCCACCTGACCATCGTCATGAAGGATGCTGTTACGACGCCTTCCGTGATGATGAAGGAAGAAAAAGCCAAGACCATCATCGGCGACAAGCCGGTTGTGGAAGAGGCTGCAGCGGCTTAAGTGAATGGCAACCGGCTGGAGATTTCCGGCGAGGTTGTTTCGCTGGACGTCTTGCGCCATACCCCGGCGGGCATCCCGATCCTGACTTTTACCGTGCACCATGTCTCGATACAAAACGAGGCAGGGATGAAACGGCAAGCGGAATGCGATGTTCCCGTGATGGCGATGGCAGATCTGGCGAAAAAGGCAACAAGTCTGGAAATCGGCAAGCACGTTAAAGTGGCCGGATTTCTCGCCAAAAAAAGCCTGAAAAATGACCGGCTGGTGCTGCATCTCAACGAACTCGAAACTGAATAGAATTTTTAGAAAGGCGAATTACCATGTCACGCGATATGTTCAAACGCAAGCGTTACTGCCGCTTCTCTGCCGATGGCACCGTAGAAGTGGATTACAAGGATGTTGATGTGCTGAAGGATTTCATCACCGAAAATGGCAAGATCATCCCAGCCCGTATTACCGGCACCAAGGCACGTTTTCAACGTCAGCTGACCACCGCAATCAAGCGCGCTCGTTTCCTGGCGCTGATGCCCTACACCGACAAGCACTAAGAGGAGCCAAACATGCAAGTTATTCTTCTGGAAAAAGTGGCCAACCTCGGTCAATTGGGCGACGTCGTCAAGGTCAAGGACGGCTATGGTCGTAACTTCCTGATTCCACAAGGCAAGGCCAAGCGTGCAACCGAAACCAACAAGGCCGAGTTTGCTGCCAAGCGTGCCGAACTGGAAAAGAAGCAAGCCGAAATCCTTGCTGATGCACAAGCACGTGGCGAAAAGCTGGCTGGTTTTGCATTGACCATTGCACAAAAGGCTGGTGTCGATGGCCGTCTGTTCGGTTCTGTCACCAACGGCGACATTGCCGATGCGCTCAAAGCACAAGGTCATGAAGTCAGCAAGGCTGAAATCCGCATGCCCAATGGTCAACTCAAGATCATTGGCGATCATCCGGTCAGCGTCGCGCTGCATCATGATGTCGTTGTGGATATCACTGTATCGGTAGTTGCCGAGAAGTAATCCAGTTTTACTGTCCAGCAAAAAAGGCTGCCCGGGTTTGCTTGGGCGCCTTTTCTGGTTGCAGTCACTTGTCGAAAGGCAGGGGGCGAGGCGACCGGACTCGTTAGAAAAGGCTATCGGGCTTTCCAATCCGGTAGCCTTTTGCTTTTGGATTTCTGTCGTCGCTGCTTTTAATTGATCCTTTCCTTGTGCCAGGTTTCCCGATTCGCAAGAACTTCGAGCAAAACAATCCTCGACGCCTGTTCTCTCTGTACCATCATCAAGCCGGACGGGCATCAAGCCAGACGGGCTGTCAGCCCACTTTATTTTAGGTTGCTAACGTGTTATTTTAGCGGCCTTTTCGTAGTTCATTTTATTTACTCAACTTTGGAGTCATCATGGCTGTAGAACGTACCCTTTCCATCATCAAACCCGACGCAGTTGCCAAGAACGTGATCGGCAAGATCTACTCGCGTTTTGAAAGCGCCGGTCTGAAGATCGTTGCTTCCCGCATGACACATCTGTCACAAACTGAAGCAGAGGGCTTCTACGCTGTGCACCGTGCTCGTCCTTTCTTCAATGATCTGGTCAAGTTCATGGTTTCTGGCCCGGTCGTGATCCAGGTGCTGGAAGGCGAAAATGCTGTGTTGGCGCATCGCGACCTGATGGGTGCAACCAACCCGAAAGAAGCGGCTCCTGGCACCATTCGTGCCGATTTCGCTGAAAGTATCGATGCCAATGCCGTACATGGTTCCGACTCTGCGGAAAATGCCGCGATTGAAATTGCTTACTTCTTCCCATCTTCGCAAGTGTATAGCCGTTAATGAGCATTAACCTGCTCGATTTCGATCAGCCGAAACTGGCCGCATTCTTTGCCGAACTCGGCGAAAAACCGTTTCGCGCCAAACAGTTGATGCGCTGGATACATCATTTTGGAGTGATCGATTTTAGGCAGATGACCGATGTTGCCAAAACCCTGCGCGAAAAACTCGCGCAGGTGGCGGTTATCCAGCCGCCAGCCGTTAAACTGGAGCAGATTTCCGAAGACGGCACCCGCAAATGGCTGATTGATGTCGGCGCCGGGAACGGCGTAGAAACGGTTTTTATCCCCGAAGCCGATCGCGGCACTTTGTGTGTGTCGTCTCAAGTAGGTTGCGCACTCGAGTGCACGTTTTGCTCTACCGGCCGCCAGGGATTCAACCGCAATTTATCGGTGTCCGAAATCATCGGGCAGGTGTGGTTGGCCAACAAGGCGCTGGGGCGCGACCCCAGAGGAGAACGCGTGATTTCGAACGTTGTCATGATGGGCATGGGGGAGCCGCTTGCCAATTTTGAAAATGTGGTGACGGCACTGAATATCATGCTGGACGATTCTGCCTATGGCTTATCCCGCCGTCGCGTGACGGTCTCGACCAGCGGCTTGGTGCCCGCAATGGATCGCTTGCGTGACGAATGCCCGGTCGCCTTGGCTGTGTCGTTACACGCCCCCAACGATGCCTTGCGCAACGGTATTGTACCGATCAACAGGAAATATCCGCTATCCGAGCTGATAGCAGCTTGCCAGCGCTACCTGGAAAAAGCTCCTAGGGATTTCGTCACGTTTGAATATGTTATGCTGGATGGCGTCAACGATACGGTCGAACATGCGAAACAACTGCTCGAACTGGTCCGTGATGTTCCGTGCAAATTCAATCTGATCCCTTTCAACCCTTTTCCTAATAGCGGCTACCAGACCTCGAAAACTGAGAATATCCGCCGTTTCCGTGATATCTTGATGCAAGCGGGTTACGTGGTGACAACCCGCAAGACGCGTGGGGAAGATATTGACGCAGCCTGCGGGCAATTGGCTGGCAAGGTCAAGGATAAAACCAGGCGCCAGGCAAAATACACGATGGAGCTGGTAGCATGAAGAAAACGTTGCTGTTAGTGCTGCTGATAGCGCTGGCTGGCTGTGCCGGTCAATCCGGACCGCAGGCGAACTATGCCAACAACGGCGGTGATTCTGCTACCCGTAATCGCGCCCGTATCCATACTGACCTCGGGTCAGGATATTTTGGGCAGGGGCGGATTGCGGTTGCGCTTGAAGAGTTTTCGGCAGCGGTGCAAATCGATTCCGGCTATGCGCCGGCCCACAATGGACTGGGCTTGGTGTACGCTGCCTTGCGTGAGGATGACAAGGCCGAAAGCAGTTTTCGTCGCTCTCTGCAGCTTGACCCGGAAAGTTCCGAATCGCACAACAATTTCGGCACATTCCTGTGTTCTAGAAACAGGGTGGACGATTCCATCAAAGAGTTCATGGCCGCGCTGAAGAATCCGCTTTACGCCACGCCTGAGTCTGCCTGGCTTAATGCCGGGATCTGTGCATTGAAAAAAGGGAATGACAAGGACGCTGAAGGCTATCTGAAAAATGCCTTGCAGGCGCAGCCGGATTTGATCGGAGTACATTATCATCTGGCAAGCCTGTACTTTAATCGCGGCGAGCATGAGCTTGCCAGCCAGCACATGCAGCAGTTCATGCACAGTGGCAACCCGACGCCTGAAAGCCTCTGGATGGGTATCCGGATTGCGCGTGTAGTCAATGATCGTAATGCCGAGGCAAGTTACGGCATGTTGTTGCGTAATAAATTCCCTAATTCGGAGCAGGCCAAGGCCTTGCGTACTGACAGTGAATAACCGATGAGCGAAGAAATCCCTGCGATTCTTGCCGAATCACCCACTGTCGAGGCTGTTGCGCATGGACTTGGCACGGCATTAAGAAGTGCCAGAGAGTCGCTGGGCATGGATGTTGATGATGCCGCGCGAAAACTTTGCCTCAGCCCACGCCAGTTGTCAGCACTGGAGTCAGATGATTTCGCTGCACTTCCATCACCGGCTTTTACCCGTGGATTTATCCGCAATTATGCACGGCTGCTGAATCTGGATCCAAATCCGTTGCTTGAGCGCTATCGCGAAATTCAGCCGCAGCAGCCGGAGGTTGCGGCCATCAGTTTGCAGACTGAGGGAATCCCCATTCAAATCAAGGAAGGAAAGTCCTGGATACCCTACCTGCTGGCTTCGATCCTGATTGGCGTTGGCGGTGGCGCCTGGATGGCTTATATGGAATGGTCCGAGCGTCAGGCTGTTGCTGTCGAAAAACCGCTTGCAGCAAAACCCGTAGTAGCGGCAACGGTGCCGACTTTACCGCAACCTGTGCCTGAACCCACACCGATGGCTTCTGTAACTGAGCAATCTTCCACGTCAGCGGTTGTTGCTACCCCAGTTTCCGAAAAGGGGCGTCTGGCGATGACTTTCACCCAGCAAAGCTGGTTACGTATTATCGACCGCGATGGCGTTGAGATATTCAGCAAGACCGAGCCTGCCGGAAGTGAGGATGTCGCCGAAGGCCAGCCACCGTTCAAGGTCGATATCGGTAATGCGGCTGGTGTGCAACTGAGTTACAACGGCCAATTGGTCGATCTGACGCCGCATACCAAGGCCAATGTGGCGCGTTTAACCCTGGAGTAGTTCGCTTTGAGTTCCCCGCAATATATCCAACGCAAAGTTACGCGTCGCGTACTGGTTGGCGCGGTCGTCGTAGGTGGCGATGCGCCCGTTGTCGTGCAATCCATGACCAATACCGATACCGCCGATGCCGAGTCGACAGCACAGCAGGTGTTCGAACTCTGGCAAGCCGGGTCCGAGTTGGTGCGCATTACCGTCAATTCTCCGGAAGCGGCAGCGCAGGTCGGTGCCATACGTCAAAAACTGGATACCATGGGATGTAGCGTACCGCTCATTGGCGATTTTCACTTCAATGGTCACAAGTTGCTTAGCGCTTATCCCGATTGTGCCGAAGCTTTGGCCAAATACCGTATCAACCCGGGAAATGTAGGCAAAGGCAGCAGGCGTGACGAGCAGTTTGCCGCGATGATCGAAATGGCCGTCAGGTACGGGAAACCAGTTCGTATCGGTGTCAACTGGGGGAGTCTGGACCAGGCCAAGATGGCGCGCATGATGGATGAAAATGCGCAGCGCGCGGAGCCGTTGTCTGCCGAGGCCCTGATGCGAGAAGCTTTGATTCAGTCGGCGCTGGAAAGTGCCGGCCGGGCAGAAGCACTGGGATTGGCTGCGGATAGGATTATCATCTCCTGCAAGGTCAGCGATGTGCAGGATTTGATCCTAGTGTATCGTGAGTTGGCTCGTCGTTGCAATTACCCTTTGCATTTGGGGTTGACAGAAGCGGGTATGGGTTCCAAAGGCATTGTTGCCTCGACAGCAGCGCTATCGGTGCTGTTGCAGGAAGGGATAGGCGATACCATACGGGTTTCTCTCACGCCCGAACCTGGTGAATCGCGTACCAAGGAAGTTGTCGTTGCGCAGGAAATCCTGCAAACCATGGGTATTCGCTCGTTTACGCCACTGGTTACTGCATGTCCTGGTTGCGGACGTACGACCTCGACTTATTTTCAGGAACTGGCACAGAAGATCCAGCGCTATCTCAGGGAGCAGATGCCGGTTTGGCGCAGCGCCTACCCTGGTGTGGAGGATATGAGCGTGGCGGTAATGGGGTGCGTGGTAAACGGGCCTGGTGAATCCAAGCTAGCCAATATCGGGATCAGTCTGCCTGGCACGGGTGAGGTACCGGTTGCACCAGTGTTTGTCGATGGTGAAAAGACCGTCACCCTCAAGGGCGACGCGATTGCCGAAGAGTTTCAGGCGATCGTCGAAAACTACGTACAAACCAACTATGCCGATGGCGGCAAGTTGCGACGCGTATCCGGGGTGGTTCCGATTACTGCCGTTTAGTTTCGCACTAGGGCAGCGACAAGGTAAAGCAGGCACCTCCCCGGTTGCTCAGGGTGAGGTTGCCGCAACGCCCTTCAATCTGGTGCAGCCTTGCGATTTTCCCCGCCAGATAAATTCCCAGGCCAGTCCCCCTGTTACTCGCGAACGACGGTGAGGATGGCGCCTCTCCCAGCATGCTATCCGGAAATCCGGGGCCATCGTCGATGATCTCGAATACAAGAAAATGGCCGTCATTGCGGGCCGATAATGTGATGCCAGAAGTCGCATAACGACAGGCATTGTGGACGGCATTGGTCAGGGCAAGCCTGATCAGTGCGGTATCGTAGAAAGCAAAGGCGGGTATTTCGCGGTTATCTACGCTGAATCGAATATCGGGAAACAGGCCCTGATACTCCGCACAGAGCTCCTGCAGCAGATCGCCAGGGCTGGCTGAGTCGATATTTGCGCGTAGCTGTCCAGACTGCTCTCGGGTGGCGAGCAGTAAATCGGTGAGTCGCCGGGCAGCATCGAAAGCCAGGCCGGTTTCCTGTACTGCGTCGCTGCGTCTTTCCAGGCGCAGGGCGAGTTCGGACAGTTGGTTCTTGACATCGTGAATAACGGCTGCGGCAAGGTCATTCATTTGGTTTCTGCACCTTTAGCAGCATGGAATCGATTTGAGCGAGCTTGGGGTAATCGGGAAACTTGTCTGCAACTGCCTTGCGGTAGCGTATGCACTCGCTGTGCTTGACGGCGTTATAGCCGTTGCGGGCAAGGTCGAGCGCCAGCGCTAGTGAAGCATTGCTGATGATCTGGATGTTGTTGGGAAGACGGTCGGCTGCATCGCAAAGCAGGGTGATGGCTTCGGCCAGTTCCCCGGCTTGCGCCTTGCGAACGCCATCGTTGTTGATCTGGATGACTTCCTTTACGCTGGCCTGGATCATGGCATGGGCTTCATGCATATCCTTACCGGATGCCGTCAGGATCGCGTGCACCTTCTCGTGCACTTTGGCATCGTCCGGGTTGTTTTGTACGACTTGCTTGAGAATCTCGTGGGCCTTGTCATCCTTGCCGAGTGCCAGGCATGCGTTTGCTACGGCTGCGGCAACCGTGGCTGGCAGCTTTCCGTGGTTTGCGGCAAGCGCCTGGGCCAGCGCAGCTTCGGCCAGATCGGGATTGCCTGCCTTTTGGTGGGCGATACTTTCGCTGGTGGCGAGTACGACATTGCTGGTATCGTCCTTGAAGTCGCTCTTAGCCTCTTTCAGGATATCCAGCGCCTTTTCCGGCTTCCCTTGTTCAAGCAGGGCTTTGGACAGGGTTGCATAGTCCTGGGCTTCGCGTACTGGGGAGTATTTGTGCTTGGTCAGGGCTTCGCTCAGTATTTGTTCTGCAATATCCGGTTTGCCTGTATCTACTGCCAACTCGGCAATATTGCGTATCCGGTTGAGTGTCCCGGGGCTGACCTGGCGTGCCGTTTGCAGGAGTTCCAGTGCGCCTTCCTTGTCTCCGCTATCTGCGAGCACATGTCCAAGAAAATCATAAGCACTCATAAAAGTACTATTCTCGGCAAGAACAGAACGTGCAAGCTCTGTCGCGGCATTATTGTCCCCCTTCATGCTTAGTGCACGCGCCAGATCGAGTTTTGCCCAGGGCAATGGCCGGATATTGATCACTTTCTCGTAGTGTGCGATTGCAAAATCGATTTGCCCGTTTTTTATCAGCGCCGCCCCCTGGATTTTGCAAGCCTCGATAAAGTATTTGTCTTTCTCCGCGATAATGGCATCGCACTCCTTGATCACTCGTCCCCAGTCCTTGGCATCGGTTGCCTTGTCCACTTTAACGAAGCGCGCCTGTCTCTCCATCAGTTTCACCAGGCGCTGATTAAGTTGCTCGGCCGTAAATGGCTTGAGCAAATAATCGTCCGGGGTGCATTCAGCTGCTGTAACGACCTTTTCGTAGGTGCGCTCGGCGGTGATAATGACAAAAATGGTATTGCGGCTGATCAGATCCCTGGTTCGCAGATATTCGAGAAATTGCTGGCCACTGGTGCCTTCGCCAAGAAAATAATCGGACAGGATAATGTCGTATTTTTCTTCCTGGATCCTGGCGAGCGCATCCTTGATGCTCGCAACAACATGCAGTTTTTCAAAGCCGGAATGCGTCAACGACATCTGTAGCTGTGTACGCATGCCGGGCAGATCGTCGACGATCAGTACCTTCTTGCTGGAAAACTGATTTACCAGAGCCATTGTGCGTCCTTCATGCGACAGGAGGCCATGGATGTTGTCTTTCCGATTGCGTCGTAACGCGATGAATAATAATTAATGAATTGCATTTCTATCGTTCTGTTCGGGACGCAGGCCCCGGATAGTGTCTAAAAATCGGTATTCTTTACTATTAGGCGCAAAGCAATTTTCATAGAGAGGCCGTCGAGGATGCGCAAGTCGCTCTACGTAAGGGATCATCTTAGCATAGGCGCCAACTCGATTTCGTTATCCTTCCGAGCAGTTTTGATTTACATCACGATAAACTCACGGGTTATCGTGCATGCCTGCATGATAAAATCCAATATTTATTGATTACCAAAATTAAGCAATGAGCAAGACCATCCAGGCCATCCGCGGCATGAACGACATTCTCCCGGCCGACGCCGCTCTCTGGGGGTTCTTCGAAGATGTCGTGCGCGATTGGTTGCATAGCTATGGCTATACGCAAATCCGTACACCTATCGTCGAGAGCACAGACCTGTTCGTGCGCTCGATCGGCGAAGTCACCGATATCGTCGAGAAGGAAATGTACAGTTTCGAGGATAGGCTCAATGGCGAAAAGCTGACCATGCGCCCTGAAGGGACAGCTTCCTGCGTCCGCGCGGTGGTGCAGCACAACCTGCTATACAACGCGCCGCAGCGGCTGTGGTACATGGGCCCGATGTTTCGTCACGAACGCCCGCAAAAGGGGCGTTATCGCCAGTTCCATCAGGTTGGCGTCGAAGCGCTTGGCTATGACGGCCCGGATATGGACGCCGAGCACATCATCATGACCGCCCGGTTATGGAAGTTGCTTGGCTTGCAGGATGTCGCGCTTGAAATCAACACGCTGGGTTCCGCCGAGGCGCGGGCGCAGTATCGTACCCGATTGATCGCCTATTTCGAACAGCATGCCGACTTGCTGGACGAAGACGCCAGACGTCGCTTGCATAGCAATCCCCTGCGTATTCTCGACACTAAGAACCCTGCGATGCAGGCAATGGTGGAAGCGGCCCCAAAACTGATGGACGACCTGGACAAGGCGTCGCTCAAGCACTTCGAGGCGTTGCAGGAAATGCTCAAAGCGACTGGCATTGACTATCGTATCAATCCACGCCTGGTGCGCGGGCTGGATTACTACAATGCGACCGTGTTCGAATGGGTGACCACGCATCTGGGGGCGCAAGGTACGGTCTGTGCCGGTGGCCGTTACGATAGCCTGATCGAACAAATTGGCGGCAAACCGGCTCCGGCTTGTGGGTATGCGATGGGTGTGGAGCGTTTGCTGGCACTGTTGCAAGAGCAGAACGCCCAAATCTCCAGCCTGGCGCCTGATGCCTATTTGGTGCACGCCGGTGATGCCGCGACCAAATGGGCTCCGCAAGTGGCCGAACAGTTACGGGATAAAGGCCTGGCGGTCGTGCTGCATTGCGGTGGCGGCAGTTTCAAATCGCAAATGAAAAAGGCCGATGCCAGCGGCGCGCGCTTTGCCCTGATTATCGGCGAGGACGAGGCCGTTGCAGGTGAACTCACGCTCAAGCCCTTGCGCGAAGGCGGGGAACAAACGCGGCAGAATATTGCCGGAGTGATGGCAACCCTGAACCCATGACCGAACTCCTGCGCATCGACAGCCTGACCGTATCGCCCGCCGACCAGCCGCATCGCTTGCTGGTGGACGGTGTGTCGTTTGCGATCTCGGCTGGCCGTACCACCTGTGTGGTGGGCGAATCCGGCAGCGGCAAGAGCCTGACCGCATTATCCGTCATGGGCCTGCTGTCGCGAGCTTTGCGCAGGACGAATGGTAGTATCAATTTTCAGGGCAGGGAGTTGACATCCCTGTCATCCGAGCAAATGCAGGATATCCGCGGCAAACGCATCGGCATGATCTTTCAGGAGCCGATGACCTCGCTCAATCCCGTGCTGAATATCGGCTTCCAGATCGGCGAAAGCCTGTCCGCCCACCTGGGGCTGACCGGCAAGGCGCTCAAATCACGCGTGGCCGAATTGCTGGAACAGGTCGGTATCCCTGCTTCTCGTGTCGATAGTTATCCCGACGAACTTTCCGGTGGTCAGCGCCAGCGCGTGATGATCGCGATGGCTATTGCCTGCGAGCCAGCCATGCTGATTGCCGACGAGCCGACAACGGCCCTTGATGTTACGGTGCAGGCGCAGATCCTCGCGTTGCTGGCAGAGCTGAAATCGCGCATGAACATGGGCATGCTGTTTATTACCCACGATTTCGGCGTGGTGGCAGATATTGCCGACGATGTCGTGGTGATGTTCCGCGGTCGTATTGTCGAAAGCGGGCCGGTAGACCAGGTGCTGAGCAATCCCCGGCATCCCTACACTCAGGCGTTGCTGGCCTGCGTGCCGGATGCAGAAGGTAAAAAGCCGCTGAAGCCTATCGATTATGCGTGGCTGGAAGAGGCGGTATGAGCAAAATCATTCTTTCTGCCAAGGGGTTGGTAAAGACCTATCGTCAACGCAGTGGCCGGTTTGGTTTCGGCACGACCTTGGTCAAGGCGCTCGACGATGTCAGCCTGGGAGTCAAGCAGGGCACGACATTGGCGGTGGTAGGCGAGTCCGGTAGCGGCAAATCCACGCTGGCACGTTGTCTGCTACAATTGCAGCCCCTTGACGCAGGTGAAGTCCTGTTTGAAGGGAATGACCTTGCGGCGTTGTCTGGCAAGAATTTGCGGGCTGCGCGGCGGCATTTGCAGATGGTGTTTCAGGACCCGTTTGCATCGCTGAATCCGCGTATGCGGGTGGGCGACATTGTCGCGGAAGGCCTGGTGATCCACGGGATGGGGGATGCGGGCGAGCGGCGAGCCAAAGTGCAGGCGATGCTGGAGCGTGTTGGTCTGTCAGCCGCCGATATGGGCAAATACCCGCACGAATTTTCCGGTGGGCAGCGTCAACGGGTCGGTATCGCGCGTGCCTTGGTTCTTGAGCCGCGCGTGGTGATCTGCGACGAACCAGTATCTGCGCTGGATGTCTCGATTCAGGCGCAAATCCTGTTGTTGCTAAAGGAGCTGCAACACGAAATGGGGCTGAGCTATTTGTTCATCAGCCATGATTTGCGTGTGGTTCGGCACATTGCCGATGAAGTCGCCGTGATGCACAAGGGGCGCATCGTGGAACAGAACCATGTGGAAGCGCTCTATGCCAATCCGCAACAGGAATATACGCAAAACTTATTGAATTCAATCCCCGGCCGCCATTGGCAGGCCGCTTAACCCGTAGGAAAAAGCATGGCATACGATCTTGAAGAACAGGAACAGTTGGACGCGCTCAAGGCGTGGTGGAAACAGTACGGTCAAATCGTGGTAATGGCTGCGGCAGCCGGATTTCTCGGCCTGGTCGGCTATCAGGGCTGGACCTACTACCAGCATCAGCAGTCACTCAAGGCTTCTGCGCAGTACGAAGCGCTGACGCAACTCGATACCAAGGATATCAAGCAGATCAGGACGGTTTCCGGCCAGATCATGGAAAACTCCTCTGGCTCGCCTTATGCAGCCAGGGCTGCACTGATGGCGGCGCGGGCCAATTACGAGGCCGGTGATGCCAAAAGCGCCCGCTCGCAGATCGAATGGGCCTTGAGTCATGCCAGCGAAGACTCCGTCAAGGCAATCGCCCAGTTACAGCTGGCTGCCCTGCAAGTGGAAGAAAAGAAATACGACGACGCACTCAAGACCTTGAACGATAAACACGAGCCGGGTTTCGACGGCCTGTTTGCCGATCTCAAGGGCGATATTCTGGTGGCGCAGGGCAAACCGGCCGAGGCAAAGAAGGCCTATACGGAAGCTCTGGCCAAGCTGGATGAAAAAGGCCGGTTCCGTAAGTTGACCGAGCAAAAGCTGGATGCGCTGGGGAGCTAAGGTGCGTCGACTTTTATTGCCATTGCTGGGTTTACTGCTGCTGGCAGGCTGCAGCAGTGTCACTGACCTTAAACGCGATATCACCGAGCAGATGTTCGGAAAGGAAGTGACCGATCCTCCAACCGAGCTGAAGGAAATCAAGACCACGGCAGATGCCAAATTGTTATGGCAAGCGAGCGTCGGCGCTGCGGTGGATTACGATTTCATGCCTGCCGTGGATGGCAAGGCGATCTATGCGGCAAGCCAGGGGGGCGATGTCACCAAGTTTGATGCCGAAACCGGCAAGCCAGAGTGGCGCATCGCCGCTGGTGAAAAACTTTCCGGTGGAGCCGGAGCAGGCGAGGGACTGGTGCTGGTTGGCACGCCAAAAGGCATGGTACTGGCTTTCGATCAGGCAGCAGGCAAGCCTTTGTGGAAAGCCAAAGTGGCGAGCGAGATACTGTCCGCACCACGGATATACAACGGCGTTGTTGTGGTGCGTAGCGGCGATTCGCGCATCTACGGCCTGAGCGCCGCCGACGGTAAGCGCAAATGGGTTTACGAACGCGCGACGCCGACCTTGTCGCTGCGAAGTAGCACTGGCGTTGTGATCGATGATGCGGGGGTGGCTTTCGCCGGTTTTGCCGGAGGTAAGCTGGTAGCGATCAACTCGGCAGACGGCAAGATCATCTGGGAAGCCTCGGTCGCCTTGCCCAAGGGCGCCACCGAAATCGAGCGGATTGCCGATGTCACCAGTTTGCCGGTGGTGGATGGACGTTATGTCTACGCTTCGGCTTACAACGGACGCACGGTCGGCATCGAACGGAACTCTGGCCGCGTATTGTGGAACCGTGATATTGCCAGCTATGTCGGCATGGCGGTTGATGGCTCGATTATTTACATTACGCAGAGCAACGGCGCAGTTTATGCGCTTGACTACTCCAATGGCAAAAGCTTCTGGCGCCAGGGCGGCTTGCAGTGGCGACATACCACTGCACCCATTGCTGTCGGGCGCTATGCGCTGTTGGGTGATCTGGAAGGCTATGTGCATTTGCTCTCGCGCGACGATGGTGATTTTGCCGCACGGATCAACACCGATAGCAGTGGCGTCATGCCGCAGCCGGTGGCGCTGAGTGCCAGTGCCGCATTATTCCAGACCCGTGGCGGCGGTCTCTACGCGGTATCCATCAAGTAACTATGATCCCGACCATTGCACTGGTGGGCCGACCCAACGTCGGTAAATCCACGCTTTTCAACCGTCTGACCAAAACGCGTGATGCGTTGGTGGCCGATTTCCCTGGCCTCACGCGTGACCGCCATTACGGACGCGGCGTAGTGGGCGATCGGCCGTATCTGGTGGTTGACACCGGAGGTTTCGAACCGCTGGTCGATAGTGGAATTCTGGTCGAAATGGCTAGGCAGACGTTGCAGGCAGTCGACGAAGCCGATGCCGTCGTGTTTCTGGTCGATGGCCGCCAGGGTGTCACTGCGCAGGATAAGGTCATCGCAGACCGTTTGCGCCGGAGCGGGCGCCCGGTGATTCTTGCCGTCAACAAGTGCGAAGGGATGAACCGCGCAATCGCCGCGGCAGAGTTCCACGAACTTGGCCTGGGCCAGCCGTATGCAATTTCCTCGGCGCATGGCGAAGGCGTGCGTGACCTCGTCAATTTGGCGCTGGAAGATTTTCCACCAGAGCCGGAAGAAACCGAATCCGACGAAGACAAGCCACCGAAAATCGCGATAATTGGCCGCCCCAATGTTGGTAAATCCACCCTCGTTAACGCTTTGCTTGGCGAAGATCGCGTCATTGCATTTGACCAGGCGGGCACCACGCGGGATTCCATCCACATCGATTTCGCGCGTAACGGCAAGCCCTACACGCTGATCGATACTGCCGGTGTGCGCCGCCGTGGTAAGGTGTTCGAGGCGATCGAAAAATTCTCTGTCATCAAGACATTGCAAGCCATCGAAGATGCCAACGTTGTCGTGTTGGTGCTGGATGCGCAGGATTGCATTACCGAACAGGATGGTAGCCTGGCTGCATTCGTGCTGGAAACCGGCCGTGCGTTGGTGGTGGCGGTCAATAAGTGGGATGGCCTCAAGGAAGACAAGCGGGAAGACGCAAAAAAGGACATTGCACGCAAGCTGCATTTTCTCACGTATGCCAAGTTCCACTATCTGTCGGCGCTCAAGGGGCAGGGCCTGCCACCGCTGATGAAATCGGTAGATGAAGCCTTTGCGGCAGCCATGGCCAAGCTTTCGACTCCCAAGCTTACCCGTGTGCTGGAAGCCGCTGTGCAACAGCACCAGCCGCCGATCTCCAAGGGCGTACGCCCCAAGCTGCGCTATGCGCACCAGGGCGGCAAAAACCCCCCCATCATCGTCATACACGGCAGCCATGTCGAGAACAATATCCGGGATAGCTACACGCGCTACCTGGAAGGCGTATTTCGCAAGGCTTTCGAACTGGTCGGCACGCCATTGAGAGTGCAATACAAACAGGGCGCGAACCCATTTGCAGAAGAAGAAAAACCGCGCTCCGGCGAAGGTATCGTCAGCATGCGTCGCCGTAAAACTGCATTCCGTGCCGAGATGAAAGCGCGCAAGGAAACCGACAGAAAAAAATAAGCCAATTGAGGCCCGGCGCTGTTGACAAGGCATCGGACGATCTGGATAATGGCGACCTCTTTACCGGGGGATTAGCTCAGCTGGTAGAGCAGCGGACTCTTAATCCGTTTGTCGACAGTTCGATCCTGTCATCCCCCACCAGTATCCAAGCGGCTCACAGCGATGTGGGCCGTTTTCATTTGGTGGCGACCTGTAAGGAAGCGCGCAATTTGGTACAGATTTGCGCGATATTTGGTACAGGCCGAAGCGTGTTAGCGCACGGTGCCAGTCGCTCTCTTCTTCGTACTATTCCGGGTTCTCGATACTTTTAATCCCTGCGGGTTCAATTCCCCGCCTCTAGGGGCGGGGGCTGGCTGAAAGCCAGCGGGTTGAGAAAGCGCAGTTAATACCCCGCTGCTTGCGGCGGGGTGCTTTATTACAGTGATCTTGTTCGATGCAATCCAGCAATCGACACAGGATTCACGCCCAGCGTTTTGGTTTTCTGGATTGCAACTTGTCGTCCGGTACGGCTGCTGATCAACTCATCATTTGGCCACCCCGCCCGCCAATCGCAGGTTGCAATTTTTTCTACGGTGTAAATGTGGTCTGGGCATATACGTGGTTTGATGCGGTTGGCACCGGACGAAAACCCAAAAGAAACGGGAGCCTGAGCTCCCGCTTGTATCCTCAAAGTTGATCGGGTCAGCTTTTCTTTTCCTTGTCCTTGCGGCGACCAGCGACGAATCCAAGCAGGCCCATACCGGCCAGCATCATGGAGTAGGTTTCAGCTTCGGGTACTGGGGCGGCTACAAACTTGACGCCAACGACGAAGTCATCGTAATCGGCATCGCTTCTGTAGCTGTCGTTAAAGCCCAGGATGTAGTCGAACGTGCCGTATTGTGTGGAAGTGTTCTGGGAAAAAATCGAGAATCCCAGCGCGCTTGATTGGGCTGCGCCATTTACGAATGCGGCCCCCATGCTGTCAGTGAAGCTGAAATTGACGGTACCCGGGGCGACTTCGGCCGAGATCGTTTTTCCGAGCAGATCGGATTCGAGTAGCGAACCCGCTGTAGCAAGGGTAAAGAAGTTGTTGTAGCCACTTTCCTGTCCTAGGTAAGTTACATAAAAAGTGCCTGCCGAGGTTGCGGACAGCGATCCGAAGGATCCGTTGCTTTGTGGCCCGGTGACGGTCTTTGGCTCACCGTTGTATCCCGCAAAGCTCATGTTCGAACCGTCGTTGATGGTCAGCATGCCAGCTTGTGCAGTGCCCAATAATGTAGAAAGCAGAACTCCCAGTGCAATACGTTTCATGGCAAAACCTCCGTCAAAGTTGAAAAAATAATGTAGCCGAATAGTGGCAGATTATGTTTTCGACTCTTAGAGCCGCCAATAGTCCGATCGGACTATACGAGGGAATTGTTTCGGTCAGGGTGGGATAGTGGTGTTGGCGCTATTCTCGCACCTGGTAGAGGACTAGTCCGCCCCTTCATCATGCTGTAGTTAGGTGCTGGCATTGTGACGACCATTGGTAATACGCCAGATTCGTCGAGGTCAGCATGGGCTTGTCTAACTGTACTGTTTGCTGCTGTGAAAAATACAATTACGAATTCATTCTAATTGCTATTAGTCTGGCGGTGAATAGCCCGTTCGGGTCTGGGTGTGGTCATGATTAACAGGATTGCACCGGTGAAGGTGATGATGCTTGGGCTGCGTGGGTTTCCCGATGTTCAGGGCGGCGTTGAAAAGCATACGGAGCAGTTGTGTACCAGGTTGGTCAACCTGGGCTGCCAGGTAGAAGTCGTCGTCCGTAGCCCATCTCAGCCTGTCGAAAATGGCAGATTCTGGCGCGGGATCAGGTTCACCCGGATCTGGGCACCCAAATCCAGCGGCCTTGAAGCGGTTGTTCATACTTTTCTTGGCGTTCTCTACGCCGCAGTCAAACGCCCCGACATTCTGCATATCCAGGCCATCGGCCCGGCATTGTTTGCGCCACTTGCCAGGTTGCTTGGCCTGAACGTAGTGGTGACTCATCACGGTCCCGATTATGACCGTGAGAAATGGGGCAGATTTGCCCGGTCGGTGTTGCAGCTTGGGGAGTACTGCGGCATGCGTTTTTCCCATCGCAGCATTGCGATCTCCAATGTGATCAGGGAGCTTGTGCGCGAGAAACATCACGTCAAATGCGACCTGATTCACAACGGCGTGGTGATTCCGGAAATCCCCAGAACTGCCAGAACGCTCGCCGAGTTTGGCTTGGAGCCGGGGCGTTATATTTTGATGGTAAGCCGACTGGTGGAGGAGAAACGCCATCTTGACTTGATCGAGGCTTTTTCCAGAGCGCAGCTTCATGGCTGGAAGCTGGCGATTGTCGGTGGTTCGGATCATCCCGATGATTATGAGCAAAAGGTGATTTCGACTGCTGCCAAGGTGCCGAGGGTCGTACTGACCGGGTTTCAGAAAGGCCAGAAGCTGCAGGAGTTGTTTGCACATGCGGGGCTCTTTGTGTTGCCGTCCACGCATGAGGGGTTGCCGATTGCCATGCTGGAGGCGTTGAGTTATGGGCTTCCTGTGGTGGCCAGCAATATTCCCGCGAATGTCGAGGTCGGGCTGGATGCCGAGTCGTATTTTCCGGTGGGCGATGTCGGGGCGCTGGCGATTGCGATTCAGCAGCATGCTCGCCCAATCGAGGATGTCACGGATCGTGCATTCGTGCGTCACTGGGTTGGTGAAAAATACGATTGGCACCGAATTGCCGAACAGACCATACGTGTGTATCGCAGCATTATCTCCCCGCAACACGTTGTTTCCTCGTTGAATGATGTGGGAAGTCCCGGCTTGAGCGACCAGGCAATCACCATGCAGGCGTTTTCGTACGGTTTTTCCGATGGCGTTATTGCGGGTGGCTATAGAGCCGAAGATGCGTCGAGCATGGACGTGGCAGTACGCAAACCGTCGGCCGTTGCTGTTGAACGCGTTGCGTAATCAGGCTGCCCATATCAGGAAAGTCGTATGAAAATTCTAGTTGTAGGTGGGGCTGGCTATATCGGCACCCATACCTGTCTTGAGCTGATTTCAGCAGGCTATGAGATTGTTGTCCTGGATAATTTCTGCAATAGCAAGCAGGAATCGTTACATCGGGTTGCCAGGCTGGCTGGGCGGCCGATCGAGGTGATGGTGGGTGATGTGCGGAATCGTGAAACGCTCCGCGATGTTTTCAAGGCGCACGCTATCGAGGCCGTGATACATTTTGCCGGGCTCAAGGCAGTCGGCGAGTCTGTTCAATTGCCACTGGCCTACTACGATAATAATGTTTCCGGCAGCGTGGCACTCGCAGAGGTGATGGCCGAGTTTGGTGTCAAGACTCTGGTTTTTAGTTCATCGGCAACCGTTTATGGTGACCCGCAAGTCGTGCCTATCCGCGAGGATTTCGCTGTCGGACCGACAAATCCGTACGGCCGCTCAAAGTTGATGGTGGAACAGATCTATCGCGATCTGGCCGCATCGGATTGCACATGGAAAATCGCGCTTTTACGCTATTTCAACCCTGTTGGGGCGCATGAGAGCGGAATCATCGGCGAGGACCCCAACGGGATACCCAATAACCTGATGCCATTTGTTTCTCGTGTTGCCGTTGGCAAGTTGCCTGAGTTGAGGGTGTTTGGCAGTGATTATCCAACGACGGATGGCACCGGGGTGCGCGACTATATTCATGTCGTCGATCTCGCACAAGGCCATGTTGCAGCCCTGCAGGCTTTGAGTAATCGCCACGGCGCGCTGACCGTCAATCTCGGGACAGGCCGTGGTTACAGCGTGCTGGAGATGGTCAATGCTTTCGAGGCCGCCAGCGGCAAACCCATCCCTTACAAAATCGTGGATCGCCGTCCTGGCGATATCGCCGTTTGCTATGCCGACCCCGCCCTGGCGGCAGAGTTGCTTGGCTGGAGGGCTGAGCGGAGCATCAGCGAAATGTGTTCCGACGCATGGCGCTGGCAATCGAGCAATCCCAACGGTTACGCCAGCCAGGGAAGTGCTGATTGATTCCGTTCGTGGCGAGCCTGTCGAGCCATGAGCGGAATCAATCGCATCACATCAGGAAGTTGAGATGCCATTCGACAAACCCCGGGACGCAATCATTGTATCGGCGCGGCGCTTCCCTGGGGCGTGATTGCAGCCTGGTTTCACTCGGGCAAGCAGATTAATCCTGATGACTTGATTATGTAGCTTGGGCTACACCGTTCTGTCATAAATTCCCGGTATCGTGGCGACATTGAAATCAGACATAGAAAGGTTTGCCATGAAGGCCATGATCCTCGCTGCCGGGAAAGGCACAAGAGTTCGTCCGCTCACCCATGAAATGCCCAAGCCGATGATCCCGGTCATGGGCAAGCCTGTCATGGAATATCTGGTTGAATTGCTGGCGCAGCACGGGGTGGAGGAGATCATGGTCAATCTCAGCCATCTGCCGCAGCGTATCGAGCAGTATTTTGGCGATGGCCAACGCTTTGGCGTGGAAATCGGATACTCTTTCGAGGGTTATATCCAGAATGACGAAATCGTGCCGTTTGCACTGGGCTCGGCTGGAGGCATGCGCAAAATTCATGACTTCGGCGGATTCTTCGATGAAACGACGGTTGTCTTGTGCGGCGATGCCATTATCGACCTCGACTTGACTGCGGCCGTGCGCGAACACAAGCGCCGGGGCGCGCTGGTCAGTCTGGTCGCCAAGGAAGTTCCATGGGATGAGGTCTCCAGCTATGGCGTGGTGGTTGCAAGTGAGGATGGCCAAATTACGTCATTCCAGGAAAAACCATCGGTCGAAGAAGCCAAATCCAACCTGATCAATACCGGGATCTATATTTTTGAACCGGAGGCGCTGGATCTGATTCCGTCAGGTGAGGTTTTCGATATCGGTTCCGATCTGTTCCCGCTACTGGTCGAAAAGAATCTGCCGTTTTATGCGCTGCGTCAGGACTTTCACTGGATCGACATCGGCAAGGTGTCCGATTACTGGGAAGTCATGCAACGCGTGATGCGCGGCGAGGTTGAAGGCATCAAGATTCCCGGCCGCGAAATCCGCCCCGGTGTCTGGGTGGGCCTGAACGTGCATATCGATTGGGAAGGGACGACGATTGAAGGCCCCGCCTATATTGGCTCCGGTACCAATATCGAGGCTGGCTGCCAAATCCTCGGCCCGACTTGGATTGGCCATGGATGCCATTTGCATCGCGGGGTTTCACTGGTGCGCAGTGTTATTTTCGAACATACCCGTGTGCGTGCCGGAGCCGAATTCTACGAGCAAATCGTGGTTGGTGATTATTGCGTCACCAAGCATGGCGAGACGGTCCATGCAGAAGAAGTCGGCATCGAATGGATCTGGTGCGATGCGCGTATCGGCAGCCTCATGGAACATCACCAAGAACTGATGGCTGCATAGCAGACAAATAATCTTGTATGAATTGCCCTGCCTTGCAGGGCAATTTCATTTTCTGATCACTGAAATGAGATTCCGCCAACAATTAAGATTTCATAAGCCGCTTACGCCCGCAACGGCGGTCAAAAAACTTCTCGACCCATTGCTTGTTATCCTGATGTTGATTCTTGTCGTCAACTATTACGGGCAGCCTTTTGACCGCAACTATATCCTGCTATCGCTGATTATCTTTTCGCTCACTTTCCCTGGGAGTTGGGCAGAAAACACGAGTTTTCATTCCGAGTTGAAGCATGTTTTTCTCGACTGGATATTCCTGGTCGGGGTTTTGCTGCTGTTCGGGTATGTCACGTCTTTTCTTGAGCATTTTGATCGCGAGGTGGTTTTGGGGTGGATCGTGGCAACCCCGGTGGTAATGCTCGTTGCCCATATGCTGATACGCAAGCTGCTGGTCTGGGCGCGTGCTGGAGAACGCAAGCGCCGAGCCATCATTGTCGGTGCCAGCACGGTAGGGGTGCAGTTGCGCGAGCGGCTGCATGAGGAATCGATGGCAGAGATTGAGTTCATCGGTTTTCTTGATGACCGTCCTGCCGCACGGACTGCGCTGGGCGACCACGGGCAAGCCGGGATCCTTGGCGCACTGCGCGATATCGCGCAGCATGTGAAACAGCAATCCGTCGACATCATCTATGTCGCGCTGCCGATGTCGTCGCAGCCGCGCATACTGCAGCTACTGGACGATCTCAAGGACACAACGGCCTCGATTTACTTTGTCCCGGATATTTTTATTTTTGATTTGATCCAGGCGCGTATCGATGATGTTGCCGGGATACCGGTCGTCGCGGTTTGTGAGACACCGTTTCACGGAATGAACGGATTCGTAAAACGGGTCAGCGATGTTGTCCTGTCGACCTTGATCCTGCTGATGATTTCTCCGCTTTTGCTACTGTTGGCCATTGGTATCAAATTGAGTTCGCCGGGCCCTGTCATATTCAAGCAGCGCCGATATGGTCTGGATGGTCAGGATATCGTGGTTTATAAATTCCGATCCATGACCGTATGCGAAGATGGCGGGAAAGTGGAGCAGGCCAAGCGGAACGACAGGCGTGTGACGCCGTTTGGCGCTTTCATTCGAAAAACCTCGCTGGACGAGTTGCCCCAGTTCATTAACGTACTTCAGGGCCGCATGAGCATTGTCGGACCGCGACCGCATGCGGTTGCCCATAACGAAGAATACCGGAAACTGGTGAAGGGCTACATGATCCGCCACAAGGTCAAGCCCGGCATCACCGGCTGGGCGCAGGTAAACGGATTCAGGGGAGAAACGGAAACATTGGAAAAGATGCAAGCACGCATTGATTTCGATCTTGATTATCTGCGGCAATGGACGATATGGCTGGATCTCAAGATTATTGCCAGTACCGTACTGCTGGTTATCAGAGACCGAGAAGCTTATTGAACAAGCAGAAACAGGAAAGTGACCGATGGCAAACGGCATGATTGTGCACAGAAAGCCGGGGCTCGTACAGGTTTTTCAGGCCAATTGTCAGATCGGCAATCAAAGTATTCAATCCATTGATTATTAAGTAATAATTTAAAGATTAAAATATGTGCAACAAGGAAAAAGTCCAGTCTGATTGAGGACTTAGCCAAACTGTTATGTAAATGTGCACAAACTTATCCACAGGTTTTGTGGACAGGTTAAAAAATGCTTACGGTTTATATTGTTACAGAGATTTTCGCCAATTCACACGAAAACACGCCCTGGTTGAATGACAAGGTCAATCGCGGGTTTATGGTGTGTTCTTGGCGATAATTGCTGATTCAAGTAGCTTTTAATACGGTTCGCCATTGTTATTTTAATTGGCTGTAAGCTATACTGCAGGCCGCTGGAAGCGTGGCCGAGTGGTTTAAGGCAGCGGTCTTGAAATTTGCTGTAGGTAGTGCGTTGGAGGTGTGGCAGAGTGGTCGATTGCACTGGTCTTGAAAACCAGCAAGGGGCAACCCTTCGTGAGTTCGAATCTCACCGCCTCCGCCAGTACGCCGCAACAAATTGATTTGTAAGGTTTTTTAGAATTGATCATGGTGGAGAATTCCGGTTTCAGCCTACAGGTACGCTTATCAGCCGTTCTCCTATCCAGCGGATAGGTATTTCATCCCAGCCTTAGACGCACGGCCGATGTTTGATCAACGCCGAAATTTTGATTGCTAGACTTGCCTTTGCCAACATTCCTTCGGCATCAGGCATTTCAAGGTCGGCATAGACGTTGCCGTTGCCTTGCTCAATCTCAATATTGCTATCTTCCAGCATTAGATTAACTCCTTACCAACGGCCGGCATCTGTTCCCATGCAACCATATCTGCCGGCATAAGTTCATCTGGAGTGCGCTTCGCCAGCAAGTCGGCCAGGGCGTATTTCGGTCTAACTGCACGAGCCAACTTCCCTGCGATTTCCTTGTCAGATTCGGCTTTAAGCGCCGCGGCCTCTTCCGGCCCGAAGCCTAAGTCGGAGAATATATTCCCGCCTACAGGCATGATATATCGGATTTTGCTGTCGATGTTCACCCCTTCCCGCAACTCCTTCCCAGGCTTGAAGTGCGGTACAGCCTTGGTCGGCACCGGCACCTTTACCCCGGTCTTTGGGTTGCGTCCCAGCCTGGGTGGGCGGACACTGATATGGAATGACCCAAAACCGCGGATCTCTACACGCCCGCCTACGGCCAACCTGGCAGAGATGCCGTCGAGGATCGCCTTGGTGGCCATCTCCGCGTCTACGAGGGTGAGTTGCGGGAAGCGTGCGGCTAGGCGAACAATGAGTTGTGAGCGGGTCATGATCGGTCTTTGATTTTAGAGTAACCAGCCATTGCCCGAAGGAATTTTGCATTCCTGGGAGGCAGGTTCTCGATCAGTTCGAGCAGTCGCAACGATTCCCTGCGTGTCAGGACTATCGTGGCTTCGCTTTCAATGACCTTTTTCACCTTTTTCAACAGTTGATAAAAAAACAGGGGATTGCAATATCGTGGCTTTTTAACCCTAACGGGCTATTGTTTGGATAAAAAATGAGGATAAGATTGTCCTAACAAAAGTAATAAAGCAAGGTAAGAACAATAAAAATGACATACAAGGGGCAGGTTACTGTCGAGGGTTTCCTATGGTCGTTGGGAGCGCTTTGCTCACTCAACAGGATACCCTTCGACCAAAATCTGGTCCTGCGCCAATACCCGCCGCCCTATACGCTGGCTTCGCTATTGCAGGCACTCAAGTCCATGGGTTTGCGTGCCTCGCTCAAGAAAATCACACCTGCAAAGCTTCCCGCAGACATCTTTCCCTGCCTGGCCATCCTGCGGCCGGAAGTAACTGAAGAGGGCAGCGCATCGGAACACCGCTTCGCCCTCATCCTCAAATCCGACGGCGAACGCCTGCTGGTCATCGAACCCGGCCAGCAAACCCCGCAGCCGCTCACGCTGGAAGAATTCACCCAGCGCTACGCTGGGCAAGTCTTGCTGGCAAAAAAACAAGCTGATGCCATTACCGACCCCGATACCGAGCAGCGCCAATTCGGCTTCCGCTGGTTCATCCCCGAGCTGCTGAAATACCGAAAAATCTGGAGCGAAATTCTGCTCGCTTCTTTCGCCATCCAATTGGTCGGTTTGGCCGTGCCAGTCTGCACCCAGATCGTCATCGACAAGGTCGTTGTTCACCACACCGTCAGCACCCTGGTCGTCATTGCCATCGCGTTATTCCTCTTCCTCGTATTCAACGCAGCCATGGGCTGGGTACGGCAATACCTGGTACTGCATACAGGCAACCGGATTGATGCCACGTTAGGTCACAAAGTATTCAGCCACCTGCTCGACCTACCGCTGCGCTACTACCAGAATAGGCCTACCGGTGTCGTCGTCGCCCGGGTCCATGGCGTCGAAACCATCCGCGAGTTCCTCGCCGGCGGGCTGGTCACGCTACTTCTCGATTTCCCCTTCCTCATCGTCTTTCTTGCCATCATGTTCTGGTACAGCTGGCAGCTCACCCTGATCTCGCTGGCCTCCCTGACGCTCATCTCCCTCCTCAGTGCCGCCATCACTCCGCTCATCCGGCAAAAGCTCAACAGCCAATTCATGGTCGGTGCCCGTAACCAGGCTTTTCTCACCGAATACATCTCCGGCATGGAAACCGTCAAATCCCTGCAGATGGAGCCACAACTCAAACAACGCTTTGGCGACTACCTTGCCGAGTATCTTGGGGCCGGTTTCCAAAGCCGCAATCTTGCCAACAGCTACAACACTGCCGCCAATGCCATCGACCAGGCACAGACCTTAGCCATCCTCTGCACAGGTGCCTGGCTGGTGATGCACGACAGCAACTTCACCGTCGGTATGCTGGTCGCCTTCCAGATGTTCTCGGGCCGACTCTCCGGCCCGGTTTTAAGACTCGTCGGCCTGTGGCAGGAATTCCAGCAGGCCGACATTGCCGTCAAACGTCTGGGCGACGTCATGAACGCCCCCATCGAACCGCACTCCATCATTCCCGCCCGTGCCAACAACAATACCCAAGCCAGAATCGACGTCGACAGCATCAGCTTCCGTTACTCCGAAGAACATCCCTGGCTCTACCGTGATTTAAGCTTCCAGATCCAGCCCGGTCATTGTGTTGTCCTAATGGGGCCATCCGGTTGCGGCAAGAGCACGCTGGCTAAATTACTGCTGGGTTTCTACCAGCCGCAGGAAGGCAGTATCAAGCTCGATGGCCGTGACATTCGGCATCTTGCAAGCAATGAACTGCGGGCCAACTTCGGCGTGGTCCCGCAGGAAACCATCCTGTTCTCCGGCACCATCTACGACAACCTGATCATGGCTAATCCGCATGCCAGCTTCGAGCAGGTGATCCATGCCTGTCAGCTGGCTGAAGTCCACGAAACCATCGAGAAGCTCCCGCAGGGCTACCAGACTGAGATTGGGGAGCATGGGGCAGGCTTGAGTGGAGGACAGAAGCAGCGGATTGCGATTGCCAGAGCACTACTGAAGCAGCCCAAGCTGCTGATCTTTGATGAGGCGACCAGCAGCCTGGATACCCATA
>WBZX01000317.1_pt1 | contig 46423 bp, 37 predicted proteins | sample 5204211 | NCBI WGS metagenome assembly WBZX01 (sample SAMN12344362, study PRJNA552823) | activated sludge metagenome | biome: Activated sludge suspended growth; feature: Nitrification reactor; material: Wastewater; isolation source: activated sludge from nitrification reactor of wastewater...
AACGCAGCTATTGCCACCTTGGCCTTGAATCCCGCTGCGTGATTCCTCCTCGTCCTTCTCATACTCTCGCTCCTTTTTTGCCGCGTACTTCACGGATTTAGATTGAGCAAGATTACCACTTATCCGATTGTCCGAATTTGCGAGGCCACTTCTTTCCCAAGAGCCCATGCGGCACCGGTTTCCATCAGTACCCATGGACGATTTATCGACCGCGGAGTGAGCAATACCAGAATCTGCTTTGAACCTATTAAGGCCGCTCGAATCGAATCCTGCCACTCCGCTGCTACCTGGATATCCTTCTCCGCCATAAAACACTTAAGACTGTTCCTTTCGAGGTCATTTCGTAATTCATCGGCGACTGCCGAATCCCCTGCCGCATAACTGATGAACACATCGAACTCAAGGCTGGGCGGCACAATCGTATTTAGCCATATATTGAGCTTAGACGCATCGGATATCAATCGTACGGCCTCGTCGGTGACCTGAAATTCAAACCCGGCACCCGAGCTCGTGAAGCACGGCTGAACATTGCCGATCAGCCGATGACGCCCCAATTCTTCAAGCCAGTGTGCAATTGTTGCGACACCAATACTCCTGAGATTGGCGTCATTAGATGGTTCAGCATAGGATTCAGGATTGCTACGACGTGCTGTGACTCCGATTTCGAGCAGGCGCGTTACCAATATTCTATCGTCCATCTTTTATCCTCTATGGATGCACAGAAAACTAAACTTTATATACAAATCAATGCAATACATCAAGAATAAAATTGAAAATGCACTTTGAATTATATTCTAAGAAAGTGACGTCGAATTAGAACAAAACTGATGAAATACTGCAAAAACTCTCTAATTATGACCCTATGATTGAGGGTGCATAGCCGCACATCAATCATAGGCTTATTGAATACTACTGACTTTACTTAATAACCGCGTTTAATTCACCTTTCGTATAGCGATTAGCCATGCTTTCCATAGAAATCGGCTTGATTTTCCCTGCTTGGCCGGCACAACCGAAAGCTTCAAAGCGCGCTTTACAAATGTCTTTCGCTGCGGCTGTTGCCTCTTTCAGAAATTTGCGTGGGTCAAAATTGCTTTTGTCTTTTTCCAGACTACGACGAATCGCACCGGTCATTGCCAAGCGGATGTCGGTATCGATATTGACCTTGCGTACGCCATATTTGATACCTTCTTGAATTTCTTCCACCGGTACACCATAGGTTTCTTTGATGTCACCACCGTATTGACGAATAATTTCCAGCCAATCTTGTGGCACTGAGCTGGAACCGTGCATCACTAGATGCGTATTGGGGATACGTTGATGGATTTGCTTGATGCGTTCAATGGCCAGAATATCGCCTGTCGGTTTACGGGTAAATTTGTAGGCACCATGCGAAGTTCCGATCGCAATTGCCAGTGCATCCACACCGGTCTTACGCACGAAATCAGCAGCTTCTTCCGGGTCGGTCAATAATTGATCGTGCGATAACACACCTTCCGCACCATGCCCGTCTTCTGCTTCGCCCATACCGGACTCTAGCGAACCCAAACAACCCAATTCACCTTCCACTGAAACACCGACCGAATGCGCAATGCTGACAACTTCCGCCGTGACATTGACATTGTATTCGTAGGTGGACGGTGTTTTGGCATCGGCTTGCAATGAGCCATCCATCATAACGCTGGAAAAACCACTGCGTATCGCATTGACACAAACCGATGGCGATGCGCCATGATCTTGATGCATCACGATCGGTATATGCGGATAGGCTTCAACCGCTGCTTCAATCAGATGGCGTAAGAACGCTTCACCGGCATATTTTCTCGCGCCTGCGGAACCTTGCATGATTACCGGACTGTTACATTCGTCAGCCGCCTGCATGATCGCCTGAATTTGCTCCAGGTTATTCACATTAAAAGCGGGCAAGCCATAACTGTTTTCTGCTGCATGATCCAATAGTTGTCTTAATGATACGAGTGCCATTTAAATCTCCTTCAAAAAATTATCTTAATGTGATCGTGTTTCAATATAAGTCATTTTCAAAATATTATCTGATTCTTTTCACCAGGTACCTCAACCCAAAGCCTGCATCCCACCAGGGGTTTACTTTGCATCAATTCCTTGCCTTGTTTTCCATTCGCCTACTTTGATGATTTTCATCGTATTGGTGCCGCCTGATTTACCCACGGGCTCTCCGATTGTCATCACCATGATATCACCATTGCGCACGACACCGCGATTGAGTAATTCTTCCTCAGCAAGATTTAAAATTTCTTCCGGATCACTGAGTCCTTCACCGAACTCCACCGGATAAACACCTCTGAACAGCGTCACCCTTCTGCGCGTTTCTTCATTGGGACTGAGCGCAAAAATAGGTACTTTGGAACTTCTTCGTGACATCAGCAATGCGGTCACACCACTTTGCGTCAACGCAGCAATCGCACGAATCTGCAAACTACCTGCTGTAAACATGGTGGCGCGCGCAATGGCTTCTTCAATGGTAGCCTGATTGATCGCTGTTATGATGCGCCGGTCATTATTGACCAAATATTCCTTCTCGGCTTCCAGGCAAACCCTTGCCATCGCTTCTACCGCTTCGACCGGATATTCTCCGGCAGCCGATTCTGCCGACAACATCACCGCGTCCGTACCATCCAATACTGCATTGGCAACATCAGACACTTCAGCGCGCGTTGGAATCGGATTAGTAATCATGGATTCCATCATTTGTGTTGCTGTCACTACCAGTTTATTGCCCGCTCTCGCCGAGCGAATCATTCTTTTTTGTAAAGCCGGAACGGCAGCATCGCCCACTTCAACAGCCAAATCACCGCGCGCCACCATAATAGCATCCGATGCTTCCAGAATATCATCCAGGGCAAGAATGGCTTCCGAGCGCTCAATCTTGGCCATGATCATGCCTTTTCCGCCTGCTTCGAGCATTAATTCCCGCGCCTGCCGGATATCGTCTCCTGAACGCACAAAAGATACCGCCAGATAGTCGGCACCAAATTCTGCTGCCGTTTTGATATCCTCCAAATCCTTGCTGGTGAGTGCGGGTGCACCCAATCCACCGCCTTTACGATTGATACCTTTATTGTTCGACAACACACCGCCTTGTTCAACGACACAGAATACTTGATGATCCCGAACCGTAGATACACCCAACACAATGCGACCATCATCCAGCATCAACGTGGCACCTGTTTCCAGATCATTCGGCAATTCTTTATAGTCTAGTCCAACCCTTTCCTGATTGCCCAGCTCACAATAAGCATCCAGAATAAACTGATCGCCTACTTCAAGCCTGATCTTGCCGTGCTCAAACTTGCCAACGCGTATTTTCGGACCTTGCAGATCAGCCAGAACACCGACCGTACGACCCGCAGCTCGTGCCAACGAACGCGTCAACTCTACAAATTCAATATGCTGCTCGCGCGTACCATGTGAAAAATTGATCCGAACAACATCTACACCCGCTTGAATCATACGTTCCAATATTTTGGGGTTATTACATGCAGGACCCAGTGTGGCCACAATCTTTGTTCTTCGGATCATTATTTTTCTTGACGATTAGTTAGCACGCATTTCTAATATTTCTACTGCAGGCAGTTTTTTGCCCTCTAAGAATTCGAGGAATGCGCCCCCTGCCGTTGATATATAAGACACTTTGTCATAGATATCGTATTTTTGAATAGCCGCAATGGTATCACCGCCACCCGCCAGCGTAAAAGCGCTTGTTTCCGCAATAGCTCTGGCAATTTTCTCAGTACCGGCACCAAACTGATCAAATTCAAATACACCCACCGGACCATTCCACACCACGGTTCCCGCACGCATAATGATATCCACCAGCTCTTGCGCACTTTTGGGTCCGATATCAAAAATCATGTCATCATCAGCAACATCGCCCGCGTTTTTCAATACTGCCGGTTCATTGGCATCAAACTTTTTACCGACCACAACATCGACTGCGATCGGAATCGATGCATTGCGTTTCGTCATTTTATCCATCAGCATTTTAGCCGTTGGTACCAAATCATCCTCACACAATGATTTACCGACATTCTTACCGGTCGCTTTCAGGAATGTATTGGCAATACCGCCGCCCACCACCATTTGATCAACTTTCTCAGATAGCGATTCGAGTACCGTCAGCTTGGTTGAAACTTTCGAGCCGCCAACAATTGCCACCATAGGGCGTGCCGGATTAAGCAATGCTTTGGTCAATGCTTCCAGTTCTTCGGTTAGCAGAATGCCTGCGCAAGCTACCGGTGCATACTTGGCGATGCCATGGGTTGAAGCTTCGGCGCGGTGCGCGGTACCAAACGCATCCATCACAAACACATCACACAATTTCGCATACTTCTGCGCAGTTTCTTCTGAATTTTTCTTTTCGCCTTTATTGATGCGGCAATTCTCAAGCACAACCAGTTCTCCATCGGCTACCGCAAAACCGCCATCCACCCAATCCCGGATTAAACGCACGGGTTTGTTCAAACGACCCGCAATATTATCCGCTACCGGTTTCAGTGAATTTTCCTCTGTCCATTGTCCTTCTTCAGGACGGCCCAGATGCGATGTGACCATCACTTTGGCACCTTGTTTAAGGCAATGATTAATCGTCGCCATTGAGGCGGTAATGCGTGCATCCGATGTCACCTTGCCGTCTTTCACAGGTACATTCAGATCAGCGCGAATAAATATACGTTTACCCTTGAGATCAAGGTCAACAAGTTTAATAACAGGCACAGTAAGCTCCAGAATTGTCTTTAAGAAAATATAAAGGATAGCAAACGCTACCCTTTATGTCTTAACTAATTGAATATTAAAACCGAGATAACAATCAAGATTTACTGATTCACTCTTAATTGTATACCTTCAAATAACAATATTACTTAGCAACAGTACGAACCATTTCCAATACTTTGGTGGAATAGCCCCATTCATTGTCGTACCATGCGACCACTTTAACAAAGCTTTTATCTAATGCCATACCTGCTTCAGCATCAAAAATGGAGGTGCAGCTTTCACCACGAAAATCGGTCGATACCACCTTCTGATCGGTATATCCCAGTACGCCCTTCATGGAGCCTTCAGAAGCATCTCTCATCGCTTTGCAAATTTCGTCATAGGACGCATCTTTTTCCAATTCGACGGTCAGATCCACGACGGACACATCCGATGTTGGAACGCGGAAAGCCATACCGGTCAGTTTCTTGTTCAATTCAGGTATGACGACACCCACTGCTTTGGCAGCGCCGGTTGAGGACGGAATAATATTTTCCAGAATACCGCGACCACCACGCCAATCTTTGTTAGATGGACCATCCACCGTTTTTTGTGTAGCTGTTGCAGCGTGAACCGTTGTCATCAATCCACGTTTGATACCCCATTTGTCGTTCAATACTTTGGCAATCGGTGCCAGACAGTTAGTGGTACACGATGCATTGGAAATAATGCTTTCGCCTTTGTAAGACTTGTCATTTACGCCATACACAAACATTGGCGTGTCATCTTTGGAAGGCGCTGACATAATGACTTTCTTCGCACCTGCCACCAAATGCTTTTCACAGGTTTCCTTGGTCAGAAACAGACCTGTCGATTCAACCACGACGTCCGCGCCGACTTCGTTCCATTTGAGTTCAGCCGGATCTTTAACCGCGGTCAATCGAATTCTTTTGCCATTGACCACCAGTGTATTGCCATCAATTGCAATATCCCCCTGAAAACGGCCATGGACCGAATCATGCTTTAGCATATATGCCAGATAATCCGGCTCTAACAAATCATTAATCGCAACGATCTCGATATCAGAAAAATTCTGTACTGCAGAGCGAAAAACCATACGCCCGATACGACCAAATCCATTAATACCCACTTTAATTGTCATACTCAAACTCCTTAAATAAAATCTTGTTACTTCCAGATAAACAAATCATCGCTTCATTTGCTTATCATCAGCATAAATTAGAGAATACCTTTCACTGTTTTAACCACATTCTCAATGGTAAAGCCAAAATGTTTGAACAACACATCCGCAGGTGCCGACTCACCAAAAGTATCGATACCCACTACAGCGCCGTCCAATCCAACATATTTACGCCAAAAATCTGTCACACCGGCTTCTACAGCAACGCGTTTGACACCCTTCGGCAAGACACTTTCTTTATAGGATGATTCCTGGCGATCAAATACATTGGTACACGGCATGGAAACAACGCGCACGTGAACACCTTCTTCAGCCAATGCTTTTTGCGCATTGACGACCAGACCAATCTCGGATCCTGTCGCAATCAATATGGCTTGTGGTTTTCCGTTACCCGCTTCCGATAATACATAACCGCCTTTCTCAATCAGTTTGATCGTGGCTGCATCCCGTTTCTGGAAGGGCAGATTCTGGCGACTGAATATCAATGTTGAAGGGCCATCTTTACGTTCAATGGCACGTGCCCACGACACGGTCGATTCAACGGTATCACATGGCCGCCATACATCCATATTGGGGATATAGCGCAACGTCGCCGTTTGTTCCACGGGTTGATGTGTTGGACCATCCTCGCCCAAACCAATTGAATCATGAGTAAAGACAAATATATTTCGAATTTTCATCAACGCCGCCATGCGCAATGCATTACGCGCATACTCAGAAAACATCAGGAATGTAGCGCCATAAGGAATCAAGCCGCCATGCAGCGACAACCCGTTCATCATGGCACTCATGCCGAACTCACGCACGCCATAATAAACATAATTACCACCGGTTTGCTGACTAACTCCCTTTGAACCAGACCATAAAGTCAAATTAGACCCGGCCAAGTCCGCAGAACCGCCGAGCAGTTCCGGTAAAATCGGCGCCAATCCTTCAATTGCATTTTGTGAAGCTTTGCGGCTAGCAATCGTTTCTGCCTTTTCATTCACTTGATTGATCACGCTATCCACATGACCGCGCCAATTTGCAGGCAAATCACCTGCCATGCGGCGATTGAATTCAGCAGCTTCTGCGGGATATTTTTCGGCATATTCATCGAATTTCTGATTCCACTCAGTCTCAAGCTTTTGACCTTTCGCTCTGGCATTCCAGGCACTATAAACTTCCTGTGGAATTTCAAAAGGTGCGTGATGCCAGCCAATATGCGGACGGGTGGCAGCGATTTCTGCGTCGCCTAATGCGGCGCCATGCACCGAGTGGGTATTGGCCATATTGGGTGAACCCAATCCAATCACCGTTTTGCAACAAATCATTGATGGCTTGTTATTGACCTGTTTGGCAGCCTCAATTGCTGCTTCAATTGCTTCCGGATCATGACCATTGACATTGGGCACCACGTGCCAACCATAAGATTCAAATCTCTTGGGCGTATCGTCGGTAAACCAACCTTCCACATGACCATCAATCGAAATGCCATTATCATCGTAAAAACAGATTAATTTACCCAAACCCAGTGTACCTGCTAAAGAACAGGCTTCATGAGAGATACCCTCCATCAAGCAACCATCCCCCAGGAAAACATAAGTATGGTGATCGACGATATTATAACCAGGGCGATTAAATTCAGCAGCCAGCACTTTTTCTGCCAGCGCCATACCTACCCCATTGGTAATACCCTGACCCAATGGTCCGGTTGTGGTCTCTACACCAGGTGTATAGCCATATTCCGGATGTCCGGGCGTCTTTGAATGAAACTGCCGAAACTTCTTAAGTTCTTCCATGGGCAGGTCATAACCCGTCAAATGCAGCAAAGCATAAATCAGCATCGACCCATGTCCGTTGGACAGAATAAATCGATCACGATCAGCCCATTCCGGATTGCCAGGATTATGACGCAGATGGTGAATCCACAATACTTCAGCAATTTCTGCCATACCCATTGGCATGCCGGGATGACCGGAATTGGCTTTTTGCACGGCATCCATTGCCAGTGCACGAATCGCACTGGTTAAATCCTTGAATACCGATGCGTCAAAATCCTTGAATGTACCCATTGATACTAGCTCCCTTATATTTTCAACAGACGAGAATGGCCGATCTGCATATTGCGCAGCATATGCAGATCGGCAACAAAGTCAGCATTATCTCTTAAGATGGATGATACGACAACCTCATTTTGCGCATAAAAACCAATCCAGTAGCAGTGGAATCCCCTTGCACGAAATTAGTTTCCCCGCAGTTTAATTCCCAGCAATTTTATTTTACGATAAAGGTGCGTACGCTCCAGTCCGGCCCGGTCGGCCACACGGGTCATATTGCCATTTTCTTGATCAATGAGTCTTTCAAAATAAGTTTTTTCAAACAGATCACGTGCCTCACGCAAGGAAAGATCCAGAGGAATTTCCGGCGCTACTGAAGTTGAGGCCGATTCCGGGAAAACCATCGCTTGCTGAACCGCTTCAACCGAAATTTCATCCCCTGCACATGTTAATGCCAGTGAATGCACCACACCCGTCAACTGCGTCAGATTACCCGGCCAATCATAATTGCGTAAGCAATTAAGCGCGGCAGTACTAAACTGCAACGTGGATGAAGCCTCACCTGATTCAACAAAACGCGATAAAATCTGGTTGGCCAATTCAGGAATATCCTCCCGATGCGCTCTCAATGTTGGAATCCCAATACTTAAACCACTCAGCACCTCATAGAGCTTAGGATGATAGAGCCCCTGCGCCGTCAATTCAGCCAGTGGTTGAGATGTCGCACAAACCAACCGCACATTATATTTATCCAGCTTACTCAGTAACAACAATAAGCCTTTTTGTGCCAATTTACTGATTTCGCCCACATCCTTAAGAAATAACAGGCCATCACGTGCAAGCTCCAATAAATCCAACGGTGATTCGGCCAGCGATGTCAATGTTTCCGGTTCCACCCAAGGCGTATTAGGACGATGCATAAATCGTGCACATATCTCGGCACCGACACCCGGCTCCCCCATCAGAAGTAGCGGCGTTTTCAGACTTGCAACTTGCTCTAATCTTTTTCTAAGATCCGCAATTAAAGCGCCTTTTCCCAAACTCGCGAGAGAAAGCGCCAGATGCTGTTTGCTTTGTCCTCCTCGCAAGGCTTTGGTGACGGTACTCAGCAGCTTCTGCAAGGGTATCGGTTTTTCCAGATAACTGAATGCGCCAATACGTGTTGCTTCAACCGCGGTGTCGATGGTGCCATGCCCCGACATCATTATGACCGGCATTGTCAACATGCCGCTACTGGCCCAGTCTTTCAATAATGTAATTCCATCGGTATCCGGCATCCAGATATCCAGCAACACCAGATCCGGGCGCGTTTGATTGCGCCAAACCCGCGCCTGCTCGGCATTTTCTGCCAGCGCTACTCGATATCCTTCATCACGCAAAATTTCAGACAGTAATTCGCGTATCCCAATTTCGTCATCAACAACCAGTATTGTATTGTTTGTTATCATCTTAGAACTTTCTCCGCCGCCGAAATCCATCAGCTTATGCACACCGCCAATTTTCAAAATGATCCCGTTGATTCCTGCGTTCTTATCACTTATTGATTGGCATCCGAATAGGAAAGATATTGCTCATCCTCTCTTTAATCGTTCATTCTATAATTCAACCTCATGCTAATTTGTTATCTTTCGCTGATATATTCTTCTCCACCGTGGGGAGAATTATTGAAATCTGCGCACCATGAGGTTTAATATTTTCGACATGAATAAGCCCCTCATGCTCATCAACAATCTTCTTAACAATGGGTAAACCTAGCCCTGTTCCTTTCGGTTTAGTCGTTACATACGGCTCAAAAACCCGTGCCCTGATCTCATCTGAAAAACCACAACCGTTATCACGCACGCTCAACTGCACCCCGCCATGCACCATCTCTGTTCTCACTTCTATCACCGGTTCCGATGCATCTGTCAATGCATCTTGCGCATTCTGCAATAGATTATGCAGCACTTGGCGTAACTGTGCAGAATCCCCTCTAACCACCGGCAAATCATCCGCCAACATCTGCTTAATCTGTACCGACTTACTACTATCAGTTGCCATGTTTGCTGTCTCATACAATGACAGCACTTCTCGCACCAGCCGATTAAAATCAAGTTGCCGTAACTCCAATTCTGGAACACGTGCATACTGATTGAACTCATTCACCATTCTTTTGAGGGCTTCCACTTGATTCACAATCGTTTCCGTGGAACGCCGCAATATTCTGGCATCCTCTTCGTTAAGCTTATGAATTAACTTATGCTGCACCCGCTCGGCGGAAAGTTGAATCGGTGTCAGTGGATTTTTAATTTCGTGCGCAAGTCGACGCGCCACTTCACCCCAGGCGACCGCACGCTGTACCTGCAATAGATTGGTAATATCATCAAAAACCACCACCCCACCACCACCGGATATCTGAGGCAAGCGCGTTCCCCTGATCAACAAAACCTGGTTGGGACCATCTTCCAGGCGCGTTAATTGGCGCTGCCAAACACCTGCGGCCCCGGAATTAAAACCTTCTTTGATTTCAGCAACCAGCATATTTAGCTGCGGCTCATTGTCCACACATCCCTCAATAATCGAGCCATCCAAGCTAATCAGAGGCACCTGCAGTATCTGTTCCGCACTACGATTCGCCTTAGATAACATTAGCTGATCATCAAACACCAATACACCGGATGTAAGATTAGCCAGAATACTTTCCAGATGCGCACGCGCACTTTCCACTTGCTGTTGATTATGTTGCGCGGTCGCTTGCGCTTCCTCCAGCTGTTGCGTCATTAAATTAAAAGACTCTGTCAGCACGCCCAACTCATCACGGCTCTGAACCAAATGACGACGGCTATAGTCGCCTTGCGCAATAGCACGCGTACCCTCTGCCAGCATACCTAACGGGGCACTCAGTCTTTCGCTGAGAAATGAAGCAGTCGCCAATGCAGAAAATAATGACAATAGTAATGCCAGCGTCAATGTCACGCTATACAACCGAGTCAACCCCTGGCGCGACAAAGAAAGCTCCTGATAATCCTGAAACCCCGCCTGCACCTTCTCGGCATTCTTTGCCAATTGCGCAGGAACCGGCTGCAACAGCTGAAGCACTCGAATATCTTCCTTCAGACTCAATACATTAACCGGGGCAACCACACGCAAATACAAACCTCTATCTGCGATGGATTCCACCGCACTGTAAGCTTTCTGAATTCTTATGTGTCGCATCACCATTGCGTTAGGCATTTCGGGAAATAACGCCAAGTTACTCTCACTGGAAAACGCGATGACCTTGCCATCCTGGTTGAACAGCGTCGCTTCTTCAACTTGTGATTGCAACAGCAATTCGTTGAGCACCAGTAAAGGGGGGTTGGAAGACTCGGATAATATCAACGCAGTCGTTTGCGCTTTCTTTTGCAATTCCCCTAACAAGCTCTCAAGCATAGTATGCCCCAGACTCAAACCGCTCTCAAGCGCACGATCCACCTTAACATCAAACCAGGATTCAATACTTTTCTCGAGAAATTGCACGGATACAGCGTACACCAAAGCACCAGGCAGGATTGCCATCAATGAAAAAACCAACATTAAACGCAACGCCAGCCTGGATCCAAATACCCCCGACTTAAGCCTGCGCCTAAACCGCCACAACAGAAATCCCACGATAACCATGAGAAATAATACGAAGGCAATATTGATACCTAGCAGTAACCGGTATTTCCGCTCAAAAAACTCAGTATTAGCACCAGCGGTAGCCAGCAGAAACAGCATGACTGCTCCCAGCCCTGCGCCAATAATGAATGCGTATTTCATTATTGGCCTTTAATCTGCAACGGTTGCGCTGGTGTTGGTAGTCTCATGCGCCATTCCAGTTTATCTGAACTCAGATTCCATTGACTGGAACCCAACGCTTCCACTTGAAACGGTTTAGGCATACGCGTCAAGTCAAGCCATATACGCAATGACGCAATATAATCAACATCTTGCTTTAACTCGGATTTGATCATTAGTGGATAATTATGCAGCTGACCTAACGCTTGCAATGCCTCCTTAAGCGTGTTAAAGCTTTGTGAGAACGGCGGATGGCTTAAATGATATTGACGCGTCAGCGCATAATACCTTAACCCGATTCTTGATTTACCGCGTACCACTTCATCATTAAGCCAGTACCAACGTGAATCAACCAAACTGAATTTGGTGACAAAGTAAAGCACGATCCCTTTCTCAAGGGCTTGTTCCAAAGTTGCGTTGAGAATAATCTCAGAATCGACACTGATCTCATAACCTTGCTCAACTGCTGCCAAATTAACAGACTTTATCCGAATACTCTCCGCTTGCACGACCGTAGCTGGCAATAACAGAATCAATAGCAGGAATATCAGATTGACATGTGACAACCGCGCTCGCCACATACTGTGATCAAATTTTATGCAATAAGGTATAAAAGAAACCATCATGTTGAGTATCTGGTAACAATTGCCCATCTATCATTGCTGCCCCCGAAATTGGTAATGGACATGCATCAGGATGATGTTTAAGAAATTTTTCAATCTGCAGCGTATTTTCTTCAGCAAAGATAGAACAAGTCACATAGAGCAACTTACCATTCTTGCTTAGAATTTTCCACAAAGCATTTAAAATCGCCTGTTGACTCGCTGCAAATTTGACTAAGTCACGCTCTCGCCGCAACCACTTAATATCCGGATGTCGGCATACCACGCCGGATGCGGAACAAGGCACATCCGCCAGAATACGATCAAACGGACGACCATCCCACCACTCGTCCGGGTTCGATGCATCGCCGCATACTAGGCGCTCTACTGTCATATGCAGACGCTCAAGATTTTGCTGAACCTGAGCAAGCCTTACCGAATCATGATCCAGTACTGTCAGTGACACATCCGCCAATTCCAGCAAATGCGTACTTTTACCGCCAGGCGCTGCGCAGGCATCCAACACACGCATGTCATCACCCACATCCAGAAATGGTGCCGCAAGCTGCGCGCCTGCATCTTGCACTGTCACCCAACCTTCACTGAAACCGGGTAGATTTTCCACCATAATCGGTTGGGTCAATTGAATGGCGCCAGACCACAACAACTCTGCCTGCATTGCTTTCTCTGCCAACAGCTTACGATAAGCTTCCACGCTAATCTTCCGTTGATTAACCCGCAAGGTCATCGGAGGACGTTTATTGCCTGCCTCCAGTATCGCTTGAAAGTCTTGCGGATATTGCCCGCGCAATTTATTGATCCACCATTGCGGATATGAATAGCGCCCAACCTCTTTTTCAGCGACTTGTTGTAATAAGCGCTCACGCTGCCGGATAAAACCGCGCAATACGGCATTTACCAACCCCTGCATGCCTTTGCCATGCGCTAAAGAACGCGACGCCGAAACAGCCTGATCGACCACTGTATGCGATAGCGTCTTACTGTATTGCAGCTGATATAAGCTTACCAGCAATAAATGATGCAAGCATTTATCACGTAACGATTTCTTCAGCAAAAACCCAAGAATCCCTTCCAATTGTGCATAAAAACGTAACACACCATAACTTAAATCCTGAATGGCACCTTTTTGTTGTTTCGATAACGTAGGATCTGTGCGCCAAGCTTCTTGCAATACTCCCGTTAAACTTGCACCGGCCAATACTTTGGTTACCGCCGCAGCGGCGGCAAGTTGCGTTTTAATCATGCGCTACGGTGACGTGACTCGCTACAGTAAAATGTTCACCAGGTTGTAGCGATTTCCCAGCCAGAAAATCGGCTATGCACAATTTCTTGCCGCCGGGTTTTTGCACCATTTCAACCTGTAACATACCCGAACCACATGCCACAATGATGCCTTCACGATTGACCGCGACAATTCTTCCCGGCTCACCGGCCTTCCCTGCCACTACTCTGGCCTGCCAAATCTTCAGAAGCATATCCCGGAAATAAGTATAAGCACCGGGACTGGCGCTGAATGTTCGCACCACGCGATCGATTTGCTCTGCACTTTGTCGCCAATCAATCTCTGCCTCCGTTTTTTTTATTTTGGCAGCATAGCAAGCTTGTATTGCATCCTGTGCAATCGGCACCAGTTTTCCCTGTTGCAGCAATTCCAATGCTTCAGTAATACTCTGCGCTCCCAACAAGCTCAGCCTGTCATGCAATGATTGCGTGGTGTCATCCGACGCTATCGCTATGCCATACTTCAATAAAATGGCGCCTGTATCCAGCCCTGCATCCATTTGCATAATCGTAATGCCGGTTTCATGATCACCAGCCAAAATAGCCCGCTGAATCGGTGCAGCGCCACGCCAGCGTGGTAATAACGATGCATGAATATTCAAACAACCGAGACGGAAAATCGTTAAAACTGCTGCTGGCAAAATTAATCCATAGGCTGCCACAATCATCACATCTGCATTCAATGTCCGCAATTGCGCTTGTATCTCGGCAGTTTTGAGTGTCAAGGGTTGCGACAATGCAAGATCATGCTGCTGAGCCAGCAACTTGACGGCACTGGCCACAGTTTTCATGCCTCTACCGGCGGGACGATCGGGTTGGGTTAAGACAAGTACGATCTGATGATTTGCTTTGATCAACGCATCCAGTGCAGTAGCCGCAAAAACGGGGGTTCCGGCAAAAATAATTCTCATCTTAAACGCATTGATTCATTAATTCGTACCCTTATGATTCTATTGACTCAGCGCCACTAGCGGAAGAAAAATACTGATTCGACAAATCCCATGACGCAAACTCATGTCACATTCTCATAAAAATATTATCGATTACATGGCACTACGTTGCCTTTTCTTTAATCTCGCCAGCGTACGCGATTGTTTAAGTTGTGACCAATATTCCACAAACACTTTTCCGGCCAAATGATCCATCTCGTGCTGAATACATACCGCCAGCAATCCATCGGTATCTAAAACAAAAGATTCTCCTTCTGTATTCAAGGCGCTGACAGTAACCGATTCGGCGCGCCGTACTTTCCCATAGATACCCGGAACCGACAGGCAACCTTCCTCGTAATCAGATATGCCATCACTTGCAATAATTTCAGGGTTGATCAATACAAGCAATTCATCGCGCGTTTCAGAAGTATCAATAACAATAACACGTTCGTGTACATCCACTTGTGTTGCCGCCAGTCCTATTCCAGGCGCGGCATACATCGTTTCAGCCATGTCCTGTACCAACAGGCGGATTTTGTCGGTGACTTGCATAACAGGAGCCGCTACAGTATGTAGCCTTTCATCCGGATATTGTAATATTTTTAAAATAGTCATAAAAAATGTGCAGTTTGATAAACCAAATATTTATTTAGACCGTATCATTAGCCGGTTATTCTATATCGTTCCACAATTCGCCAGCGGAGTCATTCATGCGAAAACCTATTATAGCTGTGATTTTATCCCTGAGCCTGCTTTCTGTTACTCTCGTCCAAGCCGATAACATTATACTGCGGAGCGACACCCCTGATCAGCATGTAGTCGTACCCGGCGATACTTTGTGGGAAATTGCATCCCGATTTCTTAAAGATCCCTGGCGCTGGCCTGAAATCTGGGGATTGAATCGTGAACAAGTCAAAAATCCGCACAAAATCTATCCTGGCGATATTGTGGTACTGGAGAAATCACCCCATGGATTCCGATTGCGTCTTGCAGAAGACAGAGACGGTATTAAAACCGTCAAACTATCGCCGCAAATTCGCACCGAACAATCCGCTACGGCAGCGATCCCCAGCATCCCGGCAACCATGATCGAACCTTTTCTAAGCCAACCTTTAGTCATCGAAGCGGGTGGGCTTGCTAATGCGCCGTACATACTGGGCTCCAGTGAGGGTCGGGTTATTCTAAGTACAGGCAATACGGTTTATATCAGTGGACTACCCGAAGACAAAGGCACCGCATGGCAAATTTTCCGCCCTGGCAAGGCATTGAAGGATCCTGATCAAAAAGGTCTAATCCTCGGTTATGAAGCAACTTATCTAGGGAATGCCAGAGCCGATGTTTTCGCTGATGTCAGTACAGTTACCATTACTCGTACCAAGGAAGAAATTCTTAAAGGCGATCGTTTGGTTCCCGCGCCTGATATCATATTTAACAACTACGCACCCCATGCACCGGAATTTTTAATCAAAGGACGTATCATTTCGGTTTATGGTGGCGTCACTGAAATTGGCAGAGGCGCTATTGTCACACTGAATAAAGGTGAATTGGATGGCTTGGAGATGGGTCACGTACTTGCTATCTATCGGAGAAGCCAAGCAAAATCCCTTAAAGGAGAAATGGTGCAATTACCTGACGAAAGAACCGGGCTGGTATTTGTATTCCGGGTTTTTGATAAAGTATCTTATGCACTGGTCGTGCAAAGCACGCATTCCATTAGAATCCTGGACGCTGTTAAAACGCCCTGAAATTAACGCCGCACATTCATGAAACCTGCACCGGATATTGAATCATGGCTGAGTCTTCATTTGATTGATGGCTTGGGCGGTGAATCCATTCGCCGATTGCTGGTTGCTTTTGGCACTCCTGACGCAATCCTTTCAGCACATACCACCGTACTTGAACGTATCGTAAAAAACCCGATCGCCCAGCGTATCCAGCAAGGCGCTGATCGCAATAAAATTGCCGGCGTACTCAAATGGCTGGAGGATCCGATCAATGCCGTCATTACTTTGGCTGATGCAGATTACCCTGCTCAGTTACTCAATATTGCCGACCCGCCCGCGCTACTTTATTTCAAGGGCCGGCGAGAGCTTTTGCGGCAATCCGCCTTGGCTGTTGTTGGCAGTCGCAATGCCACGCCGCAAGGCTTGTCCAATGCGGAAGCATTTTCCGAATCGGCCAGCAATGCCGGACTCTGCATCGTCAGCGGTATGGCATTAGGTATTGACACCGCCGCCCATCAAGGCGGCTTGCGCGGCTCTGCTGCCAGCATCGCTGTTGTCGGTACCGGTCTGGATATTGTTTACCCGGCAAAAAATCACCCTTTAGCGCATAAACTGGCAAAGGAAGGCGCACTAATTTCTGAATTTCCACTTGGCACACCGGCTATTGGCAGAAATTTTCCGCGCAGGAATCGCATCATCAGCGGCATCAGTCATGGCTGTCTGGTAGTCGAGGCTGCATTACAAAGCGGATCATTGATCACAGCACGTCAAGCGTTGGAACAAGGACGTGAAGTGATGGCAATTCCGGGTTCCATCCACTCACCGCTGTCAAAAGGCTGCCACGCACTGATTAAGCAAGGTGCGAAACTGGTAGAAAACACACAGGATATTCTGGATGAATTAAATTATCTTCCATTAATGAATCATGAAGATCCCGGCAATAGAAAAGAATTTGTCACTGAGAAATTAACTGAAAATACCGTATTACTCAAACACCTAGGTTATGATGTTGTAGATATTGATACATTGTGTATCCGCAGCGGCTTGACGGCGGAAGTAGTATCAGCCATGCTATTAACGCTTGAACTTGACGGTCAGGTTAGCAGTTTACCAGGCGGATGCTATCAGAGAATGCAATAGCATCCTATTAAAAATGGGCCAAGGATCGCTAATTCCGTAAATATACTGGCAACTTACTCAATACAATTATGTTCGACATACTCGTTTATTTATTTGAAAATTACTTTGATTCGGGCAGTTACCCGGATTCCGCCACGCTGACTCGCAAGCTCACGATGGCCGGATTCGCCGATGAAGATATTACCGAGACGCTTGATTGGCTTTCCGAACTCGCACGACACGATACCGGTAATTATCCAGCCAGTTTTGCTGAAAACGATTCTTTTCGCTGCTACACCGATTATGAAATGGAAAAAATCGATACCGAAGGGCGAGGATTTATTAGCTTCCTGGAACAAGCCGGTATCATTAACCCACTACAACGGGAACTATTGATCGATCGCGTGCTGATGATGGGTGAAAACTCATCCAGTCTTGAGAAGATCAAATTAATTGTGTTGACAGAACTGTGGATTCAAAATCAGCTCACTGACGATGCCATACTCGAAAAACTGTTGATCGTCAGCGATTCTCATTATCGGCATTAAGACCGAATCGCATTCTTTATTCGTGATATTTCGACAAACCGATGGCGTGAATGTATTCAATACACTCATCAAATATGCTTGTAACCTTTATTCATAACATCCATTCAGCAGTAACTGACATGCCTGACAACGCATTAATAACACGCACACGCTTTGGACACTCATGAGCAAGTCGTTGATTATCGCAGAAAAGCCTTCTGTAGCAGCCGATATCGCGCGCGTATTGGGTGGCTTCACCAAACACACTGATTACTTTGAAAATGATCAATATGTCATATCATCAGCGGTAGGTCATTTGCTCGAGCTCGTCATTCCGGAAGAATACGAAGTAAAACGTGGCAAATGGAGTTTCACCAATCTGCCTGTTATTCCGCCGCATTTTGCTTTGAATCCGATTGAAAAAACTGCCACACGCTTAAAACTTCTCAGCAAACTTATCAAACGCAAAGATGTCGATACACTGATCAACGCCTGTGATGCAGGTCGTGAAGGCGAACTGATTTTCTATTATATTGTGCGCCATGTCAGCACCAACAAACCTGTCAAACGCCTTTGGTTGCAATCCATGACACCTGATGCAATTCGAGAGGGATTCACCAAATTACTGGATAATTCAGAAGTACAGTCGCTGGCCGAAGCCGCCGTCAGCCGTTCAGAATCGGACTGGTTGGTCGGAATTAATGGCACGCGCGCCATGACCGCTTTTAATTCCCAGGAAGGCGGCTTTCATAAAACCACGGTTGGACGGGTACAGACGCCTACGTTGGCAATTCTTGTCGAACGCGAAGAAAAAATCAAAAAATTCCGCCCTCAGGATTATTGGGAGATTCATGCCACATTTGCGGCCGATAACGGCAGCTATACCGGCAAGTGGTTTGATGAAAAATTCAGCAAGGATAAAATCAATCCGGAATTAAAACCTGAGCGGCTTTGGGAACAAAAAAAAGCCGAGGTCATCCGTGACACATGCCAAGGGAAACCCGGTCACGTTAACGAAGAAAGCAAACCCAGCAAAGAAATCTGTCCATTGCTTTACGACTTGACCAGCTTACAACGAGAAGCCAACAGCCGCTTTGGTTTTTCTGCCAAAACAACACTTGGGCTGGCACAAGCTTTATATGAGAAACATAAGGTATTAACTTATCCGAGAACGGATTCACGTGCACTTCCGGAAGATTATATCGCCACCGTAAAAGATACTTTGCAAAGTCTGGGAAATACCGACTATGGAAAATTTGCCCAACAAATCCTGACATCCAATTGGGTTACCCCCAATAAACGTATTTTCAACAATGCCAAGATATCAGACCACTTTGCCATTATCCCAACTTCATTAACGCCAGCAAAGTTGAACGAAGCGGAAGCAAAACTCTATGATCTGGTTACGAAACGCTTTTTGGCAATTTTCTTTCCTGCCGCCGAATTTCTGATTACCACCCGTATCACCCGGGTTGAAAATGAGCCTTTTAAAACTGAAGGCAAAGTCATGCTCAATCCGGGATGGCAATCCGTTTACGGTAAATCAACCAAAGCTGATGATGTGGATGACGACACCGTACTGATCGCAATTACACCGGGTGAATCCGTTATCACCGAAGAAATCAACATTATCGCCAATCAAACCCGTCCTCCTGCAAGATTTAACGAAGCTACATTACTTTCAGCCATGGAAGGCGCGGGTAAATTGGTTGAAGATGAAGAATTACGCGCGGCCATGAGTACCAAAGGATTAGGGACACCGGCAACACGTGCAGCCATCATTGAAGGTTTGGTATTTGAAAATTACCTACAGCGGGTAGGACGCGAGCTACATCCAACCGCCAAGGCCTTTTCATTGATCACGTTATTACGTGGCCTTAAAGTTCCCGAACTTATTTCACCTGAATTAACAGGCAATTGGGAATTTCAGTTACGCCAGATTGAGCAAGGTCACTTAAAACGCAGTGCGTTTATGGAAAAAATTGCCGAAATGACGCGCCATATTGTGGAACAAGCCAAAACCCATCGCGGGGAAACCATCGCAGGGGATTTTTCGGTACTCAAATCCCCTTGCCCAAAATGTGGTGGCGTTGTGCACGAAACCTATAAAAAATTCCAATGCCAGAAATGTGATTTTGCGCTGTGGAAAATTCTGGCAGGACGTCAATTTGAGGTTACAGAAATGGAAACCCTGATCACCCAGCACGAAGTGGGCCCCCTGCAAGGTTTCCGCAGTAAAATGGGACAATCATTTAATGCCATTATCAAGCTCACCGATACTTTTGAAATGAAATTTGATTTTGGCAATAACGATGAAGCGCATGAAGAAGTCGATTTCAGCGATCAAGTCCCTTTAGGCAAATGCCCCAAATGCAATCATGCTGTTTATGAACATGGTTTGTATTATGTTTGCGAGAAATCTGTCGGAGCAGCTCGCACATGTAATTTCAGAACAGGCAAAATTATCCTTGCGCGTCCGATAGAGCGTGAGCAAGTAACCAAATTACTGGACGCCGGAAAAACAGATTTACTCACAAAATTCATTTCCAAAAAGGGCAGACCCTTCTCAGCCTACCTAGTCAGAAATGCTGATGGAAAAATAAGTTTTGAGTTTGAGCAGAAAGCGCCCAAGAAAGCAACCGAAGCAAAATCCAAAACTAAGCAATCAAAAACCAAATCAACCAGCACAGTATCTTCGTAACAAGAGCAAACCTAAGTCTCCCTGCTCTTCACCGAATATCCTCCAACACTGAATAGAAAAAAGATATTCGAGTATTTGACTCCTCGAATATCCGGTTCTCCGTCATCATGTATAAAAATTGATAATGTACTTAATCACCCCTCCGGAACCCATAATAATCATGATCAGCCCCCCCACAATGGCGGTACCTTCTAAAATGATAGAAACAAATGCCCGTGCTGTGTTTTCAAATTCCTCTTCACCCAGAACATTTTTACGATTCTCTCTGCGATTCTTTACCCATAACTGCAACCAGATAGCGACAGGAATAGCCAATAAAGAAAACATCAAAGCAATTTCTGCATCTTCCATTCATCAACCTCTTTTTTTGTAAAAATAGTATAACAATTTTGACTTGTGCCGGCAGAATCCAGCATCAAAAACAGCCTCTTTTAAAAGCACTTCACTTAAAAAGAGTACTTCTAACTAAAAATCTACGCGATAGATTACCTTAAACAAGAAGGTTTGATAAAGATTTTTCCAAATTTAGTGGATTAATCCAAGTAATCTCAGCAAAATTATCGGTGCTCAAATGATTAACGAAATTTATATTCTCTGAATGTTTTTATGCGATATCATCTGTCAATTTTTATACTTCAAATATCATGACATGGCTTGATCTTCCATCCGCCAGAACCGCCAGCGGTATTGTGCAATTGCCCGGATCAAAGAGTATCTCCAACCGTATTCTCTTACTGGCTGCATTAGCGGAAGGCACTACACACATTCATGATTTATTGGCTTCCGACGACACGGCACGCATGCTGGATGCGCTTGCCAAATTGGGTATTTCTGTTACACAAATAGATAATAACAATTACAGCATCATTGGAGGGAGAGGGAAATTCCCAATCACACAAGCTGACTTATTCCTCGGCAATGCCGGTACCGCTTTTCGACCCTTGGTTGCGGTATTGTCTTTAATGCATGGACATTACCGGTTATCGGGTGTGCCGCGCATGCATGAACGCCCCATAGCGGATCTGGTGGATGCATTACGTCAATTAGGCGCGAACATTACTTACCTGGGCAATTCCGGCTTTCCTCCTTTGGAGATCAAGCCGATTGACTCACCTATCAAAAGCGACACCCATCTCATTACCGTGAAAGGTGATGTTTCCAGCCAATTTCTAACGGGATTGCTCATGGCGCTGCCACTGAGCGGAAAAGAATCTATCATTCAGGTATCCGGCACTTTAATTTCACAACCTTACATTGCGCTAACACTCGCGCAAATACAACGTTTTGGTGTACAAATCGCACATACCGACTGGCAACAATTCGTAATACCTGCACAGCAAAGTTATCGCAGTCCCGGTCATGTCACTGTCGAAGGGGATGCCTCTTCAGCTTCGTATTTTCTCGCAGCGGGCGCTATAGGGCATGGCCCGGTGCGTGTTCAGGGAGTCGGACGTGATAGCGCACAAGGTGATGTGCGTTTTGCCGCAGCACTGGAAAAGATGGGCGCAAAAATATCGATGGGGGAAAATTGGATCGAGGCAAGCGGAGCAGAAGCAAATCGCAGCGGAAAATCTCTGCATGCTATTGATTTGGATTGCAATCATATTCCCGATGCCGCCATGACACTCGCGGTTGCTGCATTATTTGCAGAAGGTGTTACCACATTGCGCAACATCGCCAGTTGGCGCTTGAAAGAAACAGATCGCCTCAGCGCCATGTCCAATGAATTGTGCAAATTGGGGGCGACTGTTGAAGAAGGCGCGGATTATTTACGCATCACGCCACCCGTTAATGGTTTGATTCCGCACGTGGCAATTGATACTTATGACGATCATCGCATGGCAATGTGCTTTTCGCTCGCATCCCTGGGTGCACCGGTACGCATCAATGATCCTGAGTGTGTCGCCAAAACATTCCCTGATTATTTTGAGAAATTCTCACAAATAATCGATCCGGCAATAAAATAAATTCTACCTAATCATTCAATCCAAATAACGAGATCACTGAATGCAACATGATAAAATTCCTGTCATCGCCATTGATGGCCCATCGGCATCCGGTAAAGGCACTGTCGCGCAACTGGTTGCTAAAAAGCTCGGATTCCATTATCTGGATAGTGGCGCACTTTACCGCTTAGTTGCATTAAAAGCGACACAGTCCCACGCGGATATCCAGGACAAAGACATGCTTGCAAATATTGCCAGAAACCTAAATGTGTTATTTGAGGATGAAGCCATTTATCTTGATGACAAAATCGTTACTGGCGATATCCGCACAGAAAAATGCGGCATTTTAGCTTCTCAATTAGCAGCTTATCCTCAGATTCGAGAAGCACTTACCGAGCGTCAGCGTGGATTCCGCCAATTTCCGGGATTGGTGACGGACGGGCGTGATATGGGATCCGTTATTTTCCCCAATGCCATTCTGAAAATATTTCTTACCGCCAGTGCTGAGATTCGTGCACAAAGACGACATAAGCAGTTGATAGAGAAAGGAATGAATGCTAACATCGCCGACTTATTGCAGGATATCCAAAAACGTGATGAACGCGACAGCAATCGCAGCATCGCCCCTTTGCAACAAGGTGCTGATGCAAAATTGCTCGACACAACTTCACTCACCATATCCCAGGCACAAGATGCTATTCTCTCCTGGTATAATGAAATCTATGCAAAAAACTCAAGTTTGAATGTGAAATAGCATCCTTCTTCATGGTATACAAGAAGATAAGGTTCATACTTCAAACATTTTATTAACTAACCCAGCCTGTTAGGTGAAAACCATGACAGGGCATTAAATCAGGTATTTTTTATAATGACTAAAGCTTCCACTGCAACCACAAATTCCCCAGAAAGTTTTGCCGCACTCTTTGAAGAAAGTCTCTCTCGTCAGGAAATGCGCATCGGTGAAGTAATTACCGCCGAAGTTGTTCGTGTTGACTATAACATTGTGGTCGTTAACGCCGGCCTCAAATCCGAAAGTTTCATTCCCGTCGAAGAATTTAAAAATGATCGCGGCGAAATTGAAGTTAAGCCCGGTGATTTTATCAGTGTCGCCATTGAATCTCTGGAAGATGGCTATGGAGAAACGCGCCTTTCCCGCGATAAGGCCAAACGCCTCACCGCCTGGCATGATTTGGAAGAAGCGATGGAAAGCGGCAAAATTGTAACCGGTATGGTCAATGGTAAGGTAAAAGGTGGTTTGACTGCCATGATCAATGGCATTCGCGCATTTCTACCCGGCTCATTGGTGGACATCCGCCCAGTTAAAGACACAACACCTTATGAAAATAAGGAAATGGATTTCAAAGTCATCAAGCTTGATCGCAAGCGTAATAATGTAGTGGTCTCGCGTCGAGCGGTACTGGAAGCAACGCAAGGCGCTGATCGCGAAACTTTATTGTCCAATTTGCAAGAAGGTGCGGTCGTTCAAGGTGTGGTCAAAAATATTACTGATTACGGTGCATTTGTGGATCTGGGTGGAATTGACGGATTGTTACATATTACCGATCTGGCATGGCGTCGTGTTAAGCACCCATCCGAAGTGGTTAATATTGGTGATGAAGTTACTGCCAAAGTACTCAAGTTCGATCAGGAAAAAAACCGCGTGTCTTTGGGCATGAAGCAACTCAGTGAAGATCCATGGGTCGGTTTGTCACGACGTTATCCAGCGCGTACTCGCTTGTTTGGCAAAGTCACCAACTTGACCGATTACGGTGCATTTATCGAGATTGAACAAGGTATTGAAGGGCTGGTGCACATCTCTGAAATGGATTGGACCAATAAGAATGTGTATCCATCCAAAATTGTACAGTTGGGCGATGAAGTCGAAGTAATGATCCTTGAGATTGATGAAGAACGCCGCCGCATTTCACTCGGCATGAAACAATGTCAAACCAATCCATGGGAAGAATTCGCCGCAAATCATGAGAAAGGCGATAAAGTCAGTGGACAAATCAAGTCGATCACAGATTTTGGTGTATTTATCGGATTGCCCGGCAATATCGATGGTCTTGTACATTTGTCTGACTTATCTTGGAATCAACCGGGAGAGGAATCGGTTCTTAACTATAAAAAAGGTGACGAAGTCGAGGCATTGATTTTATCTATCGACGTTGAGCGCGAGCGTATTTCACTCGGTATCAAACAAATGGAAGGCGATCCTTTCACCAGTTTTGTCGCTGAACACGATAAAAACAGCATTATAGAAGGCACCGTAAAATCCATTGATGCCAAAGGCGCTGTCGTTGCGCTGACTAATGACGTGGAAGGTTATTTGCGTGCATCCGAAGTCTCACGTGATCGTGTTGAAGACATTCGTACCCATTTAAAAGAGGGGGACAAAGTTGAAACGATGATCATCAATGTGGATCGTAAGAATCGTACTATTAATCTCTCGATTAAAGCGAAAGACAAATCTGATGAAACAAGTGCCATGCAAAAAATTAAAGCACCTGCAAATGCTGGCACAACCAGTCTAGGTGCTTTATTGAAAGCTAAAATGGATAGTAAAAACACAGAGCAATAAGGAAAATTCATGACAAAATCTGAATTAATTACTCGACTTGCGGCACGCTTCCCGCAATTGGTTACCAAAGATGCTGAGCTCTCTGTCAAAACAATTATTGATGCAATGGCAAAAAGTTTATCTAAAGGCCAGCGCATTGAAATACGAGGTTTTGGTAGTTTTGATCTAAATTACCGCCCTCCGCGCATCGGGCGTAATCCCAAATCAGGTGATAAAGTCAAAGTACCTGAGAAGTATGTTCCACACTTCAAAGCCGGCAAGGAAATGCGCGAACGTGTCGACTATAAAGAAGGCAATAAAAATAAGTAGCTGTGAGTAGATCTACTCACTTCCAATCTGGGTAGTCAGCGGTAATCTAATCTTTGCTGACTACTCAGACTAAATTGGATTGTTTTAAGAATTAAAATTCATTATCTATCACTCGTACGGATAAACTCATCATGATGAATCTAATTGCATGGCTTTTGCGTATAGTAGTTTTTGTGGTCCTTGCTGTCTTTGCTTCCAAAAACTCGCAACCTATCATGCTGCAATATTATCTGGATCAATCAATCGAACTGCCTCTCAGTGTTGCTCTTTTGATATTCTTTACATTGGGTATCTTAATCACATTATTATTTGCTCGTTGCAGCTATCGTTCCAGCAAATAATCAACTTCTGCGCATGGATGACCCTCGTCGCATCATTGTTGCACTGGATTTCAACAGTGCAGCAGATGCTTTGAGTCTGGCAAACAAACTGGATCCTCGCTTATGTCGTCTGAAGGTAGGCAAGGAACTTTTCACCGCCACAGGCCCGCAACTGGTTGAAGAATTGATGCGGAAAGGCTTCGATATCTTTCTCGATCTGAAATTTCACGATATCCCCAATACCGTCGCCAACGCTTGCAAAGCCGCCAGTAGCTTAGGTGTATGGATGGTTAATGTGCACGCGTTGGGTGGAAGAAAAATGTTAATGGCCGCGCGCAATGCGATACCACGGGGATCAACCAAACTTATTGCAGTCACTTTACTGACCAGTATGGATCAGGATGATCTTACAGATATTGGTTTACAAGGCCAGCCTGAGCAGATTGTAGAACGCCTGGCACGACTGACCGGTGACTGTGCGCTGGATGGTGTGGTTTGCTCGGCACTGGAAGCGTCGCACCTGCGTCAATTACTAGGTGATAGCTTTTGCCTGGTAACTCCCGGCATCCGTCCATCCGGCGGGCAAGCTAATGATCAAAAAAGAATTACAACACCTCGACAGGCTGTACAGAATGGATCAAGTTATTTAGTCATCGGCAGACCAATCACTCAGGCCGATAATCCACTGTTAATGTGCCAGAAACTCAATTCAGAAATAGCCGGTTTAATAATTTAAAAAAGCATGTTAAGATAATCTAGAGTAACTTTACCAGTGTTGCGATAACCGCTACTTGTCCTAACGCTAAACCAACACTCCATTTATTTAACCGATTCTCCATTTCCATCAAGTCACTCTTGGAAACCAATTGAGTATCCATTGCCTCAGCAAAAGCATCCTTTTGCGCTTCTGCAATAGCTGTCGCCTGATCACGAGGCACGCCTGCTTTTTCCAGCTTCTCGACAAATTTCAGCGTATCAAATGTAACAGATGCCATGATTATTAAGTTTTTTCTTTACTCAATTTAATTTTTAAAAACCGATTACTCGCAATATAACATAACCAACAATCATATTCTTAACCTTTAATCATCTGACACTAATTCTCAGGAGAATCCGATTTTTTTATTTTGGAAAAATAAAAAAGCCACCCTAATTTAGGGTGGCTTTTTCAACTACTTATTTGATGCTTTATATCATCTAAACTTTATTAGAATCCAAAGTTAGCCAATGTAGCATCGGTAACACCTGTTAGCTGTACAACAACATCATCAGCCGCTGTGAAATCACCATCTTTGTTTGCATCGATAAACACAAATGTATTACCACCGTTGGTGCCTATCGCTACACCGCGATCTACACCGCCTGAAGCAAAGAAATCTGTCACTGATAATGTTGATCCATCGACAGCTGAGGCAGCCAGAGCACCTTTATTAGCCAATGCTGAAGACTGTTGACCGGTGAATGCAAATGCGCCCGCATCAATAACATCAAGCGCACCACCTCCTGCCGCGGTACCAAAATCGGTAACGATATCGTGACCATCCACATCTTCATTCAGTACAGAATCACCTGCATTCAGGATTAAAGTATCTATCGAAGTAAATGCACCATCCAATGCGATCGTGTCGGCACCGCCATTACCAGCAATGGTATCGCCGCCTGCAGTTCCAGTATATTCATCATCACCTGAACCGCCAATAAACTCAACACCATCTGCTGCACTTGCGTCTACTATTAACCCGCCTGTCATTGTATTCGCATCAATTGTCTTGAGGACAGCTGCTGTAAGCGCGGTAATTTCCAGATTTGTATTGCCGCTAACATTAATTGTTTCAACCGCATCGCCCAAAAGTGCACTGATGATATTGGTATAATCAGTATTCGCAAGATCAGGATCAATGTCAGCAACATTAGAAGCGATATCAAATGTCTCGATACCGTTAGCTTCGAAAGAGGTTACCGTTATCACGCCTTCCGCTGTTGCATTATCATCGCCATCCGCTGCATTCAATGTCAGTGATACAGCATCGGCGTCTCCTGCTGCATCTGCCAATGCGTACGTCAGATTCTGACCAAGATCCAAATCCGTTGCTGCTTCTGCATTGACTGTAACTGTCGTTCCTTCAGCTGCATTGGTTATGTCTGATGCGCCTGCAAGAGCCGCGCCTATGGTGACTGCTATCAAGCCTGGCAGGTTTTCCATATCATAGGGACCTGTTCCACCACCAATTTCAAGCGTCTCAAAATTAGAATAAACATCAGCGGCATCTGCATCGAGAAATGCGCCATCAGTAACAGCAAGCGTGTCATTATCATCGCCACCGTCAACCGTAGCACCGGCAACCGATGCGGCTGCAATCGTAAATGTATCATCCCCGGCACCTAATGCCACAGCAGCCGTTGCAGCCAAGGCTGCGGTGTAGGTAATATCGTCAGCACCAGAACCACCCGTAACTGTTACTGCATCATCATCCACTGTTGCGGTTACACCACCGGAATTACCGCTTGCATCCAGTGTTGTCAATACAGTAAATGCATCCTGCAGCTCAATGCTGCCGGTACCAGTGATGGCTGCTTCTGTAGTGGCGGCACCAGATCCCTGAGCAATTTCATTCACGCCTCTCGCAGCCACATTCAGTGTTTCGACAGAAGCTAGTGTTCCGATGATGGCATTAGCGTTGTTGGTTGTAAGATTTAACGTGGTTGCACCGTCATCCAGAGCAACCGTAATTTGCGTTGGCGTAGTGAAATTACCAACTGCATCCAGATTCAAATTTTGACTGGTTGCAGTATTACCACTGAATGTTGCATTTTGCACTTGGTTTCTAACTGCCAAAGTTGCAACATCGCCTATATTACTTACAGTACCCGCAGCAGTACTCGCTTGCACAGTAATCGCTTGTACGCCTGTAGAGTTGGCTAGATCAAGCGTCTCAGTATCGCCAAAACGAGCAATGATATTTTCGATGCTGGTCAGAGCAGGTGCTGCAGAATCTACCAGCGTTGCAGTTAATGTATCGGTACCGGTACCACCATCCAGTCTGTCAATGGACTCAAGTGAGTTGACCACACCGCCTACGTTATCCTGAACGGCTAATGCGGTAAAGACATCATTACCACTGGTACCGGTCAGACTATCTTCACCTACAATTAAATTAAACCCTGGTCCGTCAGTGAGTGGCACACCGCTATCTGCCAGTGCTTGTTGAACGTCTTCTGGTGTATAAGGAGCATCTCCAGTTACTTTGCTTAACACAGTCTGCAATATCGCCACATCAGTCGAGGAACCCACCGCTGTATAAGCTTGGGCAACCAATACCTTGTTAGCCAGCAATGTAGCGGTTGCTACAAATTCCGGCGCAGGAGTGCCCTTCAAATAATTGATTGCTTCAATAACAATCTCGCCCAGTCCTTTATCTGCGGTAAGCTCGTCCTCGAAGAATTGTTTTGCTTGTGAACCGGCACTGGCAGGATCATCGTCGGCTACAAGACCGAAGTTATTCAACAATATATTCGCTTGATCTTCTATGGTTACATTACCAACAAGAATATTATCCTTAAATGCTGGAGTATCATCCAAAAGATCAGCTAATTCGCTGATTGACAAATTACCACCGTTTACATCAACCAGATTCGCCAACTCCGTATTATAGATCTTGCCTGGTGCTGCATTGAACAAACCTATAGCAACTTCTAAAATACCAGTCTGTTGTTCTGCTGTTATAGCCATGGGAGCTCCCTTGTTATAAAAATTAAAAATAATTACGAAAGTAAATTGCTTGCAAGTCTTTCACTTTGTCTCTATGTAACTTCTGCGCAACTGACATTTTGCCTAGCAGAAAATACCACAAAAGCCAAGTTAAAGTGCATTCTGCCCAAAACCAATATGCTTTGCAAGTATGCAACTGAAGTTTCGATTCAGTATGTTGCTTATTTGCAACATCCATGGCGCAGCACTATAACAGTATTCAGTCATACACATCATTTTAAAACACGTGGTAAAAATATGCCTTTTTAACGCAAACAGCATTATTCTGTTTTTCCATGGTCATTCCTCCTTATTATCTGCGATAATATTTTCACTCAACGTGACATATTCAATTGTATCCGTGCATCCTAATACTACTTTTTTCGATATCTTTCTCAGTCTGAAGCGTCATTACCCCCTCATCCTGCAATTGATCAAGCGCGAAGTGATCAGCCGGTATAGAGGATCTTTCCTGGGATTGTTGTGGTCATTCATCAATCCCATTTTGATGCTGGCAATCTATACATTTGTTTTCAGTGTGGTGTTTAAGGTGCGCCTAGATCAAGCGGCTGGTGTTTATGATGATAAATTTGCTTTTGCCTTATTATTATTTGCCGGGCTAATCATATTTAATTTATTCTCAGAGTGCCTTTCACGCGCACCGGGGCTTATTCTCGCCAATGTCAATTATGTTAAAAAGATTATATTCCCTCTCGAGATTTTACCCTGGGTAACCTTGGGTTCCACACTCTTTCATGCAGGCATCAGCTTCCTGATTTTATTGGCTTTCCTACTGCTTATTGGTCATCCGATCCATTGGACATTAATCTGCTTACCTATTGTCGTCTTGCCACTTCTGCTACTTGTTATGGGCCTATCCTGGCTATTAGCTTCAATCGGGGTTTTTGTTCGGGATATTGGGCAATTTATTGGCTTGATCTTGACTATGCTGTTGTTCATGAGTCCGATTTTTTATCCTGCATCGGCACTACCGGAATCTGTTCGTAATTATTTGTTCCTCAACCCCCTGACCTTTATCATTGAGCAAGTACGGGCAGTAATTTTATATGGCCAATTACCGGATTGGATCGGCCTTACTGTCTATTACATCATTGCCCTGTTCATTGCCTGGATTGGTCTGATCTGGTTTAATAAAACACGGAAAGGATTTGCTGATGTCCTTTAGTTCCGCAGATTCTGAAGCAGCGATCAAAGCGCTTAAGCTATCCAAATGCTATCAGTTGTACCACCATCCCAAAGATCGTTTAAAACAATTCTTATGGCCACACAAATGGTGGGGCGCTCGCCAATATTATCGTGAATTGTGGGCATTGCAGGATATTGATCTGATCGTAATGCCAGGTGAAGTAGTCGGTATCGTGGGTCAGAACGGTTCGGGAAAATCAACGCTGTTACAATTAGTTTGCGGCACTTTGACACCCACGCATGGCGAAGTGCGGGTCAATGGCCGTATTGCCGCTTTACTGGAATTGGGCGCCGGCTTTAATCCTGAATTTACCGGACGCGAGAATGTGCTAATGAGTGCAGCGATCATGGGGCTCAGTCAAACGGAAATTGCGGATCGCATTGAAGATATTATCGATTTCTCTGGCGTGCGTGATTTCATTGAGCAGCCGGTTAAAACTTATTCCAGCGGCATGTATGTCCGCCTGGCATTTTCGGTTGCGATTAATGTTGATCCGGATATTCTGATCATTGACGAGGCGTTGTCTGTCGGCGACGGTGCTTTCGCTCGCAAATCATTTACTCGCATTATGCAAATGCGCGACGCAGGGAAAACAATCTTGTTTTGCTCACACTCATTGTTCCAGATTGAATCCTTATGTGCCCGCGCGATCTGGATCAATCAGGGCAAAATTATTCTAGACGGCGAATCGGCGCAGGTGGTATCCACTTATCAGGCATTCTTGGATAAAAGCACACCCGATTCAGCGCTTGAAACACCGATTGCCAACACTGATGCTTCACTACTTGATAGACAGCACGTACAGGGTAGCGCGCATCTTGAAAAAGTAAAATTACAGGTCAATGGCAGCAACACACCACACGCTGTCATCACAAGCGGTCAATCCGATATTGTAATAGGGGTCGCCTTTGCTTCCGATCCGACACTGCCTTGTCCCAATGTAGCAATGACGTTGCAAACAAAAGATGGGCGCACCATCACGAGCGCAGCAACTTGGGAAGATCATTTCACTGTGCAACGCACATCCATTGGTTCAGGTCAGGTTTGTCTTCGATTGGAGCAATTGCCGCTACTTAAAGGCGAATATCAGGTTAATATTTATCTGCTGTGTGAACGTGGATTGCATGTATACGATACAGCAGAAGGTGTGGCAACTCTGCAAGTAAGACAGATAGGCCGTTTACAGGGTTATTTTTCAATTCCACATCAGTGGGAAAACGACAATATCACCCATAATGACTAAAACAGCTCATCACAATTTAGCGCATTCCGGTACGCAACATTACCGGCAAACCGATCATATCGCCTCAATTACAACAATCCCACCTTCTCCTTACAAGGATTTGGCTTTTCCATTGAATGCTTATACGCATGCATTGCTGTTGCAAGAAGGTAAAGCAATCTATCCACATTATGGATTGTTCCAAAATGACACAACCAGCCTGCAAGCAGCACAGCAATTTTCCACGAATCTGTTGATGGCAAGACTACCCGCGTCTCCTTGCCGCATTCTGGAGGTAGCCGTTAGTTTAGGTAGCATTCTTCCCCTGTTAAGCCAGCAGGGTTATGCTGTCAATGGTATTACTCCCGATGCTCAACAAATTGCTTATATTCAGAAATCCGTCAGCTCAGCGGTTTCTGTCAGTTACCATTCATTAAAAGATTTTGAAGCACCAGCAGAAAGCTTCGATGTCATTTTGTTCCAGGAATCAGCACAGCACATTGAACCATTGACCATTTTCAACAAAGCGCTGGATCTGCTACCTCTGTCAGGTGATTTAGTCATCATCGACGAATTCGCACTGGAATACGATGAAGCAGGAACCGAAAGACTGCATCTACTAAACAATATGGTAGCGCTGGCCGAACGATTTGGATTTGAGCTGATTGAGCATATGGATTTATCCACGATGGCGATATCGACACTGGATTATTTGTCACGCATCACTCACATTCATCGACAAAGACTGATTCAGGATCTGGGTTTGAGTGATGAACAACTGACTCAATTGGATGCATCGAACCGGCTTCATCACAGAAAGTACGCCAGTGGTCATTATGGCTATGCCTTATTACATTTCAGAAAAAAAACGATGCCCAAATGGCGTCCACAGACTCTGGCAGCAAATCAGATGCCGCAAGTACTCAACTTATTTAAGAAAACATTTAATCACGATATGACACCAGCTACCTGGCAATGGAAATATGGTTCTGATTCAGCACGTGAGATCGGTGTTTGGCGTGAGAATCAATTGATCGCCCATTATGGCGGCATCGGCCGAAAGATCCTGTTCTTCGGTCAACCCCAAACTGCCGTGCAGATCGGAGATGTCATGGTGGATGCAAGTGAGCGCGGCACGCTCAGTAGAAAAGGACCTTTTTTCCTGATGGCGGCAACATTCCTGGAGCGCTACATCGGCTATGGTAAACCCTATCTGGTTGGCTTTGGTTTTCCCAATGAGCGCGCGATGAAAGTAGCCGAGCGGCTTGGATTGTATACCGAAGTCGGACGCATGGTGGAACTCTCATGGCAACCCCGGTCACGATTTCCGCTTTTGGGAACACATCTACAACTGATCGATCGTGAACAAACAGACTTCGCAGCAACTGCTGTCAACGAATGCTGGCAACGTATGGCTGCCGACATGCCGACAGCCATGATCGGTGTACGCGACTGGCATTATCTGCAATACCGCTATCTCAATCATCCCAACCAGCACTATCAGGTGATACTGGTAAGAAACCGTTTCGGTGGCCGAGTACGTGGTGTATTGGTACTACGTCATGATCCGCATGGCTGCGAGATCGTTGACATCGTCGCACCCTTGAACGAGATTTCCCTGCTGGTTTTACACGCCAGACGGCTGGCCGGCATCAACGGCGATAGCCGACTATTCTGTCGCATTACAGAAAACTTTGCAGCACACTTCACAGCCGCCGGCGGCATCAGGCAATCACTGGATATTCGCATTCCTGCCAGCACGTGGGGCGCTGTTCCATCCGCTGATTCTCTGCGTGACCGTTGGTGGTTGATGTCCGGAGATACTGATTTCCGGTAGGCAGCTTTGTGTTTAATTTAAAATACATTCATTTTTTATGATCATAGGTTGCCATTATGCCATTTAGCCAGAGCTCGCAGGTTTCCACTATTATGGGTTTCATCGAACGAATCAATCCCGCATCCCTCCTCGATGTCGGGGTGGGGGTGGGAATGGGACAGTATGGCTTCCTCGCCCGTAACAATCTGGAACTTATCAATCTGTTCTGCATTGACGGTAAGCAAGGGATTCAACGACCCAAGTCGGAGTGGCGCGTTCGTATCGATGGAATCGAAGGATTTTCCGCTTATTTGACACCAGTTCACGAATACACCTATAACCACATGATGATTGGAGATGCTCTCGATCTTCTGCCAAAGATCGCGGACGGTACTTACGAAGTAGTATTAGCGGTGGATATTCTGGAGCATTTTGCCAAACCCGATGGAACGAGATTCTTAACTGAACTCAAACGAGTGGCAAAGCAAGCGGTCCTGGTGAGCACTCCCAAAGAATTTCACAGTCAAGAAATCGAAGCGAATCCTTACGAAAATCACCGTTCTCATTGGATCGATACAGAGTTGATGCGGGAAGATTATAACGAGATTCTCTCCAATCCTGAAAGTTGGGTCGCAGTGCATAGGAAAACAGCTCATCAGGCTAATTGATTACAGTGGGTAAGACTGACCAACGAGAAAAAAATTGGGTGTGTGGAAAATCCGAAACCATGAAAATTCTCATGGTCACGCGCGAAACGCAATCGGATCGCCGTTACGGCATCGGACGCAGCTTGATGCCTCTGGTTGAGGAACTCCGACGGCGCGGAATCAGGGCAGATTATCTTTGTCAGGCCGATTTAGGCCAGCGCGCCTTGCTTTGGCAGCATCGACTCCAGCATCTACTTTCTTCTCTACCCAGCATGATAAATACTCACACCAATTTTTCGACGCTGTTTCAGGTTCTGCTGGAACGTTTCAATATGGGACGGCTTGCTGCAAAATTGGCAGCAAACCAGAGCTATACTCATGTTCATTGCCATGACCCCATTATCGCGGCAGGTTTCCGTTTTTTCTCACGATTCTATCCAGGATGCCAAGCAGTCTGGGGAGTAACAGAACATGGTTTCGGCTGTTATGCCCAAGCCATCCACGAAGATGGTGTTCACCTCGGACGGCATATCATGCGCATCATGCGCCATTGGGAAGCCAGCACATTGCTTGCCGCTGCCTGGGTGATTGCCCCAACCCATAGCGGCATCGCCCAAATCGCTCACGATTTAGGGATCTCTCCGGTACCAGCAAACTGGTATCCCCTCGCTCATGCGCGCCCTGTACTTAACCATTACGGTAAGGAAGAAGCGCGCAGCCGGCTGGGCTGGAACGACGACGCAGTTTATATACTGGCAGTAGGCCGCATTGCCCCAGTCAAACAGTTTCCGTTGTTGATCGAAGCTTGCGCCAGGCTTAAGATAAAAAAAGACCTACAATTAGTAATCCTGGGCGAGGGAAACTACGATGACCTGCAGAAACTGGCACAGCAGCTAGGGCTCCCTCGAGAAATCATGTTCACCACCACTGAAGATATCGGCTTATATCTCTGCGCTGCCGACCTATACGTCAGTACGTCGGCCTCCGAATCTTTCGGAATGGCCAATCTCGAAGCCCTGACTGCCGGCACAGCCGCGATTTGTACCGCTGTCGGCGGCGTGCCCGAGGTAGTAGGTGACGGCGCATTTCTGATTGAACCCGATCTTGATGCCCTGACGGAAGCTATGCAAAGCATGTTGAGCAATAGAGCATTATGCGAAACCATCGCGAAGAAGGGTCAAACCAAGGCCAGGACATGGCCGGATATCATTGAAATTACAAACACCTATGAAGCAATTTATCGCCAGGCAGCAGGCTAAGCGGCAGCAAGCTAAGATAGCCCGGTTGGGGCTTTGCCCATTGCCGACACCCTTAACCCCCATTGAGAATGGAAGAGTGCTTGTTTTCGCACCGCACCCGGACGACGAAGTGCTGGGTTGCGGCGGTACGCTAGCTTTGCTGCGGCAGAAAAAATGTGCGGTAAAAGTCATCTTCGTGACCGATGGCGCCGGCGCTGGCACGCTTGATCCAGATGCGCCTGCGATCCGGCGCAAGGAAGCAGCGGAATCCCTGGCAGTAGTGGGTATCGATGATATGGAGTTTCTCGATGAACCCGACGGCAGTTTTCGTAATTCGCCTCACTTTGAAAACAAAGTTCATACGCTGCTGCAGCAATTCAATCCGGATTGGTTGTTTTTACCCTCGGTGCTCGATTATCACCGCGACCACGTCGCCATCGGCCACGCTGTTTTATCCTGCTGGCAAAGCTGGGATGGCCCTGGCCGTGCGTTTGTCTACGAGATATGGAGCCCGCTTCCGGCCACCCGAGTGGTGGATATCAGCAGCGTCATCGACCTCAAGAAGCAAGCAATTTCCCGCTACGTGCTGCCGCTCACCCATTGTGATTACCTCTCCGCCAACATCGGACTAGCCGTTTATCGCGGTCTTTATCTTTCCGGAAAGACAGGATCCAATTACGCCGAAGCGTTTGTCGAAGCCGAAAAGAAAGCGGCATTTGGAGGCTTGTTGAAAATACTGTTAAACTTGCGCTTCTATCTCGAAAGCCTTTTGAAGCGCTAATCTAGCCAACTTCTCAAGCTGCCTCCTAACTGATTCCGGAATTCAAAGATGTCTGAAGAAAACAACGTTGCCTTTCCCTTAGTGAGCGTCATTATCCGCAGCATGGATCGCCCAACATTGGCAGATGCACTTGATTCTGTGGCTTTACAGACTTATCCAAATATCGAAGTCGTTATCGTCAATGCCAAAGGTGCGGATCATCAGACAATAGGTGAATGGTGTGGACACTTTCCGATCCGAATGATTGGAAATAATGAATCATTGAGTCAAGCCAGGGCAGCAAACATCGGCCTGAATTCGGCTAAAGGCAATTATCTGATTTTTCTGGACGATGATGATTTATTTTGTCCGGAACATATAACAAACCTGGTCTCCGCTTTGCAAAACCACCCGAGTGTTCGATGTGCCTACGCGGGCGTACGTGTTGAGCACTATTCGGACGGGCAGCTTGAAACAGTTACTGAATTTAACGAGCCATTTGATCTGCACCGGCTTTGGGGAAGGAACTTTATCCCAATACACGCCATGTTGTTCGAACAATCTTTAGTAACCATTGATCGATGTAGCTTTGATGAAAACCTGGAGGTCTTTGAAGACTGGGATTTCTGGATTCAGCTCACACAGCATAGTGAAATATTGCATGTCGATGAAATTACTGCTATTTATCGAAACAATGGCCATTCTGGTTTGGGATTTAAACAAGATGAAAACTTTCTGAGGGAATCCAGAGGTAAAGTTTACGATAAATGGAGAATGCTTCTAACCGGAGAACAGTTGGATCGCATGATTCAATGCAGAGAAGATATTATATCCAGCCTTCGAACCCAACTAGATGATAGCAATCAGTTAGTTTTTTCTCTGCAAAGCAGGCTCCAGCAAAATACGCTTGCAAACACTCAACGTGAGCAACTGCTACATAAGACAATGAGTGATCTCAACAAAACAATTGATGATTTATTTCATTCAACTTCGTGGAAAATCACAGCGCCCTTACGATTCTTAATACGAGTTACTCGTGGACAGCATCGCGAGGCATGGGATGGTTTGCGTCGCAGAATTTTACCTTCGTTGAAATCCATTTACTGGCGGCTACCCGTTCGCTGGCGCAACCATGTACTACATGTGGCTTATCGAATCGCAGGTCCTTTTTTCTCTGGAGTGGGTCATTACGAGCTTTGGCGCACAGGTAATATCGATTCTATTAATCAATTGCCTATGGATTCCGACGGTCCTTTCGTAGCAATGATAAGCCTCTCTACTATCGCTCCTTTGACGACACCGCCACCAGGGCGTATTGCAATCCATGCTCATATTTTCTACGCGGATCTGGCGACAGAATTTGCAGAATTTTTGGGGAATATGCCATTCCCATATGATCTGCTGGTTTCAACACCCGATGAAGCAACAAGTCAAACGTGCAAACATGCTTTTTCTCATTTACCTCGATTAGGACAACTAACCATCACTGTGGTACCCAATCGCGGACGCGATATTGCCCCTTTATTCTGCACCTTTGGTGCAGTATTACGAGAATATGATTATATTGCTCATATTCATAGCAAGAAATCTCTGCATAACAGTGTCCTCACTAGCGGGTGGCGAAAATATTTACTAACTAATCTGCTGGGAAGTAAATCACAGATACAGAAAATTTTTGCGCTTCTCGCCGGAGAAAAAACTGTTGGCTGTGTTTACCCTCAAAACTTCTCAGAATTACCATACTATGTTTACACATGGCTTTCCAATCAGACATATGGAAGCATCTGGTGCAGTAAATTGGGTATCACCATCCCGAGAGGTTACTTTGACTTCCCGGCAGGATCAATGTTCTGGGCCCGCACAGAAGCCCTACAGCCGCTATTCAATGCACATATCAAAATTGAAGATTTTGCTGAAGAAGCAGGACAAAATGACGCAACTCTGGCGCACGGCATAGAACGTTTATTCGTTCTGGTAGCTAAACGATCCGGATTCAATAGCATCGTTCTTCAAGATCTCAGATCTAATAGTTGGTCTCGCTGGCACTTTGAGCAGTACCTGTCACGCAAACAGGAAAATATACATGCAATGTTAGCTGATCCGACGCTACGCGTTGTTGTTTTTGATATTTTTGATACGTTACTGATTCGACCTCTCCTCAATCCCGAAAACATTAAAAATATTGTCGCTCGACGTGCCGGAGGCGAAGCAGGCAAACTTTATCTTGAATTACGCGCCACAGCAGAAACCAAGGCACGTCAGAAAGCCGGGCGCGACATTGGCCTGGATTTTATTTTTGAAGAATTTTCTCTCTTGTCTGGGCTTTCACCAGCAATCGTGAAACAGTTGCGTAATCTTGAAGAAACCATTGAACTGGAAATTGTAGCTCCACGACCAGAAGCAATTGATCTACTGCAGTTAACGCTCAGTTTGGGGAAACACGTTATATTAGCCAGTGATATGTACCTGCCCAAATCAACAATTGAAAAAATGTTAAAACGCCACGGTATAAGCGGATGGCATGCGTTTTATTTATCTTCCGATAACGGATTAAGAAAAGATACTGGTGATTTTTACCGTCAATTATTGTTACAAGAGTGTCTCTCTTCAAAAGAAGTCATGGTCATTGGGGACAACGAACACTCTGATGTTCAGATACCTGGCGACATAGGAATCAGGCTCCTACATTTAATGCGACCCGTTGAATTGGCACGAGCAATTCCTCGCTTGGGACCAATCATTGAACGCTCGTTATATTGTGATGATCTCAACAGGCAACTTACGCTTGGGACCCTTGTGCAAGGAAATCTCCATCCATTGTTCTTCCCGCATTTCGACCCTGCCGATCTCGTTCCTGCCACACCTTGGGCGATTGGCTTCACGATTGCCGGGCCTGTGGTGCTGGCTTTTGTACAGTGGTTGGTAGCAAAAGCTACAGCAGATGGAATTCAGCGCTTGTATTTTCTTGCACGCGAAGGACAACTATTAAAAATAGTGTACGATCAATGGGTATCCAATGATGCAAATGCCATCGCATCTGATTACCTTGTACTGTCTCGTCGTGCAGTAACTGTACCCATGCTTTCAAACTTTGATGATATTCTTCAAATAGCGCGTATACAGTGTTTTCCTAATCAGTTGTCCGAGTTTATACAAGAACGATATGGATTGAGGTTATCACATGAAGAATACGAGGACCTTATACGACTGGGGCTCTGGTCAAAAAATAAGTTGGTCTCAATTGAGAATGAAAATATCGACCATCTCATACCTACACTGCAGGCTCTGGAAGCACGCATTTTGACAAATGCGCGGATTGAACGTCCCGGATTATTAACTTATCTAGACAGCATGGGCTTAAATGCAACTTCTACATTTGCTATTGTGGATATCGGCTATGCCGCGACTATTCAAGGCTATCTTAATCGCATAATAAATAAGACTGTACATGGATACTACTTAATGACCACAGAACGTGCGCAGAAAGTATCTTCACAGCATGGCGCAATCACTCAGGGGTGCTTTGCTCATCACATTAATCCAAAGACTAGCCAATCGCCAATATTCTTAAAAAGCTTTTCTCTGGAAAAACTATTAAGTTCTGATGATGCGCAAATAGTTTGCTACCGGCACACAGATTCAGGGGATATTGTTCCTGAATTCCGTCAGCTAGCTGACGAAGAACGCCAATCAATGGCAACGCGTGCGGAAATCCGGCGTGGCATAATGGATTTTGTAAATCGATCCATCACGATACGAGATAAATTAATCAGTGATTTTGAAGTCCCACCGGATATTGCGACTGCCTTGTTTGACGAGTTTATCGAGCATCCCTCCCAATCAGAAAAAAATATTCTTAATACATTAGTACTGGATGATTATTATTGTGGCCGCGGTCTTGTCAGTTAGTTGATATCATCACTCAATAAGAGCTCCAATTAACTCATTATTCCATATGACAAATTAATGGATCATCCTTTCTTCTCAATCGTTATCGTCAACTATAACGCTGGAGACATGCTGATCAATGTAATGTCAGCACTATCGAAACAAACTTATAAAAATTTTGAAGTCGTTCTCATTGATAATAATAGTCAGGATGATTCCTGGCGTGCAACAGAGAATTTGTCTTTTCCATGCCATTTGGTGCGACTGAGCAACAACATTGGCTTCGCCTCAGCCAACAATCTTGCTGTAAAAAGCCACGTGCATGGTGAGTGGTTATTTCTACTGAATCCGGACGCTTATCCTGATCCCAACTGCCTGGAAATAATAGTAAAAAGCATAAACCAAGTACCGGATGTGGATTGCTTTGCCTGTATGCTGATTGATGCAAACCAGCCATCACAATTGGATGGACTTGGCGATGCCTATCACATATCCGGGTTACATTGGCGCAGTGGTCATGGCGCTCCCTGCGGTATCGCTCCTACACATCCGGTAGAAGTTTTCTCGGCATGCGCTGCTGCTGCAATATATCGCACTGAAATATACCGCCAATTAGGTGGCTTCGATGAAACTTACTTTGCGTATTCGGAAGATGTCGATCTTGGCTTCCGCTTACGGCTAGTTGGTGGAAAAAGTGTATTATTACCCGATGCGAAAGTTCATCATGTCGGTTCCGGCATTACAGGCCGCTCAAGTGATTTTTCGATTTATCATGGACACCGCAATCTCACTTGGACATTTATAAAGAATGTGCCTAGCCCACTAATCCTTTTTCTGCTGCCGGTACATCTGGTCATGATACTTTTTATGGGGCTGTTCTTTGCTGCCTCCGGCCGTCTCAGGCTGTATATGCGCGCTAAAACCGATGCCTTTAAACACATTCGCTCACAGTTGATGCGAAGAAAAGAAATCCAGCGTCAACGAACATGTTCTAGCCTGAATTTGCTTCGAATGATGTCTTGGCTACCGCGCGGTTCTTTCGTCAAAATACAGGTCCAGAAGCAACCAAAATCAGGATGAGCGCTGCGCACCATAACCTGGATTGGTGTCAGCTTGATGAGCCTTTCGTGCCACAATCGTCAGGCACCAGGAGATGGGCCAAACAATCCCATAACGGGGATCGTCATCGCGATAGATCTTGATCCCACCGTCAAACCCGCTGTCCTCAAGAATCTTGATCAGACCTGCTTCGGAGAACATACGCATAAACAACGTAAATCCGTCACCACCGTGGAAGACTAAATTATCATAGATTTGTTCGACACCCTCAGACGTGCGGTTGTACAAGAATGTCTTTCCGGCAGTGCTTATTAATCGATACTCATGCAGATCCGGATAAAACTCTTCGTGATCCCCATCGGGCTTGTAGGGAACAGTCAACACCAGGAATCCTCCCGGCTTCAACATCTTAGCCATATAGGTAAATGCCTTGTCGACATCCTTGGGGACATGCTCCATCACATCGCTGGAAATCAGGAAATCGTATTTCTCAAATTCACTTTCCGGAACATTGGTAATATCAAGCTTCGGTTCCTGATGATAGAAACTATTGTGATAGGAAAAAATTCTTGTCAGCGGTTTGGCATAACCATCCCAGTCGCTCATACCCACGCCACGAATCGATTTGGATATCGGTGCGGAAGGCAGCGGAAGGCTTTCACCAAAAATTTCCGCCGTCAGCGCATGGATCACTGAACGCACCCTCAAACTTGATCCACATTTTTCACAAGATGGCGTTTCCCGCTCGCTAACGAGACTAAGCGCAACGTCTGTATTTGTGGTACCGCAAATGTTGCAGCAAAATGTCAGCCGCCTATCATCCGCTTCATTTAGGATGTGGGCCGGTATCGGAGGATTCAATTGCTCAAGCTCAAAAATATACTGAGGCGACACTGCAATAGCGCGAAGCACTGCACTATGGATGGTCCCTTGCGGCTTTATCCGGACTTCCGGAAGATGAAGATAGCCGCTGTCGAACCAACTCTGCTTGCTCTTACCAAATGGGGAACGGACACGCCTTACCATCCGCTTAATTGCTTCTTGCTTTTGCGAATCTCGAACAATTAATCGTAAAATCAGGCCGAGCAAGCGTTTCACTGATAGTGCTGTCATGGGTTATAAGAGAAGTAATTTCCTTTTCATGCCAAAAAAGAGTCAGATGAAGTTTACACAGTGTATCAGCCCTGGCAATAATTTCCAATCCAGGGTTGAATCCGGGCAACGGTCTGTGAATCTGAATATCCGAACTCTGCAAGTAATGCATTCAATACAAACAATGCTGCATCGCATCAGTCCTCAGATGGCTGCCGACATTTTTCGTGATTTTTTGGAAAGCGTTTCGCGACAGAGCAAGCCCAAATCATGAACATTGCCGCCAATGAGCACTATTGCAGCATAGGAATTGCCCATTTCTCGGCACTCCAACCTTACTGAGCTGTTCAGGATGAAGTATCTTCCTCTTTTGCTTGCGCAAAAAGCTGTATACGAAAGTTTTCCATCTGCGTCAATAACTCAAAAGGCGAGGCCTGTTCGAGCACCAATCCTACAGAATAATTTGCCACAGCTTCGGCGGGAGCTCCGAGATTGAAGCAACACAGCGGAACACCGCAGGCCATCAACTCGTGTGCAACATAAGAAAATGTTTCCGGCCAAATCGATGGGAACAGAAAAATATTCGCACCGGATTGCTCAATGGTTGATGCCAGTGCAGTCCTTTCATAACGCCCCGTCACTTTCAGGCAGCCGGCAGAGAAATCCGGCACCAGCGCGCCGATGACTGTTACATGATAAGGTAAGTGCCGAGTATCGATTTCCTCGCACAATTGTCTGACGATGTTCCAACCCTTCTGCCAACCGATTGATCCGACGATACCGATATGCAGCGGCTTACTTAAGTCAACCGAAACTGCCTGATGGCGGAAGTGCGCCATCGAATGTGGCCGCACAATAACTTTTCCGACATATTCCGGATAGATACGAACGAACAAATCCCGCGTGCTGTTAGAAAAAGCCACGATATTGTCAACGACCGCCAGTGCCTTCGCCCAGGCTGCGCGCCATTCCGGAATCGATCCCGCACCGACGGGAAAATCGATATGCAAGCGCTCGAAACAGGAATTGCAAATAGCACTATCAGGCAGCCCGCAGAAATTGCGCTCACTATCAATCAGAAAAAGGCTCGGACAAAGCATAAAAAAATCATGCAACGCAAGATTCACAGGAATGTTCTCAATAACCGGCTCCTCTGCCAGCCAATGCAGAAAATCCATCGGTCGACGGAAAGAATAAAGATTGTTAATCAGAATACCCTCCGGTTGAATGCCAGCAAGAACCCGCCCCCAAGCAGCATAATCAGAAAAATTCAGCATCAGCTGCCCACTGGATGACACCCATTCGGCACGCAATTCACCGGTGCGCAAATCATCCAACAAATGCAGCACCGGCGTACCGATGTCCAGGGTGTTCGCGATCAATTCACGGCTGTAATTATAAGCACCGCCCTCAATCACATTATCAATAATAACCAGGGCGGGGCGATCAGCTTGTCTTGCCAGCACCATCAGGTGCAGAAAATCACGCAATGGGCGAATAGGGTCACGTCGGATAAAATCCTCGTAATACTCGAACAATCCAGGATAGCGCTCGCGCAATATCGCCTCATTACGATCCGCCAGTGCCTGACGTTCCTGCGACGGGAAAGAACCGCCATGCTGATGATAGACAAACAAGTTGGGGGCTAGCACATGCTGATAACCCAATATTCTAGCCCTTTGGCACCAATCGTTTTCTTCGCGATAACCCTTGCCGAATGCGGAGTCAAACAGACCGATACGCTCTGCAACTTCCAGGCGAATCGCCATGCAAAAACCAACACCGGTTGGAATTTCGATGACTGCAGCATCTTTCACTCTCGCGAATACGGCATCCACCTCTAGTGTGCTCAATCCCTGAGGAAGCGTGTTATCCACGAAAAATTGCGGAAAACTGCAAATCGCCCCGGCATTCGTAAATGGCGTGACACTTGCTACCTGTTGGTTTGCCAGAATCGGTGCAAATAGCCGCTCCAACCAGAACGGGGGTACCTGCACATCTGAATTAAGCAGTACAAAGTCGTGTGCAACATGTGAGAAGAGCCGGTTTACTGTACCTACAAAACCCAGATTGCTTTCGTTGTGCAACAAAACAACGTCGGAAAAATCCTGCAAACGCCGCTCCAGCCAAGATTGTACGCGTTCATCGGTACTGGCATCATTACAAACCAGCAAACGAAATGGAGTACTCGCCGCTTGCTCAAGACTATCAAACAACGATTCTAAAAATTCAAAACCATTGTAAATCGGAATCACAACATCAACGCGCATCGGCAAAGGCAAAAACGATGGCTGAGCGCTATGCATGCACGGTGCGGCGGTAGCCGATAACGTGGCCTGCTGATTCGATGCTTCGACAGCTCGAATAGCCAGCGATAATTTGCGGCGAGCGGGCGCTATCTGGCCGCTCAGCATCCAACCCAGCACTCGCAACTGCATGCGTCGATCCAGCAGGTTAAATCCAACCCATGCGCGCTGAATCAGCCGCACTAAGTTAGTGGCGCTGCGCAACGGACGGGTGATGTACCATGAACGTGAATTTTCGTAAAGTGCGATAGTATGCTCAAAGAATCGGCGCTGCTCCATATGAGCATGCTGTAATTCCGTATGAACATGCTGTAATTCCGTATGAGCATGCTGCAATTCTGCATGCATTCGGCTTACTTCAATCAGCATACGGTTAAGATCCTTAACCTGGAAATCCAGATGGTCAGCATGCGCCTGTACTTCCAGAAGCTTAGGATAAGCACGCGCCCGAATGACCAGTTCATGAAAAATGGAAACATCCATACGTGTCTGCCACTTTGTATACACGGCAAGCTCAGCTGCCCAGGCGACTTTCGGATCGCCGATAATGGCGAATCCACTGCCGCCGCCAATGCGATAAATCGCCGTCATAACATCGACGAAAATAAAGTCGCCTTGTTGTGCAACTTGTATCCAAAAATCCCAATCTTCGCAGAGATCCAATGCTTCATCGAAGCGTGCTCCCGCTGTGCACGCCTGGCGGCGAAACAATGCAGCATGGATTGGCAAGAAATTACCTAAATGCAGCGAAAAAGCATCGAATGGCGTGGCAAATTCCCGTAACAGATGCCCATTGGGATCCAACGCATGTACGCGCGAATAGGCTGCGATCGCATCCGGGTGAGCGCGTAACGCTTCTACAAGGCACTTCACATGATCGGGACGCAGTAAGTCATCATCGTCGAGAAAGCCTAATAGATCTCCTTGGGCTGCTTCCAAACCAGCATTGGCCGCCGCACTGCGCCCGATCGAGCCGCCTTCCTGATTAATCAAGTGGAGCGGAAAGCGACCGCAGCTTGTACCAAGATCAGGATGATTGCCACCCTTAGCATTAACCACTATGACTTCGATATGCAAGTAGGTTTGATCAGCCACGGAATTGAGCGCTTCATTGAGTGTCGGACGATCTATGCTACGGATGATGATAGTCACCAAAGGAAAGAACTGCAGGTAGAGAGTACTCATTCTAGCTTAACGAGTTGTTGAGTCGAGTTCAAGTCAAGATATAATCTTTGGAAGACGGTATGCCTTAATATCTGATCAATGATCAAACCGGATTTCGCAGAATCTATTGTTGCTGATTTTTGCATTGACAAAGTCGGCACGAATGAAGATGAGAGAAGAGTGGTCGCGGCAAAAATACCTTGAACCTATACGTGGGCGGAAATTTTAATGTATATTCCCCGGCAATGCTAATGATTTGATCAACAAGAATGAAGCACGACTTACTAAAAGTACGGAAGTACCTTTGTGCCATTCAATTATAGACCCGGCCAATAAATAGTTTGAACTTTGAGTGATATTGCATGCCCATAGAAGAATGGAGAAAATAGATGCAAGAACCTTAAAGGATGAAGCGCTGCATGAACGGCGACGGCAAGTGATTCG
>WBZX01000318.1_pt1 | contig 46285 bp, 42 predicted proteins | sample 5204211 | NCBI WGS metagenome assembly WBZX01 (sample SAMN12344362, study PRJNA552823) | activated sludge metagenome | biome: Activated sludge suspended growth; feature: Nitrification reactor; material: Wastewater; isolation source: activated sludge from nitrification reactor of wastewater...
CCATTTCACCCATGACTGTGCGGACGTCTTCGAAGTCGACGTTCACCAGGCCCGGATAGGTAATGATTTCAGCGATACCACCCACAGCGTTTTTCAGCACGTCGTCGGCGGCGCGGAAACAATCGTCGACATCGGCGTCGTCACCCATGACTTCCATCAGCTTGTCGTTGAGAATGACGATCAGCGAATCGACATGCTTGGCAAACTCGGTGATGCCGGCTTCTGCGGACTTCATCCGCTTGCCACCTTCAAAACTGAACGGCTTGGTGACCACGCCTACGGTCAGGATGCCCATTTCGCGAGCGATTTCGGCAACTACCGGTGCAGCGCCGGTACCCGTACCACCACCCATGCCGGCGGTGATGAAGGCCATGTGGGCGCCTTCCAGGCTGGCGCGAATTTCGTCGCGATGGGCCTGAGCGGCTTCCTGACCTTTTTCCGGCTTGGCACCGGCACCAAGGCCGGTCTTGCCTAGCGACAGCTTGCTCGATGCGGCATTGCGGCTCAGCGCCTGAGCATCGGTATTCGCGGCAATGAATTCAACACCGCTGACGCCTTCGTGAATCATGTGCTCGATGGCATTGCCACCGGCACCACCTACCCCGAACACCTTGATGATCGTACCCGCTTCTTCGTCTTTCTCGATGATTTCAAACATGACTACCTCCTCTGAAAAAACTGTTCAAACACAAATCAAAAATTCTTGGCAAACCACGACTTCATGCCGTCAAAGACGTCCTTGAAGCCCTGCTTTTCCTGGATCTTCTGGCCACGCTTGCGCTGCGCCTGCGCCTCAAGCAAGAGGCCATAAGCGGTCGAAAAGCGCGGGTTCTGGACAACATCGGCCAGGCTGCCGGTGTATTTCGGGTTGCCGAGGCGAACCGGCATATGGAAGATTTCTTCACCCAGTTCGACCATGCCCGGCATGACGCTGGCGCCGCCGGTCAGCACGATGCCCGACGAAAGGACTTCTTCGAATCCTGCGCGGCGCAACTCGTTCTGAATCAACTCATAGAGCTCTTCGACCCGGGGCTGAATGACGTCAGCCAGCGCCCGGCGACTCAGCTTGCGGCTCGGACGGTCATCGACCCCCGCGACTTCCATGTTTTGGGCAGCATCAGCCAGCTGCGACAAGGCACACCCGTATTTGCACTTGATGTCTTCCGCCTCACGGGTCGGCGTACGCAGGGCCATGGCAATATCGTTGGTGACCTGGTCACCGGCAATCGGGATCACCGACGTGTGGCGGATGGCGCCCTGCGTCCAGACGGCGATGTCGGTGGTCCCGCCGCCAATATCGATCAGGCAGACGCCGAGATCCTTTTCATCTTCCGAGAGTACGGCAAAGCTGGAAGCGAGCGGTTGCAGCACCAGATCATTGACCTCCAGACCACAGCGCCGGACACATTTGACGATATTCTGGGCCGCAGAGACCGCGCCGGTGACGATATGCGTCTTCACCTCCAGACGCATGCCGCTCATGCCGATCGGCTCGCGGATGCCATCCTGGCCATCGATGACGAATTCCTGCGTCAGGATGTGCAGGATTTCCTGATCGGCAGGAATCGGCATGGCACGCGCAGTTTCGATGACGCGCTCGACATCGCTCGGCGTCACTTCCTTGTCCTTGATGGCCACCATGCCATTCGAATTGAAGCTCTTGATATGGCTGCCGGCGATGCCCGTATACACGTTGCTCACCTTGCAATCGGCCATCAACTCCACTTCCTGAATGACGCGGCTGATGGTGTGCACCGTATCCTCGATGTTCACCACGACACCCTTCTTCAGGCCACGCGAATCCTGCGAGCCCATGCCGATCACGTTCAGGTTGCCCTCGTTGTTGATCTCGGCGACCAGCGCAACGATCTTCGACGTGCCGATGTCCAGCCCGACAACCAGATCCTTATTGTCCCTGCTCATATGCTTACTTCCCCTTCCCCTCGCCCGCCACTCGCATGGCGAAACCATTCGGATACCGCAAATCCACGACGGCCGGCCGTACCGCCCGTTTGGCGACCGTTTCCGGATAAATCTCTATAAACCGTTGCAGACGAACGCCGACCGGCGCCTTCGTCTGTTCGCGGCCGATGTCCACCAACATGCCGTTCTGCAATTTCACCTGCCAGGCCAGACGTGGCGACAGCGTCACTTGCACCGGCGTCTCGCCAACGGTCTTGAAGGCTTCGACAAAGTTGCCGTAATGCGTCAAGACCTCTTGTGCCGTGCCATTGGGCCCGAACAGCAATGGCAAACCGACACTCTCTTCGTCCGGCAACTGCGCCGCGAATACCTCGCCGTAGCTGTTGACCAGTTCGCTGCGTCCCTCGCCCCAACGCGCGACCGGCTTGTGCTCCTCGATGCTGATTTCCAGCTTGGCCGGCCAGATCCGACGGACATCCACCTTGCGCACCCAGGGCAATGTTTGCAGCGAGGCCCGCACGGCATCCAGATTCAGGCTGAAGAAATTGCCCTTCAAGGCAGCCGGCAAAACTTGCTCGACCTCGCCCCGACGGGTATGCGGCAAGGGTTCGGCAAACACCACCTGTTTGATCGGCAACGCCGGCACGCGCACCAGCCAGACCGCCGCGGCGGCCAGCAACGCAGCCGCAGCGACCAGCACCAGCAGGTCGGCAAGTGCGTTCAACAGGTGCGGTTTGTTCCACATTCATCGAGCCTCCCGCCGGGCCGCGCCAAGGGTGCCCAGGGCCCCCTTGGGGGGTAGCGAACGAAGAGCGCATGAGGGTCGTTTCATATCAGTCGTTGGCAGCCAGTTCCAGCACGCGGCGGACCAGCGTCGGGTAATCCAAACCATGGACGCGGGCCGCCATGGGCACCAGCGAATGGTCGGTCATGCCCGGCGCCGTATTCACTTCCAGGAAGTAGTAATTTCCCTCGTCATCCATCAGAAAATCGACGCGCCCCCAACCCCGCCCGCCCAGAACACGAAAGGCTTCCAGTGCGCCCTTGCGGATTTCAAGCTCCTTGGCTTCCGGCAAACCGCAGGGGCACAGATAACGGGTGTCATCGCGGTTGTATTTGGCCTCGTAGTCGTACCAGTCGGTAGCCGGCTCGATCTTGATGACGGGCAGGGCTTCGTCGCCAATGATGCCGACGGTGTATTCGCCACCGAGCACGCCCTTTTCGGCGATCACGAGTGGATCATGGCGGGCCGCTTCTTCATACGCGGCCTTCAGCCCGCCACGTTCCTTGACCTTGGTGACGCCAATCGACGAACCTTCCCGCGCCGGCTTGACGAACAGCGGCAGACCCAGCTCCTCCTCGATATCATCGAAGTCCGAGTCAGCCGTCAGCAGGGCGTAATCGGGGATGGCAAGGCCGGCGGCCTGCCACATCAGCTTGGTGCGGAACTTGTCCATCGCCAGCGCCGAAGCGAGTACACCGGAACCGGTATAGGGAATATGCATGACTTCCAGGGCCCCCTGGATGGTGCCATCTTCACCGTGGCGGCCATGTAGCGCGATGAAGGCGCGGTCATACCCCTTCAGTGCGTCGAGCAGTTGCGATGCCGGATCGAAAGGGTGGGCATCGATGCCCTGTCCCTGCAGCGCGGCCAGCACCCGCGAACCACTGTTCAGGGACACCTCGCGCTCGGCGGAGGTGCCACCAAACAGGACAGCCACTTTGCCAAAATCAGACATGCTTTGCTCCAGACAACTTTTCATTTTTGGGCATTTTTTCCGGTTGACCGTGGATGCTCATGGCTGACCTGCCACTTTTCCGGGAACAGCACCAATCGAGCCGGCGCCCATGCACAGCACCACATCGCCATCGCGGGCGACATCCATGATCGTTTGCGGCATGGCGGCGATATCCTCAACAAAAACCGGCTCGACCTTGCCAGCCACCCGCAACGCGCGAGCCATCGAACGACCGTCAGCAGCGATGATCGGCGCTTCGCCGGCTGCATAGATTTCGGCCAGCAGCAGCGCATCCACCGTGGACAAGACTTTGACGAAATCCTCGAAACAATCGCGCGTCCGTGTGTAGCGATGCGGCTGGAAGGCGAGTACCAGTCGACGGCCGGGAAAAGCCCCGCGGGCGGCGGCCAGGGTCGCTGCCATTTCGACCGGGTGATGGCCGTAGTCATCCACCAGCGTGAAGGTGCCGCCCGCTGGCAACGCAACTTCACCATAACGCTGGAAGCGGCGCCCCACCCCCTTGAACTCGGCCAGTGCCTTGATGATGGCGGCGTCCGGCACCTGCACTTCGGTCGCCACAGCAATGGCTGCCAGCGCATTCAGCACGTTATGCATACCCGGCGTATTGAGCGTGATCGACAGCCGCGACGTCGTGCCATTGACCCGAACGCAGTCGAACCGCATCTGGCCATCGGCGGCCACGACATTTTCGGCGTAGAAATTGCAATCCGGCGACAGGCCGTAGGTGATGATCTGTTTTGGCACGCGCGGCATGATGGCGCGGACATTGGCATCGTCGCCACAGAGCACGGCCACCCCGTAGAACGGCAGACGGTTCAGAAACTCCACGAAGGCACTCTTCAGACGTTCGAAATCGTGGCCGTAGGTTTCCATGTGGTCGGCGTCGATATTGGTAACGACCGAGATGACCGGGGACAAGAACAGGAAAGACGCATCGGATTCATCGGCCTCAGCCACCAGAAAGTCGCCGCTGCCGAGACGGGCGTTGGCGCCGGCTGCATTCAGGCGACCGCCGATGACGAAAGTCGGGTCGATACCGCCTTCGGCCAGAATGCTGGCCACCAGGCTGGTCGTCGTGGTCTTGCCATGCGTACCGGCAATGGCAATGCCGTGCTTCAGGCGCATCAATTCGGCCAGCATCTGGGCGCGCGGCACAACCGGAATCTTGCGCTCGCGAGCCGCCATCACTTCCGGATTGTCTTCCTTCACGGCGGTCGACACGACTACCGCATCGGCCCGTGCGATGTTGTCGGCGGCATGGCCGATCATCACCTTGACCCCCTCGCCCTCGAGACGGCGCGTCGTCGCGCTGGCGGCGATATCGGAGCCGGTAACGCCGTAACCAAGGTGGGCCAGCACTTCGGCAATACCGCTCATGCCTGAGCCGCCAACGCCGACGAAATGGATATTTTTGACTTTATGCTTCATTTATTTCGCACTCTCCGCACAAATATTGGCCACTTCTGCGGTGGCATCGGGCTTGGCCAGGCTGCGGGCCTTTTCGGCCATTTCCAGCAGTTGACCGCGGGAATAGTTCCGGATCAGCGCCAAGGCCTCCGGGGTCAGCTCATCTTGTGGCATCAGGAAGGCGCCGCCGACATTGACCAGGAATTTGGCGTTGCCGGTCTGGTGGTCATCCACCGCGTACGGGAAAGGCACCAGGATGCTGGCCACGCCGGTCGCAGCCAGCTCGGCGACGGTCAGGGCGCCGGCACGACAGATGACCAGATCGGCCCACTCGTAGGCGCCGGCCATGTCTTCGATGAACGAAACGCAATGCGCCTGAACGCCGACCGCGGCGTAATTGGCCTTGAGCGTCTCGATATGCTTTTCACCGGCCTGATGGACGATTTGTGGCTGCTCGCTTTCAGCCAGCAACGCCATGCCCTTGGGAACCATCTCATTGAGCGCATGGGCACCCAGGCTGCCGCCGATGACGAGAATACGCAAGGCGCCGGTACGGCCGGCAAAGCGCTCGGCGGGCGGGGCGATCCTGGCAATCTCCGGACGTACCGGATTACCAACCCAGACGCCCTTTTTCAGCACATCCGGGAAGCCCGTCACGATCCGATCTGCGACGCCGGCCAGTACGCGATTGGCCAGGCCGGCGACCGAATTCTGCTCGTGCACCACCAGCGGCTTGCCGAGCAGCGAGGCCATCATGCCCCCCGGAAAGGTAATGTAGCCGCCCATGCCCAGCACGACATCGGGCTGGATTTGACGGATCGCCTTCTGCGCTTGCCAGAATCCCTTGAGCAAATTGACCGGCAGCAACAACTTGCGCAGGATGCCTTTGCCGCGCAAGGCGGCAAACTTCAAACTGACCATCTCGAAGCGATGCTGAGGTACCAGTCGGGCTTCCATACCCTCCGGATTCCCCAGCCAGACGACGCGCCAGCCAGCATCGCGCATCGCGTGGGCGACCGCCAAGGCCGGGAAAATATGGCCGCCGGTACCGCCCGCCATGACCATGATCGTCTTGCTCATAACTTGCCCCCGCGCATCAATTGGCGATTTTCCCAATCAACGCGAAGCAGGATTGCGAGCGCCACGCAATTCGCGAACACCCCCGAGCCACCGAAGCTCATCAACGGCAAGGTCAGACCCTTGGTAGGCAGCAGACCCATATTGACGCCCATGTTGATGAAGGACTGGACGCCGAACCAGATACCCATGCCCATGGCGACCAGGGCCGGGTAAAGGCGGTCCAGCTGCACCGCCTGACGACCGATGGCAAAGGCACGCTGAACCAGCAGCGCAAACAGGCCGATGATCGCCACCACGCCGAAGAAGCCGAGTTCTTCGGCAACCACGGCCAGCAGAAAGTCGGTGTGTGCTTCGGGCAGATAAAACAGCTTTTCGACACTGGCCCCGAGGCCCACACCAAACAGCTCGCCGCGACCGAAGGCAATCAGCGAATGCGACAACTGGTAACCCCGACCGTAGGCATCCGCCCACGGATCCATGAAGCCGAACACCCGGTCACGCCGGTACGGCGAGACGATGATCATCACCGCAAACGCGATCAGCAGACCAACGATCAGCAAGGCAAACAACCGGGCTTTCAGACCGCCCAGGAAGAGAATGCCCATGGCAATGGAAATGATGACCACAAAGGCGCCGAAGTCCGGCTCCTTGAGCAGCAGCATGCCGACGATGGCCATGGCGCCGAACATCGGCAGGAAAGCCTGCTTCAGGTCGTGCATGACGTTGATCTTGCGTACCGTGTAATCGGCGGCGTAGAGCACGGCGAACATCTTCATCAGTTCGGACGGCTGCAGGTTGGCAAAACCGAGCGACAGCCAGCGGCGGGCGCCATTGACGTCACGACCGATGCCCGGAATCAGCACAAAGGCGAGCAGCGCGACGCCGATCATGAACAGGTAAGGCGCATTCTTCTGCCACAGCGACAGCGGCACCTGAAACGTCACGGCTGCGGCCACCAGGCCGATGCACAGGAATACGCCATGACGCACCAGATAGTAGGCCGGCTGATGACCCGTGAAACGGCCACCTTCAGCGATGGCGATGGAGGCCGAGTAAACCATGACCAATCCGGCGAAGAGCAGGATCAGGATGCTCCACAGCAAGGCGTAGTCGATCTCGGCCACCTGGCGGCGGGGGGAATCAAGGGCGCCGAGCATCATGATGACAGCCCCTTGACCGCGTCGATGAAAGCCTGGGCGCGATGCGCATAGTTGCGATACATGTCGAGGCTCGCGCAGGCCGGCGAAAGCAGCACGCAGTCGCCGGATTGCGCCTGGGCAGCCAGCCAGCGCACAGCAGCGTCCATGTCGCCGACAATGCGCGTCGGCACACCACTGCCCTCGAGCGCCATGCCGATGGCGGCAGCATCGCGGCCGATCAGCGCCACGGCGCGGCCGTGTTTTTCCAGCGCCGGCTTGAGCGGGGCAAAATCCTGTCCCTTGCCGTCGCCGCCGAGGACGATGGCGACCCGGCGACCCATGCCTTCGATGGCGGCCAGCGTCGCGCCGACGTTGGTACCCTTGGAGTCATCGACGTAAAGGACACCATCGATCTCGGCGACAGTTTCGACGCGGTGCGGCAGTCCAGTGAACGATTTCAGCGGCGCGACCAGACGGGCCGGCGTGATGCCGATGGCTTCGCACAGCGCCAGCGCCGCCATGACATTGGCGGCATTGTGCAACCCCGAAAGCTTGAGGTCAGCCAGCGCGACGAGTTTTTCCTGGCCACGACAGATGGCGCCGTCGGCAAAACCGTAATCGACACCGCGCGGCGCCGCAGTCAGGCCAAACGTCACCATGGTACGACCGCAACGTCCGTTGGCCATCGAGTAGTCGTCGTCGCGGTTGAGCACCATGATGCCCTTGCCCTTGAACACCCGCGATTTGGCGGCGGCGTAATTGGCCAGGCTGCCGTCGTAACGGTCGAGGTGATCTTCCGACACATTGAGCACGGTGGCCGCTTCGGCATTCAGGTGATGCGTCGTTTCGAGCTGGAAGCTGGAGAGTTCGACCACCCAGACTTGCGGCAAAGCACCCGCATCCTGCGCGTCCATCAGCGCATCGAGGGCGGACGGCGAGATGTTGCCGCAGGCGATGGCCGGCACGCCTGCGCCATTCAGAATATGCGCGGTCAGCGCCGTAGTCGTCGTCTTGCCATTGCTGCCGGTGATGGCGATGATCTTGGAGTCTGGCACCTGCTCGCGTACGCCGGCGGCGAACAATTCGATTTCCGACACAATTTTCCGGTCGACCGCAGCAATCACTGGCGTTGCCTTGGGCACGCCCGGTGACAACGCAACGAGATCAGCGGCCGCGAACGGTGCCTCGACAAACGGTCCGGCAATCAGTTCAGCCCCCGGGGCGACGCGTTGCAGGGCGTCGACATTCGGCGGGTTGTCACGCGAGTCGGCCACGCGCACCAGCGCGCCCTGGCGATGCAGCCATTTGGCCATGGCCAGTCCGGACTCACCGAGCCCGACCACCAGAACGCGTTTGCCCTGAAGTTCCATGTCTTAGCGCAACTTCAACGAAGAAAGCCCGACCAGTACGAGCATGATGGTGATAATCCAGAAGCGGACGACGACCTGCGTCTCCTTCCAGCCCGTTTGTTCGAAGTGATGGTGCAGCGGCGCCATGCGCAGGATGCGGCGGCCCTCGCCGAATTTTTTCTTGGTGTATTTGAAGTAGCTGACCTGCAGCATGACCGACAGGGTTTCGACGACGAAGACGCCGCCCATGATCAGCAACACGATTTCCTGACGCAGGATGACGGCGACGGTACCGAGTGCGGCACCCAGTGACAGCGCGCCAACGTCGCCCATGAAGACTTCGGCCGGATAGGCGTTGAACCACAGGAAGCCGAGCCCTGCCCCGGCAATCGCCCCGAGCAGGATGCACAGTTCGCCAGCGCCCGGCACGTGCGGAATGAACAGGTACTTGGCCAGCACGACGTGGCCGGTGACATACGCAAAAATCGCGAAAGCCGCGGCGATCATCACGGTCGGCATGATGGCCAAGCCATCGAGCCCATCCGTCAGATTCACCGCGTTGCTGGTGCCAACGATCACAAAGTAGGTCAACGTGATGAACCCAACAATCCCGAGTGGGTAAGCGATGGTCTTGAAGAAGGGCACGATCAGTTCGGTCTGGGCGCCGGACTTGGCCGAGAAAGCCAGAAACAACGCAGCGCCAAGGCCGAGCACCGATTGCCACAGATATTTCCAGCCGGCCGACAGCCCCTTCGGATCGCGATAGACCACTTTCTTCCAGTCATCGTACCAACCGACAATACCGAAGCCGAGGGTGACGACCAGCACGGTCCATACGTATTTATTGGTCAGGTCGCCCCACAACAGGGTCGTTACGCCAATCGAAATCAGGATCAGCACGCCACCCATGGTCGGCGTGCCGGATTTGATCAGGTGCGTTTGCGGCCCGTCATTCCGCACCGCCTGACCGATTTTCTTGGCGGCCAGCCAGCGGATGACACCAGGGCCCGCTGCAAACGAGATCAGCAGCGCCGTCATCGTCGCCAGCACCGTACGCAGCGTGATGTAGTTGAAGACGTTAAAGAAACGAACGTCCTGAGCGAGCCATTGGGCGAGTGCCAGCAGCATCAGTTTTTCTCCTCGACGCTGGCTGGCGCCACCAGTGCATCCACCACACGTTCCATTTTCATAAATCGGGAGCCTTTCACCAAAACCGTGGTATCCGGCCCCAATTCCTTGTCGACCGCAGCAATCAGCTTTTCAATATTGCAGTAATGCTTGGCGCCTTCGCCAAAGTTGCGCACCGCTTGCTGGGCGGCATCACCAAACGCAAACAGGCGATCAATCCCCTGGCTCTTGGCATAGCCACCGATTTCGTCGTGAAACTGGCCGCTGGCCTGGCCGATTTCGCCCATGTCGCCCAAGACCAGCAACTTGCGGCCAATCGTCGCGGCCAGCACGTCGATACCGGCTCGAACCGAATCCGGATTGGCGTTGTAGGTATCGTCGAGAATTTCTGCGCCCTTGTGGCCAGCACGACACTGCAAACGCCCCTTGACCCCCGAGAACGCTTCAAGGCCGGCCGCAACGTCGGCCATCTTCACGCCTGCGGCAAGGCAGGCAGCGGCAGCGGCGACGGCGTTACGTGCGTTGTGGCGACCGGGAATGTGCAAGGTGATCGCGGCCTGACCTTCCGGTGCGGTCAGTTCAATCGCGATTTCCAGTCCATGCTGGCGAACGGCAGCACGGACATCAGCCACCTGATCGATGCCAAACGTTCGCACGGCATGCGCGCCGACCATGCTCCGCCAGCAGTCGGCGTAAGCATCGTCGGCATTGATGATGGCAACACCATTCGGTAGCAGGCCCGCAAATATGCTACCTTTTTCGCGCGCCACTTCTTCAAGATCGCCCATGCCTTCGAGATGGGCGCGCTGGGCATTGGTGACCAGCGCCACGGTCGGCGCACCAATCTTTGCCAGATAGGCGATTTCGCCGGGGTGATTCATCCCCATTTCGATGACAGCGGCACGATGCGCGCTCCGCAAGCCCAGCAGCGTCAACGGCAGGCCAATATCGTTATTCAGGTTGCCCCGGGTCGACAGGACAGCGGCGCCGAAAGCGGCTTTGAGAATCGACGCAATCATCTCCTTGGTCGTCGTCTTGCCGTTGGAGCCGGTCACCGCGATCACTGGCAGCGAGAAACGGGCACGCCAGGCCGCGGCCAATCGACCCAGCGCCAGGCGGGTATCGTCAACCACGACGGCCGAACACCCGGCCGGCACCCTGCTTTCGTCTGAAACCAGCAGCGCCGTGGCACCAGCAGCGATGGCCTGATCGAGAAAATCATGCGCATCAAAGCGTTCGCCGCTGAGGGCGATGAATATCTGACCGTCTGCGACAGTACGGGTGTCGGTAGACACGCCGGTAACGTCGACATCCCTGCCGATCAGGCGCCCTTGTGTCGCCTCGGCGACTTGTGACAGCAGCCATTTCATGCCGCAAACTCCTTGGTTTCCGGACGCCGTAGAGCGAGGGCGGCGCTGGCCTGCTCGACATCCGAGAACGGGTAACGAACGCCGGCGATTTCCTGATAGGACTCATGACCCTTGCCGGCAAGCAGGATCACGTCACGTTCGTCTGCCTCCGCGACCGCCCGGCGAATGGCGGCACCGCGATCGATCTCGACATCAGCGTGCGTCATGCCGGCAACGATGGCATCGACAATGGCTTGCGGCTGTTCGCCACGAGGATTGTCGCTGGTGACGATGACACGATCAGCCAGACGTTCGGCGGCCAGGCCCATTTGCGGGCGCTTGCCCGGATCGCGATCACCCCCGCAACCAAAGACGACGCACAGGCGCCCGCCGCGCGATGCCACCACGCCCCGCAGCGAACTCAAGGCATTCTCCAGCGCATCCGGCGTATGGGCGTAATCCACAATCACCAACGGCTCGCCATTTCCGCCAACCCGCTCCATGCGACCCGGCGGCGGCGTCAATTCCGACAGGCGACGCGCCACGTCGACGGCCTGCATACCGGCATCGTGCAGCACCCCTGCTACGGCAAGCAGATTGGAAATGTTGTAGCGGCCAACAAGGGCGGTATCGACGATCGCCCGGCCATTTGGCAAGACCAGGCTGAAGCGCTGACCGAACGGGGTATCGACCAGATTCTCGGCACGAATCAGCGCTGAAAAATCCCGGCGCTGCTCACCGATGGCGTAGCCCAGCACGCGCATCGCTGTGGTTTCACGCATCAAGCGGCGCCCGAACTCATCATCCAGATTGATGATGGCCGTACGCAGGCGAGGCCAGCGGAAGAGCTTTGCCTTGGCCTCGGCGTAGGCTTCCATCGTGCCGTGATAATCGAGATGATCGCGCGTCATGTTGGTGAATACCGCCACATCGACGCGAGCGCCGTTCATTCGGCCTTCTTCGATGCCGATCGAACTGGCCTCCAGCGCACAGGCGGCCGCTTTGGCTTCGCGGAACCGGGCCAGATAGCGCATCAAGGTCGTTGCCTCCGGCGTCGTGAATCCGGTTTCGACGAGCGCATCCGGAAAACCAGCCCCCAGCGTGCCGATGATGGCACAAGGCTTCGAATAGGCGCTGGCGATACATTGGCTGATTGTCGTCTTGCCGTTTGTTCCGGTAATCGCGATCAGCGACAGGCCTTCGCTCGGATAGCCATAGACGGCATGGGCCAGAGGCCCGGCCAGCGAACGCAGCGACTCGATCGACAGGTTGGCTACGGTCAACGGGAAATTCTGGCCAAAATCGAAATTTTCGCCCGGCTGCCAAAGCACCGCAATGGCGCCGCGCGCCAACGCATCAGCAATAAAACGTCGGCCATCGGCCAGATCGCCCGGATAGGCCAGAAACACATCGCCCGGCAGCACTTGCCGGCTGTCGTCGGCAACGCCGGTGGGCTGAATGCCCATGGCTTCCAGACGATCGAGGATTTCGCGCGGCGACATCATAGCCGCCCCTTTCCTGAGGAAGCCGTCTCGGCAACCTGCAGCGGCGCATCCGGCGGTACACCCAGTGTACGCAAGGCACCACCCACAATCTGCGAAAAGGCCGGACCGGCGACGTCGCCGCCATAGTGGGCGCCAGCGGAGGGCTCGTCGATCATCACAGCGACGATCAGACGCGGATCGCTGATCGGTGCCACGCCCACGAATGAAGCCACGTATTTGCGGGCATAGACTCCACCCTCGACCTTGTACGCCGTACCCGTCTTGCCGCCCACACGATAGCCGGCCACGCGAGCCTTGGGTGCCGTCCCTTCGGGCTGGACGGCCATCTCAAGCATGGCGCGCACTTCCCGGATGGTCTCTGGCGAAAAGACGCGAACACCGTGCGGCGCGACATCATCAATCTTGATGAGTGACAGCGGCATCAATTCGCCGTCATGGGCAAAAACGGTGTAAGCGCGCGCCAACTGCATCAGGCTGACCGCAATGCCGTGACCGTAAGACATGGTCGCCTGCTCAATCGGACGCCAGCTTTTCCATGGGCGCAGACGACCATTCACTTCGCCGGGGAAGCCCAGATTCGGCGCCTGACCAAAACCAACGCTATCGAACATCTCCCACATTTCCTTCGGCGAAAAACCGAGGGCAATCTTGGCGGTACCCACGTTCGAGGATTTTTGAATGACTTCAGCCACGGTCAGCGCACCATGCGGGTGGGCATCCGAAATGGTCGCACTGCCGATGGTCATCCGCCCCGGGGCGCAGTTGATGACCGTATCAAAACGAACCTTGCCTTTTTCCAACGCCAGCGCGGCGGTAAACGGCTTCATCACCGAACCCGGCTCGAAGGTGTCGGTAATGGCACGATTGCGCAATTGGGCGCCGGAAAGTCCCTGACGGTTATTCGGGTTGTAGGTTGGCCAATTGGCCAGCGCCAGAATTTCACCGGTTCGCGCGTCAACCACAATGGCACCGCCGGCCTTGGCCTTGTTCGCCTCGACTGCCAACTTGAGCTGACTGAAAGCGAGGTACTGGATCTTGGAGTCGAGCGCCAGATGAACATCCTTGCCATCCCGCGGCGGCTTGGTCGCGCCAACGTCCTCGACAATGCTGCCACGCCGGTCGCGAATCACGGTACGACTGCCCGGATGACCAAACAGGCTGTTCTGAAAGGCCAGCTCGACCCCTTCAAGACCCTTGTCATCCACGCCGGTAAAGCCAACGATATGCGCCGTCATGTCACCGGTCGGATAGAAGCGGCGATATTCCTTTTCCTGATGAATCCCGGGAAATTTCATGGCGGCAATTCGATCCGCACTTTCCGGGGAAACCTGACGCTTGACGAAGGTAAAGGTCTTGTCGGACGCCAGCTTGCCATCCAGTTCGCGCACACTCTGATCCAGCATGGCAGCCAATTGGCGCTTCTGCTCGGCACTCATTGTCCGCGCATCACCCGGAATCGCCCAGATTGTCTTCATCGGCGTAGACACCGCCAGCATGTCACCATTACGGTCGACGATCTTGCCGCGCGACGCAGAAATCTCGATGTCGCGCAAATAGCGCGAATCACCCTTTTGCTGCAGAAAATCGTTATTGATCACCTGCAGATAGAAGCTCCGGCCGACCAACGCAAGGAAAGCCAGCATCAACAACAACCCGACAGTGCGCGAGCGCCAGCCCTGCAAGGCCAGTTGCAGCACCGGGCTTTCCGTAAAGCGATGCCCACGCTGCGGACGGCGACGAACGACCATCAGTGCGCCCCCTTCTGCACGGCCGCACCACCAATCGGCGGACGTACGGTCGAATCCGGCGTCAGCATATGCAAACGCTCGCGGGCAATTTTTTCAATACGCGGATGATTCGCCCAGGTCGACATTTCAAGCTGCAACTGCCCGTACTCGACATCCAGCTGTCGCGCCCGTTCCTGCTCGGCCTCCAGCGCCTGAAACAGCTTGCGCGCCCGATGCTGGGACGTCACCACGCCCAGAGCGCACATGACAACAACCATGAGAAGGATCATATTGAATCGGAGCATTACAACTTCTCGGCGACACGCATCACCGCACTGCGCGCCCGCGGATTCGCCGCAATCTCAGCGGCCGACGGCTTGTGCATCTTGCCAACCAGACGCAACTTCGGCTTCGGCAACTGATCTGCGCGCAAAGGCAAGCCCTTGGGCAAATCATCCGCAACCGATTGCTCGCGCATGAAATTTTTGACAATCCTGTCTTCCAGCGAATGAAAGGAAATCACGACCAGCCGCCCCCCGGGCTTCAGCAAGTCGAGCGCTTGCGGCAGCGCTATCTCCAGCTGGCGGAGCTCTTGATTGATATGAATCCGTAAAGCTTGAAAGCTGCGCGTCGCCGGGTCCTGCCCTGGCTCACGGGTGCGCACGGTCTCGCGTACGAGGGCCGCGAACTGACCTGTTGTGACAATTGGTTGTTCGCCCCGAGCAGCCACAACCTTCTTTGCAATCTGGAAAGCAAACCGTTCTTCGCCATAATTTCTGATGACCTCCGTTATGTCTCTTATCTCAGCTCGCGCCAGCCACTCGGCCGCCGTTTCGCCCTGCGTTGTATCCATGCGCATGTCGAGCGGCGCATCGTAGCGAAAGCTGAACCCTCGCTCCCCATCGTCGATTTGCGGCGACGACACCCCCACATCAAACAGGATTCCATCCACATCGCTGACACCTGCCTCCGCAGCTGCAGCGCCAAGCTCACCGAACGCACGATGCACCAGCAAAAACCGAGGATCGTCAATAGACGCACCGGCGGCAATCGCCTGCGGGTCACGATCAACAGCCACCAGGCGGCCCTTTTCATTCAGCACGGAAAGTATCCGGCAGCTATGACCGCCCCGCCCGAACGTGGCATCGACGTAAACACCATCAGCCTTAATCGCCAGGGCATCCACCGCATCCTCGAGCAACACCGTCACATGGGCGGCACCGGTCACAGAACAAGATCTCCGAAACCTGTCGGCAGATCACCGGTCAGCACCTCGGCCGCCAGATCGTTCTGCTGCTTCCAGCCAGCCTCACTCCATATTTCGAAGTGGGTTCCCATACCCACCAGATAGACCGTCTTTTGAAACTGGGCATATTCGCGGAGCTCAGGTGCAATCAGAATGCGACCCGCCGAATCCATCTCTTCGGTGCGCGCATTGCCCACCAGCACGCGCTTGATCGCGGCAGCACGCGGATCAAGGCTGGACGCTTTGAGTATCTGATCGCGAATCGGCTGCCAAGCTGGCGATGGATAAAGAAGCAGACAACGATGCGGATGCGCCGTCAGCACCAACCCACCCTCAGCCGCGGCGAGCAGGGACTCGCGGTGTCTTGCCGGTATAGCAAGCCGCCCCTTCGCATCCAGACTGAGTGCTGCAGCGCCCTCGAACATCCCTACCCAACCCCCGTTTACCCACTTTTCAACACGTTTTCCCACTTTAGAACAACAACCGAACACCGTCAATAGAAAAATTCTGATTTTTTCTTATGCAACAAGGACTTACGGAAGTTTTATTCACTAAAACTTGGTGAATTTTTCCCTTAAAAATCAATGCGAGAACATCGACACTTAAAGTGACTTGTAAGGAGTAGGGATGGCCGATCGGATTCCAGGAAAGCGCATGCCGACGTGTTAGCCGGGGAAATGCCCCGACCCGCTCACTTACGCCGGGGATCAGCCTAAATGGACGGCAACCTGGTTACGACCTTCGTGTTTCGCACGGTAGAGCGCTTGGTCGGCACACCGGGTCAGGTCATCCGGCGTCTTGCCGTGCTCGGGGTAAGCAGCAACCCCAAGGGAGATCGTGAAAGTGATATTGAAATCGCCCATCGCGACCGACAATTCTTCAACAGATTTACGCCAGGCCTCCGCACGCTGAATCGCAGCCCCCAGCGGCATATTGGGCAAGAGGATTAAAAACTCTTCGCCACCGTAACGACAGGCGACGTCTTCTGCACGAATATCGGAGAGCAATATCGACGCCAGCATCCTCAAAGCCTGATCTCCCACCTGGTGACCATAGGTGTCATTGACCCGCTTGAAGTAATCGATATCCAGCATTACCAGCGATAGCGGTATGCCTTCCCGCCGGGCACGGGAAACCTCGCGCTCCAGGGTCTCATCCAGATAACGCCGGTTGTACAATCCGGTCAGACTATCGCGTACGGCCAACTCTTGCAGCGCAACCTGCAGGCGACCGATTTCTTCGATGCGGGCATGTAGTTGTCGATTCGTCTCATGGAGCGCGGCTTCTGCAGCCTTGCGCTCGCTGACATTGCGTGTGATTCCGAGAATGGTGTGCGCCACACCGTCTGCATTCACCAGATAGGTAGAAACAATTTCCGTCGCAATCACTTCGCCATTCTTGCAGATCTGCTCTAACTCATTGACCAGTACAGTCGCCGTCTTGTCGCCCGCGGCAATTCTTCGCAGACGCTGATCAATCTCTCGTGCGACACGCGCCGCCGAATCCGGGGTCAAACGCGAATCCAGCACTTGCCCAACCACCTCTTCGGGCTGATATCCACACATGCCAACAATGGAAGGGCTCACGTAGGTGTAGCAGCGGGTGGCTATGTCGAGTGTCCAGATGACATCATGACTGTTCTCCGCCAACATGCGGTAACGCGCCTCACTCTCGGCCAGCTTGGCAGCCGTTTCCTCCTCGTCGCTTTCTGAACGAAGCAGACGAACAAGCACCAGAGAAAGCGACAAAAAAAGCAAAAGGGTCGAGACACCTGCCATCGCCAGCGTCTTACGCCATTCGGCAAGATAATCGGCAGTCGCTAACCCAGCCGCCACATACAGCGGGAATTCCTCGATGCGCTGAAACGCATATAGGCGTTCAATGCCGTCGATCGTCGCCCGAAAGCGAATGGTTCCCTGTCGCTCTCCGGACTCCAATCGCATATGCAATGGATTGTTTGTTACCGCATGATTGATCAACTCCGGCCTCGACGGCCGACGAAAAATCAAGCGGGCATCATCAATTCGCCGAAGAGCAATGACCCCATTACGCCCAACATTGGTCGTTTCAAAAACCTGTTCAAGATAAGCAACATCCAGCAACGCAACGATCGCGCCCTGCAATCCCCCTTGAGCCTCTCGCACCGCAATGGCAATCGGCAACAGTGAACGCCCTGTGGAACTATCAACCTCCACATGACCGAAATAAAGTGAATTGCCGGAAGTTGCCGAGAGCGCAGACAGATACGATCTGCCATCAACAATCGATAAACCCAGGTCGGAACGGGAGGCATAAAGCAACGCGCCTGTCGCATCAATGATACGAAAGCCGGCAAGCTCAGGGAAACGGCCTGCGAAAAGCGCCAACTCACCAACAACACCTTCACCATATTGCCTAACCTCGTCACGCCTGAAGGCCGCTCGTGGGAGTCTCGCCACCAGATGATCAAGGTCGCCCTGTACTCGCCGAAGCGTTGCTGCCATGCTGGCCTCAAGCATACGAGACATACCAAGCGCTTCGGACTGCGCTGTGCGTTCAGCCTCACGCCGCCCCTCATTCAGGAGAAAAGCCAATAAAATGGCCACGCCCAGCCAAGTCAATGAAAAAAACAGAACAAGCCGAACACGCGGCGAAAACACGCGACCAATCCGTTGACTGGACGAATTATCCATTACGGAATCATGCCCACACGGGTCATCACTCTGAACGGACGCCAAGGCAATGCGCGATGTCCGGCATCGCCTGTCTTAGCGTGCTTGATTCAACTTTTGTTCAATACGAGCCAAAGGTACGGCACCGGGAACGCGCTCACCATCGGCAAAAAATATGGTCGGCGTCCCTGAAATATTCAATTTTCGGCCGAACTCCTGATTCTTGGTGACCGCAGCAGTATCACAGTCCTCGCGACCAGAAGGTGCCTTGGCATCGACCATCCAGTCAGCCCATGCCTTGGCTCGGTCCGAAGAACACCATATCTGCTTTGACTTATGAACCGAATCTTCAGAAAGAATCGGAAGCAAAAAAGTGTATATCGTCACGTTATCCAGCTTTTGCAGCTCTTTGGCCAGACGCTTGCAATAGCCGCAGTTGGGATCTTCGAAGGTGGCCATGACGCGCTTGCCATCGCCTCGCACCTGCTTGATGGCGCGATCCAGCGGCAATTCGCTGAATCTGATCGCAGTCAGCTTTCTCATTCGCTCGTCAGTGACGTTTTTCATCGTCCTGGCATCGATGAGTTGACCACCCACCAAAATCGCCGTGACTTTCTCATCGGTATAGAAAATATTCCCGTCGGCGTAGACCTCATAGAGCCCCAAGTAGCCGGACTTGTTAACGCTCTCAACCTTGGTACCTAGTCTGGATTCCATAGACTTCCGAATTTCGGCTTCATCCGCTGCTGCATTCAGACAAAACATCGTCAATAGCGCGAGCGGCAATATTTTCTTCAACATGCGATTCTCCTATAGGACGCCGAGAGCATATCGCACCAAGGCATTTTTCATTAACGGCAGACGGTTACCCAGCGTCAGCCCCAAATTGCGCATTGGGCGCACACCGGGCAACGAGGCCTTGAACAAACGGCGAAGTGTATCGGTCGTTGCCTGCATCAACACTGTTTCTTCGCGACGAGCACGCTGGTAGCGCTGCAAAAGACTCACTTGACCAATATCTTGCCAAGGCTGCGTCGCACTCAGCTGACTGGCGAGCACCTTCGCATCCTGAAAACCCAGATTGATCCCATGCCCTGAGAGGGGATGAATGCCATGTGCAGCATCACCAACCAGCGCCAAACGATGTGCTACGGTTTGTGGCACACGCATTAGCCTTAACGGAAAGGCAACGGCAGGCGTAAGCAATTCAAACCTTCCCAAAACATAATCTCCTGCCTCTGCGACGCGCTCACTCAACGACTCTGGAGAAAGCGCACAGATTTCATCGGCATCCGCTTCCGGCGTCGCCCAGACGATGGAAACACGATTGTCTGGCAACGGCAGATATGCCAAAACGCTGTCTTGCCGAAACCACTGAAAGGCGTTGTGATGATGCGGCTTCTCAGTCAGGAAATTGGCGACCACCCCTTTTTCGCCATAAGGGGTGTTTAGCGACTTGAGACCCGCAGCCTCCCGCACCCACGAATCTCTCCCGTCGGCGCCAACCAGCAAGCGAGCAGACAATACGGAACCATCGCTCAATTTTAGAACCGCCGCCTCCTGACGAAACTCCAAGTGCTCTGGCCTGGCGGGACAAAAGAGCGCCAGGTTACTCTGGCGCTTGGCGCTTTCCCAGAACTCACAGGCCATTTGTGAGGATTCAAGGATCCAGCCCAATTCCGAAACCCCGGTCTCAAACGCCGAAAAATCGAGTCGGCCGGTCGTGTCGCCATAAATTTGCATGGCGCGGATGGGCGTCACGCGAGATGCGTCCAAATGCCGCCAGGCGCCTATGGATTCAAGAAATTCAGCATTGGCAGGACTGATTGCATAAATGCGAGCATCCCATCCACTCGGACGACGAGGTGGCTGATTTTCGACCAAGGCGATGCGAAGACGGGTATTCCGCAAAGCAAGCGCCAAGCTGGTGCCTGCTAGCCCACCACCGACGATGATAAGATCAAACTGCTGCATGACGGCGATTATGCCGTTTCAGGAGAATGAAACAAACCACTCAGGCGGGCGTACCGCCACCACCGGATTGACCGCCACCCGATGGCGGCTTGTTTTGACGGGGGCGACGATTGTTGTTGGTGCGCGGGCGATTTTTCTTCTGCTGCTGGCCAATGCCTCCGCCAGAACTGCCACCACCCGGCTTACCGTGAGACATGACGTTATTACGCCCAGGACTTCCACCAAGCGGCTCATTGCTCGACACACGATTGCCTGGAGCAAGCTGAATTTCCAGCTCAATGATCTCGTCCCACTGCTCATCTGTCCGATCGCGCTCAGGTATTGACAGTAACTCACGCAGGCGTCGACGGTTATCTAGCGGCTGAACGACAGCAACTGGATTCTCAGGCGGATTTTCTGGATTCGGATTATTCATTGCAACTTAAAAAAAGCGGAGCTCATCAAAAAAGCAAGACAAACCCCGCATTCGATAACACCGGATTACTTCTTGGCAGCGGTCTTCTTGGCAGCGGTCTTCTTGGCGGCAACCGAAGCCTTGAAAGCCGTACCAGCAGTAAATTTCGGAACGGTAGTGGCGGGAATCTTCAGCGTAGCGCCAGTCTTTGGATTCTTGCCGGTGCGCGCTGCGCGCTTGGCGGACTTGAAGGTGCCGAAGCCAACGAGTGTAACAGACTCTCCCTGGGTCACCGTCTTTACTACCGCTCCGATAATTGCAGACAGCGCCTTGTCGGCAGCAGCCTTGGTAATACCAGCTTCTTTTGCAGCAACTTCGACCAGCTCGGATTTATTCATCTAAGTGCCTCCTGTTACCCATTAATGTTTAAGAAAACTGGCCGTCTGAACGGCAGCGCAGTAAAAGTAGCACACCTTTTTGAATAAGTCTTGGCCGAAAACCACCTATTTGCGGGCCATCAGGTGAATATTTGTAATTTCTGCACATTCGACACTGCGATCAGTCAACACAACAGCAAACCCGGCACATGGCCGGGTTTTTCGTTACCCCGTCTGCGAACGTTTACTTGCTGGCGGGCTTCGTTTCTTCCGTAGCGGGGTCAGCTGGTTTTTCGCCATGAGAAATCGCCACTGCACCATCATTCTGCTTGCCAATATGCTGATCGATGGCCGGCAATTGATGGGCGATTCCCTTGTGGCAATCAATACATGTCTTGCCATCGATAAAGGCCTGCGGATGCATGCGTGCTGCCCGATTACCCTGTTCCGTGTAATCCATGTAATCGTAGCGATGGCAATTGCGGCACTCCTGAGAATCATTTGCTTTCATACGGCGCCATTCGTTCTGCGCCAACTGCGCACGCTTGGCATTGAATTTCTCTGGTGTGTCGATTGTTCCCAAAATCTTGTGCAGCACTTCGTTGGAAGCCTGAATCTTGCGAATGATCTTTGGCACCCATTCCTTGGGCACGTGGCAATCCGGGCAGGTCGCTCGTACCCCTGTGCGATTCGTGTAGTGAATCGTATTCTGATATTCGCGGAAGACGTTCTCCTCCATTTCATGACACGAAATACAGAACGACTCCTTGTTGGTGGACTCCAGCGCCCAGTTGAAGCCGCCCCAGAAAACAATACCAGCGACAAACAGGCCCAATACGGTGACCAGCCCGATGCGCTTGACCCATGCGGGCGTGAATTTATCCAGACTCATCATTCCCCCCTCTTGGTGGCCGGCTTATAGGTATTGGCGACGAGCGGCTTGGCGTCGAATTGCGGCACGTGGCACTGCATGCAGAAATAGCGGCGCGGAGAAATATTGGCCTGTTTCTTGTCTTCGCGATCCAGATAGTGCGATTTGGCTACCTTGGTGGCGCCAGTTTCTTCGGCGCGATCCTTTGAATGACAATCCATGCACTTGTTGAAGTTCTGGGTGATGTTGTATCCCTTGATACTGTGAGGAATCAAGGGCGGCTGTTTCTGAAAATTTCGCGGAATGGGATTCTGTTCCTTTTCAGGCCGGAACATATCAACCTTCGACGTACTTTGAAGTGACTCCACGCCGATCTCGTTCACGCGGAACTCCTGCGCGCCAACGCCGCCAACCCCCCCGAAGAACATGCCGGCAACCAGGGCCAAGGCAGTGATCAATCTCATATTTATTACCTCCGATGGACGACCGATGATTTTCCACCGGTCGTTTTTTCCTTTTTTGTCGTTGGCCCAGGACCAACTCTTGTCTCTATGGATGCATCAGACCCGCGTGACCTTGACGGCGCACTTTTTGTAGTCGGTTTCCTTGGAAATGGGGCAGGTTGCATCCAGCGTCAATTTATTGACCAGGCGGCCTGCGTCGAAGAAGGGAATAAAAACCAGACCACGAGGCGGTTTGTTGCGGCCCCGCGTCTCGACCCGCAACTGGATTTCCCCGCGCCGCGACGCCACCTTGACCTCCATGCCTCGCTGCAAACCACGGGCCTTGGCATCATCCGGATGCATGAAAACGACGGCATCGGGGAAGGCCTTGTATAACTCGGGAACACGGCGGGTCATCGTGCCGGTATGCCAATGCTCAAGGACACGACCGGTGGACAGCCACATGTCGAACTCCTTGTCCGGTGACTCGGCGGGCGGCTGGTAAGGCAGCGCAAAAATGACTGCCTTGCCGTCCTTGTGGCCGTAGAACTTCACGCCTTCGCCCTTCTTGACGTAGGGGTCATAGCCCTCACGGAAGCGCCAGAGCGTTTCCTTGCCGCCGACCACTGGCCAGCGCAATCCACGGGCTTGATGATAAGCATCGAAAGGCGCCAGATCATGGCCATGACCACGACCAAACGAGGCGTACTCTTCGAACAATCCCTTTTGAATGTAGAAGCCCAACAACTTTGAATCTTCATTATCAAAGCCGGCTGCCGTTTCATTCAGCTTGTACTTGTTGACCACACCGTTGGCGTAGAGCACATCAAACAGGGTCTTGCCTTTCAGCTTTGGCGCCTTGGCCACCAGATCGGCGGGCCACACATCCTCAACCTTGAAGCGTTTGGAAAACTCCATGAGCTGCCACAGGTCAGAGCGAGCTTCGCCCGGTGCCTTGACTTGCTGACGCCAGAACTGGGTACGCCGCTCGGCATTACCGTAGGCGCCTTCCTTCTCGACCCACATGGCGGTCGGCAGGATCAAATCAGCTGCCATCGCCGAAACCGTCGGATACGGGTCGGATACAACGATGAAGTTCTCCGGCTTGCGCCAGCCCGGATAGAGCTCTTCGTTGATGTTCGGACCGGCCTGCATGTTGTTGTTGCACTGCTGCCAGTAGAAATTGACCTTGCCATCTTTCAGGGCGCGGGCCATGGCCACGGCATGGAAGCCGACCTTGTCCGAGATTGTGCCTTCCGGCAGCCCCCAAAGCTCTTCACTATGCTTGCGGTGATCAGGGTTGGTGACCACCATATCTGCCGGCAAGCGGTGCGAGAAAGTGCCGACTTCGCGCGCCGTACCACAGGCGGACGGCTGTCCGGTCAGCGAGAACGGGCTATTGCCAGGCTCGGAGATCTTGCCGGTCAGCAGGTGGATGTTGTAACAGAGGTTATTGGCCCAGGTGCCGCGCGTGTGCTGGTTGAAGCCCATGGTCCAGAACGAGACAACCTTGATTTTCGGATCCGCATAAAGCGCAGCCAGTTCATTGAGCTTCACCACCGGCACACCGGAAAGCTTGGATACCTTCTCGGCGGTGTATTCAGAGACAAATTTCTTGTATTCGTCGAAGGTAATGCCTTCGGATTTGCCGGTATCCCCCTTGGGCTTGCCGTCGGCGCCCGGATAACCATTGCTGGTCGCATCCTTCTCCAGCGCATGCGTCGGACGCAGGCCGTAGCCGATGTCAGTTGCACTCTTCTTGAAATTGACATTCCGGTCGACAAAGGCCTGATTCACCTTGCCATTCTGGATGATGTAATTTGCAATGAAATTGAGAATGGCCAGATCCGTCTGTGGCGTAAAGATCATCGGGAGGTCAGCCAACTCATACGAGCGATGCTCGAAGGTCGACAGCACGGCCACCTTGACGCCCTTGTTGGAGAGCTTGCGGTCAGTGATGCGCGTCCACAGGATCGGGTGCATCTCAGCCATGTTCGAGCCCCACAGCACGAAGGCATCCGCATGCTCGATGTCGTCGTAGCAGCCCATCGGCTCGTCAATGCCGAAAGTACGCATGAACCCGGCAACGGCCGAGGCCATGCAGTGGCGGGCATTGGGGTCGAGATTGTTGGTGCGGAAGCCAGCCTTCATCAGCTTGGCGGCCGCATAGCCCTCCCAAACTGTCCACTGGCCCGATCCGAACATGGCCAGGCCATTTGGTCCCTTGGCCTTCAGCGTGGCCTTGACCTTCTCTTCCATGATGTCGAAAGCCTGCTTCCAGGAGATCGGCGTGAACTCGCCGTTCTTGTCGAACTTGCCGTCCTTCATGCGCAACAGCGGCGTCTTGAGGCGATCCGCACCGTACATAATTTTGGACAGGAAATAGCCCTTGATGCAGTTCAGGCCGCGATTGACTGGCGCATCCGGGTCGCCCTGGGTGGCCACCACGCGCCCTTCCTGCGTCCCGACCAGAACGCCACAGCCGGTACCGCAAAAGCGGCAGGCTGCCTTGTCCCAGCGAATTTCGTCCTTACCCTGCGCCACAGCCGCCGTCGGGGCGAACAAGCCCGCTGCAGAAATCGCCGCCGCAGCTGCGTTGGCCTTGATGAAATCCCGTCGATTGAGCTTCACGCCTCTACCTCCTCGGTATCTACTGATTCGTCGTCGCTATATTGATAAACCATGGCCACCGATGCGACGCCGGGCACACCATGCAGGGCTACGTATTTGTCTGCAGCCGAATTAATGTTGTCGTCTTCCAAGGTCACGACCACCTTCCCTTCAGGGCTGCGGGCATGAATCTCCACACCGCTCAACTGAAGAAGCGCCGCGCAGGCCTCGTCGAGGCGCTCCGGCGCGATGTACAAAATGGCACTGGATATGTTCATCCGGCCAGCCTCCTAAAGGAACGGCAGCCCAACGCCGCCATGGAAGTCATGATCCCGATCCTGACGAATATTCAATTGATTTGTATCAATTACATACCGCCGTATGGCGAAAACCACTCCCTACGGCCGATCACAACTAACACTTTGGGAGTAGCCCAGCCGCGTTCCCAACCCAGGCCAGCATAGCCACGCCCTATCACCCATATACGTTCAATCAATTGGCCTGATGGACAACCATTCCCTAATATGGCGTTGTGTTCAATTTCTAACCCACAGGAGAAAACAATGTCCCTCATCAACACCCAGGTTCAACCGTTCAAAGTCCAGGCTTTCCACAATGGCAAGTTCATCGAAGTCACCGAAGCCAGCCTCAAGGGCAAGTGGTCTGTCATGATCTTCATGCCGGCCGCCTTCACCTTCAACTGCCCGACCGAAATTGAAGATGCCGCCAACAACTACGCCGAATTCCAGAAAGCCGGCGCCGAGGTGTACATCGTCACCACGGACACCCATTTCTCTCACAAGGTGTGGCACGAAACTTCGCCGGCTGTCGGCAAGGCCCAGTTCCCGCTGATCGGCGATCCGACCCACCAACTGACGCGTGCCTTCGACGTTCATATCGATGCAGAAGGCCTGGCCCTGCGCGGCACCTTCGTGATCAACCCGGACGGCATGATCAAGACCGTTGAAGTGCACTCCAACGAAATCGCCCGCGACGTCTCCGAAACCCTGCGCAAGCTGCAGGCCGCCCAGTACACCGCCGCCCACCCGAACGAAGTCTGCCCGGCCAAGTGGCACGAAGGCGATGCCACGCTGGCACCGTCGCTCGATCTGGTTGGCAAGATCTAAGTCGCAAGCCCCGAGATGTACCCGCTCCCCGCCCGGGGAGCGGCTTTCAGAAATTTGGATTTCAGCGGTTTTTTCCGGTTGACCGTAACAATCGCAAAAAACCCGTGCAATTCAGCAAAGAGAGAACAGCCATGCTCGATACCAATATCAAGGCCCAATTGAAGGCCTACCTCGAAAAGCTCCAACGCCCGATCGAACTGGTCGCCTCGCTCGACGACAGCGCCAAGGCGCAGGAAATGCGTGGCCTGCTGGTCGACATCACCGAACTATCCGACAAGGTCAGCCTGCGCGACAACGGCAGCGCCACCTTGCGCCCCTCCTTCGCTGTCGGCCTGCCCGGCGAAACGCCGCGCATTACGTTTGCCGGCATCCCGATGGGCCACGAATTCACCTCGCTGGTCCTCGCCCTGCTGCAGACCGGCGGCCATCCGCCCAAGGTTGATGCGTCGGTGATCGAGGCGATCAAGGCCTTGCCCGGCACCTTCCATTTCGAAACCTTTATCTCGCTGTCCTGCCACAACTGCCCGGACGTCGTGCAGGCACTCAATCTGATGGCGGTACTCAACCCCGGCGTCACCAGCACGATGATCGACGGCGGCATGTTCCAGAGCGAAGTCGAACGCCGCAAGATCATGGCCGTACCGACCATGTTCCTGAACGACGCCGAATTTGGCGCCGGCCGGATGACCATCGAAGAAATCATCGCCAAGGTCGACACCGGCGCCGCCGCCCGCGATGCTGAAAAAATCAACGCCAAGGAAGCCTACGACGTGCTCATCGTCGGCGGCGGCCCAGCCGGCGCCGCGGCGGCTATCTACGCCGCCCGCAAAGGCATCCGCACCGGCCTGCTGGCCGAGCGTTTCGGCGGCCAGGTCATGGATACGCTCGCCATTGAGAACTTCATTTCGGTCAAGGCCACCGACGGCCCCAAGCTGGTCATGGGCCTCGAAGAACACGTCAAGGACTACGACGTTGATGTCATGAACCTGCAGCGCGCCACGCAACTGATCCCCGGCGACCTCGTCGAAATCAAGCTCGACAACGGCGCCTCGGTGAAGAGCAAATCCGTCATCCTCGCCACCGGCGCCCGCTGGCGCGAGATGAACGTGCCCGGCGAGCAGGAATACCGCGGCAAGGGCGTCGCCTACTGCCCGCACTGTGACGGCCCGCTGTTCAAGGGCAAGCGCGTCGCCGTCATCGGCGGCGGCAACTCCGGCGTCGAAGCCGCCATCGACCTCGCCGGCATCGTCGGCCATGTCTCCCTGCTCGAATTCGACGGCCAGTTGCGCGCCGACGCCGTGTTGCAACGCAAGCTGTTCAGCCTGCCCAACGTCACCGTCATCGTCAAAGCGCTATCGACCGAAGTCACCGGCAACGGCGAGAAGGTCAACGGTCTGGTCTACAAGGACCGCGACACCGATGAAGTGAAGCGCATCGACCTCGACGGCATCTTCGTGCAAATCGGCCTGTTACCGAACACGGACTGGCTCAAAGGTACGGTCAACCTGTCCAATCGTGGCGAAATCGAAATCGACGCCAAGGGCCAGACCAACGTGCCGGGCGTCTTCGCCGCCGGCGACTGTACGACCGTGCCCTACAAGCAGATCGTTATCGCCATGGGCGCCGGCGCCACCGCCTCGCTTGCCGCCTTTGATCACCTGATCAGGACATCCGCCCCGGCCTGATTCGGCATCGAGACGCCAAGCAAAGGCCCGCCAATCCCGGTGGGCCTTTGCATTTTTTTGTGGGGTGAAGCGTGCACGCAATGTCCGTCCGCTATTGAATTCGCCGCTTGATCTCCCCGCCACACGAATTTGCCACTCGCTCGTATTCCTCAGGCGTATCGATCAACGCCTGCGCAACTTCCACCCGCGCAATTTCCCGCTCGACATAACGCGCCCAGCGTTCATCCAGCTCCTGCTGCAATAGCGCCCGCTTTTGCCCCACCGGGCCGCGCCACGGACCCCCCGTTGCAAATCGACGGTTCAAGGTCTCCTGCAAAGCCTTTTCAATACCGACCATGTGTTCCTGATACGCCTTCACATGACGCAGCTCGTGCTCATAAATTTCCTTATAGGCACAACTGCCCTCCGGAAACTCATTGGCCACAAATACCGTCATCGGCGAAAACCCATAGCTCAACGTCAATTGCGGAGAAAAGCACTCCCAACGGCCAGTACGATCAATCACAGACTGAGCCGACATCGAAAACTGAACCACCGCATTGCCCCGCGTCAGCCCCAGCACCTGATTGCCCGGCCGCGCCAGCTTCGCCCCCAGAGTGGTAAGGGTCTTGTAGCCATACTGCTTGTTCAGGGCCACGCCTTCGTCGAAACGTTTGATCACCACAGAAGGCGGCGGCAACTGCTCGCACTCATCCGCACGAGCCTGGGCAGACAAAGCAATCAGAATGGCTAAGACAAGGCAGCGCATCAGGCGTTTTTCCGGACAACACATCCATTGACAGAAGCAGAAAGCATAGCCGATCACGGTGTCGGGACACCAAGCCATTCCATCAGATGTCAACGAAAAAACCCGCTGACAAATCAACGGGTTTCCGTGTTACTGGTGGCGATGGGCAGAATCGAACTGCCGACCTGTGGCCACCCAAGAATCCGTTGCTGCACAAGAGGTTCAAAACGCCTGCCTGAGTAAGCGGTTGAAATTGTGACCCATCTTTGTGTCACATCAGTGCGCTGGCCAGTGGTCGATGGCCGGAATATCTCTAGCGTGGTGCAGCACTCTAGCCACGACAACCCCATGCTCATTTGGGAAGTAGAACAGAATGTAGGGCGTCGAAGTCGGCCAGCTCCGTATGCCGGGTGAGAGCTCGGGGCGCTCCCTGCCCATCCGCGGTTGATCCAGCAACCGGATGGCCTCTGCCTCTATCTGGTCAAGCATGCGGTCCGCCGCAGTGACGCTATCCTCTGCAACGTATAGCCAAGCCTCCAGCAAGTCATTCTCGGCACTGGCTGTATAGAACACTTTCGCCATTAGACCGGCTTCGGTGTTGCCAGGATTGCCCTGCCACGCTCCTTGATGCTGGCCATGCTTACTTCACGCACGCGACCGGCGTTTATATCGGCAACACCTTGAGCAATGTCAGCCTTGAGCGCAGCCAAATTGGCGGCCTGAACGCCTTGATAGGCTTCAAACAAGCGCAGTGCTTCCCGGATCACCTCACTGGCTGAACTGTAGAGTCCTGATTCGACATGCTGGCGCACACGGCTTTCGAGTTCTGGCGGCAAAGATACGTTGAGGGACATTGCTGGCTCCAAGTGAATGTCAGATATTGCCATTCTATGCCATAACATCCAAAAAGCTAGGCTGTAGCTCTTGCTGGACCTGACGTGTGTTGACGCTCGTTGAAAGGCTTGTCGATCAGTGAGCGTAGATCATCCGGCACACGTCGCCGGAAATAAGATACCGTTCCATGCCGAGATGACTTGAGATATTCGCCAGCCATTGTGACCCACCTTTGTGACCCACCCGGCAGGCTTCGGCAAATGAAAAAGCCGCTGACCCTTGCGGATCAACGGCTTCTTGCTTTTCTGGTGGTGATGGGCAGAAAATAGAACCCGCCCCCACAACCACGTAACCATGCGGGTTTCAGCCGCATCTGGCACCTGTGTGTAGTGTAGCTTGTGTGAAAGTCAGGGCGCAAGCAACACGCCTTGGCGATCAAGTTACATCAGCAACTGCATCATGAAAGTCATGCTCATGAACGATGACCAACTTGACCCCTTGCTTTCTGAGCTTTACCGCAGTCTCCACCTTTCGCCCGTAACACGAATACGCCCAAGCGGGGTTACCTGCCGCACCCACGACGAGATAATGGGTGCCTTTCGTTGGGGCTTTGGCGTGATTGCCACCAAGGCGCTCAACTAACTCCTGAAAGCCGTTTCTAGTCAACTTCGATGATGCTCCAGTGAAACAAAACGTCTTGCCATCAAAGGCGATCTCTGGGCACATCGCGCAGACACCGACCAACGTACTACCTTCGAGCATAGGTGGTGCAGTGATTGTCTGGTCATCAAACAACGCTACAAACTCCGAGAAGAACTCGCGGAGCATCGTTTGCTCGTCCTTGTCGATGACACCATCTTTCAGCACTGCCGACACAACGCTCTCCAGTTCGTCGTAGGGCCAAAGAGTCTTCAAATGGTCATGATCTCCGATCCATCTCGACAATCCGCGTAGCTCATCCTCTGTCACAACACCATCAGCGATGATGCCAGCCAGTAAGCCGTGCAAACGCTGCATATCCCCTGTGACCATGTTGTAGTACCGCTCAGAGCGAAGATTGTCGCAAACGAACCTAAAGTCCTCGCGCTCGTCCTGAGATAGCACACCATCACCACATGCCTTTTCAACCACAGGAATCAATTCACTATATGGGTGTAGTTCACGCAGCCATCTGTACTCACTCAACCACAACTGCAAGAAACCCAACTCGCCTTGTGTGATCTTGCCGTCAATCGATATGCCTTCCACGATGCCAAGAAGCGAGTTAATCGCCTTGTCTAAACGGGACTTGCTGTGGAATTTTAGATAGTCGCTATGGTCTTCGTTGTTCATGTTTATCAATCAAACGTAGCAATCACATGACTTTATCATTGCGACCATGAATTGTACGCACCGTCCTTGCGGATGGCTGGGAGAACAGGCGAACATCTGATTGCGGTAGAGATATGAAGGAAGTCGATAGCCCATAAAGCCCTCGTTGGTGGGCTGTCCCGCGTGCTGTTTGGGACACCGGTTTGGGACACCAAGCCAGTTTTGAGGACGTAAACGGAAAAACCCGCTGACGAATCAACGGGTTTCCGTGTTACTGGTGGTGATGGGCAGAATTGAACTGCCGACCTGTGGGTTATGAATCCACCGCTCTAACCAACTGAGCTACATCACCACGCTTGAGGGCGCGGATTATAGGTTGCCGTGGTTCGCCGGTCAACCGAATTTGCGGTCGGGTATAATGCCGAACTTTTCTGCCGCATTTCATCCTAAGCGGCACTCACTGTTTCGCGAAGTATTGCCCATGCCTAAAAAATTGTTCATCCGCACGTTTGGGTGCCAGATGAATGAGTACGATTCGGACAAAATGGCCGACGTACTCAACGCCTCGGAAGGCGTTGTCAAAACCGACAACGTGGAAGAAGCCGACATCATTCTGTTCAATACCTGCTCCGTGCGCGAAAAGGCGCAGGAGAAGGTCTTTCACGACCTCGGCCGGGTGCGCCACCTGAAGCAGCTGAACCCCAATCTGGTCATTGGCGTCGGTGGTTGCGTTGCCAGCCAGGAGGGCGACGCGATTGTGGCGCGGGCGCCTTACGTCGATATCGTCTTCGGGCCGCAAACGTTGCACCGCTTGCCGCAGCTGATCGCCGAGCGCAAGGCCAAGGGCAAGGCCGCCGTTGATATTTCCTTCCCGGAAATCGAGAAATTTGATTCGATGCCGCCGGCGGAAGTGAAGGGCGCCACGGCGTTCGTGTCGATCATGGAAGGTTGCTCGAAATTTTGTACTTTCTGCATCGTCCCTTATACCCGGGGCGGCGAAGTGTCGCGGCCGTTTGACGACGTGCTGACCGAAGTGGCCGGCCTGGCTGCCCATGGGGTCAAGGAAGTGACCTTGCTCGGCCAGAACGTCAATGCCTACCGCGGCGACATGGCGGAGACCGAGGAAAAGGCTGATCTGGCGCTGTTGATCGAGTACATCGCCGAGGTGCCGGGCATCGAGCGTATCCGCTACACCACCTCGCATCCGCGTGAAATGTCGGATCGCCTGATCGAAACCTACCGTACGGTGCCGAAGCTGGTGTCGCACCTGCATCTGCCGGTTCAAGCCGGCTCGGATCGCATTCTGGCTGCGATGAAACGCGGCTACATGGCGATCGAGTACAAGTCGATCATTCGCAAGCTGCGCGCAGCACGGCCCGATATTTCGTTGTCGTCGGACTTCATCATCGGTTTTCCTGGCGAGACGGACGAGGATTTTGAAAAGACGATGAAGCTGATCGACGATGTCGGCTTCGACAGCTCATTCTCCTTCATCTACAGCCCGCGTCCTGGTACGCCGGCTGTCGAGATGGAAGATTCGACGCCGGCCGAGGTGAAATCCGCCCGCCTGCTTCGCCTGCAAAAGCGCATTGACGAACAGGCGCAGGTGATCAGTCAGGCGATGGTGGGCAGCATCCAGCGCGTGCTGGTCGAGGGCACCTCGAAGAAAGACGCACTTGAACTGGCCGGGCGCACCGATAACAACCGCATCGTCAACTTTGCCGGCAATCTCCGCCTGCTCAACACCTTCGTCGATGTCCGCATCACGTCGGCCCTGTCGCACAGCCTGAGGGGCGAAATTGTCATCCGAGAAGGCTAGTGGCCTGAAGGCAGGCGCTGCCGCCAAGCCGGCACCGAAGAGCAAGCCGGTGGATATTGCGCTGACACCGGTCGACAACGTGTTGCTGGCCAACCTGTGTGGTCCGCTGGATGAAAACATCCGCCAGATCGAAACCGGCTTTGATGTGGTCATCAAGCGCCGCAACGAGCGGTTTTCGATTTTTGGCGAAAAATCCCGGTTGACCGCGGAGGCCCTCCAGCACTTCTATGGCATGTCCCGCGAGGCGCTGACGGTCGATGAAATCCAGCTCGGCCTGATCGAAATGCTCAACGCCCCGGTCCGCCGCATTTCGCGCAAGGCCGAAGGCCCGGTGGACGGCCCGCAACTGATCACCCGCAAGACCGAGTTGCACGGCCGCACACCACGCCAGGTCGCTTACCTGAAGGCGATTCAGGAACATGACATCACGTTCGGCATCGGCCCGGCTGGTACCGGCAAGACCTATCTCGCGGTGGCCAGTGCGGTCGATGCTTTCGAGCGCGATCTGGTCGAGCGCATCATCCTGACCCGTCCGGCGGTCGAGGCCGGCGAGCGCCTCGGCTTTCTGCCCGGCGACCTGACGCAGAAGGTTGACCCGTATCTGCGCCCGCTGTACGACGCGTTGTACGACCTGATGGGCCATGACCGCGTCAGCAAGTTGTTCGAGAAGAATGCCATCGAAATCGCGCCGCTCGCCTTCATGCGCGGCCGCACGCTGAACCACGCCTTCATCATTCTCGACGAGGCGCAGAACACGACGCCGGAACAGATGAAGATGTTCCTGACCCGCATCGGCATCGGCGCCAAGGCCGTCGTCACCGGCGACCTGACCCAGATCGACCTGCCCAAGGGGCACAAGAGCGGCCTGCGCGAAGCCCGCGACATCCTGCAAAACGTACGCGGGCTGGCCTTTACCGAATTTCAAAAAGAAGATGTGGTGCGCCACCCGCTGGTCGCCCGCATCGTTGCCGCCTATGAATCCCACACCCAGCAAACGTCTTAACCTCTCCGTGCAATATGCCTGTCACCGTGAAGGTTTACCCTTGCGGGCGGATTTCGTGAAGTGGGCGCGCGCGGCACTGATCGGCGGCGGCGAAGTGACGATCCGGCTGGTTGATGCGGACGAAGGACGGTCGCTGAACAATGAGTACCGCGGCAAGGACTACGCAACCAACGTGCTGTCCTTTCCGTACGACACCGAGCCGGTGGTGACGGGCGATCTGGTCATCTGCCCGAGCGTCGTGGCGACGGAGGCAGCGGAACAGAACAAGCCGCTGGCCGCGCATTACGCCCATCTGGTGGTGCATGGTATGCTGCATTTGCAAGGCTGGGATCACGACAACGACGCTGATGCCGAGGCCATGGAAGATGAAGAAAAGGAGATTCTCGCTGCGATGGGTTATCCAGACCCGTATGCAGTTTAAATATTATGGATAGTGACAGTAATAAACCCGGCTTTATCGAACGACTGACCTCCCTGCTGCTGCGCGAACCTGATGACCGCGAGCAGTTGCTGGAAATCCTGCATGGCGCTTACGAGCGCAACCTGATGGATGCCGATGCGCTGACCATCATTGAAGGCGCGCTCGCCGCCTCCGACACCCGGGTGACCGACGTGATGATTCCCCGGGCGCAAATGGACGTCATCGATGTCGACGACCCGCTGAGCGAAATTGTCCCCGTCGTCATCGAAGCGGCGCACTCGCGCTTTCCGGTCATTGACGGCGACCGTGACAAGGTGCTCGGCGTATTGCTCGCCAAGGATCTGCTGCGCGTCCAGATTGAACCCGAATTCAACCTGCGCGACTGGCTGCGTCCGGCAGTTTTCATCCCGGAATCCAAGCGCCTCAACGTGCTGCTGCGTGAATTCCGCGTTTCGCGCAATCACATGGCCATCGTCGTCAATGAATATGGCGGCGTCGCCGGGCTGGTCACCATCGAAGACGTGCTGGAACAGATCGTCGGTGACATCGAGGACGAATATGACTTCGACGAAGCCCACGACAACATCCGGCTGGATTCCACCGGCCGTTACCGCGTCAAGGCGCGCACCGAGATCGAAGACTTCAACGAGGCCTTCAAGACCAGCTTTTCTGACGAGGAGTTCGATACCGTCGGCGGACTGGTGCTGCGCCACCTCGGCCGCGTGCCGAAGCGCAACGAGGTGATGGACATCGACGGCGTTCGCATTCAGGTCCTGCGCGCCGACAGTCGGCGGCTCTACACCCTGCTGGTGACGCCGCCTTCCAAGCCACAAGCCGGTGCCGACGCGCATTCCGGTTAAAGGCGGGCTGGCCCACTACGCAACCGCAGCGACCATCGGGGTCGTCGGCGTTGCCTGCTTTGCTCCCTTCGGCCTCTTCTGGCTGGCGCCGCTGGTCTGGTTCGGCCTGTTTCAGTTGCTGCGCCAGGCCGCGACGACGCGCCAGGCCACGCTTACCGGACTCAATTTTGGCCTTGGCTTCTTCCTGACCGGCGTCTCCTGGGTTTATGTCAGCCTCTCGGTTTTTGGCGGCATGCCCTGGTGGCTGGCCGGGCCGGCGGCTTTTTTGTTCTGCACGGTGATGGCGCTGTTTCCGATGATCGCCGGCCATCTGTTCAAACGCTGGCAGACTGGGGCACTGTGGCGGCAGGCGCTCCTTTTCGCGGCGCTGATTGCTGCGGTCGACTGGATAAAAAGCTGGATTTTCACCGGTTTCCCCTGGTTGACCGTGGGATATTCGCAGGCCGCCCCCAGCCCGCTGGCCGGCTTTGCGCCATTGATCGGCGTCCATGGCCTGTCACTGCTGGTAGCACTGAGCGGCGCCCTGCTGGTCCGCTGGCAAATCGGTTTGCCATTTGCCGCACTGCTGGCTGCCAGTGGGTTTGGCCTGCAGCAAATTGCCTGGACCACGCCAGTTGGCGACCCCATCCATGTCGCGCTGGTTCAGGGCAACGTGCCACAGGAAATGAAGTTCCGGCCAGAAGCGTTCTTCCGCACGCTCGACCTTTACCGCGAACAGATCACGCAAAATCCGGCGCAACTCACCGTGCTGCCGGAAACAGCCATCCCCGTATTTATCGATCAGATTCCCGCCGAATTCCTCGATGACCTGAAAGCCCTGGCCAAACGGCAGCGTGGCGACATCATTTTCGGCACGCTGACCGGCGATGGCGAGCATTACTACAACAGCGCCGTCAGCGTGGGCACTTCGCCGCTACAGGTTTACAGCAAGAACCATCTCGTGCCCTACGGCGAATTCATCCCGGCCGGCTTCGCCTGGTTCATGGCCTACGCCCACATTCCCATGTCCTCCTTCACGCGGGGGCCGGAAATCCAGACACCGCTGGCCGTCGCCGGCCAGCACGTGGCCGCCAACATTTGCTACGAAGACGTGTTCGGTGAAGAGGTCATTCGCGCCCTGCCCCAGGCCGGCATCCTGGCCAACCTGTCGAATACCGCCTGGTTCGGCCATTCGCTGGCCCAGCCGCAGCATTTGCAGATCGCCCAGATGCGCGCCGCCGAAACCGGCCGGCCGATGTTGCGCGCCACCAATACCGGCATGACCGCGATCATCGACGCACACGGCCATGTCAGCGCCTCCCTGCCCGCCTTCGAGACCGGCGTCCTGCACGGCGAAGTCCGCTCCTTCGAAGGAGCGACGCCCTACGTCCGCTTCGGAAACGGGCCGGCACTGGCGATGATGCTGGGCGCGGGCTTGCTCGGGTGGTCCGGCAAACGCTCCGGCAAGGCCTGACGCGGGCGGCACACAGCGGTCCGAGCACATTTCAAATTCGGCGATTTTTCCCGGTTTACCGTGGACGTGTGCACTCTTGCCCACAGCACCCGCTCTCAGCGTTATGATGGCTAAAACGACAACACGGGAGAGTCGGCTAGATGCCTATGAGCGTCCATAGCCGTATCTGGGGCATGGTTGGACTTTTTGTCTTTTCCCTGCTCCTGACCGGCATTCTTTATGTCACGAGCGAACGCGAGACGCTGCTCGCCGAGAAAAAGCTCAAGACACGCCAGCTCGTCGAACTGGCCGTCAGTAGCGCGCGCCATTACTATCAGCTCGGCCAGTCCGGCCAGATGAGTGATGCCGACGCCAAGGCGGCGGCGTTGCAAAGCATTCGTGCCATGCGCTACGGCGGGGGCGAATATTTCTGGATTCAGGATGCGGACAAGCCGGTCATGATCATGCATGCCACCCAGCCCGAACTCGACGGCCAGCGACTCGACGTTCCACAGATGCCGAATATTTCTGCCATGCAGGCCGGCGCAGACGCCAACGGCTCGCTGCAACCGAATAACCAAAAGCCCGCGCTGGTCATCGCAGCGAACCAACTGGCCAACGCCGCGGGCAGCGGCTTTCTGACCTATGAGTGGCCGCGGCTGACAGCCAGCGGACTCACCCGGGAACGCTACCCGAAACTATCCTTTGTCGAGAAATTCGCCCCCTGGAACTGGGTCATCGGCACGGGCACTTTCATCGACGATATCGACGCCGCGGTCAAGGAAAAGGCGCTGCATCACCTCGGCCTGCTCGCCATCATTGGCAGCATTCTCGCCATCGTCGCCGCTTTCCTCGCCAACAGCGTGGTCCGTCCGCTGCACCAGGCCACGGCCCGCCTGCACGCCATGAGCCGGGATACGGCAAAACTCGCCCCGTTGCCGAGCGAACGCAATGACGAAATCGGCGCCCTGATCGCCGGCTACAATCAGCTGCAGGCCGCCCTGCACAAGCATGAAGAAGAATTGCGCCTGGCCGCCAGCGTATTCGACAACGCGCTCGAAGGCATCATGATTACCGATGCCCAGGCCAACATCATTCAGGTCAATCCTTCCTTCAGTCGACTGACCGGCTACTCGGCGGCCGAGGTCACCGGCAGGAATCCACGCATCCTCGCCTCCGGAAAAACCCCGCCGGAAACCTTTGTCGAGATGTGGACAGCCCTCAACCAAGGCCGAGCCTGGCACGGAGAGCTCGTCAATCAGCGCAAGGACCGCACTGAATTCATCCAGATGGCCTCCATTGCGCCGGTACTCGGGGCAGACAATGAGATCAGCCATTTCATCGGCGTCATCCAGGACATCACCGCCCAGAAAGCTCTGGCCCGGCAACTGGAAGAAGAAGCCCATCGCGACTACCTGACCGGGCTGGCCAACCGCCGCTATTTCATTGAACAAGCCGAACTCGAACTGGCACGCGCCCGCCGGTACAACAATCCATTTTCCGTGGCGATGCTCGATCTCGATCACTTCAAGACCGTCAATGACAGCCACGGTCATGAGGCGGGCGATCAACTCCTGCGGGTCATGGCCGAAAAATGCCTGGAGGTTTTACGCGACTCCGATCTGATCGGCCGCTATGGCGGCGAGGAATTCGCCATCCTCTTCCCCCACCTGTCGGCGCATGAGGCGCTGGAAGCCGCCGAGCGGCTGCGTGAGGAGATCAGCCACATCGACATCTGCACGCCGGACGGCCAGCGCATCCAGATCACCGCCTCGCTCGGCGTCGCTGAACTGTCACCATGCGACCGCAATATTGACGCGTTGCTGCGCCGCGCCGACCAGGCACTCTATGAGGCCAAGAACGCCGGTCGCAACCAGAGTTGTTTCGCATCGATCGATGAAGCCCTTCAAGATCAGACCTCACGCCATGGCGCATGACCGATCAAGGCGCCTTGCATTGCCGTCAACAGCCCATCACGCTGCAAACATGACATCCCGAGGAGATAACCATGAGCCCAATCGTCCGTATTGAAGCTCGCAGCGCCGATCTCGGCGATGGCATGCTGGTTCGCCGCACACTGCCGACGCGCCAGCAACGCATGGTCGGCGCCTGGTGCTTTCTCGATCACGCCGGCCCGATCAGTTTCGCGCCGGGCAAGGGCATGCATGTGGGCGCCCACCCGCACATCGGCCTGCAAACCTTCACCTGGCTGATCGACGGTGAAGTCCTGCACCGCGACAGCCTTGGCAACACACAGGTCATCCGGCCCGGCCAGGTCAATCTGATGACCGCCGGCCGCGGCATCGTTCATACCGAAGACTCCGTCAGCGACGGACAGCGCCTGCATGCAGCACAACTTTGGATCGCCCTTCCGCCCGACCAGGAGGAATGCGCCCCGGATTTCGCCCACTATCCCGATCTGCCCCAATGGCAGACCAATGGCGCCCACGTCACGCTACTGGCTGGCACCTACGACCACCATACTGCCCCCACCCGCCTGTTTTCGCCGCTCTTGGGCATGGACATTCGCAGCGACGCCGCGAGCGACATCACGCTGACGCTGGATCCGACATTCGAATACGGACTGCTACCGCTGGAAGGGGAAGTCAGCATCGATGAGGAAGGCTTCCAGATTGACCAGTTCGCCTACCTCGGGAACGGCCGGCGCCACCTGAGCCTGAAACTGGCTGCCGGAACCAAAGTCCTGGTGCTTGGCGGCCAGCCTTTCGAGCAGCCGGTTCTGATGTGGTGGAATTTCGTCAGCTTTAGCAAGACCGCCATCATTGAAGCGCAAAGCCAGTGGGAAAGTGGCGACCCCCGCTTTGGCAAGATCAGCGATCATCCCGGCCCACGTCTGACTGCGCCGCCATTGCCCTGGCGGGAAAGCTAGATAGCCAGGCTGGTGTTCACAGCCTGCGCTGGGCGGGGAAACAAGGGTATGCAGGCATGGCACCGCGGATTTGCCACCCGCTACGAACCGACGGACGCGTCCTTGTAGTATCCAATGGCGCGCGACGGCGGCACTGCCGAAACCTGTACCGGCAGATCGGGGGCGAAGGCATTCGGATCGATGATCGGGATCACCGCGCTCATTTCGCTAATGCGCGTTGCCGCCACCAATGCCGGGAAGAACGGGTCAAGAATGTTGCGCAAAACCTGCAATGCGGGGTCTGATAGCATGTTCTGCAAGGCAGTCCGCGCCGTTGCCGCCCTCAAGTCGGCTGCTTCGACATCGCCATTGGTCTGCGCTGCACCGGTTACGACTGCGCTTCCGGCACTGACGGTGCCGGTACCCGTGGCGGCAAATGTCGCAAGCGGGACGTCAGGGGACGCTGATGGGGCCGCCGCCACGTTACCCACCTGCGCTGAATTGCCTGGCTTCAAGGACCGGCCTGCCAGTTGCAGCTCGACACCTGAGGTCGTATCCAGCAAGGATTGTGCGGTGCTGGCCAGTACAGCACGCGTCGCTCCGGGATCGTTGGCGAGCGCCGCGTCGAAGAGACCGGCGTTGAACGAGAGGGTGGCTGAGGCGGGCTGCAATTCAATCCCGATACGGCTCAGGCTGGCGAGTTGCGATGCATCGAGCGGCACAGCACTGGAAAGCTGCGTGCTCGTGTTGTTCACCACCACAGCGTTCCTGGCATCCGCGTTGCCTTGCAGGTTATTGAAGGTAGACACCACGCTTTGCGCCAGTACGTTGATGCTGGCCGGGGGGGTCGAGACGGTGCTGGATTGCAGCGCATCGCGCAACTGACGCTGAAGCGATGACACTGCGGACAACAACTGGCCATCGCCGGACAAAGTAACAACGCTGGAAGCGTCAGTGTTGCTGGCTGAATTCGATGCAACAGACCCCGTCGCCACCAGTGGAAATGCCAGTGACGACACTCGCGCCAGACCGGAAACCGTGATTGGCGAAATCGACAGTGAATCAGCAACCATCCATGACCTCAATTGCCCGGCGAAAATGCCGGACGGTATACCTATGCGATCCATCAGCCACGCCGCACGCCATGACTGCTTGTGGATCGCGTAGGCTCAAATCAATGCAGGGGTTGGACCGCTCGCTGCCGAAATCATTCCCCAAGCAGTATGTCCTGAGCCAGACGCTGGACCTGCCCTATCCGCCACTCAGGGCCTGCACGATGATTACCTCATCATCCGGTTGCGTCGTCTGCGCCAACGAATCCGCCGTCACGCCATTGATGAAGATACGAATGTGGCGGCGCACTCGCTGTTGCTCGTCAATGATGCGAAAGCGAATGCCGGGATATTGCCTGTCCAGATCGACCAGCACGTCATTCAGCGTCGAGCCCAAGGCATTGGCCTGACTGCTTTGGGTATACGAACGCAAGGCGCTCGGGATCAGCACGTTCATGATACTGCCCGGTTATAGAACAACCGCTTCCACCGCGTAGATCTCCGGCAGATGCCGGGCAATGCATGCCCAGTTCCCGCCTTCGTCACGGCTCATCCACAGCTCACCACTGGTCGTACCGAAATAAAGCCCGACCGGATCGTGGCTGTCGCCGCACATCGCCTGCCTTTTGACTGTCCACCACGCCTGCTCTTGCAGCATGCCCGCATCCTGACGCCGCCAGGTGTCGCCGCCGTCATGCGTCACGTACACCGCCGGCTTTCCGTCGGGACTGGTGCGCGGCCAGACCGTGGTGCCATCCATCGGAAATACCCAGGCGGTCTGGTCGTCGCGTGGGTGCACCGTCATCGTAAAACCGATGTCGCCGACATCCTGTGGCATGTTTCTGCCAATGCGAACCCAGGATTCCGATGGTCGGTCGAGGCGATAAATGCCGCAGTGATTCTGCTGATAGAGGCGATCGGGGTTGCTGGGGCAGATGCGCAGGCAATGGGGGTCGTGGAACATGGGGTTTGCGGCGTCGAAACCGTAGCCCTCCACCACGTTCATGCCCGAAATGAGGACCCGCCAAGTCTCGCCACCGTCCAGCGATTCGTGGACGCCACCGCCTGACATGCCAAAGTACAGGTGCCGGGGATCACGCGGATCGACGATGATGGAATGCAGTTTGGGCCCATCGGGCGTGCCATCCTTCTCGCTCCCCATCCACGTGCGATATTGCGGATCGTCATTGATGCTCGAAAACGCGGCCCAGGTCACGCCACCATCCGTCGAACGGAACAGGCCTTGCGGCGAGGTGCCGGCATACCAGACATCGGGTTCATGGTTGTGCGCAGGGGTCAGCCAGAAGGTGTGATCCACCGTGCGGCCTGTTTCGCCCTCGGGCGCCTTGGCAAAGGCGGGTGGCTGCGCCGCTTCCTGCCAGGTTCGGCCCCAATCAAGGGAGCGGAAAATGGTCGGCCCCAGGTGACCGGTCTTTGCGGCGGCCAGCAAGGTCTTCTTATCACGCGGATCGAGGACCAGATGGCTGATGATGTGACCAAGAAAATGCGGCCCATCGGCCGCCCAAGTACTCCGCATGGCATCCGCGCGGAATATCCAGGCACCTTTACGTGTGGAAACCAGCAGCACCGTTGCTGTCATCGCTTTTCCCCCGGGGTCGGCTACGGTTAAAGAAAAACCTTTCTACCAAGCTTCGACTGTTTGCGCCGCTTTGGTTCCCACCACGACGGCCAATTTTTACGGTGCTTGTGTCGATTGCCGGCGAACACGAAGGCGCCTTCATGCCGACAAGGAAATTTCGATTTTGGCCATTTTTTCCGGTTGACCGCGGCATCGGGAATCCGGCCGGCGCCGGGCCACGATCCAGGCCGGGGCGGGCCGCGGTCAGCCCCGGTGATCCAGCCACCAGGTCAGCCCTTGCACATTGAGTTCCAGATCGGTGGCAAGAATCTCGAGGATGGTCGCCTCCGGCAGCGTACAGCCGTGCGTGCGGAGTTCGGCCAGCAGATAGGCGGTGAGCGCCTGCTTGGCGGCTTCGTGGCGGGATTCCCCGTCATGGGCATGGGCTTCGGCGATGGCGACGTGCGCGTTGAGGCGGCGATGCAGGTCGGTGCCGCGTGCCGGCACGTCGTGCACTTGTGCGTAATGGGTCAGGTACATGGCCTGCAGGCCATAGCCGAGCAAGCGATCGATGGAGGCGCGCATTTCAGCCGGATCGAACTGCGTCGGGCTGGTGGTTGGCATGATGAACTGGCGGCCATCGACATCGAATTCACGGTAGGAAAGGCCGAACATGTCGCCGGTGAAAATGGCGTCGCCCTTGCGGTCAATGATGCAGATGTGGTGCTTGGCGTGTCCCGGCGTATCGATCATCAGCAGTTCACGGCCGCCGAGTTGCAGGGTCAGCCCTTCGTGCGCATCGATGATGCGGTCGGCGTCGATGGGCAGGATGTCGCCATAAACCGTGTCGACGTAGTCCTTGCCATAGACGGCGGTAACGCCGGCAACCAGCTTGGAGGGCTCGGCCATGTGGCGCGAACCGCGTGGATGGACAACCAGTTTGGCATTCGGGAATTCGCGCATCAATGCACCGGCCCCCCCGGCGTGGTCGAGGTGGATGTGGGTGAGGATGACGTAATCGACAGCGTCGCGGCCCAGTCCAAGCTTGTCGAGGGCAGCCACGACATTGGGCAGCGAGTCGTTGCTGCCGGTGTCGACGAAGGCAACGCGACCATCGTCAACGATCATGTGGATCGCCGCCAGAATGGGGCGCACATAGCCCGCGTCGAAAGCGATGATGCCGTTGCCGTAGTCTCTCCAGTCGAACATTTCCATACTCCTCCGTATTGACGCCAGCGATTATACTGGCGGTCTTGCGATTTCAAAGAGTGGAGCAATGACGCATTTCCTGGCCGACGATGGCGAGAAGATCCACGTCAAGATTTCCGGCGAAGGATCACCCTTGATCCTGCTGCACGGCTGGACGTCCAGCAGCGACGAATGGTTCCCTTTCATGGCGGAATTGAATGCAAAACACCGCGTCTATCGGTGGGACGCGCGCGGACACGGGGGTCACACGCTGGCCCACCCCGGTTCGGCAACGGTTGAGCGCATGGCGCGCGACCTGCGTAACCTGATTGACCGCTATGAAATTGCCGATGCCACGGCCACCGGCCATTCAATGGGCGCGCTGACGCTGTGGCAATACCTGCGCGACCACGGCACGCATGGCCTGGGCAAGCTGTGCCTGATCGACCAGTCGCCCAAACTGCTGACGACCGACGACTGGGAACACGGGATTTACGGGGATTTTGGCGTCGACCGTAACCACGAACTGGTTTCGTGGCTGCGCGACGATTTTGCCGAGGGCGTGCTGAAACTGACCGCACACGGCCTGAACAAGCGGGCGGAAGAGAAATATTTGCAGAATGCGTCGGGCTGGCAACGCTCGCGGGCCGCACTGAGCACGCAGAACCCGGAACCGCTGATCAATTGCTGGCTGAGCCTGACGGCTGCTGACTATCGCGACGTGCTGGCCCATATCCCGCTACCGACCCTGCTGGTCTATGGTGGCGAGAGCAACTTTTATCATTCGTCGACAGCGCAGTATGTGGCTGACAACATCCCGAATGCCGTGCTGCGCATCTATGAGGGGACCGATCATTCGCCGCACCAGTGGCAGCGCGAGCGTTTTGTCCGGGAGTTGATGGATTTCATCAACGCCCCGGACTAAGGATTTGGATCAGGTCGTCCGCACGTGCTGGACGGCTTGCTCCAGGCGCTGCTTCTCGGCCAGAACCTTGTTGGCGTAGCGGCGAGCCGGATCGGTGATCGCCCCGCCAAACTGCTGCAGGCCATTTTCCAGCCCGCCATTGCGGCGAATCGATTCCTGCAGGACCTTGGCCCCGACCTGAACGTTGATCACCGGATTAAGGAAGGCGGTCTGATCGGCATCTTCCGGCAATTTGTCCTGGTGGTAGCGCGGCATGACCTGCATCAAGCCCTTGGCGCCCACGACGCTTTCTGAAAAGGGATTGAAGCGCGACTCGATACCGATGACCGCAATGATCAACAGCGGATCAAGGTGCAACTGGCGTCCGGCCGACTGCGCCGTGGCAAAAATGGGCTGGAGCGCATCTGGTGCCACGTGATAGCGGCGCGAAACGTAATTCATCGCGGTACGCATGCGGGCACTGAGGGCCTCGGAAGTCGGATCGACCTCGTCGACATTCGCTTCGTCGTCGAGCACCACATCTTCGCTCTCCGGCATCAGCAACTTCAAACCGTCGAGCATGGTGGGATTGCCACTCTGCACGCCGACCAGGGCCAGCACAAAAAACACACCGGCAAACATCAGGAACTTCTGAAACATTGAAGACGCAGCAGCGGAAAGCCGCAACATCGATGAGGGAAAAACTGTTGAGGTAAACATGCGACCTCCTTCACTGTTGCCACTGCCAAGAAGCTTCCTCGACAGCGTACGGTTACAGGGGGTACGACACCGGCCAAGCTCCCGTAACAGGGAGCGCTGGAGACCGCAGCCAGACTACTGGATTGCCACGAAAACCGGTGCTGCACCGCAGCATTAATTGCAGTGTATTGATTTATATAGTCTTTGTCAATCAGCGCATGAATCGCAGGGGATCAAAGTGTTGCATCGCCGCAACAGACCCGCTACCAAAACAGGGCGCCAAGCCGCTCAAAACCGGGGTTTTTCGCCGGTTTGCGGACAGGTCATTTTGGCGTGTTTTTTCCGGTAGACCGTGGGGTCATTCGCGGCGCCCCCGGCCGGAATATGCCTATGGCGTTTTCAGTCGTTCACCAAAAACCTGACGCAATTTTCTTGCCTTGGGGGCCACCACGGCGACGCAATACCCCTGCTCCGGATTGCGGCGAAAATACTGGTGGTGATAGGCCTCGGCAACGAAGAAGGTCGACGCCGGCGTGACTTCGGTCACGATGGGCGCCCCCCAGATGCCCTCGCCATTGAGGCGGGCAATCATCGCCTGCGCCACGGCCTGCTGACCGGCATCGTGAAAAAAGATGGCCGAGCGGTACTGCGTCCCGGTGTCGTGACCTTGCCGGTTGAGCGTGCTCGGATCATGAATGGTGAAAAAAGCCGTCAACAAGGTTTCTACATCAATCATGGACGGATCGAATTCGATCTGCACCACTTCGGCATGGCCGCTATCGCCTTGACAAACAGCCTCATAGGTTGGCTGCGGATCATGCCCGCCCATGTAGCCCGGCAGCACAGAAATGACGCCCTTCAGTTGTTCGAATGCCGCCTCCAGGCACCAGAAGCAACCGCCGGCCAGGGTTATTTTTTGCGTGCTCTTCGTTTCCAGCATTTTTATTCCCGTTTCTTGTCCAGATACCGTGAAGACAGTATGCCGCGGGCTTCGTTCCGCGCCATCCGTGGCAAAAGCAAGTAAAATCATGAGTCTCCGAACATCACCGATTGCATCCGATGAGCACCACCAAAAAACCGAGCTTTCAGGAAATCATCCTGCGCCTGCAGCAATACTGGAGCGACAAAGGCTGCGCCCTGCTCCAGCCTTATGACATGGAAGTCGGTGCCGGCACCAGCCACACCGCCACCTTCCTGCGCGCCATCGGCCCGGAGCCGTGGAAAGCCGCCTACGTGCAACCGTCGCGCCGCCCCAAGGACGGCCGCTACGGCGAGAACCCGAACCGGATGCAGCATTACTACCAGTTCCAGGTCGTGTTGAAACCGGCTCCTGACAACATCCTTGAGCTTTACCTCGGCTCCCTCGAAGCGCTCGGCTTCGACCTGAAAAAGAACGACGTCCGCTTCGTCGAGGACGACTGGGAAAACCCGACGCTCGGCGCCTGGGGCCTGGGTTGGGAAGTCTGGATGAACGGCATGGAAGTGACGCAATTCACCTACTTCCAGCAGGTCGGCGGTATCGACTGCAAGCCGATCACCGGCGAAATCACCTACGGCATCGAACGTCTGGCCATGTACCTGCAGGGCGTCGAGAACGTCTATGACCTGACGTGGACCGAAGGCCTGACCTATGGCGACGTCTATCACCAGAACGAAGTCGAGCAATCGACCTACAACTTCGAGCATTCCGACGTCGACTTCCTGTTCCACGCCTTCGGCGCGCACGAAAAGCAGGCGCAGCACCTGATGGGCGCCCAGCTCGCCCTGCCCGCCTACGAACAGGTGCTGAAAGCCGCCCACACCTTCAACCTGCTCGACGCCCGTGGCGCCATTTCGGTGACC
>WBZX01000319.1_pt1 | contig 46151 bp, 33 predicted proteins | sample 5204211 | NCBI WGS metagenome assembly WBZX01 (sample SAMN12344362, study PRJNA552823) | activated sludge metagenome | biome: Activated sludge suspended growth; feature: Nitrification reactor; material: Wastewater; isolation source: activated sludge from nitrification reactor of wastewater...
CCACCGAGACATCGCTGGCGCCGTGCTCGAGACCGTGCACCACCGCCAGCTTGAACGCGGTCTCGAGCGCGGCCTGCGACTGCGCGAGTCGACCGTCGAAGCGATCGAGATCGGCGAGCAAGAGGTAGAAGTCGAACAGCAGCGGCGGATGATCGATCGCGAGGACCTCGGCACGCACGGCCTCGAGGGTCTCGCGCGCACGGGGTGCGCGACCGGCCCGCTCCTGCGCCCGCGCACGCTCGAGCTCGGCGCGCGCGGCATCGATGCGGGCTGCGTCCTCGGGCCGCGGCGCGGGCCCGCCATCCTCGGCGAGCCGCTCGAGATCACCGCACTGCTCCGGCGAGGCCAAGCGACTGACGGCGTCGGGCGCCGCGCGCACCAGGCCGACGTCGAACTGATCGAACTCGGCGAGCAGCGCACCGAGCTCTCGGCGACGACGCTCGAGACACGCCATGCGACGATCGAGCAGCGGTGCCGACTGCTCGCCGCGGCGATGGGCCATGCACGCGTCGCGGTGCTGGCCCAGCCATGTCTGCACGAAGCGGCCGAGTGCACCCTCGACATGATCGAAGGTCGTCTCGGCGTCGGCGTCGGCGAAGGCGCTGCGGAGTGCGTCGGCCCGCGCGGGATTCCACAGCGGGGCCAGCTGCTCCGGCCCGCCGTTGCAGCCCGGTTCGCGCGCGCGCGAGGCCCACGCAACCCCGCCCAGCACCGCCACCGTCGCCACGCCCATGGCGATGCGACGCTGGCGTCCCGGACGCGGTAGCGAGCGTTCGAGCGCCTGGATCAGCGCGTCCATCGACGGCCAGCGGGCATCCGGATCGACCGCGAGCCCACGCAGGAGGATCGCGCGCAGGCCAGCCGGGACCCCGGGCGGTCGCGGCGGATCGACGGTGTTGCCGAGGAACACGTTCTGCGCCAGCGCACCGAGCTTCTCGCCGGGGAACGGCAGCGTGTGATACGCGGCCCGGAACAGCGACACGCAGAAGCCGAACTGATCGGAGCGCGCGTCGACGCTGAGCCCACGCAGCTGCTCGGGCGACATGTACATCGGCGTGCCGATGAACTCTCCGGTTCGCGTGATGCGATCGATCGAGATCTCGGCGCGCGCGTCCTCGGGCAGCGCGACCGCTTCGAGCTCGGGACCGGCCTCTTGCTTGGCGATGCCGAAGTCCACCAGCCGCACGCGCCCGTCGTCGCCGATCATGACGTTGTCGGGCTTGAAGTCGCGGTGCACCAGCTTGGCCTCGTGCACCGCCGCGAGTCCGCGAGCCGCCTGCAGGAACATGGCGAGCACCTCGTGGAACTGGCGCTCACCGGTGAGCCACTGCCGCAGGCTGTCGCCGACGACGTACTCCATCGCCACGAACAGGCCCTGCTCGAGCTCACCGACCTCGAACACCTGCACGACGTTGGGGTGGTTCACGCGCGCGAGGGCCTTGGCCTCGCGCAGCATGCGATCGCGCGAGCGCTCCGAGCGATGGACGCCGGAGACGACCTTGATCGCCACGCGCCGGTCGAGCGTGTCGTCGTAGGCCGACCACACCGTGCCCATGCCGCCTTCACCGAGGCGGCGGATGAGGGTGTAGCGACCGAACCGGGGCGGTGGTGCGGCCTGGCCCACCACCGGGCCGCCGCCCTGGGTCTCGGCCCGGGTCTCGCCCGAGCGAGGGTCGGTCTCGAGGTTCGACAAGACGCTGCGATTCTAGCGACGGCGAGTCCGCAGGCGCAGGCCCACCAGTCCGAACAGTCCCAGCAGGCCGACGAGGCCCGACGCCGGTCCGCGCGACGCCGCACTCGTGCACGCGCAGCCGCCCCCGTCGTCGTCGGTCGAGCCGGCGGAATCAGTGCCACCGGTGCCGCCGCTGCCACCGCCGAGCGTCGCATCGCCGGTCGACTCGCCGCCCGCGGTCGCGCTCGCGCTGCCGCTCGCGCTGGCGCTGGCGCTGGCGTCGGTGGTCGCGGAGGTGGTGCCGTCGGTGCCGCTCGCCGACGCCGTGCCGCCGCTGCTGTCACCGGAGTCGTTGCCACCGCCGCTGGTGTCGCCCGCCGACGGCGTGATCGAGATGTTCGCGCAGTGGTGGTAGTAGCAGCCACCGGGATTGTTCAGGCCGTGCTCCGACATGAACTGGATGATCTGCAGGGTGCAGTTGGTGCACGTGACGTCGTTGGGCAGCGTGATGTCGATCGACTGCGGCGAGTCGAATGCGCTGGCGTGCTCGAACACGCCGTCGGCCAGCACCGGGAACACCGCCGGATTCATGATCTCGGCGCTGCCGCAGTCGAACGTCGCGCCGGGTGTGACCTCGGGCTCCGGTGGCAGCTCGCTGGGGTCGTTCACCGCCAACGCGATGCGGTAGTGACCGGGGTGGTAGACGGTCTCGTCGATCGTGATCGTGATGGTGTCGCCGCCTTGATAGGCGGTGACCATGCCGGTGGGGACTGCGGTGCCATTGTCGCCGCAGGGCGGCGCCTTCTGGGGATCGCCCAACCCGCTCTGCTCGAAGTTCGCCGCCGGTGCCTGCAGCACGAAGTGCGCGCGCGCGATCGAGGGGGAAACGACGACCCCGCCGAAGGCAGCGAGACCGAGAACGAGCCGATGACCCAGACGAATGTGCACGGGCCAACGGTACACGAACTCGCACGGCGCCGCCGCCCGTCGCGTCCGCGTCGGAGCTGCGATCGCGCGGTCGCGTGTCGGGAGCGTGAGGTCGCGAGACACTTGCACAAGCATTGAAATGCCGCGCGGCGGGGGCACAGGGACCCGTGCAGCGACCGACGCACCGGCACGCCCGCGGGCGTAGTAACGACGCCCCACGGGAGGCAACCGACGACGGCGCGCGCGGGCGCCACATGCGGTCGCACCTTCGAGCATGCTGCACTGGCCACGAATCGTCGCTTCGCTGCTGTTGTGCCTGCCGTTGGCGGCCCAAGCCGCCGGTACCACCGACGAAGCCGTGGTCGCGCTGCGCGTCGAGGTCGAGCGACTCGCCGGTGAGCTCGCGCAGGTGCGGGCCGAGCAGACCGAGCAGCTCGCGGCGCTGCGGGCCGAGCGGGTCGAGCTCGCGCGAGCGCTCCGGGCAGCGCGCTCCCGCAACGCGCAGCTGCGCGAGCTGCAGGCGCAGGACGCCGCGCGCGACGAGGCCGAGATCACCGCGGCGGCCCGCGGTCGTGCACCGGCGCTGGCGGCGATCGCCGCGGTGCGCGAGCACGTGCGAGCGTCGCTGCCGTTCGCGCGAGCCGATCGCGAGGCCGAGCTCGATCGCATCGAGGCCTCGCTGCAGGTCAGCGAACCCGATCTCGGGCGCGCGATGCAGCGACTGTGGCGGTTCGTCGAGCAGGACCTCGCGCTGGCCCGCGAGATCGAGCTCGGCCAGCAGGTGGTGACGACCGCGGGCGACGAGCAACTCGCCGAGGTGCTGCGCATCGGCATGGCCGTGATGTACGTGCGCACGCAGGCCGGCGCGGTGGCGTGGACTCGCCACGACGGCACCGCGTGGCGCATCGAACCCATCGACGAACCCGCGATGGCGCGCGAGGTGCTCGCGCTGTTCGACGCCTACCACGACAACCGCGGCTTCGGCCCGGCCGTGCTACCGCTGCCGCGCGAGATGTTGCAGTCGGGGGGCACGCCTTGATCGTCGGAGTGCTCGCGGCGGCGCTGACCCTCGCCGGGCTGTCGGCACCGCCATCGCTCGAGGCCGCGCGCAGCGACGAGCTCGAGGCGCTCCGCACCGAGCGCGATGGTCTGCGCAAGGCGGTCGACGACGCGGCGTCGGGGGCCAAGGCCGCGATCCGCAGCGCCGAGGCCGAGGTCGAGCAGCTCACGCGCGAGCTCGCCGGCGTGCAGCTCGACAACGCCGCACGCGAGCGCTCGTTGCCAGCGAGCGAGCGCACCCGCGCCGGCGCGACGCAGCAGCGCCAGCTCGCCGAGCTGCAGCAACAACAGGCCGGCTGGCTCGAGCTGCACCAGGCCGCGCCGGTCGCCGGCGAGGCCGACGATCCCGAGCGACTGCCGCGGCTGTTCGAGGCGGTGCTGCACCACGCCGATCGAGCTGCGCGCGCACGCGTCGAGTCCGACGCGACGTGGTTCGACACCGATGGCAGTGCTCGACACGGCGCGGTGCTGCGCGTGGGCCAGCTGGCGGCGGTCGCGTGGGACGACGCGGCGCAGCCGCTGGTCGACACGCCGCAGGGCCTGCAGGCCGCCGCGGGTGTGACGGGCGCCCGGATCGACGGCAGCGACGGCGTACGCGTGCAGGTGGTGCTGCAGGATCCCGACGTCGCGACCGACCCACGCGCGTGGCTGGCCCCCGACTGGCGACAGACCATGGATCGCGGCGGGCCGCTGATGTGGGTGCTGCTGGGCTTCGGCGTGCTGGCAGCGTTGGTCGCGATCGAGCGCCTGCTCGCCGTGGGCTGGATCGCGCTGCGATGGCGCGCCGCGGTGCGACGCCTCGAGGCCGCGGTGAGCCTGCCGGCCGCGCAGCGCGACGCTGCGCTCGCAGCCGAGCGCGATCCGATCGCGGCGCCGTTGGTGGTGGTGTTGGCCCCGGCCGCGCACGCCGAACGCAGCGCGATCGAGGAGCTCGCGACCCAGGCGGTGATCGGCATCCGCGAGCGGCTCTATCGCCGGCTGTCGCTGCTGTCGCTCGCCGCCGCGGTCGCACCGCTGGCCGGTCTGCTCGGCACCGTCAACGGCATGATCACCACCTTCTCGGTGGTCACCAGCAAAGGCACCTCCGACGCCCAACAGCTCGCCGGTGGCATCTCCGAGGCACTGCTGACCACACAGTTCGGGCTCGCGGTGGCGATCCCGGCGCTGGTGGTGCACGCACTGCTGGTGCGCGGCGCGAGGCGGGTGTTGGTCGCGATCGAGCAGGCGGTGCTGCAGCACATCCATGGCATCGCCGGCGGGCACGAGCACCACCACGGGCACGAGCACGGTACCTTCGCCGACGCGGTCGCACCTCGCGACGGGGCCGAGGACACATGAGCGCGCTGCTCGACGCCGCACTCGCCGACGCGCGCACGGTGATCGCCGCCGGCGGGTGGATCTCGTGGGCGCTGGTCGGCATCAGCGTCATGCTGTGGACCATCGTGGTGCTGCGCGCGCTCGAGCTGCGTCGCGGCGTCCGTGGACCGCTGCGCGACGCGCTGCTGACCTCGCCGACGGCGACGACACGCGGCGTGATCGATCGCTTCGTGCAGCGGGCCGCCGCCGCGCTCGCACGCCCCGGCGGCTGTCACCACGACCTCGACCGCTGGACCATGCACGAGATCGATCGCACCGAGAGCTTCGGCGCCGTACTGAATGCGCTGGTCGCCGCGGCGCCGCTGCTGGGCCTGCTGGGCACGGTCGCGGGGATGATCGAGACCTTCGCGTCCATGCACGGCAGCAGTCACCACAGCGACGAGAGCGTGGCCGGCGGCATCTCGATCGCGCTGGTCACGACCCAGCTGGGGCTCGCGATCGGCATCCCCGGCCTCATCGCGGCGCGCCTGCTCGATCGCCTGGCGGCCCGACGCCGCCGCGAGCTGCAGGCCACGCGCACACTGTTGGCCGCCCGCTTCGACGAGGGTCGCGCGTCATGAGGCTCGGTCAGCTCGCCGAGGAGACCCGCGAGGGCAGCGCGCTCGACATCACGCCGCTCATCGACATCGTCTTCATCCTGCTGATCTTCTTCGTGGTCACGACCACGTTCGTCCACGACCTCGGCATCGATGTCGAGCGCCCGCAGGCCAGCACCGCGCGGGAGCAGCCCAGCGAGATCGTGCGGGTGGCGGTCAGCGAGCGCGGCGAGGTCACCGTCGACGCACGCCCCACCAGCAGCTGGCGCATCGAGGCCGAGGTCCGCGATCGGCTCACCGGTGCCCGCGACGGTGCGGTGCTGCTGGTTGCCGACAAGGGCGTGCACGCCGAGACGCTGGTGTCGGTGATGGACGCGTGCCGGCGCGCCGGAGCCTCGTCGGTCGCACTCGCGGTGGAGGCGGGTGCCGCACCATGAACGCGCTGCGTCGCACCGTGCCCCGCGTCGCAATCGCGCTGACGATCGGCGTGCTCGCGACGCTGTTGTCGTTGGTCGGTGTCGCTCGCATGGCGCGCGAGCGCCCCGAGGCTCCGGTGCGCGAGCCCGCCGCGGCGCTGGTGATCGAGGTCGTGGCTCCGCCGACGCCCGAGTCGCCGCCGGAGCTGGCGCTGCCACAGCCGAGCCCGCAGGCCCTCGCACCGCAGCCGAGCCCGCTGCCGCAGCCCGCCCTCGAGCCGCCCGCGTTGCCGTCGTTGTCACGCGACGCGCTCGCTGGTGACGCCAGCGCGCTGCCCGGGCTCGCGCTGGGGCCGGCCGGCGGCGCCGTGGGCTCGGGCGCCGCGCTGCCCAGCACCCGCACCACCCGCGACGACGACGGCGACGCGCCCGACACCCCCGCGCGGCCGATCGCACGGCCTGCACCGAGCTACCCTCGCGATGCCCAGCGAGCGGGCATCGAAGGCGCGGTGGTCGTGCGCCTGCACGTCGACGCGCGCGGTCGCGTCGATGACGTCGTAGTGGTGCGCGCGACACCACCCGAGGTCTTCGACGCCGTTGCGCTGCGAACCGCCCGCAGCTATCGCTTCGAGCCGGCGCGCAAGCACGGCCGTGCGGTGCCCAGCACCATCGAACAACGCATCGTGTTCAGGCTCCGACGATGACCTACGCGACGTTGCGGCTGGCGGTGCACATGCTCGTGGCGGCAGGCCCGGCCCGCGCGCAGGATGATCCCGCGGCCGCGCAGTACGCCGCGATCGAGCGCGCCATCCGCATCGGCGCGCTCGACGATGCCGCCGCGCGGCTGTCGGCGGCCACGCTCGATGCCTCCAACCGCGCGCGACTCGAGGGTCTGCTCGCGCTCGCGCGGGGCGACGCCGAGGCGGCCGCGCGCGCGTTCACCACCGCACTCGCGGCTCACGACGATCCACCGCTGCGGCTGCACCTCGCACAGGCCGAGCTGGCGCTCGGTCACGCCGAGGCGGCCGCGCGCGCGTTGGTGGGCACCGAGTCGCTCGCGACCACCACCGCCGCGCAGCCGCTGCTGCAGGGTCGCGTCGCGCTGGCGCTCGGCCACGACGCCGACGCCTACGCGGCGTTCGTGCTCGCGACCCGCAACTTCCCCGACGAGCCCACCGCGATGCTCGAGCTGGTCGCGCTGTGTGCCGATCGCGGGCTCGATGCCGCAGCGCGGGCGTGGGCGGGCGCTTGGCTCGCGCTGCCCGAGACCGCGATCGATCGCGCCGGCGCGCTCGTGGTGCTGTCGGCACTCCACCGCGATCGCGCGGCGCTGCCACTACTCGAGTCGATCGCCCTGCGCTTCCCTGGCGACGCCGAGGTGATCGCCCGGCTCGCCCACGCGTGGGCGGCCGCGGAGTACCACCGCACGGCCGCAGGCCTGTTCGAGCGTGCGGCCCGACGCGGCGGCGACACATGGTTCGCGGCCGCCGATCAATACCGCATGGCCGGCGCGACCGAGCGCGCGCTTGCGGCCAACGCCCGCGTGCGCGGTGACGCGACGCGGCTCGATCAGCGCGCGAGCATCCTCTTTGCCGCCGGGCGACACGCCCGCGTGGTGGCGCTCGCGCCCGCGCTCGCGCGCGCCGGTGTCAGTGGCCCCGCGACCCGCCTGCGACTCGCCCACGCGCACTACGCCCTCGGTCAGTACGCGCAGGCCAGCAGCATCGCACGCAGCCTGCTGGGCGGCGCGCTCGAAGGCCCTGCGCGCGCCCTGCTGGCCGCGACCGGTCGCATCGCCGAGGCCGACGACGCGCCTGCGTCCGACGGTGATCGGACCGAAGACTCACCCCGCCCCTAGCACACCATGTTCGCGCCTTGGATCCTCGCGCTGGCGCTGCCGGCCTCGGTCGACGACTGCGACGCGCAGCTGCGCGGGCGCGCCATCGATGCCGCCACCGGCGAGGGCATCGCAGCCGCGCACGTGCGACTCTCGGATCGCGACGGCGAGCGCACCACCACCGCCGACGACGACGGCCGCTTCGCGTTCGAGGGCGTGTGTCGCGGCGAGCGAACCCTCGCGATCGGCCGCGCCGACTACGAGCCGCGCACCCAGCGGGTCGCCATCACAGCGCAGGATCCCACGCGCGAGCTCGAGTTGGTGCTGGAGCCCCGCATGGTCGATCGCGTCGACGACGTGGTGGTGGAAGCGCTCGCGCCGGCACCCACCGAGCTGCGCGCCAGCCACAGCATCGACGGCGAAGCGCTCGCACAGCTGCGCGGCCGCAACCTCGCCGACACGCTCGCGCGAGTGCCCGGGGTCGCGGTGCTGCGCGGCAGCGGCGGTGCGCCCGGCAAGCCCATCATCCGCGGCCAGGACGAGCGACGCAGCCTGCTCATCTTCGACGGCGTGCGGCATGCCGGGCAGAAGTGGGGCCTCGACCATCCGCCCGAGATCGACCCCTTCGCGGCCGATCGCATCACCGTCATCAAGGGCCCGGGCGGCATCCGCTACGGCCCCGATGCGATCGGCGGCGTGGTGCTGGTCGAGCCCGCGCCGCTACGCACGACGCCCGGCGTCGACGGCCAGGCCCACCTCGTCGGTGTCAGCAACGGCGGACGCGGCACCGCGGCGCTGCGCCTCGACGGCGCCCACGCGCGCGCGCGCGGGCTGGCCTGGCGCGTCGACGGCAACATCACGCGCGGCGCCGCGATCATCACGCCGCGCTATCCGCTCGACAACACCGGCGCGCTGCAGTGGAACGCCGGCGCGCGCGTGGGCTACCAGCGCCACGGTCACGAGTTCGTGGTCGCGTACCGCCGCAACGTCGTGAAGAGCGGCCTGTGCACCTGCCTGCGCAACGCGACCCCCGAGGAATTCCAGCAGAGCATCGCGTTGGGGCGGCCGGTGAACTGGCAGCTGTACTCGCGCGAGTACGCCATCGACCGCGCGTACAGCCACGCCAGCCACGACCTCGCGCTGGCCCGCGCCGTGGTCTCGCTCGGTGATGCCGGCCGCCTGAGCGCGACCTACTCGCTGCAGCACAACGATCGCCGCGAGTTCGACATCGTGCGCAGCGCGGTCGCAGGGCCGCAATACACCTTCGTGCTCGACACCCACGGGGTCGACGTCGCATTCGAGCGCACGCCGCAGCAGCTGAGCGCGGCGGTGTCATCGAGCGGCACCTACGGGCTCGCCGCCTCGGTGCAACACAACCGCTTCCGCTCGAACCAGACGCTGGTGCCCGACTACCAGCAGCTCTACGCCGGCGTGTTCGCGGTCGAGCGCCTGGTGCTACGCCGCGCCGAGCTGCAGCTGGGCGTGCGCTACGACGGGCTCTCGCGGGTCGCGACGCTGCGTCAGCGCGACTACCTCGGGCAGGTCGCGGCCGGTCGCCTGCAGCCCTCGCGCTGCGACGGCACCGCCGACGGTGGTGGCCGCTGCGGCTTCGCGTTCCACACCGGCTCGGCCTCGATCGCGACCGTGCTGCGGCCGATCCCCCGCGACGACGGCTTCGCGATCACCATCGATCTCAGCAGCGCCGGTCGTGTACCTGCGGTCGACGAGATGTTCTTGAACGGCAGCTCGCCGTCGTTCCCGGTGCTGGGCCTGGGCGACGCGCGACTCGGGGTCGAACGCACCTGGGGCGCCGCGCTCTCACTGGCCTACGCCAACCGCTTCATCGCGACCGATGGCGCCGCGTGGGTGAACTGGATCGACGACTACATCTACTTCGGACCCGCGCCGGGGGGTCAGCTCACGCAGACCGTGCACGGCAGCTTCCCGCTGTTCACGTTCCGCCCAGTCGGCGCGCTCTTCTACGGCGGCGAGTACGGCGTGCGCGTGCAGCCACCCAAGTGGCCGGTCGAGCTCGACGGCCAGCTCGCGCTGGTGCGCGCGGTCGATCTGCGCAGCCGGCAGTACCTCGTGTTCATCCCCGCCGATCGCTACCAGCTCGGTCTCACCTACCACTGGCCCGAGACCCGCCGCATCGAGCGTGGCTTCATCGGCGTGCGCGGCATGTACGTCGATCGTCAGCGTCGCTTCGATCCCGTGGCCGACTTCGCCGCGCCGCCACCGGGCTACGCCGTGCTCGGTGCCAGCGTCGGCTTCGAGGTCCCCCTCGGCCGCCAACGCCTCGCGCTCTCGCTGGTCGGCAACAACCTCACCAACACCCGCTACCGCGACTACACCAGCTTGCTGCGCTACTTCGCCGACGAACCCGGCTGGGAGCTGATGCTGCGCGCGAGCCTCTCGTTCGAGGCGCTCGCGCGCCCGTCCACCCGCCGCCGCAGGAAGACGCCGCCGTCCCGCGTCGCGACGTAGGGCCGCTCGCGGGAGGCGAGCCATCAGCCGGGCGCGAGCCATCAGCCGGGCGCGAGCCCTCACCCGGGCGTGGCGGGATCGTCGGGCACGACCTCGGGCTCGGGGTCGCCGGTGACCTCGCAGATGAAGAAGCAGAAGTCGTAGAAGTCGCGGGGCGGCGCGCCGTTCCACGCGATCGTGCGGGTCGACCAGCTGATCGGCACCAACAGCGTGCCGCCCTCGGCCGCGCGCTCGAGCTTGAAGATGATCTCGCGGTAGCTGCCGACCTGGCGATCGACACCGCTGCCCCAGCCGTCGGGCATGTTGGCCATGCAGTAGACTTGCCCGACCTCGAGTCCGACCTCGCGGGTGTTGAGGCGGCGGTACTCGATCGTCGTGCCCTCGGGGAACTCGATCGGCAGGCCGCCCTCGCCCATCACCGATTGGTTGCGCTTGGGGTAGTACGTGCCGCGACCGTCGGCGAGGTACGTGCCGAGCTGGTACATGATGCGCTTGTACTCGGCGAGGTCGGTCGCTGGGACGCCACTGGGCACGTTCGCCAGCGACTCGAGCGGGGTCGAGAACGCATTCGGTTCGCGCTCGCGCAGGGCGATGATCGCCTGACTCCACTGCTGCGACCGCGGCGTCGCCGGCGGCGCGGCGCCGGCGACTGGCGCGTCGAGGCCCCGGAACAACCGCGTCATCTCGCTGGCCTCGTCGGTCAGCGGGTCGACGCGCTCGTCGACCCGTACCAGCGTGTACTGATACGGCGGCAGGCTCTGCAGCACCGGCGCGGGCGTGGGCGGCGGGCGGCGTGCCACCGGCGGGCGGCGTGCCACCGGCGGGCGGCGTGCCACCGGCGGGCGGCATGGCTGGCTGGGCCTGCGCGGCCACGCTGTCCGACGCTTGATAGAAGGTGTACCGCGGCGCTTGGCCGGCGAAGTACACCAGCTCGCGCTCGACGTGGATCGCGTTGCTCGGCAGGAAGAGATGATTGCCGATCAGGCTGCCCGGCCCGTTGTAGCGGCGGTAGCGACCGACGGTGATCTCGAGCTCCGCCCCGACCCGTTCGCGTAGTGCCTCGAGCGACGCGTCCGGTCCTGCGGACGGACCGTCGGCCGGGCTGCCGCCACTGCCTTGATTGCCCTGGAAGAACGCTTGGAAGAACGCGCGCATGTGCGGCGCGAGTTGATTGACGAGCTGACTCACAGCGCAGCCTCCGGCGAGAGGGGATCGATCAACAGCGTTTCGGCGCTCGACTGGACCGGGCCGACGTCGAGATGGGTGTTGTCATTGCGGATCCACTGCAGCGAGTACTGGTAGCCGGTCTCGGTGCGCTTGCGCATCGGCACCCGCCACACCAGCGGATTCGCCATCGCCGCGGCATCGCGCGCGACGAACACCTTCTCGAGGTCGGGGTCGGCCCACTCGGGCGCGCCGGGGTACTTGAGCGTCAGCCGCAGCGCCTTCATGTTCGCCGCCTGCAGGTCGGACAGGAACGTGACGCTGACCGAGAGGATGCCGTCGGCGCTGTCTCCCACGACCAGCTGATCGGCGGTCGTGGTGATCCACGCCTGCTCGCGCACGGCCCCGCCGACGAAGTACGTCACGCGATAGCGGAACTCGCGGTTACCGCTCGGCGGCGGACGGAAGGCCCACGTGGCCTTGGAGAGATCGCCCTGCAGCTCGATCGCGCGGTCGGTATCGCCGCCGGGCTGGCCGAACTGCAGCGTGACCTTCTCGTAGCGCGACAGCGGGTCGGCGAGGATCACCGTCACGCTCTTGGTGGTGTCGGCGGGCTGGTTGACCAGCACGATGCCGCTGCCGCGCCGCTCGAGCGGCACCGTCTGCGTGCCGCCATCGGCGAACACGAAGGTGGCCTCGACCTTCACGGACTGCTCGGTGCCCGGTCGCACGAGCACCGTCTGCGATGGCGCGCCTTGCTCGAGCTTGACCATGCGGCTGGCGTCGATCCGCGCGCCCGGGTCCTTGTAGATGACGTTGGCTTGGACCTGTTTGACCAGCGCCCAGTCGATCGCGCCGGCCTCGACCTGGATCGCCATCACGCTCGAGACCTCGCGCGGGTCGATGTCGAGGTTGCGCGAGGTGGTCTTGATCCACGGCGAGACCTCGTCGGCCGCGGCTGCGCCGATCGCTGCCTCGGGCACGTGGTTGAGCGTGACGCGATACTCGATCTCCTGCGTACCGCGCTCGTCGAGCCACCAGTCGAAGGTGCCGTTGGCGTCGGTCGCCGCGAGCTTGACCTCGGCGTGCTCCTTGGGGAACTGGGTGCCCTTCCAGCCGTAGCGCAGCTCGACGTTCATCGACGAGATGCCCAGCTGCGCCAGCGGGGCCGTGGTCGTGACGGTGCCCTGGATCTTCTTGAAGAAGTCGATGTCGAGCGAGACCTCTTGGATGCGTCGCTCGAGCTGGGCAGCGGTCGCGAGCATGCGGATCTGGCCCTGCGGCGAGATCGTGCGCTGCGCGGCGCTGACCTGCTTGAGGTCGAACACGATGTCCTGTCGCTCGCGCTGCTGGATGTTCTTCAGCTGCCAGGTGGCGTGCGGTCGACCGGCGCGCTCCCACGCCGACAGCGCGGTGTCTCCGGCCGGTGGTGGCACGTCGGCCTGCGTGCGCGGCGGATCGGTCTGCGCGGTCGTGGCGGTGCCCGACGGGCGCACCGCACGGCCGTCGCCACCGGCCTGCGTCGGCGGATCGCCGGTGGGCGTGGGCGCGTTGCCGGTCATCGCACCGCTGACGGCCTGCTGGTTGCGCTGCTGCAGCTGCTGGAAGTTCGGCGGCGGCGCGAAGAGATCGCGCTGGTTCTGTGGCAGCACCTGGCCCGGGCGCAGGCCGGGGCTGAAGAAGCTCCACGTCGCGAGATCCTTCGCGAGCTGGATCAGCGCCTGACGCCGGTTCTCGCGCTCGCCGGCGTCGTCGGTGTGATAGTTGATCTCGGTGATCTCGATCGCACCGCGCTTGACCAGCTCCTCCATCTCGGTGTCGACGTCGGCCTGCAGCAGCAAGCTCGAGAAGGTCGCGCGCTGACGCAGATAGTCGTAGGTCTGATCGAAGTGGATCTTGATCTTGCACTCGTAGGCCGGCAGCAGGCCGGTGTACGTGAGCTCGTAGACCAGCACCACCGGGGTCGCGCCACCGTTGCGCAGCGCCGCGGCCATCAGCACCGCGCCGTCCTGGGAGAGCGTGCTCGAGAACACCGCCCGCTCGTCACCATAGAGGCTCGGCGTGCCGGCGGCGATCGTGCGCTCGACGAAGCCGCCGGTGCGCGCCTCGTCGGACGAGGTCGCATCGAGCAGGCTCACGCGCACGGTGCCCGACTCGACCGGTAGCGTGCTCAGTCGTGCATCGACACCGAAGCGTCGCGACAGCTCGCCCCGCACCGTCTCGAGCTTGCCTTCGCTGACCTTCAAGTCGCAGGTCATCGCGAGGAAGCCACCTCCCAACGGGCCTTCGGCGCCCGCGTTGCGGCGATACACCAGCAACGAGAACATCGGCTCGCCCGCGGTCACCGTCAGCTGCGGTGACTCCGGGAGGTAGTAGAAGAGCGAGCGATCGTTGAAGTCGCGGAAGATGCTCAGCCCCTGCAGGCTGAGTGGTTCGTCGAGTGACAGCATGCGCGGGTGCTCCTCGAAATTCGCAGGCGAACGTAGCACGCCGCGGGGTCGACTCGGCAAGCGTGAACGGCTCCGCACACCCACGCGCGTCGCGGAGATCCATGCGCGATCGCAAGCCAGACACCGGCCCGTTGCATCGCCGCGATCGAACGGCCACTCGGCGGCTCGGCTTCGGTGCGACGGACCACCGTTCGCCGTGACGCACCGTCATCGCTGGTGGACGCACCACGGCGCGGGTATCCTGCGACCCGATCGCGCAACGCTGCCGCGCGCACGAACAGGAGCACGCCATGGTGGACTTGATGACCGTCGAGTGGAGACGCCCCAACCAGCGGGGCGCCGACGAGCCCTTCAACTTCTGGTTCGCCGCCGATCTGTTCGACCAACTCGACTTCGCGCACACCTGGGCGGACGATCCCCGCGCTCACTTCGCGAAGTTCAGCGGCGCGAGCACGATCAAGGTGCTCGAGATCCTCACCGCGATCGCGGAGCACCGCTCCAACATCATGGTCCAGGGCTGGCGGCCCAACTCGTCGACCGGCCAGGTGGTGCCGGCGATGTACGACGACACGCTCGACGTCGTGAAGTACTCGCCGCGGCACTGCGGCGGCTGGCTGGGGCTGCTGCGCATCCGCATGCCGAACGCGTCGGCGCGGGTCGTCGTGGTCGATCGCCCGAGCGACAGCCATCAGTGGTTCGTGACCTGGCCGCCGTCGGCCGGCCGCGGCTTCCTCACCATCCTTCGCTGGTTCATGCAGAACATCCGCATCGAGGCCAACGCGTTCGACACCGGCAACTCGTGGGTGCCGAGCGCGAACATGCTGGCATTCATGGCCGGGCAGAAGGCGACCGGCGGACCGACCTCGTCGGCGGGAGCGCCGACCGCGGGCTTCGAGTCGTTCTCCAACACCATCCGTGCGCTGGTCTACGAGAACGCCGACCAGCAGCTGCTGGCGTTCTACATGCGGCACCTGCGGGGCCACGGCCCGACCGAGACGGGCAGCGTGCACCACTTCAACCAGATGGTCAGCGGTTCGTCCGAGGCCGACGCCAGCGGCATCCGCAGCAACATCGACGTCGCGCTCCACCAGGACCTGCTGGGCTTCCCGGCCGCGTGGGCACTGACGCGCAGCTTCGGTGACTGGAGCGGTGCGATCGCCGATCACCTGCAGCACTGGCGCGTGGGCATGGGCAACCACCGCGACGGCCTGACCTGGCTGCGCAACATCGTGACGGCACGCAAGACCGAGTGGGATCGCGCCAACATCCTCGACGTCATCGGCGGCACCCGCTCGACCCAGCGTACCGTCGGTGTGACGACCGCGACCACGCTGAGCCAGACCGACACCGTGTCGCGCGAGATCAGCACCACGATCAGCGATGCCTACCGCACCGCCACCACCGAGGCGTGGAGCCGTGCGCTGACCAACGCGAGCTCGCGGCTCGACACCATCGGCACGCGCACCACCACTGGCTCGAGCAGCACCCACGGCATGCAGTACGGCAACGACACCGCTGTCACCGTGGGGGGCGAGACGGGTGCGCTCGAGGAGCTACTGCTGGGGAAGATCACGGGCGAGGTGACGACGACGATGAAGTCACAGCTCAGCAGCCAGTTCACGCAGCACCGCGCCCTCGAGGAGGCGAGCTCGACGGCGACCGGTACCAGCACCAGCACCACCGACACCACGCAGCTGACGCGGATGCGCGAGCGCACCTATACGCTGACGAACTCGTTCCGCACCGCGGTCTCGCAAGCGATCACCACCGCCCGCACGCTGTCGACCAGCACCAGCGATGTCATCAACCTCGATGGCGACGCCAGCCGACAGGCGGCCTCGGTGCGCGACGGCCTCGACGTCGCGCTGCGGGCGATCAACGACGCACTGTCGTCGCTGTAGCCACGAGGTCGGCTACCCCGGCAGCACGCGCCCGTCGTCGGCGACGCTGCCGGGCAGCTCGAGGCCCTGCGCGAGCGCGAGGATGTCCTCGCACAGCCGTCGCCGCTCGATGCGGAGCCGCTGCACGGCGATCCATCGTCGCGATCGCGTGAGCCGCACCCGCACCGCACGCCCGACCTCGCGGGCGACCCGCAGGTATCGCACCGCGATCGCGCCACCGAGCGCGGCCAGCAGCGCGAGCGTGACGCCGGCCAGCGCCGGCGTGCGCGGCAGCGCGGGGTACATCGCGTGCAGCTGCTCGTGCACCATCGCGGCGCCGAAGCCCGCGGCGACCCACGTCGCCGGGAACAACACCAACCCCACCAGCAGCTTGATGGTGGCCTCGTCCTTCTCGAGCTTGGCGCCGAGCCTGGCGATGCCCCGCAGCAGCAGCGCGGTCGGCAGGTTCACCGCATAGCCCACGACGATGAGCGGCGGCAGCAGCAAGAACACGCCGATCGCCTGCAGCACCAGCAGGATCGCCAGCCACGGCGACAGCAGCGACGGCCCGCGATCGAGATCGTAGTCCTCGAGCTGCAGCGCGCGCAGATCGGCGTCGTACTCCTCGACCCGACGCCGCAGCGCTGCGACCTGCTCGGGGTGCGATTGCTCGAGCGCATAGTAGCCCGCACGCACGCGCGCGAAGCCCAGCACCCGCTCCTCGATGGTGGTGCGGCCGGGGTCGGCGTCGGCGAGCGCGGCCCGCTCGGCCCGCACCATCCGTCGCGTACGCTGCATGAGATCGTGCAGCGCCCAGTCATCGGTCGCGTGCACGACCTCGCGCAACGTCGACTCCACCAGCGCCGTCAACGCGCGCACACGCTGCTTGTCGGCCTCGGGATCCTCGTCGACCGCGGGCGTGACGTCGAGCTCCGGCGGTAGCTCGAGCGGGGCGTGGAACGCCACCAGCGCGTTGGACCGGAACATCTGCTTGCGATCGTAGTGGAGCCCGACCGGCACGATCACCGGCGGCGACGCACCCGCGGCGGCCCGCAGCTGGCGCGCGCGGTAGTACAGCCGCGCGAAGCCGGACTTGATCTCGGTGAGGTGCGGCGCGTCGTGGCTGATGCCCTCGGGGAACAGTGCCGCATACGAGCCGGCCGCGATCGCGGCGGCCAGCGCATCGAGGCTGCGACGGTTGGCCTCGCGTCGCGCGGCCTCGCGGGCGGCCTTCGCCGCGGCGGCGTCGAGTTCACCGCCGCGCCGTCCGGCATCCATCGCACGGTAGATCGGCACCGTGCCCAGCCGCCGTAGCACGAAGCCGAGCAGCGGATAGCCGAACAGGCCATGCCGCGCACCGAATACGATCTGCCGCGGGAACTGCGTGAGCACCAAGCCGGGATCGACCAGCCCGTTGGGGTGCCACGAGACCACCAGTCCGCAGCCGCCCGCAGGAATCTGTCGGCGTCCGATCACCTCGACGCGGCGGAAGAAGGCCCACACCGCCACGCGCAGCAGCGCGACGATCGCCCGATACAGCAGCGGCGCGCGGTCGTCGGTGGTGCTCGGCGGAGTGCTCACCCGCCGTGATCGTCGCAGATTCGCCGCGTGCGCGCGCGACCGGGGTGACGACCGACGGTGGTTCAGCCCGCGAACGGATCGTCCAGCAGCTTGTCGCGCACCGGCGCCGAGCAGCTGCCCGGGCCCTGGCCGCCGCAGAAGTCCTGCATGGCCCACGCGTCGTCGCCGGGGAAGCCCACCGCCGCGAGATCGCCGACCAGCGGCATCGCCTCCTCGCCGGCGTTGACGTACGCCGGCAACGCATCGAAGGCGGCCGCGTCGTCGACCCCATCGGGGCCACAGTCCTCGTCGATGCAGGGCACCACCGAGATGCCCTCGCAGATCGCGATGGTCGCGTAGGTGGCGTGCTTCGACTGCGAGGGGAACACCACCCAGCGCGGCTCGGCCGAGCGACCGCTCGCATCGAACACCAGCTGATCGAGCGCGGCGTCGACGAAGCTGCGACCGTGATCGCTGACGGTGTTCTCGTGCGCGGCGGTGTACGCCCCAGCCATGACCACGCCGCCGGCTCCGCCGTCGGGCCACGGCGCCAGATCGAGCACGACGCGCTCCGAGTCGCCGCTGTGGGCGGTGAACGAACAGCTGCCGTAGTCCTCGCTGTACCCGAGCATCACGAACAGGCGGTGGTGATCGCCGACGGCGACCACCCGACCGACGTCGCCGATCGTCGCGGCGTCGTCGGTGAGCAGCGGCTCGGCCTCGTCGAATCGCCGCAGCGGTCGCAGCCGATCGATGACGGCATCCTCCCACGCATCGACGACACCGTCGTCGTCGAGGTCGTCACATGGGGCGCCGGCGATCGCCTGGCACTGCGCCAGCGCGGGCGGCAGGTTGCAACGCAGTGCGAGCCGGCCCTGGTCGGTGAGTTCGGTGTGCACCTCGAGCACGAAGTCGCCACCGCTGCTGTCCTGGGCCCCGCTCGTGCCCGCCTCACCGCTCGTGCCGGGACCTGCGTCGCTGCCCGTGGGTGACGACGACGTCGTCGTCACCGCGGACGTGCTGCCGTCGTGGCCGGTCGCGCCCGACGAGCCGGTCGCGGCGGTGGTGTCACCGCTGTCACCGAGCGCGTCCGGCTCGCCGCAGCCACACAGCAAGCCCAACGCGATCGACACCGTGCGCCGCACCTTGGTCAGGATGCCCAAACCCAGCGCACCTGTCACGGTGAGGGGCGCCCATCGGGCAAGCGATCCTCGACGGCCCTGCGCGAGCACGGGGTGATCGATCGACGTTCGGGTGCGGACACGCCCGCGTCGCCGGATTGCGTGGGCCGATGACCACGAAAGCGTCATGATCGCCGACCCGCGGGGCCGGCGACAGACCTGTCGCCGCAGCCACGCGTACAAGCGAGACCGGAGCCAAGTCGCATGCACCCATCGGGTACCCTCGTCGCGCCTCGCCCACGAAGTCTTCTGCGCCGCGCGTTGGTGGTACTCGGCGCCACCACCTTGCTCGCCGGCGGTGTCGCGCTGTTCGTGTGGAAGCCCTGGCACGTGCCGGTACCGGTCACGGCCGCGCGCATCGACGCCGAGCTCGAGCTGGCCGCCGGCGAGGTGCTGCTGGTCGCGGGCGATGGCCCCGGCGAGCGACTGCTGTCGAAGACCCCGCTCGGGCAGGATGCTCGGCTGCGCACCGGTGAAGGTGCGCGCGCGTTGGTGCGGCTGTCCGACGGCACGCGTACCTTCCTCGACGAACAAACCGAGGTCGTGATCGGACGTGGCGTCACGATCGTGAAGGGCCGCGTGTGGATCGATGCACCACCGCTCGATCGCGGCGAGGACGCCACCGTGCACGCGCTCGGCGACGCGACGCTGACGCTCGCCGAGGGCGGCGCGAGCCTGCAGCTGCAAGACGGCGCGCGGGAGATCTACGTCGCGTCGGGCACCGCCGTGGTGACGGCCACGGGCGGGCGGCGCGAGATCGCAGCGGGTGAGCGCGCCAGCATCGACGACGCCGGCGCACCGCAGGTCGCCCCGGTCGCGTTCTGGGAGGACTGGACCGGCGGCATGGGCGATCGCTCGGCGCTCGGGCGCACGCAGTCGGTCGGGCAAGGGGCGCTGTTCGCCGTGGATCGCCAAGCCGCAGCGGGCGCGCCGGCGCTGCCACTGTCGATCCAACGGCAGACCGTGAAGGTCGCGCTCGTCGACGCACTGGCGGAGACCCTGGTGGACCAGCGCTTCTTCAACCCCAGCAATCGCGCGGTCGAAGGCTGGTACTGGTTCACGATCCCCGAGGGGGCGCAGCTGGTCGGCTTCGCGCTCGAGACCAACGGTCAGCTGGTCGAGGGCGAGATCGTCGAGCGCCACGACGCCGCGCGCAAGTACGAGGCCGCGGTGCAGCGTGACAACGACCCCGCGCTACTCGAGTGGATCGACGAGCACACGGTGCGCGCACGCATCTTCCCAGTGCCCGCGCTCGGCACCCGCCGCATCGTCGTGCGCTACCAACAGCTGCTCCGCGAGTCCGAGGGCAAGCTCCGCTACGCATATCCGCTGGCCGGCCCACCCGGCAAGCACAGCCCGACCATCGAAGAGTTCGCGCTCCAGGTCGAGCTCGGCGAGCTGGCCCAGCGGTACGAGGTCTCGACGCTCGGCGAGGCGCGCGTCGAAGGCGACGGTGCGCGCGTGACCATGCGTCGCAGTGGCTACCAGCCGCGCGCCGACTTCCAGCTCGAGCTCTCGCGCAAGCCCGGCGTCGAGTTCGACGCGATGCGGCTGGCGCTGCTCGATCCCGGCGGCGACCAGGGTCGCTATGCGATGCTGCGCTGGGCCCCCGATCTCGACCTTGCCCACGCCGCGATGCCCCCCGGCGAGGTCGTGGTGGTGGTCGACACCTCCGCCGCCGGCGACAGCTCCGAGTACCTCGCGCGCGTCGCCGCGGCCGAGGCCCTGCTGCGCAGCCTGAGCGCCGGTGATCGCTTCGCGGTGATGTCAGCCGATCTCCAGGCCGAGGTGCTGTTCCCCGACGAGGGCATGAGCGAAGCCACCGACGAGGCCATCGACACCGCGCTCGAACGCCTGGCTCGACACGCGACCGGCGGCGCAACCGACCTCGGCGCGATCTTCGATGCCGCGCTCGATCGGGTGCACGGCCTCGAACAGCCCGCGATCGTCTACATCGGCGACGGCCTCGCGACCAGCGGCGAGCGCCGCGGTGAGGCGCTCATCGATCGCGTGCGACGGACGATGGCGGGCTCGCGCGCGCGGCTGTTCACCATCGGCGTCGGACGACAGATCGACGCCCCGGTGCTCGATCGCCTTGCCGAAGTCGGCGGCGGGCAGAGCCTGCGGGTCGAGAGCAACGAGCTCGCGGTCGCGCGCGCGCTCGAGCTGTCTGGCGCGCTCAAGACCCCGATCCTCACCGACCTCGTGATCGAGCTCGGCGAGGGCCTCGACGACGTCTTCACCAACACCAACGGCAAGCTCGCCCGGGGCCAGGAGCTGGTGCTGCTCGCTCGCACGCACCACGACCTCCCCAAGTCGATCCGCGTGACCGGTCGCCTCGCCGGCGAGGTGTTCGACAAGTCCTACGACGTCACCAACGACACCGGCACGATCGTGCAGGCGGTGCCCAAGCTCTGGGCCGCCGCGCACATCGACCACCTGCGCACGGATAGCCGCGGATTCGATGCGGTACGCGGACAGATCCTCTCGCTCGGGCTCGAGTACGGGCTGCTCAGCCCCTTCACCTCGTACCTCGCACTCGACAGCGAGGCCGCGTACGCGCAGATGGGCGTGCAGCGTCGCAACCGACGCTTCGGTGGCGTGCGACTCGTCGCCGACGCGAGCATCGTGCACGGCGACGGGCCGAGCACCCGCGGCGCAGGTCTGCTGCAGGGCTTCGTCGGCGCCATGACGGCACCGCTGGGCTGCGACGCGAAGCGAGAGTCTGCGGGCGCCTCGAAGTACGACGACGCGCCGTCGCCCGTCGCGGCCTCGGCTCCGCCACCGGCGGTGCCGGGCAGCCCGGGCCCGACCACGCCCGAGCCCGAGCAAGCCGAGCTCGCCGCCGAGGAGGTGGCACCGGTCGCGGAGGCGCCCGCGGCGAAGCTCGACGACGGTCAAGCTGCCAACAAGGACGGCACCGGCGACGAACCGCCGGGCGCGGTGCCGGGTGGTGTCCCCGGCGGCCGGCCGACCGGCACCACGCCCGCGCCGACCCGGCCCGCGCCTGCCAAGGCAGTCGACGACGACGAGCCCCGCGACCTCGCGGAGACCCGCAAGGTCGAGGCCGTGCGTTCCTCGATCGCGCGTCACCGCAGCGAGGCGTGCAGCGACGCCGCCGCGCAAGATCTCGCGCAGCGCAAGGTGTTGTGGCAGCGGCGACTGGCGCTGACGAGCGACGTGAGCGCGGCGCTCGAGCTGTACGAGGCGACCGCCGCCACCTGCGAGCTGCCGGGGTGGAAGGACCAACGCACGCTGCTGACGATGATCGCCGCGCGGGCTGGCTCGGAGCACGATGTGTCGTTGCTGCTGTCGCACTTCGAGGGGGACGCCGACGCCCGCAACTACCTCGCGCGTGCGCTGCTGCGTCGCATGATCGACCCGGCGCTGGTCGCCGCCGTCAACGCGGCGATGTCCGGCGTCGCGATCGACTGGCCGGCCATGGACCGCAGGCTGCGGCTCGCCACCAGCCACGCCGAGCGCCTGACGCTGCTGCGAGCCGCGCTGGCCCGCGCCCCCGGTGACCCCGAGGGCGAGCGCCGCATGCTCACCGTGCTGGCCGCGAACGGTCAGCGCGACGAGGCCATCGCGCGCGGCCGCAAGCTGCGAGAGCAGGGGTGGTTCACACCCGCGCTGGCGCAGACCCTCGGCGAGCTCCTCGTCGATGCCGGACAGGTCGACGACGCACAGCGGGTGTTGTCGGAGATCGTCGAGTTCGACCCCGAGTCGATCGACAACCGCCGGCTGCTCGGCGACATCTTCCTGCGGCATGGCTGGTTCGACGGCGCCTACGAGCAGTACGACGACCTCGCGCAGCTGGTGCCCGACGACGCCGCGGTCGCAATCCGACTCGCGCGCGCGGCCGCGGGCACCGGCCGCATCGACGAGGCCCTGCGGATCCTCCGCAAGCTCGCCGCCGACGAGGGGCGCCCAGGCGCCGACGACCCCCGTCGCTTTGCACGGCTGCACGCCGCGGCCTACCTCGCACGCATGATGGCAGATGCCGGCACGCCCAAGGCCAGCATCGCCGCCGAGCTGCGGCGCCTGCAGCTGTTCGACGCCCCGACCACGTGGACGCTGCTGACCTGGCATGACCTCGACGCGAAGCTCGTGCTCGCACGCGAGGACGACGTGCAGGTCGACGCGCTCGCGGCCGGCGACACCGGGCTGTTCGCGCTGCAGACCAGCGGCGCGAAGGTGCCGATCGTGGTGCGACACGCCGGTGCGGATCACGGCCGCATGGTCGCGTACGATCGCGTCGTGATCGCGTTCGACGGCCGCAACTTCGAGGTCACCGTCGAGCCCGGCAACATCGGCCCCGCGGCAGCGACCCCCGACGAGCCCAAGCCCGAAGTGCCGAGTCGCTGAGGCGATCGCGACATCGCGGCTCGGCTGCGCGCGAGCGCACGGTCCTCCGGGCCCACGCGCGCGTCACCTGGCCAAGCACTCTAGAATCCTTGGCAAATCGTGCACCGTGCGTGCGGCAACATGCTTGCAACCATGGCGAGCACCATGACCAACTGCGGTCCCTTCTGGTCACGACTTCGCTTCGCACTCGCGGCGTTGCTGACCGCATGCGACGAGACCGGCAGCGACGACGACGACCCCTACGCGGTCGAAGAGATCGCCGCCAGCGCATCGAACGAGTTCTTCGACGGTGAGGTCGACCTCGACCTCGCCGACGGTCGAGGCGACACCGAGATGGATCGGGCGTCGGCGCTCGAGCTCGAGCTTCGAGCGCCAGGACCAGTCGGCTGCGAGGCACAGGCTGACGCAGAAGGTTGCCTCGCGGCCGGCTGCCGCTGGCTCGACACCTTCGGCGTCGCGGTCGACCTCGACGCCGGCAGCTGTGAGCTCGGCGAGTCGATCGGCCTGTGCTATCCGCAGGAGCTCGCACAGCCGTGCACGAACTCCACCACCCACTGCAGCGACGGTGACGCGATATGGGCGCTCTCCGGGCCCGACGGTGGGCTCTGGATGGCGCGATCGACCAACTCGTGTGGCGTCGCGGTCGGCTTCCTCCCTTGCGGCAGCGAGCTGTTGGGCGAGGCCGCCACACTGGCGTGCGCCTGCGCGTGCGCCGACTAGCTGGCGTCGCTCCCGCGGCCGAGACTTCCACTGCGATTCGGTTGGAACACCAACTGCAACACCAACTGCAAAGGACCAACACCATGCTGACCCATACACGACGCTTCGCCTCGACGCTCCCATTGCTCGCCGTGATCGCCTGCGGATCCGACGACGATCGCGAGCAGGTCGACATGCGCGACGCTCAGATCGGCTGGACCGCCACCAACGAGGCCGCAGCAGCGGGTCACGGCGCCTTCACCTCCCAGATCCCCGCCGGGCAAGAGGGCGAGATCGTGGTCGCGTGCAACGGCGGCGGTGAGATGCACATCGTCGGCACCTCCAACGCCGACGACGACTTCCAGCTCGACACCAGCTTCGACGCGTGCGTCGACGACGACGTGATCATCAACGGTGACCTCACCTTGGTGGTGTCGCTGGACGTCGACGTCGACATCGACGACGACGCTGCCGACGACGATCACATCGCGGCGGGCATCGTGATGGACTACGACGGCAGCCTCCAGCTCGACGGCCGCGTCGAGGGCAGCTGCATCGTCGACGCCGAGCTGCGCGCGAAGGCGGTGGTGTTCGAGAACTTCGCAGCGCTCGGGGTCGCGACCAGCGGCACCATCTGCGGCCACGAGGCCGACGTCGTCATCCGCGGCGAGGCCGACGACGTCGACGACGCCTAGCTGAACAGGCTCGAGATCGAGTCGCCGTGGTGGATGCGCTTGATCGCCTCCCCCAACAGCCGCCCCAGCCCGAGCACCTCGAGCCGCGAGCACGCCTCCATGCGGACGGTCTGGGGGATCGTGTCGGTCACCCAGACCTTGGTCAGCACGGAGTTGTTGATGCGCTCGATCGCCGGGCCGCTGAAGACGCCGTGGCTGGCCACCGCGTAGACCTCGGTCGCACCGTGATCCCGCACGGCGTTGGCGGCGTTGCACAGCGTGCCGGCGGTGTCGATCATGTCGTCCACCAAGATCGCGCGCTTGTTGCGGACATCGCCGATGAGGTTCAAGACCTGACTGACGTTGGGTCGATCGCGACGCTTGTCGATGATCGCCAGGCCGCAGCCCAGCGCCTTCGAGTAGATCCGCGCCCGCTCGACGCCGCCGGCGTCGGGGGAGACGACCACGGTGTCGTCGCCGCGAAGGCCCTCGCGCTCGAGCTTCTCGATCAACACCGGCGAGCCGAACAGATGGTCGAACGGGATGTTGAAGAAGCCTTGGATCTGGCCGGCGTGGAGGTCGACCGACAGCACCCGCGAGGCCCCGGCCGCCGACAGCAGGTCGGCCACCAGCTTGGCCGAGATCGGCGTGCGTGGCTTGACCTTGCGGTCCTGCCGGGCGTAGCCGAAGTACGGCATGATCGCGACGATGCTGCCCGCGCTCGCGCGCTTGAGCGCGTCGATCATGATCAGCATCTCCATCAAGTTGTCGTTCGGCGGCGAGCACGTCGACTGCACGATGAAGCAGTTGACGTTGCGAACGTTCTCGCCGATCTCGACGAAGATCTCGCCGTCGGAGAAGCGCTCGACGCGAGCGTGACCGACCGGCACACCGACGTAGGCCGCCACATCCTCGACGAGCTTGGGGTTCGAGTTTCCGCCGAAGATGCTGAGCGTCTTGTTCACGTCGAGCGCGGGGGTGAGCAGGATCTGTACTCCACTTTCACCCACGCGCGCGACCGTAGCTTCGCCCTCGGCCCGTGAGCGCGCTCCGGCGTCGCCGTGGTCCCGCGTCGCCGTGGTCCCGCGCGGCGGGGAACGTGGTTGGGGCGGTAGGATTCGAACCTACGAATGGCGGGATCAAAACCCGCTGGCTTGAACCACTTGCCGACGCCCCATCGGGTCTGCAACAAGGCGCTCGTCCTACGCGCGGCTGTCGTCGCCGAAAACGGGCGCGGGGTCTTCTAATCCCCCGGCGGCGAGCTTGTCAATGCGGTGCGATCGCGCATCGCGCGTGCGGGGCCCCCGAAGCGGCGTGGGTGGGACGTGCGATGTCCCAATCAGCCACACGACGCGGCCAGCGACCTACCCCGTCTGCCAGGTTGCCACTCCCGCAGCCCAACGAGCAGCGACTCCGGTGGCCAGGAGAGCGACCCTCTCCGGCAGCCAATCCGGTCACCCATCCGGTCGCCAACCCGGCCGCCGCCCCACGACGGGCCGCCGTCCGAGAGGTGACTCGTCTTGGTCCGAAACGACGTGGGGACAAGACCGCCCGCGACGTGGGATGATGCCTCGCCTCTCGCGCGAAGACGGTGCTGTCCGCAGCCTACAAGATCTGTCCGACGTGCTCGGCTCGTGCGAGCTCGGACACGAAGTACTGCGTCAACTGTGGCGGCGACATCTCGATGGTTGCGGCCGCCGAGGGCGATCCCTACGTCGGCGTCGAGCTCGAGGGCAAGTACGCCATCGAGCAGCTCATCGGCGAGGGCGCGATGGGCCGCGTGTACAAGGCCAAGCAGGTGCCGCTCGGCAAGGCCTTCGCGGTCAAGATCCTCGCACCGCACCTGATGAACGACGAGGCGAGCCACCAGCGCTTCGCCAGCGAGGCCCACAACGCAGCGAGCCTGAACCACCCGAACTGCGTCTCGATCGTCGACTACGGCCGGACCCCCGAGGGCATCACGTACATCGTGATGGAGTTCATCAAGGGGATCACGCTCGAGCGGCTGATCTCCGAGCAGTTCCCGCTCGCGCGCGAACGCATGGTCGATCTCACGCTGCAGATCCTGGCCGCGCTCAGCGAGGCGCACGGGCTCGGCATCCTGCACCGCGACCTCAAGCCCGAGAACATCCTCGTGCAGCAGCTGCGCACCCACGGCGAGCTCGCGGTCGTGCTCGACTTCGGCATCGCGAAGCTGATGGACACCGGCGCGCCGGCGCCGAAGCTGACCACCGCCGGCATGGTCTGCGGCACGCCCGAGTACATGTCGCCCGAGCAGGCCCGTGGGCAGAAGCTCGACGCGCGCTCCGACCTCTACTCCGTGGGCGTGATCCTCTACCAGATGCTGACCGGGCGGCCGCCGTTCGAGAGCAGCTCGGCGGTCGAGATCCTCCACAAGCACCTGCACGAGGAGCCGATCCCACCGTCGGTGCTGCTGGGCAACGAGCCCGATCCGCTGGAGACGGTGTGCCTGCGTGCGATGCGGAAGGACCCAGCGCAGCGCTACGCATCGGCGCTCGAGTTCCGCGAGGAGCTGCTCGCCGCCACCAACTCACCCAAGCCGGCCGTCGCCGCGCTGCGCTGCGAGCGATGCGGCGGTGAGATGCGGGCCGACCATCGCTTCTGCCCGCAGTGCGGCTCGTCCGCGCCGACGCGCAACCCCGACCGCATGCGTCGTCGCGCGTCGACCCGCGGCTCGGGCATGTCGATCGCGCGCACCGGCGAGATCACGGCCGAGGTCGTGGTGCGCTCGTTCCCGCTGCCGTTGGTGGGGCGTGAGCAGGCGTTCGAGCGCTCGCGTGTGATGCTGTCGCGCCCGAGCCCGGGCGTGCGCCTGCGCGTGCTCACCGGTCCGCCGGGCGTGGGCAAGACCCGCATGGCCGACGAGATCGCCTCGCTCGCGGAGTCGATGGGCTGGCGTGCGCACTACGTCGGTGCCGACCCAACCGGCGCACGCACGCCGATGTGGCCGATCCGCGTGATGGTGGCGCAGCTGCTCGAGCTCGATCCGCTGGCCTGCACCACCCGCGATCTCGGTCGCGTCGCCAACCTCTCGGGTCTCGGCTTCGAGGAGCTGCCGGGCCTCGCCGAGCTGTTCGGCCTCGACGGCCCAGCCAGCGATCTCGAGTACCCCGTGCGACGTCGCGAGTGCTCGGCGAGCGCCGTGCAGGCGCTGTTGTCGGGCGGGCGCGGCCAGCCGCTGCTGCTGGTGTTCGACGACGTCGACACCTTCGACAACGCCTCGCGCGAGATCCTGCGGCGGCTCGCGGCCGCGCCGAGCAACGCCTGCGTACAGGTGGTCGCGACCAGCGGTGACCCGCGCACCGAGTGGCTCGGCGGCGTCATCGAACAGCTCGAGCCGCTGCCACCCGAGGCGGTCGAGCGGGTCGGCCGCCAGGCGACGCTGGATGTGAAGCCCAACTCGCAGCTGCCCGGCGAGCTCGCGCGCGTGGCCCCGCTGACGCCACTGCGGCTCGAGCTGCACCTGCGACTGCTGGCGCAGGGCCTGCTCGCGCCGCGCCAGGCCGACGAGGTGGCGCTGGTGCGCGCGCGCATCGACCAGCTCGAGACCCCGCTCGTCCGGCTGCTCGAGATCGCTGCAGTGCTGGGCGAGCGCTTCCCCGAGTCGGAGCTCGCGGAGCTCCACGAGCGCGACCGCGGCGAGCCCGGCGTCGCGTTCGACGACAGCCTGATGCAGCTGCACGTGAAGGGGCTGCTGCTGGTGATCGGCGCCGGCGAGCGAGCCTTCGCCCATCGCGTGCTGCGCGAGGTCGTGTACCAGGCGATGACGGAGTCGCGGCGCCAGAGCCTGCACGCGCTGGCGGCGAACCATTCGCGCCTCGCCAAGCGGCTCGTCAACCTGCGGGCGCTGCACCTGGTGCGCTCGGCCTCGCGGGAGGCCCCACGTGCGCTGCTCGAGGCCGCGAAGAAGGCCGAGGCCAGCTTCGACGACACCACCGCCGCCGAGTTCCTGCAGGCCGCGCTGGCGCTGTGCAGCAAGGTCACCGACGCCACCGAGCGCCGCGGGCTCGAGCTGGAGATCGCGCTGCGCAGCTGCCGGGTCATGCGCGCGCCGCAGGTGATCGACAAGGCCGTGTCCCTGCTCGACGACCTGCTCAAGCGCAACGCCGGCACCGACGCCGAGCCACGCATCCTCGCGGCGCTGGGCAAACAGCAGCGCCGTCGCGGCCGCTACGACGACGCGACCGCGACGCTGCAGCGCGCGCTGGCGCCGACCATCGCACTGGGCGATCGCGCGGCGATGCTGGACGTGTACCGCGACCTCGGTCGGGTGTACCTGGCGCGCAAGGACGTCCAGCGGGCGATCCGCGAGCTCTCCGAGGGACTCGACCTCGCGACCCTCGGCGAGGGACCCCGCGCCGAGATCGACGTGAGCCTGTGGCTATACCTGTTCGAGCTGAGCGAGGCCTACCGCGCCGCGGGTCAGCACAGCGACGCGCGCAAGTGGTGCGAGCACGCGCTGCACCAGGCCGAGCGAATGGGCGATCGTCTGGGCCTGCTGCGTGGGCACGCCCAGATGGCGTGGATCCTCCGCGACCTCAAGCAGCTCGCGCTGGCCGAGCAGCACCTCGGTCGCGCCATCGAGGAGGCACGACACTTCGGTGATCGCTTGACCACCGCCGAGCTGCTCATCGAGCGCGCCCGGGCCCGCGCCGCGCGGGGACGCCTGGCAGAGGCGCACCGCTGCTGCGAGGAGGCGCTGCGACTATCGCGAGGCCTGCAGTGGGCGGCCGGCATCGAGCACGCCGAGCGAGCCATCGCGATGCTGCGACGCCCCGCGCAGGGCACCGGACCGGGCACCGGTCCGGGCACGTAGCTCGACGTCATCGTCGTCTTCGTCGTCGCCACCACCACACTGGCACCAGCCACGCGCCGTCGGTCGGCGCGGGTGCACCGGCAGCGCAGCCGCAGCCGCCCGCGCCGGCATCGCTGGCGCCGGCTTCGGTGCCACCGCCGTCGCCGGTGCCAGTGTCGCCGCCACCCGTGCCGCCGCCATCGACGGTGCCGCCGGCACCGCCCGAGCCGCTGCCGTCGGCACCGCCCGAGCCGCCATCATCGCCGCCGCCTTCGCTACCACCCGTGTCACCGCCGCCACCCGAGCCACACGCGTCGACCACGTCGTCGAGCGGACCGCACGGATCCTCACCGGCACCAGCGTAGGCGCCACGGAATCCGAACCCGCCCTTGTCGGTGCCGTTGTAGTCGCGGTCGTACTCGGGCTGCGCCGCGAACTTCGACAGGTCGAGCGCCGCGCCCTCGACCGCGCCGGGCAGCGGATAGAAGTCCATCGCGCCGAGCATGGTCGCCGGTTCGGCGACATACGACGCGGCCTCGGCCACCGTGAGCTCGAGGTTGTCACGCGCGTCGACGATGGTGCCGGAGATCGGTGAGCCCGCGAACACGAGGTTGCCGACCACGGCGTCGTCCTGCGTGGCCATCTGCGAGAACGAGATGCCGGTACCCGCGGCGTACACGGTGTTGTTGTAGACGTGCGCCAGCACGACCGACTTGCCTTGGTGCGACGTCACGGCCAGCGCGGGGAAGCCTGCGGCGCCGTCGATGAAGAGGTTGTCGTGGATCGCGAAGCGACCAGTGGCCTGCATCAAGGCCTCGCGTGGGTTGTGGAAGAGGAGGTTGCCGTAGACGTGGTAGACGTCTTCGCTGCCCGGCCCGGCGTCGGGAAAGCCGCCGATCAGCAGGTTCGGGCGATCCCCGTCGGGGCTCTCGCGGTCGTCCTTGATGAAGATGTTGTGGCGGATGATGCTCTCGTGTGGCCCCTCGGGCATGTCGGGCAGCAGCGCGTAGTCGTTCTGGTGCTTGATCTGCATGCAGTAGCCGACCGGCGAGACGACGACGTTGCGCTCGATGATGCCGGCCACGAACGGCGTGTCGCCCTCGGAGCCGCCGAGGTAGAGCCCGGTGCCCGGCTCGACGATGCGGTTGTCACGGACGATCCAGTTCCACACCGTGACCTTGGTGTTGACCCCGACGATCTGCTGCTCGCCGGTCGGGAAGCCCTGCATCACGTTGTGCTCGATCACGATGTCGTGCGACGGCGTGTCTTTGGCGTTGACCGCATCGACCGCGAGGCCCATGACGTCGATCGTCAGGTTCCGCACCGTCACGAACGAGGCGTCGTAGATCTGCACCGTGTTGCAGCACGACTCCCCCACCACCACCGCGGGCTCGCCGGACTCGGGCCCGCTGATGACGATGGGCGCGTCGGCGGTGCCGTGCAGACCGTCGATCGTCAGCCGCGTGTACGTGCCCGCCGCCAGCTGCAGGGTGTCGCCGGGCTGCAGCGTGCCCAGCAACGCCTGGTAGTTCGAAGGGTCCGCCGGCACCACGGCGGCCGCGGCCTCGCGCTGCCACGTGGCCGCCAGCGCGAGCGCGAGCAACGGGCCACGGCGGAGTGCACGGGGGATCACGACGGTTCGGCGCATGGTCATCACGTTGCCGCACGTCGCGGCCCCATCGAGGCATGCAGTCGCGTATCGCCGCGCAATCGGCTCAAACGGCCGGCCCTACGCGCGCACGCCTGCAGGTTTCACGCGCTCGAGCAGTTCAGCCGTGAGAACCCTCCCGGCCGCACGACCGACTCGGACGCGTCGACAACCGTCGCGAACGGCCCGCGGGTGCGCAGCCAGCCACGGTGGATGTGGTAGCGTCCGGTCGCCCGAGCACGGCCACGAAGGATGTTCCTCGATGCGAAGCGTTAGCGCCCTGCGTCTGTCCACGATTCTCGCCACGTCGTTGGCCCTCGCGCCGATGTCGGCCCGCGCGGCCGCCCCCGCCAAGGAGACCGCGGCCGCCCCCGCGAAACCCGATGCGAAGGTCCCAGCGAAGGCGACCACCGCCAAGCCGGCCAAGGCCGCCCCGGCCGCAGCCACGCCGCCCAAGCCCGGCGAGCTGGTGACCCTGCGTCGCGAGATGAAGGGCACCACGCGAGGCCTCTCGGTCGCGATGGAGGCCAAGCACTTCGTGCTCGCCAACGGCCTGCGCGTCTACGTGCTCGAAGACCACAGCACGCCGAGCTTCTCGTTCCAGATGGTCTACAACGTCGGCTCACGGGACGACGAGCCCGGCCGCACCGGCTTCGCGCACTTCTTCGAGCACATGATGTTCAAGGGCAGCGCGAACATCCCCGACGGCGGCCACTTCCAGAACGTGCTCGGCGTGGGCGGCAAGCTCAACGCCTTCACCAGCCAGGACGTCACGCTCTACTTCGACATCCTGCCCAGCCAGTACCTCGACATGGTGCTGTGGCTCGAGAGCGATCGCCTGCGCTCGCTGGCGATCACCGACGAGAACTTCGAGAACCAGCGCAAGGCCGTCAAGGAAGAGAAGGCCATGCGCGTGGACAACGTGCCCTACAGCAAGGCCATCCAGGATTTCTTCGCCGACGCGTGGAAGGGCACCGGCTACGGTCACCCCGGCATCGGCAGCGAGGAAGACCTCTCGGCGGCGACCACCGCCGACGTGAAGGCGTTCTTCGACAAGTACTACGTCCCCAACAATGCCGTGATGGTGCTGGTCGGTGACGTCGACGCCGCCGAGGTGCAGACCAAGGTCGAGAAGCACTTCGGCGACATCGCCCGCGGTCCCGACCGTCAGCCGTTTGCGCCGGTCGATCACACGCAGGTCAAGGTCGAGAAGCGCTTCGAGGACAAGCTCGCCCAGCAGCCGCTCTACGTGATCGGCTGGAAGACCGTGCCGGCCACCCACCCCGACCGTCACGCGGTCGAGCTGCTCATGAACATCCTCATGCGCGGGGACTCGTCGCGCATCACCAAGCAGCTGGTCGACGAGAAGAAGCTGGCCGTGGCCGCGATCGCGATGCCCTCCGAGGCCTCGGGTGGTCGCGACGCCGGCGCGGCGATGGCCGCGTTCGTGCCCGTCGAGGGCAAGTCGCTGGTCGACATCGAGACGGTCGTGAAGGCCGAGATCGACGCCGTGAAGAAGAAGGGCATCACGCGCAAGGATCTGCAGAAGGCCATCAACCAGATGACGGCCGACACCATCAAGCAGCTCTCGACCAACAACGGTCGCGGCATCCTGCTGTGCTTCGGCGCCCTGCTCGAGGGCGATCCGTTCTTCGTGCTGAGCGACACCGAGAAGTACCGCTCGGTCACGCCGGCCGACATCAAGCGCGTCGCCAACACCTACCTCACCGACAACTGGATGGTCGCCGAGATCGTGCCGGCGAAGTGAGCCACCCGAGCTCAGAGCGGAGAACCCCCATGACGACTTCCAATCCTTCGTCCATGCCCGCCGCGATCACCTCCCACCGTCGCCTCGCCCGCCTCGGCGCCTCCGCCGTGGCGCTGGCGTTCGCGCTCGGTGCCTGCGGCCCCAAGAAGACCACCACCCCCGAGCCCGTCACGACCCCGCCGGTCGCGGCCACGCCCGAGCCCAAGCCCGAGCCGGTCGCAGAGGCCAAGCCCGCGAAGGTCTACCCCGATCCGCCGCCGCCGTCGGAGGCCAAGCCGGTCAACTTCCCCACCGCCGCGAACTTCTCGCTGCCCAACGGTCTGCAGGTCTACGTGGTCGAGAACCACGAGCTGCCGGTGGTCTCGGTGCAGCTCTCGGTGCGCGCGGGCAGCATGGACGCCGAGCAGATCGCGCCGTTCGTCTCCGCGATGCTCGGTGAGGGCACCAAGAGCCGGCCCAAGGCGAAGATCGACGAGGCCATCGAGTTCGTCGGCGCCAGCATCGGCTCGGGCAGCGGCGTGCACACTTCGGGCCTCGGCTCGCGCGTGCTCAAGCCCGACCTCAAGCTCGCGCTCACGCTGATCGCCGACGAGGTGATGAACCCGGCGTTCCCCGAGGACGCGCTGAACAAGCTCAAGGCCTCGGCCAAGACCGCGCTGGGCTTCGCGAAGTCACAGCCGGCTCAGCTCGCGCAGACGCTGTTCGACATGGTCGCGTACCCGGACGGACACCCGTACGGCCGACCGTTCGCGACCGAGGCCGACATCGACGCGGTCACCGTCGCCGACCTGCGCAAGTTCCACGAGACCTTCTACCGCTCGAACAACGCGTACCTCATCCTCGCCGGCGACATCACGCAGAAGGAGGCCGAGCCCCTCGTGAAGCGTGCCTTCGCGGCGTGGAAGGCGGTGCCGACCGGGCAGAGCCTGCCGGCCAACCCGCTCAACCAGTACAAGACCTACGCGCTGCCCACGGAGCTCACGGTCCACCTGGTCGACCGACCCGGCTCGGCGCAGTCCGAGATCATCGTCGGCAACCTCGCGATCGCGCGCAGCCACGGTGACTGGGCTGCGCTGCAGGTCGCCAACAGCATCCTCGGCGACGACGCCGGCGGCCGGCTGTTCACCGACATCCGCGAGAAGCGGGGCCTGACCTACGGCATCTACTCGCAGATCAGCGACGGCCAAGCGCCCGGCACCTTCGCGATCTCGACGCGCACGCGCACCAAGAGCACCGGCGAGATGCTGGCGGCGATCTTCGAGCACATCAAGCGCATGCGCAGCGAAGCGCCGAGCCAGGCCGAGTTCGACGGCGTCAGCAAGAAGCTGGTCGGTTCGTTCCCGCTCGAGATCGAGACCTCGGATCAGATCGCCGACCGTCTCGACGAGGCGCTCATGTACGAGCTGCCGCTCGACTACTGGCGGACCTACCGCGACCAGCTCGCGGCGGTCGATGTGCCCGCGGTGCAGCGCGTCGCGAAGGACTACATCCACCCGATCCCGCACGTGGTCGTGGTCGGCCGTGCCGACAAGGTCGAGAAGCAGATCAAGCAGGTCTTCCCGAAGGCGAAGATCGTGAAGTACGACGGCGACCTGCACACGGTCGCTGCGCCCGCGAAGTAGCGCGCGGCGGCTTCGGCCCGCATCGCTCGCCCGACACCGGCGTGGGTGGTCGCCCCCGAAAGGGCTGCCACCTCCGCCGGTGTCTTCGTTTGCCCCGTCGCTCCGTTGGCTACGCGGGCCCCGTGTTCCACAGCGGCTTGTCGCCCTCGTAGACGACGAGGTTGCCGTCGTCTTGCAGCACCATGTACGCGCCCGGATGTCCGTGGGTGCTGATGTGCCAGATCGGCCCGCCGTCGGTGCCGTACAGCACCAGGTTGCCGTCCTCCTGCATCACCAAACCCGAAGGCGACGTGCCGTAGGTCTTCGAGCTCCACAGCGCGACGTAGTCGACGATGCGCAGCACGATGTTGCCGTCGGTCTGTAGCTCCAGCTGGAAGCGATTGTCGCAGGAGTACAAGATCTGCCCGGGCAACATGACCTCACCCGGGACGAGCACGCCACAGCCATCGACGGGCGGTGGCGGCGGCAGCTCCGGGTCTGGTGGCGGCGCTGGCGGGGGAGCTCCGTTCCCTGCGGTGCGCTGCCAAGTCGCCATGAACGGATACGGATCGACGGCGTCGCTGTCGCCCGGAGCGGCCTCGAAGTGGAGATGCTCGACCGAGGTGCCGGTCGAACCCATCAGCGCGATGACATCGCCCTTCTTGACGCGGGTCAGCCCCTGGTCGGCCTTGCGAAACGGCGTCGATTCGATGTGCCCGTAGTAGTAGCGCCAGCCGCTGTCGCCGCGGATCGAGATGCTGTTGCCGGAGAACTCGGGGGTCTCCGCGGCGGTGCGGACCACGCGGATCGTCGCGTCTTCCACGGCGACCAGTGGCGCGTGGCTCTGCGCCGCAAAGCAATCGACGCCCTGGTGCGTGCGCCCGCCCGGTCGAGGATCTCCGAACCCGTCGCGACAGGATTCCCCACGAACGTAGCCGGCGACCGGGAAGGCGTTGTCCGCGGGCGGTGCCGCGGCGATCAAGCTCGTGCCGGGTTCTCCTGCGGCAGGCTCCTCGCCTTCGGCAGGGATCTCGAAGCCAGGAAAGCTGGGCTCGAGCTCGCCGTCGGGCCCCAGGCCTTCGTAGCAAGCCGACAGCCCGAACGCGACCGATGCCGCAATGAGTGCCAGCTTGCAGCTGCTGACACCGTGTCTCCCCGTACGCTGGTTTCTCATGTCGTGCCCTCGGCGGTTGACTGAACCCGCTTCCAAGAGGGGAAGTGGAACGGGCGCGCGTTCAGTTTAAGGGCGCGGTGAATTTTCTCGCGAGTCGCACGCCACGCGGCCGCTCGCCCTGGAGCACTCGCTCACGGCACGAGATCCGCGAGGCTCCGCGGCGCGACATCGAACGCGTCCTCGGTGAAGCGCAGCGGGCCCATGATCGCCGAGTACGTCGCCCCGACGCTCGGGCTCGGCGCGTTGCCGCCGAGGAAGAGGTCGTCGACGCGCACATCGGCACTCAGGGCGAACTCGCCGCTGCAGACCTCGGGGTCGGTGACGGTGGCGCTCTCGATCCGCACCAACGCACTCTCGTAGGGCTGCGGCGCGTCGCCCGGCGCGAGCAGGGCCGACAGCGGCAACGTCACCGGCGGCGGCAACGTGGCGGTGCCCTCGACCACGACGTCGGCGACCGCACCCTCGAGCACGATCTGCTCGTACGAGAGGTTGGTGGCGACGCGCCCGATCACCCGCACCGCGTCGCCGACCTCGAGCTGTAGCGGCGCGCTGCTGCGCACGGTGATCGCCGAGTTCTCGCCGCCCTCGGGTGACTGCACGAACACCAGGTACTCGCCTTCCTCGACCGCGACCGGCGAGGTGACCACGAGCTCGTCGAGCTCGACCAGCGTGCCGGCCGGGACACCGCCGGTGCGCACCACGAAGACGGTCGCCCCGATCGGGATGTCGTCGCCCATGCCCGCGTTGGTGTCCTCGGCACCACCGCTGGTGCCCTCGGGTCCGAGGTCCCAATCGCCCTCGCCACCGTCGCACGCCGTGTCCTGCCCGCCGTCGGTGGCGGTCGCGGGCCCCGTCTGGGTTGCGTCGGTACTCGTACCCGTCGCGGTGGCGATGGTGGTGCTGCTCCCGCCGCCCGCGCTCGAGGTCGCACTCGCGCTCGCACTAACGCTCGCGCTCGTCGAGCTGTCCGTCGAGGTCCCCGCACCGGTGCCCTCGGCGTCGAGCGCTGCCGGGCTGCTGCAGCCGATCACGGCGAAGATCCAAAGACCCACCCACCCCTCGACCCGCCCGCGAACACCAACCATCGCCACCATCGTACCAGTCCGTGGTTCGATCGCACGGCGAGTCTTCTTCCGGCCGAAGCGATCGACCACGTCGAGGTCGACACTCGTAGGGGCGAGGCCGACGGTGGGTCGAGCCCCATGGATGGATGACGATGTATCGAGACCTTGGATTGTTGATGGGTGGTGGCTGGGTCGCGGGCTTGATGTCGCTGGCACTGGCGGTCGGCGGTTGCGACGAGTCGGATGACGGTGACGGCGCGAGCGGTCCCGCGTCACCGATCGGCGCGGGCACCGACGCCGAGGACAGCGACGCCGAAGACGCGTCGACCAGCGCGACCGATGCCGACGCGGGCGAGAGCAGCGTCGGCGAGAGCGACGCGAGCGAGGGCGACACCCACGACTCCGGCGCCAGCGCGGCCTGCGACGCGCAGGGCAGCGCGCGCCCGTGCAGCGAAGCCGGCGCACAGCAGTACTGCGACGGTGGCGTGTGGGGCGCGTGCGTGGTGCCGCAGTGCGAGCTCGGGGCCACGATGTCGTGCGAGTTCGGGGTTGGCGACGACACCTGCGTGCTCATCGACGCGACCCCGACGTGGCAGTGCGACGGCGACCCCGCCGCGTGTGCCTGCGAGGACGACGGCGGCACCAGCACCCCGGTCGTGCTGTCCTTCGACGGCGCCGAGCCACGACTCACCGCCGCCGCCACGGCGGTCTTCGACAACGAGCTGACCGGCGATTGCCTCGCCACCGACTGGCCCACCGTCGACACGCCGTGGCTCGCCCTGGATCGCGACGGCGACGGCACCATCGTCGACGGGCGCGAGCTGTTCGGCTCCGGCACCCGCCTGCACGCCGGCGCGACGGCCCAGCACGGCTTCGCAGCGCTACGCGAGCTCGATGCCAACGGCGACGGGCGACTCACCCCTGCCGATCCACGCTTCGGCGAGCTCGTGCTGTGGTCGGACCACGACGGCGATCGCCGTGGCCTCGCCGGCGAGCTGTTGCCGCTGTCGGCGTTCGGTGTGCTCTCGATCGAGCTCGGCTATGCTCGCGCGTCACTGTGTGACACGCGGGGCAACTGCGGGGTCGAGCGAGCCTCCTTCACCTTCGTCGCGCCCGGTGGCGCGCTCCAGCAAGGGCAGGCGATCGACCTGCATCTGGCCTGCCAATGAACACGAACACGGCACACCCCCACGTGCGCGCGCGCCTCGGCGCCGCGATGGCATTCACCTGGCTGACGACCGCGTGCGGCACCGAGGCGCCGCAGTCGTCCGACACCACCACCGACGCGTCGGCAACGGTCGCCACGACCGACGCCGGGTCCTCGACGGCGTCCGCGGACAGCTCGACCAGCGCCGGCAGCAGTGACACGAGCAGCACCAGTGTCGCGACCGACGCGAGCTCGAGCAGCGGCAGCGACAGTGGCAGTGAGAGCGGCTCGACCACCGACGGCGGTCTCCACGACGGCTGTTGGGATCGCTCGTTCCAGGGCAGCTCGAGGAACGGACCGGTGCAGCCCCCGTGGGAGCTCTTCGCGTGCGACGACCTGCCGACGCCGTGCGGCGACGTCGACCTGTGGGTCGTGACCGATGGTCTGGATGTCACGCTCGATGCCGCTGCGATGACGCCGGCAGAGGTCGCCACCGCCGACGCCAACCTGCGTTGCATGCTGCAGGCCTTCCGGGACGCGACGGTGGGGGCGTACCGCCTGCGCTGGACGGTCGACTCCGGCACCACCAACTCGTACACCGTCTACTCCGTCCTCGAGGGCGGTGCGGTGGTGTCGAGCCGGGGCAACCAGGACTTCGAAGCGTCGATCTTCGAGGCCTATCGGCCCTTGGTCGCCCCATCGACGTTCGACCCGTGCATCGACGAGCCCGACCTCATCACCGCGATGTCGTGCCTGTCGCCGACGTTTCGCAAGGGGCCGATCGGCTTCGCGTACGCACCCGCGCTCGATGCCGAGACGTGCATCGATGCGGTCCCGGCATGCCCGCCCTAGCGGGCGCGTTCCTCAGGCCCAGCGCAGCACCGGCGCCGGTGGTTTCCCGCAGCTGGGGGCCGCGACGGCGCCGGTGTCGATGCTTCGCACGGTCCGCTCGAGCATGGCCCCGCGCACCCGCGCCCGCACCTGCACGCCGTCGTCGGCCGGCTGCTCGCCCTCGACGACGACGTCGTCGAAGCCGTGCAGATCGAGCTCGCTGCGCCACAGGCACTCGGCCGCCTGCGCGGCCTCGCTGAGGCAGGTGCGCCCGCGCAGCAACGCGAGGTCGCCGAGCTCGCGGCGCAGCGCCGCGTCGAGGAACGCGTCGGTGCCCGCGGCCGTCAGTCGCCCCACGCACAGGCCCTCGGGCAGCCACAGCGCGGTGGCAGCGAAGCGGTGACCGCCCAGGTGCGTGGTCTGCCACGCCTCGAGCTCGGCGCGACGGGCCGCGACCTCGTACACCGCCACGCCGAACTTCGCGCAGCAGCGGTCGCGCTTGCCGTTGGTGCACACCAACAGGAGCGGCTGCGCAACGGGCTGTGCATCCGCCGGCATCGCGCCGCCGCGCAGGGCCGCGAGCGCCGCGGTGAGATCGATGTCGGTCAGCGCGTCGAGCCCATCGAGCTGCCACCGGGCCACCAGCGGTGCGCGCCCGCTGCGGGTCGATGCGAGCATCACGACCACGCCGGCGGGCCCGCGTCGCGCGGCGCCGGGACGACCGATGAGCTGCAAGCGCGCCCCCGCGGTGCCATCGACGAAGGCATCGACGTGGGCGCGCACCGCATCGGACACCTGCGCGGCCTCCCAGGCCTTGCCGGCCCACGCGCCGGTGTACTCGAGCATCAGCCACGCATCGATGCCGGGGGCTGCGGTGCCGAACTGCGACTCACCCGCCGCAACCGACGAGGCCGCGCACCATGGGCTCGCGCTCGCGTCTGCATCCCCCGGTGCCATCGGCCCAAGCGTCGCCACGGCCCGAAGGTAGCAGGTCCCGATCCGGGAATCCTGCGCTGGCGTCCGCGCGATATACTGGTCGCGTTCAAATCATGTGCGGCATCGTCGGATACACCGGGCATCGTGAAGCGACTCCTCTCCTGCTCGAGGGGCTGCGACGCCTCGAGTATCGCGGCTACGACTCGGCCGGCGTCGCGGTGCTCTCGGGCGCCGGCGCACCGGCCCGGGTCGCGCGCTGCGAGGGCAAGCTGCAGCGCCTGCGCGACCTGCTCGAGCGTGAGCCGCTCGCGGGCACCTGCGGCATCGGCCACACGCGCTGGGCGACCCACGGTCGCCCGACCGAAGCCAACGCCCATCCGCATCGCCAGGGCAAGGTCAGCATCATCCACAACGGCATCATCGAGAACCATCTCGAGCTGCGCCAACAGCTCGAGTCGGTGGGGTGCCGCTTCGGCAGCGAGACCGACAGCGAGATCTTCGCGCACCTCGTCGATCGCGAGGTCGCCGCGGGCGGTGAGCTGCGCGTGGCGGTGTCCCGCGCGCTCGCGCAGGTGCGCGGCACGTGGGCGATCTGCGTGCTGCACGACGACCACCCCCACGAGGTCGTCGCGGCCCGTCACAACGCGCCGCTGTTGCTGGGCCTGGGCGAGTCCGACAAGCCCGAGAACTTCGTGGCCTCCGACGTCGCCGCAATCCTCGAGCACACCCGCCGCGTGGTCGACCTCGAAGACGGCGACACGGCGCGCCTGACCCGCGAGAGCATCGAGGTCTACGACGCGACCGGCAAACGCGTCGATCGCCCCGAGCGACGGGTCGACTGGAGCCCCGTCGCCGCCGAGAAGGCGGGCTACAAGCACTTCATGCTCAAGGAGATCCACGAGCAGCCGCGCGTGATCTCCGATGCGCTCGCGGGCCGCATGTCGCCGCAGCAGGCCGAGGTGCGCCTCGACGGACTCGACCTCGACTTCACCGGCACGCAGAAGCTGCTACTGCTGGCCTGCGGCACCAGCTGGCACGCGGCGATGTGCGGCAAGTACATGCTCGAGAAGCTCGCGCGGATCCCCGTCGAGGTCGACCTCGCCAGCGAGTTCCGCTACCGCGACCCGGTGGTGCAGCCCGGCACGCTGGCGGTCGCGGTCTCGCAGTCGGGCGAGACCGCCGACACCATGGCGGCGCTACGCGAGGCCAAGCGCCTGGGCGCGACCACACTGGCGATCTGCAACGTGGTCGGCTCGTCGATCGCCCGCGCCGCCGACCACGTGGTCTACACCCACGCCGGCCCCGAGATCAGCGTCGCCTCGACCAAGGCCTTCACCAGCCAGCTGACGATCTTCGTGCTGCTGTCGCTGCACGTCGCCAAGCGGCGCGGCACCCTCGACGACGCGGCGATCCAGCGCGCGATGATGGGCCTGTCGGCGGTCCCCGAGGCGATGAACCACCTGCTGGGCCAGCTGCCGGCGATCCGCACCATCGCCCGCCGCTACATGCACGCGCGCGACTTCCTCTACCTCGGCCGTGGGCTCGGCTTCCCGGTCGCACTCGAGGGCGCGCTCAAGCTCAAGGAAATCTCGTACGTGCACGCCGAGGGCTACGCCTCCGGCGAGATGAAGCATGGCCCGATCGCGCTGGTCGACGAGAACCTGCCGGTCGTCGTCATCGCGCTGCGCGGCCCCGGCTACGAGAAGGTGCTCTCGAACCTCGCCGAGGTCCGCGCCCGCGGCGGCAAGATCATCGCGCTCGCGACCATGGGCGACCGCGAGATCGCCGACATGGCCGACGACGTCGTGGTCGTGCCCGACGTCGACGAGCTGCTGCAGCCCCTGCTCGCGAGCATCCCGCTGCAGCTGCTCGCGTACCACATCGCCGATCTGCGCGGCACCGACGTCGACCAGCCGCGCAACCTCGCCAAGTCGGTCACCGTGGAGTGACCGACGCTACGGCGCGGCCGCGGAGGTGCCGTCGCAGGCCGCCTTCACGCCCTTCGCACACGCGTGCGCGCGGACCTTCGCCACGCGCGCGGGCAGCACGTCGGGCGCCTCGCCGCGCTCGATGAGCCACGCGCACGCATCGAGGTCGCCCATGCGACAGCCGACCACGCGCAGCTCGTGGAGCTGCGCCGCATCGGGCTCGCCGAAGGCACGGTTCTCGATCATGAACGACAGCATCCCGCAGGCACGGGTGTCGTTGATCTGGCAACCGGTGGTCAGACTCTGCCGCAACAGATCGGTGTCGGATCGCTGCTTGCGCTCGAGCAAGCGGTCGACGAGCTGACTGCACGAAGCACCATCGCCGAGCTGGCAGGCCTTGCCGAGCAGCTGGAGCGCCCGCGCGGCATCGGTCGCGGTACCGCGGCCCGCCTCGAGCGCCATCGCGAGCCAACCGCACGCCATGGCTTCGTTGGCATCGCACGCCGCGGTCAGCTGCTGCACGCCCTTGACGCTGGTGCTGGTGACGGGGCTGAGCCACAGCTCGTGTCCGAAGAATGCGCACGCGTAGGTGCTGCCGCCCGCGCAGCCCTGCTCGAGCAGGGTCATTGCACCCTCGGGGTCCTGCTTGATGCCCCGGCCGCTGAGCTTGGCGAGCGCGAGGTTGATGCAGGGGTTGGCGTGACCGGGGCACCCACGCTCGTAGGCCGCGAGCGCGCGCGCCTCGTCGGCGGTGGTGCCCAGGCCGCTCTCGTACATGAAGCCGACGTTGGCGCACCACTGCGCGTCACCGGCATCGCACGCGCGCTCGAACGCGGCCAACGCCCTCACGTAGTACGTGGCGGCGAGCTCGGGGTCGGCGGTGGTGTGCTCGCCACCGCCGATCATGTTCGCGAGGTTGTAGCAGCCGATGCCGGCCCCGGCCTCGCACGCGCGGCCGTGCCACTTCGCGGCCTCGACATCCGAGTGCGGGCGTCCGAGGCCGTCTTGGTAGAGCATGCCGACCATCGAGCACGCCGGCGCATGGCCGCCCTCGCACGCGCGCTGCTCGAGATCGCCGTAGCGCGCGCGGTCGTAGGTCACGCCGCGGGCGTGCAGGACGTCCTGCGCGAGGTCGTCACAGGCGCGCGCATCGGCGGGATCGCAGGGGCTGCCCGTGCAGCGATCGCAGCTCGGCGTGGGCGCGGCCACCGGTGTCGCGGGCGACGGCACCGCGGCGGACGTGGGCGGCGACGCCTCCGCTGGCGAGCTCGCGGCCGGTGACGCCGCGACCGAAGTCGCGGACGACGGTGATGATGCCGGCGCGGTCGCGTCGGCGCCACACGCCATCGCGGCGATCACGACAGCGCTGACGGCGTGGCGGCGATCGAGCGTGGCGCGGCGGTGTGGCATCGGCACTCGTGGGTCGCGGACCGCCGCCCGCGCGGGCGCGCGGCAACGTGGCCCACGATAGAACGGGCAGCCGTCGGCGTCGACGACGGCCGCGCGGACGGACGTGCGGGGCTGGAGCCGAGCTCGAGGCGACGCCCGAGCCAGCTCCTCAGCTTGCGGCGGGCGTGGAACAGCCGGCTCATCACGGTGCCGGTCGGGCAGCCGCCCGCGGTCGCCAGCTGCTGGTAGTCGAGGCCACCGACCTCGCGCCCGATGATCGCCTCGCGATGCTCGTGGCTCAGCCGCTGCAGCCCCTCGTGCAGGGCATCGCGCAGCTCGATCGATGCCAGCGCGGCCTCGGGCGACGCGTCGGTGTGCTGCAGCGGCTCGAGCACGTCGACGTCATCGACATGGTGCTCCGGCCGACGCCGGCGATGACGCTTCAGATCGCGGCAGACGTTGACGACGATGCGGTTCATCCACGTCTGCGGCTGCGCGATGCCGTTGAAGGTCGCGGCGCTGCGCTTGGCCTTCATGAAGGCCTCCTGCACCGCATCATCGGCGTCGTTCTCGTCATGCAAGAAGCCCCACGCGATCGCGTATGCCCGACGTCGATAGCCGCGGTAGAGCGCGTCGAGGTCGAGCTGGTGGGAGAGCGCTGTCGGGGCTGTCGCGACCATGTGGTTTTGCTACGGGGCTCGGCGCCCGGCGGATCGACGCCCTCGATCGAATCCCGACGTCTGCGAGACCACCGAGCTCGCGACGCCGGAGGCCAGTGAACCCCCGCCGTGACGGACTTCGCTCGCACGTCCGATCCGTCGGCCGTCGATGCCGCGTAGCCCTGGTCGCAGGTCGCGGCACATCGCCGCCCTCGCAACAGGGGGAACCGTGGGACTGATGTGCCAGAATGCGGCATCGTGCACGCACACCGATTCGCAGGACTTCAACGGATCGGTGCGGCCGCAGATCGAAGCCTTCATCCGCGCGGTGATGGAGCACCACTTCCACGCGACCCCCGAGGCGTGGCAACGCGACGACTCGTTCCACGCCTACTACAACTGGGGCTCGCTGTGCGGCGCCAACGATCTCGAGCGCGCATGGCCCGAGTACCTGCGGTGGCCCGCGCCGACCATCGGCGGCCGTCGCGACGAGCCCGTACGCACCGGTGACCGCAGCATCGCGATGGCGGCCCCGCAATCCGGCCTCGGCATCCGCATTCCCTTGCCCGGCGGATCCGTCACGCACTACGTCGATCACCGCATCAAGGCGCTGATCAACGCGACCAATCCGATGCACGTGCTGCACCCGGGCTACATCGTGCGGTGGCTGTCGGTACGCGGGGTCATGACCGCCAGCAACACGCTGGGCCGCGGCATCGGCTGGACCCCGCGCGTCAACGAGTACTTCGGCGTGCGCATCTTCTCGGAGCTCGACGAGGACGTGCGCGCGCACCTGCCCCAGCGCTGAAGCGCGGTCGGGGAGAGCGTGGGTTTCGCCGCGGGCTGCGGACCGATTCCTCGAGGACCTGGCAGTGACCGCTCTGCTACTTCGGCGGCCGGCTGCGGGCGAGCGTCGCGATCGCTCGCGCACGGTCGCGAAGCTCGGCCGCCCCAGCCGCGTGGAAGCGCTCGGCGAGGCTCGTCGCCAGACGCTGGTCGCCAACCAGCTCCGCGCGCCGGAGCTCGAGCGTTCCCGCGGCGGCCCATTCGTCTGCCGCCGCATACTGCTCGGCGGCGGCGCGTAGGCAGGCGGCGCGTTCTTCCGCCGTGCCCGACTCCGCGAGGGTCTCGAAGGCGCGGCCGAGCGCGTGGTGGTCGCCGAACGACAAGAGCTCTCGAACGACCTCCTGCAGCACGGCAACGCACCACGCGAGCCGACACGCGGCCGGGGAGCTCGTCGCGGGCGCGATTCAGGCGCTCGATCGCGACGCCGATCCGCGGCCGCATCCAAGCATCCAGCAGCATGCGATCGCCGTGCTGCACGAGGATGACGTGCGCGCCAGCCCCTGCCTGTCGAGCGAGCAAGTCGACGAGGTCGCCGTCCTCGATCGTCTCGAGGTCGAGCACGCCGATCTGCCGCGGGCCTCCACGAAGATCGAGTCGTACCGATGCGGCGACGCGATCACAGTCGCGCTGCGTCGCGGCGTGCGCGACCGCGAGGCCGAATCCACCGCCAGGCCGCACCAGGAATCGAAGCAGCCTGTCGTACTCGGACTTCGACGGCGCGTCGCCGGTCGACATCACGACCCCGCAAGCGTCTGCCAGGCAGAGGTGAACCGTGCATCGAGCCGCACCAACGGATGCACGTCCCACCAGGGCTCGCCATCGTAGATCAGCACCAAGGAGTGCTTGAGCAACTCGTGGTCGAGCGACGTGTCGGCAACCTGCTTGTCACGGTGGATCTGGGCCAGCCGCGGCCAGCTCTCCGGCTTGGTCAGGAACGCCGAGCCGATGCGGCGGGCAGCCTTCTCGTTGTGGGTCACGCCGATCTGCGCGGGATCCGAGAACTCCGCAGCCGTGCGCGCGACCAGCAACGCATCCCGCAGCCGCCCACCCGAGAAGCGGGCGATCGACTCGACGCAGGCATCCGGGTCGTCGAACACGGTCGACGGCTGCGCTCGGTGATCGATGAGTTCACGGATCGCGGCGATTGCCTCGGGGACGACGCGATCGGGCACATCCTGGCGCTCGCGCAGCGGCAACGCGGCGCTGAAGCGCCGCAGGCCCGCTCACCGCACGAAGTGGCCCGACTTGCCGCCGCGCTTCTCGAGCAGCACGACGCGCTCGATCGCCATGCCGCGATCGATGGCCTTGCACATGTCGTAGATCGTCAGCGCCGCGATGCTGGCGCCGTGCATGGCCTCCATCTCGGGGCCGGTGCGATCGATGGCGTCGACCCGCACGCGGACCTCGAAGCCGACCGCGTCGACCAAGGGCGCGAACGCGACGTCGACCGCGACCACGCGCACGGGATGGCACAGGGGGATCACACCGGCGGTGGCCTTGGTCGCCATGATGGCGGCCAGCCGCGCAACTGCCAGCACGTCACCTTTGCCGAGGGTGCCGGCCTGGATCCGCGCGAGCGTCTCGGGTGCCATCGTGACGCGCGCCGCAGCCGTGGCCGAGCGCGCGGACTCGGGCTTGTCGGTGATCGCGACCATGTGCGCGGCACCGTCCGCGTCGAAGTGCGTGAGTTCGTCGGCCATCGTGGGGCGCCCCGCGTGGGTGCGTGCGGGTTCTTCTGCGGCGTCAGCGTAACGCGAGGCCCACGTGCGTGCGCGCCCCAGCTCCGACGCGCCGACGGCACGCGCGGCAACACCCTCGAAACCCGCCGCTGCGGCCGCTCCAGACCGGCCTGCGCGGCTTTCTCGCCCGCGCCGGGCGTGATACACAACCGCTCGCGTGGGCCGACTTCGGCCTCGCCCCGCGGTGCGCATGAAGATCGGCATTCCCAAGGAAATCCACGAAGGCGAGCGCCGCGTCGCGGCCACGCCCGACACCGCCAAGAAGCTGCAGAAGTTCGGATTCGAGGTGCTCATCGAGTCGGGCGCCGGCGAGGCCGC
>WBZX01000321.1_pt1 | contig 45866 bp, 37 predicted proteins | sample 5204211 | NCBI WGS metagenome assembly WBZX01 (sample SAMN12344362, study PRJNA552823) | activated sludge metagenome | biome: Activated sludge suspended growth; feature: Nitrification reactor; material: Wastewater; isolation source: activated sludge from nitrification reactor of wastewater...
CGACGATCTGGGTGATGCGCTCGCCACCAGGTCAAATCAACGGCCGCTTCCCGCTTTTTCTCATGGATCGGCCGGCCCCGTTCCCGCTCCTGAATATTAAAGTTTGCGCCCAACTGGAGGGTGTCGGTCACATATCTGGTGCTACGGACAAACAAGTCGATCCCGTCGGTGCCCATATGGTGCCCCAACGGAAACCCCCGATAGCGCATGCCGCTGGTGTAGGTTCCATTGTTGTACCAGACGCCTCCCAGTTCAGGGTGCCGCCGCCGGCCGTAGTCCGTATCGGCATATTCGATACGCAGGTCCATGGTGTCGCCCTGAAACACCTGCGGAATATAGATGCCCCCTAAAAACGCCGCGCGGCTCGGGATCGGCAGTTGCGACCATTTATCCTCCGTTCCGATCTCGCCATAGAGCTGCAGGCCGGCAGGAAAGGGAATCAGGTAGGGCACCGAGGGCAGCCTGAGCCGGAAATCGGCCATGCCCTGTTCGTTCACATCCTTGCCCGACCCCTGATTCGCCGGATGGATGTAGGTATCGACGATCGTTTCCGGAAACGATTGATCGCGCCCGCGCCCACCGAACTGGGTCAAGCGTGTAAGCCCGAACTCCAACCAGGGGGTCGGAAGGTAGCTGATGCGCAATCCAAACACTCGGGCGCGAGAGAAATCACGATTGCGTTCTAACTGAGCCAGAAAGGCATTCACCTTCCAATCACCCATGCCGCTCAGAAATCCCGGCAATTGAAACGGCCGCTCGGTACCCAACTTGATCATGTCCATCGGAAACGCATGATCAGTCAGCAACAACGACCCGTGATAGCCCGGCCCCCACCACTGCGTCCCTCGCCCCGCCTCGAGCGCGATGTTGGCGTAACTCAACTTAAGGCTGAACTCGCGCATGTAGAAGTTATCGCTATTGTTGGTCGCACCCAATCCCAGCAGATGGCGATTGCTGATGAACTTGGGCTGGACCATCACGGCGGCCCATTCATTCAACTCTGCCCAGGCCCGCACGTCGGTTTGATTCTGAACGCCGTTCACCGAGTATTCCCCGCCGCGATTTTCGCGAAACCGGATTGTCTGCCCTCCGCCGATCGATGACGCATCGACCTCAGACGTGACCCGGGCACCGAACCGCAGCGAACCGGTTTTGTCATCAGGACGTGCGCGGATAGTACCGAGACGAATAAGTTCCGGACGGAACTCGGCCAGCAATCGCTCCAACAACGGCTCGGCAATCGCCTCGCGCCCGTCCAGTTCCACCTCGTCGGCGCGAATCCGCTCGATCGCCCGCGCCACATACTGGGCCGCCTGCATGCGGGCAAACGGCTTCGCGCCCACCAAGGCCCTATCGATCACTCCCATGGCGATCAGGCGCTCGATGGCGTCATAACTCCAATGGTGCAGCGGCACATTGCTGGAGGCAACGGCAGGCCCACTCCAGACCATCCACAGGGCCAGACTCAGCAGGAGACCACAAGCGGTGCGACAGGCGTTCACAAGGCAGGCCGGACCAGAAGCGAAGATGAGGGGTAAGGACAAATTGCAGGCGGAGAGCAGGACATTCGGGCATCACATCGTGCAAGCATCATGTCCGCCTGCGAGGCCCGATCGGCGCCAACCCTGACGCCGTCACATGATGCCCCGCCGAAGCAGGCGCATCATCTGCCGCTCCGCCTTCGGCCTCATGCACGATGTCCGACAGACCGGAAGGCGTTCCAGGGCGATACGTGGGAAGGATGGAACCGAGAAGGCTGAGAACCTGGGATACGCTTCCTTCGGCGGCCGACTCCTCCAACCTTGCGACGAGCGCCGTGAGGCGGGAGAAATCGCGCAGTGGATCCGGCGTGACGCAGAGCACGTTGGAGACGAGAGTCGCCTCCACCTGCTCATGAGCCGCGACCAATTCCTCGACCAACTTCTCTCCCGGCCTGCACCCCACATAGGTCAGAGACAGGTCCTGGTCGGGAACCAATCCCGAGAGACGAATCAGATTACGCGCCATGTCCTCCACGTTGATCTGCGCCCCCATATCCAGCACAAAGAGCTCCCCGCCCTTTGCCAGGCGCGCCGCATGGAGCACGAGGTGGATGGCCTCCGCCACCAGCATAAAATATCGACGCATGTTCGGGTCAGTAATCGTGACGGGGCCACCGGCTTTAATCTGCTCCAGAAACAACGGCACCACACTGCCGTTGCTGCCCAAGACGTTCCCGAATCGTACGGTCGCAAATATGGTGCGCGACGAGCGGGCCATCTTCTGGAGCAGCAGTTCCGCGACTCCTTTGCTCGCCCCCATCACGCTCACCGGATTCACGGCTTTGTCGGTCGAGATCAAAATGAACCGCGCCACTTCATGACGATGCGCCGCTTCGGCCACGATGCGGGTCCCGCCGACATTGTTCAGGACGGCTTCGCAGGGGTTCCCTTCCATGAGCGGCACATGTTTATGGGCGGCCGCGTGAAAGACCAGCGTCGGCCGGTATTCCGCAAACAGCCGGTTCATCTGTCCGACGTCGGTGATGTCTCCGATCACAGGGGCAATCGAAGAGTAGCCCGCGGCAAGCAGTTCATTCGCCACCGCAAACAAGCCGTTCTCGTACCGATCCAACAGCACCAGCGTCGCCGGCGACAACCGAGCTACTTGCCGGCATAACTCCGAGCCGATCGATCCCCCGGCGCCGGTCACCAATACGCGAGCCCCCCGCAGGAGCGCGCTGAGCGGTTCGGGGTCCAGATCGACTGGAGCGCGGTCCAGGAGATCTTCGATAGACAGATTCCGAATCTGACCGACCTCCACCCGGCCTTGGAGCAAATCCCGTAAGTGAGGAAGGGTTTGGATCGGAAGGTGGAACGGCTCCAACGCCTTGACCACTTCCCGAATGGTGGCCGGGGCCGCGCTTGGCATGGCGACGAGCACCACATCAGGCCCGTGCTCGCGAATAATTTGCGGCAGCTGCGCTCGATTGCCCAGCACTTTCACGCCATGAATGCGATGCCCGACCTTCGCCGGATTGTCGTCGATGAAGCCGGTCAGACGATAACCGTAAGAGGGATTGTTCCGCATCTCCCGTACAATCAAGGCTCCGGCATCACCCGCCCCGACGACCAGTACCCGCTTTCTGCCAGTCCCCATCCATCCGCGCTCCCGTACAAGCCGGGGAATTGCGAGCAAGCCCGTGTGGAGACAGAACAGCAGCAAGGCATCGATGATAAAAACTGAGGACGGGTACGCCAGCAGGCCCAATCCGACCCGCACCACTCCAACGAACACCAGCGTACTGAGCGCAATACTGAGCGCTAGATCCCGGACATCCCACAAGCTCGTATACCGCCAGAGTCCGTCATAGAGCCGGAACGGATAAAAGGCCAACGCCCGGATGACCAACAACAACGGAAGCATGGAAGCGAATAATTCCCACTGTGACGTGGGAATGGCTTCATCGAAGCGAAGGAGGAATGCCAGCCAGTTCGACGATGCCGCAAGTGCGAGGTACGCAACAAACAGCAGGAGTCGGCGATGGGTGGCCGTCATGGTCGTGACAATAGGCGCGGACATAACAGATTCCAGGAACGATCGTGGACGACACTGCCCCGGGAGGGTCAACTCTCAAGATACCTCGTCTCGAATGACCGAATCCAGCCCTAGGCGATGCCTCAGGGCCAATCCGCCGTCCCCCCCGAATCGTACAGAAGAATCACAGTCGCCGGCCGACGGCAAAGAGGATTTTGTAGCTGATCGCCGGTTGCTCAGACGAAATTGAAACGGGAGGGACATAGACGGCCATGTCCTCAGTCACCGCAGCAGGAAAAGGGACCAGCTTCCCGAGAAACAGCCGCTTCAAGACACGCTTCCCCGCCATACTGGACGGGATCAGGCGCCAGTGGACGGCGACACGCTTGATCCATGAGAGAGCGGCCGCAGGTATCGAAGCCGGCGCGACAGGGAACGCGCCGAAGAGCTCCGGCTGGAAGCCCGACTCCCGCAGCAACGCCGATAGCTCCTGGGCGGAGTAGTAGCGGCGACCATGAGGATTCGGATTAAATTCCGGCCATTCAGGATTGACCGAACAGAGCAACAGATGCCCATGAGGAGCGAGCACCCGCCGGCATTCCGCCAGAAACTTTCCGGCGTCTTCAAAAAAATAGAGCGCTTCGTAACAGACGATGACGTCGCGAGATGCCGAGCTCAGCGGCAAGGCTTCGGCCTGGAGCCGCACCAACGGCGTGGCACCCTGCAGATGACTCCGGGCCTGTCGAAGCAAACGATCCGTCAGGTCGCCGCCGACGATCGCATCGGTAGAGCGCCTCAAATAACCGAGGCCGACTCCAGGGCCGCAGGCGACTTCCAATACGCGACGGCCTCGACAGAAGTCCGCGGCGAAGCGGTAGCGCGTGTAGACCATGGACACCGCTTCGGGTGTCACCCAGTCGCCTGCTTTCTCTGTCACGGGACTGTAATCGAACAGGGTCACGGCTGGGTGGAGAAAAACGCCCGGACCGCGGCGACGATCACGTCGACTTGCGCGGCGGTCGTTTCAGCGCTCATCGGCAGGGACACCACCTCCCGGCAGATCGAGAGCGTTTCCGGAACATCCGGAACCGCGAGTCCCAACCCTGTGTGTTCCCACATGGGTTTCTGCCAATGGACCAGCGTCTCGATCCCTTGTTCCTTCAGATAGGCGCGCAGTTGATCGCGGACCCGGGTGCGAATGACATAGTTCTGAAAAATATCCAGGTGCCGTGCCTCGTCGAATTGCGGAATCTGCAACTGGGGGATTCCCGTCAGACCTCGATGGTAGGCAGCGGCTATTCGCCTCCGGTGCGCGATCCACTCGGGGAGGTAACGCAGCTTCACATCCAGCACCGCTGCCTGAACATTGTCCAACAACGCCGTCTGCCCATGGTAGTGATATTCGCCGGTCGCGCGGTCCTCGCCGTTATAACGGAGCAGGGTCGCCATGCGGGCAAGCGCCGTATCGTTCGTCGTGATCGCGCCCCCGTCTCCGAAGCCGCCGAGTACTTTGAAGGGATAGAAACTGAAACAGCCGGCGCGCCCCTGGCTTCCGGCGCGCTTACCGTCGAATGTGGCGCCGAGCGCCTGCGCCGCATCCTCGATCACAGCCAGTCCGTGCTTGTCAGCCAGCGCCTGAATGCGGTCCATCTCACAGACCCGTCCATTCAAGTGGACAGGAAGCAGCGCCTTGGTTTTCGACGTGATGGCCCGCTCAATCAGATCGACATTCATGTTGAAGTCCCGCCCGACATCAATCAGCACCGGCTGCGCTCCACAATTGACAATGGCGGACACCGTCGCGACAAAAGTGTGGGCTACCGTGATCACTTCGTGCCCCGGCCCGACCCCGGCCCCGAGCAATGCAAACAGCAGCGCGTGGTAGCCGCTGTTGACGCCGACAGCATATTTCACGCCGACGAACTCGGCCAGGTGCTGCTCGAAATCTTTCAGCTGGTGCCGGTTGACGAGATCGCCGCTGGCGAGGCAATCGATGATCGCCCGATCAATCTCAGGCTTGAGCTTCGCATAGTGGCTGCGGGGGTCGATGAAGGGGATGTGGTACGACATAGGCGGCAATGACCTTACAGCAAGACTTTTTCCACTGCGGAGACCATCTCCTCTGCGCCGACGTAATAGGCCTGCTCCAGCACGGCGGACGTGGGGGCCGGCGCATCCGGCAGACAGACTCTCGCAATCGGGGCTTTCAAGGCGTGAAAGATGTCCCCCGCCACCGAGGCGGCGATTTCCGCCGCGATGCCGCCGCTTACCCACGCGGCATCGGCAATAACCAATCGACCGGTTTTCCCGACCGACGAATACACGAGATTACGATCCCAGGGCTTGATGGAACGTAGATCGATCAACTCCACGTCGATACCCCTGCCAGCCAACACCTCAACCGCCTTGGCGGCTTCACTTGCCATGTACGAGGTAGCTACCAGCGTGACGTTCCTGCCGCTCCGACGGACCGCAGCCGACCCGATCGGGACTTCGTACAGCGCCTCCGGCACCTCACCTTCCGACTCATATAACCAACGGTCGTCGATGTAGAGCACGGGGTTCCCGTCCCGGACGGCCGCGACGAGCAGCCCTTTCGCGTCATAGGGCGTCGCGGGCATGACGACCTTCAGTCCGGGCACATGCGCAAAGAGCGCCTGTACGGCCTGCGAATGTTGCGCCCCCTGTTCGCCGCCACGGTTGATCACTGCCCGAATCACCACCGGGACGGACACCTGCCCCGCAAACAGGTACGACCAGTTCGCCGCCTGATTCATGATCGGGTCCGCCGCCAGCAGCATGAAATCCATGCGCGGATGAAACAGGATGGGACGCATGCCCGTGATGGCCGCGCCGATGGCCGCGCCGGTCGTCGCGTTCTCGGAGACCGGAGAGTCGATCACCCGCTCACGCCCGAATTCCTTATCGAGATCCTGCAGGCTCGTGCCCGCATACCAGGGATTTCGAACGCCCTGGCCGATCAGGAAGACACGCGGATCCTGGGCAAGTAATTGGGCATGAGCCTCCCGAATCGCCCTGGCGTAGCTCAACCTGCGCATCCGCTTAGACTCCTCGCCGAGACGCGTAAACATGGTGCAATAGTTCGCTGTCATCCGGGGCGGGGGACTGGCGAGCAAAACTCACGGCTTCCTCAACCTCGTCCCGCACAGCGGCCTCAAGCGCCTCGAACCGCTCCGAGGACAGACCCTGTGCGCGGAGCCGTTCCCGGCATCGTGCGATCGGATCCCGCTGCCGCCATTCATCCAGTTCACGCCGCCGGTCTTCGCCGACCTCAAGATCGGCCGCCGGTCCGACGTGGCCCCGCCATCGATAGGTCCGGCATTCCAAGAATGTCGGCCCATTGCCGGTCCGTGCACGTTGCACGGCCTGTTGCGCCGCGCTCTGTACGGCCATGACGTCGTTCCCGTCCACCCGTTCACCCGATAGCCCGTGCAAATCCGCGCTCTCCACGATATTGTCCTTGACCCGTCGCTCTTTCAGCGTCAAGTGCGTGGAGTACAGATTGTTTTCACACACGAACAAGACGGGAAGTTGGTACAACGCCGCCAGGGTGAGCGATTCATGAAAGTGCCCCTCGTCAGTCGCGCCATCCCCGAAAAACGCCACGGAAACCTGCTGCGTTCCTCGCAACTTCGACGACAGCCCGGCACCCACAGCCAACGGAATGGTCGCTGCCACCAACGGAACCGTCCCGAAGATGCCCTGGGCCGGATCGACCAGATGCATGGAGCCCCCGCGCCCGCGCGCACAGCCCGTGGCCTTGCCAAATATCTCCGCCATCATGGCGCGCAGGCTTCCACCCTTCGCCAGATAATGTCCGTGGGAACGATGCCCGCCCCACAGGCTATCATCCGGCCGCAACGCGGCGCACACACCGGCGGGAATCGCTTCCTGCCCGATCGAGAGGTGACACGGTGTGTGGATCTCTCCCACCGAGACCAGTTCGCCGATGCGTTCCTCAACCACGCGGATCAAGACCATCATGCGCCAGAGCGCTTGCTCGATTGTTCCTCTGTCGTCTGACGCGTTCATTGCTTGCTCGTCACACCACTTTTTCCACGGCCAACGGAAGCGGACAGGCTCCCTTGCCTCGTGCCAGCGCCATCACGGTATGGAGGAGAATGCGGAGATCGGTCCCGAAGCTCCTCTGGCGAACATAGGCCAACTGGAGCCGGAGCTTCACCGGCCGGATGGTTTCCAGATACACCTTTTCGGGATCGACGCTTCCCTTGAGCAACGCCCCCTCATCGATATTCCATAAGCTCGCCCAGTCCGTCAACCCGGGACGAACCGTCAGAATGACGCGCTCCTCCTCTGAATACAAGTCGACATACTGCTGTACTTCCGGCCTCGGCCCCACCAGACTCATCGCCCCGCCGCACACATTGAACAATTGAGGCAATTCATCCAGCTTGTGTTTTCGCAACCACCGCCCGATCGAGGTCACGCGCGGATCGCCATCCGGCGTCGAAGGGCCCCCGAGCTTGTCTGCATGCTGTACCATGGTGCGGAACTTGAGCATGCGAAACGGTCTCCCACCCAATCCCACGCGAGGAGCTCGATAGAAGACCGAGCCGCCGTCGCCCACCTTGACCACCAGCGCAATGACGAGCAGGAGGGGGCTCAACAGCAGCAGAAGGACGGAGGCACCCAGCACATCAAACAGACGTTTCATGATCGAGCCTCGCTCACCGGCTCCGCGCGGCGGGCTACCGTCCACCCCAACCTGCGCCAGAACTGCGGCAAACCGAACAGTCTCAGGGCACCCCAGAGGGATCCGATCCCGTAGCCTACATGGAGGGTGAGAAAGACGAACGGCAATAAGATCCCGAGCCCCATTGACCGTTCACGCCAGGCAGCCTGCAGGGAAGCCGTGAGATTCACCAGACCGTAAAGACTCATGATTCCGGCACTCACCCACAGGGACGCCGGCAGCGCCAGCCCCGCCGCCGCGGTCGCCACCAGCGACAGCACGAACCCCAAGGGAATCAGGTGACGCAAGGAAATCGATGTGCCCGAGCTGTAGGCAAAGGGGAGGATTGCCCACACACCGTTGCTCCAGTTTTGAGTCCAAAAGGACCGGATCGTCGAACGGGCATAGTAGTCGGTACTGATATCGGGTAGAAGGAGCATGCGGCCTCCCGCCTTCCGCAACCTGACGCTGAAATCCATATCTTGGCCCCGTATTAACGCGACATTGAACGGCCCCCGCGTCTCCGAGGCGGAGTCACGCCCTCTCTCCGCCTCATGGCCGGCACCCGGGTCCGACGCCAGCACGCGGTCAAACGCCTCGCGGCGGTAACACCCACAAAACACCGTATCCACCCAGGTCGGGCGTGAGACATGAATGCGAAAATACGAGTTGCCGACTCCGAACGGATGGCCGAGCGCCGCGGCAATAGCTCGGCCCATCGGACTCGCCGTCGAGGCTACGGTGCGCATGATGCCGCAGACCACATCGGCACCCGACTCTTGCAACGCATCCACGCAGCGCCGGAGATAGCCGGGCGCCAGACAGGCATGGGCGTCTACCCTGAACACCACCGACCCCCGCGCTTCGCGTAATCCAAGATTGAGCGCCTGCGGCGTCGTCCTGCCGTGATTGTCAATCACACGAACACAGGGCTGGTCGCGGGCATACGCCTTCAGCACCGCGCGAGTGCCGTCGTCACTCATACCGTCTATCACCAGCACCAGGAGTCGATCAGACGGATACCCGTTGTGCACAATGGAGTCCAGACACCCTGCAATGAACGCCTGCTCATTGCGACAGGGAACAAGAATCGTCACGAATGGTAGCGGCTGCTGCGAGGACATCACACGTTACTCCGTACGAACCGGCACGCCATCTTCCGGCCGCTGCGCCTGCACCGTCAGGCGAGTCCACAGGCCGGCAGTGTACGACGCCACCGTGATCACCAACGTAGGGACCAGCAACGCATCGATGAGCAATCCCTTATACCCTTCCAGTCCCGCTCGAATAAGCGGCGGAATGTACGCCACAAATGCCCAGGGTGCCAGGACCGCAAGCACATACTGCCATCGCGGCCAGCGATCCCGATTCGCATCAGCAGCGTGATAGGCATTGAAGCAGCGGCTCCAGATCCATCCCCAGACGATGCCCCCTAATACGAGACCAGGCAGGCCAAAGTTCAGATACCATCCGGTCGCGTGATGGATGCTGAACCCTTGCTCGCCGACCCCTTCGACGATGCCGACAGAGGCAGCATAGTGCGAATAGATGTCGCCCGGCCGTTCAGGCCAGAAGATGCGGGGCACCACCGATGCGAGAAGAGACGTCAAACTTGAACCGTAGGTCAACGGCGCGTGGAAATACAAGGCCCCATACAACGAAAGATGCGCGCCGAACGCTTCGTTGCTCGCCCGAATCTCCGGCACCCACTGGGCCGCTTCCCACCAGTCGATCCCTTCCCAAAGATCCAGGATGGGGAACGCTCTCAGGAAGTCCACCAGGGCGATACACAGAAACATGCCGCCGGCTCCTCCCGCCACAAGGCTCCATCGCACGCGACGGGTATTCGCCAGATAAAACAGGCCTCCCAGTATGAGCCCGGAGAACAATTCGTTCTTATTTCCCAGCACGGTGACATAAGCAAACACGGCCGCGAGCAACAGGACATATCCGATCCCGACGGCGATGGTCGGCTCACCCGCAAGCCAGCGCCCCTGACGGCCGGTGAACCAGACTGCGCCTCCGAGGGCGAGGGAAAACAGCGCAACCCGATTGAGCACCTGGTGAAGTGTAAACAGCGGCACCATTTCGCCCAACCCTCCGCGCGTGGCGGCATAGCCTGATTTCCCCAACAACATGGCCGTCGCAAGCTGGTCCTTCACGATCACAAAACTCGCCACTCCGGCCAGGCCGGAAATGACGAGCAGGCTGACGTGAGAGATCCATAGGGCTGGGGCGGATGGGTTGTGACGAGAACTGACTTCGACGATCCCGGCAAGCGCCGTCAGCTCGATCACGATCACGAACAAGGCATAATAGAGTAGCGTCTCCTCATAGGCTCCATTGAGTTCCACCGGAAACACTTTGCGATACAGATAGTGATGCTGCATCTGGCTATCCGCCCCCAGCCCGTCGGCGACGATTGACCAGCCTCCATGAATCGACCAGAAATACAAGAACAGCACACCCAGCGGAAACGAGACGCTGCCCGAGCGCTGGTACAGCACCACGCCGAGGCCCGCGATACATGCTGTGGCGGCGGCCAGAATGAGATGAAAATCCATCCGTTGATTCTCTATCCGTACTGCTGATCTTGCAGCTCGCTGCGCGAGGATACTGCTGCCGTGGTGTCGATCGTCCGAGCCCGTCGCTTCCGAATCAACCATCCATCGACAACCAGATCGTCCAATCCAGACTTGAGTAACACGTCGATCGCATCGCAGGCCCCGCTCACAATGGGAAACCCGTGCAGATTGAACGACGTATTGAGCACCACCCCTCGCCCGGTCAGCCGCTCGAATGCCTCGATGAGCCGATAGAAGGAAGGGTTGAGCTCCTTCCAGACCATCTGTGCGCGTACCGTGTCATCAGCAGAATGGACGGCAGCGGCCAACTCAGCCCGTCGTTCCGTGGTGTGAAACGCATGCATCATGTGCGGACTGATCCGCGGCTGCGGCAAGCACGCCGGGATGTGGACATACTGGCCAGCTCGCTCGCCCAAAACTGCCGGTGCGAACGGCATCCAGAAATCGCGGTGCTTAATCAATCGATTGATCGTCTGCACCACGGACGGGCGACTAGGGTCAGCCAAAATAGAACGGTTTCCCAACGCCCTCGCGCCAAACTCCATTCGTCCGGAACATCGAGCGACAACGTGGCCCTGCGCCAGTAACTCAGCCGTCTGAAGTTCTGGGTCCTCCAGTTTCTGAAATTCCACCATCTCGCCGTACCGGGCTCGAGCTTCCGACAAGTCCGTTCCCGCCTCCGGCCCGAGATACATATCATCGAACCGAATAGCATCGAGTGCCCCACCCTGACGGACATGACATTGCCAGACAGCCCCGAACGGCAGCGTCTCATCACCGCACGAAGGAAACACATCGAAGTATTCGAGGCCATGCAACTCGGCGATGCGTTGATTGGCTTTCACGTTCATGAAGACGCCACCTGCCCCGAGCACCTTCCGCACGCCGGTGCTTGCCATAGCGGCGGCAATCCAACGCACCAGCAACTCTTCTGTGAATCGCTGCAACCCGGCGGCGATGAGGTCGAAACGAACCAGCCGGAAGTCCTGCAACAGTCTGGGAAGAATGGCACTCGTGCGTTCCGGAATGGTGCGACGGAACCGCAGAGGATTCGCCGGATCGAGATCGAGATATCGCGCGAAGACCTGCGCCTGCCGGCCCGCCTGCTCTGGATCGGCATAGGGAGCCAATCCCATGACCTTATATTCGTGCTCATGCGGGCGCATGCCCAGCATGTGCGTCACGGCCGCATAGATATTACCCAGCGAATGGCCGGTAGGTGTGGACGCCAACAGGCGGAGTGCTCCGTTCTCAGCAAAGTACACATGCGCGCAGGCATCGTCACCTCCGCCGTCGAGTGAAAATACGAGATGCGGCTCGTGCCAGTTCTTCCGCAGGCCGTAATAGGCGGACGCAGCGTGATTCGAATGGTGATGAAACCGGCTGACGGGAATGCCGTCGAGGCCACATCGTGCCAGGTGTTCCGTGATCGTCCGGTTATTGGTCGCGCCACGCCGCGCCGCTTGCCAGCCTCGCATTCGATTTTCGATGGAACCGGGCAGCATGCCTGCGAGTCGAACAACCGACCCGGACATATCTGACATGCGCAGAAGTTCCCGTCCCGACCGACCACGTCTGGCATATTCAGCCAAAAGCTCATCGCGAGTTTCGGCCTTCGGGCTCCGCAGGTTGCTCAAACAGATGTGACTCAGGTTGTGTGCATTGAGCTCATATTGTTTGATGCAGTGGAGGACCGCGTGGAATGGGAAACCGATTGTCCCCTTTTCCCGGGTCAATCGTTCTTCCTGCACGGCAAAAAGGATCGTGCCGTCCCTGGAGAGGACGACCGACGCGTCAAAGCCCTCGTTGATGCCGAGCATCAGCATGGCCGGCGCCTCCCCAGCGCCTCATGGTAGACAGCCAGGGTTTGCCGGGCGATGTGGTTCTGGTCTACAGCCGAGATGGAGTCTCGCCCGTTCGACCGCACCGGCCTGGCGAGCAATTCCGCCAAGGCCCGCGCCATCTCCGCCGGGTCCCGGCCCACGATCCCGGAGGGCGTCACCGCAGCCAGCCGGTCCCGCACGTCCCCGACGTCCACCGACAACACCGGCAGATTGCAGGCCATCGCTTCCTGTACAATCGTGGGCGACCCTTCCCAATCGCTGGTCAGCAACAAACAATCGGCACCGTTCATCATGGTAGCCACTCGCGAATGCGGCACTCGTCCGTCGAGTTCTACCAGGCGGATCGGCCCGCATAGATCCTCAGCCTTCGCCACCGCGGCCCTGGCCAGATCGAGCCGCTTCACCGCCGGTGATAATCCCGCATTAAAGAGCACGATGCGCTCCGCTGCTCCCCAACCAAGCCCGGCCCGCGCGTCAGATTGGGACTGAGGAACGAACACGTCAGTATCGACACCGGATGGGAGCACCAGCGCACGATCCCGCCCCCACCATAAGCGCCGCTTCAGTCCCTCACTCACACAGATGATCCGGGTCGCCTTGCGTGCGGCATACTGCGAAAACCAACGGCGCGCGAGGGAACGAAGCCAGGGGTCACTTGGCGCGGGATTCAGATCACTCCCGCGAAAGGTAATGACCAGCGGAATCGTCGTCAGCAGGGCGGCGAGACAGGCAGTCACGGTCCCATATTGGGCGTGGATCAGCTCCGGCCGACAGGACGCGATACACTGCCGAAACCGTGCCGACTCCCGACGCAGATGCGCCGGGTCCGTGCGGGATTCCAGCGCGAAGATCTCAGGATCGACCCCGAGCTTGCGCATGGCCTCCACCTGCTTGCCCGCAAAGATCATCGCCGACCCTTCAGCCGCTCCGGGAAACACATACAACACGCGAAGTGTGTCGCCTGTGAGAGCGATCGCCGAATCGGACCGGGTCTCGATCCTGCTCATGACTTCTACCATCACTGCCAGTTCCCCGATTGCAGTCGCGGCTGTCGGGAGCCGAATGTGTCGCGATAGACCTTCGACCCGCGCACCATCTCGGCGAAGACCTCATGCCCGATCCCATTCCAATGATTGTCGTCGGGAAACTCGAAGGTCAGCTGACGCTCTCTATAGTCTGCAATCAGCGCCGGTTGCATATCGAGCACCTCGAAACCTGCCGCGCGAGCCTGATTGATCAGATGCGTGCGCATGATGACAAAGTAGGAGTCCGACACGGCCTTCAACGCATGCTCGTCGTAGAGCTCAGGCCTGGGGGCATCTACCACCAACGCAATACGAGAAACCGGCAATCCAGCCATCTCGGGCAGTTGCCGGAGAAACGCCTCGATCACCCGATCCGAATCCGCCACTCGTTCCGGCGTCGCCTCCGCTGCAGTATTGCCGACAAACCGTGGGCGGCTGATCACCGACTGTCCGGGCCGATAGGCGAAGCGTTTCCACACCTCCCGAATTTCCAGGTTCACGTAGAGGTACATCCCGAACGATGAGCTTCCCAGAAGGTCGCGCCACCAGGGAACCGGCCGATCGAGACGCGTCAGAGCCAGATCACCTCCCGGCGACTCGACAAAATAATGCAAACCCGGCTCATTCTTATATTTGCGGAGGCTCTCATCAAAATCATTCCCCACGATCACCACCGTCAACGCCGCCGGGTGAAACGTGTCCCGCACGTATCGGGCATAGGCGAGATACTGGCTAAGCGATGAGCCGGACGTCCCGAACCCATACACCCGGCCCGCGGTCCCGACAGCGTCGGCAAGGCGTGCCACGCCCGTTTGCGGGAAGGGCACCATCACGGCCTCGACAAAGCTATCCCCGATGACGGCCAACAACGGCGTGGTAAGCGCCGGGTCGTAGTCATGATCGTTGATGAATCCATAATTGTTGGTGCGCACATGGTTCACGATCGAGAAATTCCAACCACGCGAATACACTGATTCACGATGAGGCGTAAATCGAAACACGGGATTCTGTTCATCCACCGAGAGTCCGCGCAACCCGTTATTGACCGGCAACAGGCGAAACAGCCCCTCCAGTACGAGCGCGCCCAGGCAGCATGACAGGAAGACCGCCACGGTCCCCAGCCAGATCTTCCGCCAAGGCCCTTGTTGTTGCCTACCCAAGCCAAACAGGACTTCGCGGCTTTGGAACTCGCGATGATTCATACATTCGGTCAAACGTGAAACACCGGGACGATGAGTCGACGTTTCCCCCTAGGACAATTGTCCAGGTGTCTCAATCACTAAGAGGCTCTTCACGGCGTTCGGTGCATTGCTGCGCAGTCGTGTCGCCATACGACGATGAAACATGACGCCAAGCAATAGGGTGGAGAGTGCGTATTGGACGCTGGTGGCCACCGCAATGCCGATCAGCCCGCCCATGAAGAAGCCACCCCCCTTCAGGGCAAGACCTGCGAGGCTCGTCCCGATTTCCACCCTCGCTGGAATTCCGGTTTCACCTTCGGCATAAAACGCATTGACCAGCACATGGGTCAGCCCCCCGAATAACATCAGGCCGCCGCCCGCCAGCATAATCGCCTGAATGGTGCCAAGCGTTTCCACCGTCACCCCGAAAGTGGACAGATTGTCTCCGAAGCTGCGGCCCAACGTGATCGCGGCAATCAGCAACGCGAAGGCCGTTAGGCCACCCCCTCCCATCCATAGCAACCGAGCATGACAGAGTCGGACAAACTCCTGCCACCTGCCGCTCTTCGCCAGCGTCGCCAAAGTTGGAACCGCTGGAGTAACCAGTCCCTGGTTGAAAATTCGCACGATCGCGGCCATCGCTCGCCAGGTGACATCGAGCAGGACGAGGTTGCCGGCCGCCAGGAACGAGGTGAAGAACCGATCCACGACAAACCCGGTCCGCACAAAGGCTGCGCTCAGCAGCAACGGCCGGACACGCAGCCACACATCACGAAACACGGCGCCATGGTTCATATAAGCGGGCGACCAGGGGCCCAGCGCCCGCACCAGGAGCAACGCCGGCCCGCACCACAGCAGTACCTGCACCCACGCTGCTAGTCGCACACCTACACTTTCCAGCCCCGCCACTAAGATCCAGCAGCCAACGAGTGTCGAGAGCAGCACCGCTCCGCTTGGCCACAGAAACCGGTTTCTGGCTTGGTAAAGCGCGGACAGGACGGTAAAACAAGCCGCTCCAAGCAGACCTAGCAACTGGATTCTGGCCAGTTCCACCGCCAACACGGCCGTCGGATCGGAAAATCCCGGCGCCATCAACGGCACCAAGTATGGCGCTACTCCATAGAGCAGCAACGTGACCAGCGCGAACAACGAGCCAATGCCGACAAACAACGGCCACGCGAGCGCGGCCCGTTCATGTTCTTCACGAGCAGCCAGCAGAGGAACCAGGACGACCGACACCTGATCCAACACCACGGCCGAACAGAGCTGGAGCAATGTCGAGCCGGCGTACAGGGCGTCGGTCTGACTTCCTGCCCCCAGGCGGGCGATCGTGTACCACTGGATGCCGAATGAGGCGAGAAGCTGCCAGGCGGTCAGTAGGGACAGACTGATCCCCAGATATACACCGCCTCGATACATCCTGCGTGCCATTGGCGCTTGATCCTCACGGAATAGCCGGCCTGAGTTCTCAAGCCTCGCCGCTCACGATGGCCTCTTTAACGGGCCCAAGTCAAGGCGGGCTCTCTCACTTTCCTCGCTTCTGCGTTGACGTTTTGCCCTGCGTCCTCTTATGATCGCCTCCCATTGTGCGGCACCCAACTTCCCTCACATGGCACGCGTGCCTCCTTCTGGTCGGATGGACCCTCATCGCACTCTCCGAGGCGATAGCTGCGCCTGCCGACAACCAGATGACACCCCCAGCGACCGATGTCCTGGAACTACATCTGGAAACCACCACGTTCCTGCTTAATCTGGAAAAGCAGGGGCTGGAGGACAATACCTTCACGAACGGCCTCGGTCGGGATACCACGCTGATCGGCAATCTCTTAAACGTCTACGCCCGAAAACGGCTGCTGTCTTCAGTCGATCTGGATCTAGGGGTGTTCGCACATATGCCGTTCGGACATGACACGGAGGTGTCTCAAGTCCGGCCGATCATTCGCCTCCAGTATCGACCCGTGGATCAAATCACCGCCGTACTCGGCACTCTGACAGGTCCACATCGCGAGTTTTTCGATGCCGTGTTCGACAATGCCAACCGGTTTGTCCGTCCACTCGAACAAGGCGCCCAGGTCTTGGTCAATAGTCAGCACTACCGGCAAGACCTGTTCATCAATTGGGAACAGGCGTTCCGCGGATCCGCCACGAATCGCTTTGATGTCGGCTATGCAGGGCAGTTCCTGGCCGGCCCCTTCCGTTTTAACGCCCAGGCCCATTGGGTTCACAATGGCCAGGCGCTGTTGAAGCTGGATCGATCGTTCAACACCGCCGACAATCTCGTCACCGCCCTGGGTCCCGAATTGGTGCTGGAACCTTCGACCTATTTCCCGGCCTTGACCTGGTGGCGGCAGGCAGGTATTCGCGCCACCTACCTGACATCGCTGAATGAACCGCTTGCCGGTGGCCCGGCCATTCGTGGACGCGGCTATGAACTGAGTGTCTGGATGGACTTTTCCGGATGGAGACCGTCGGTCTCCTTTTGGAAAGGACGCCACTTCTTGAGTCAGCAGGGCGATCCCGAATATGCCGCGAGTAATTTTCCGGAGTTCGGCCTGGCGAAGATCATTCCGCTTGGCGAATCGGCCTCCATCGAGTTTGGCGTCCAGGCGCGCCGCGTTCGAGCCTTCTTTACGGAAGACGGCATCACCTACCAGAATCGCGACACCTTCAAGTGGGTCAACCAGCAGTATCTCCTGTTCAATTGGAATTGGGATACCCGCGATGGACGGCTGCTTCGTGACCTCTTCCCAACGAAAGACAGCTCTTCTGGCGGAGAGTCCTCGACGGAAACAGAACGCCATTTCACGGTCAAGGTCGATGCACTGACCTATGTCTACAACATCAACTATTCAGGCCTCGAGCAGATCGGCGGACGCCCCGTCTCTAATACGACCTTTGCCGGCCAATATCTGGCTCCGGTGCTTCGCTACAGCCCTTTGCCCCGGCTGAACCTCGACGTGGGTGTCTTTGCGGGATTGCCCGTCGGGGACACCCAACGGTTCCACACGGTGCAGCCAATCCTTTCGGCAGAATATGAAATGTGGCCGGCGGTATCCGTGATCGCCGGGACGATCAAGCGAAACCACCCCTTCGTCGACGCGCTGTTCAATGACGCCAGGCTGTTTTCACGGCCGATCGAACAAGGCTTCCAATTGCTGGTGAATCGCGAACACTATCAGCAAGACCTGTTCATCAACTGGAATCAGATCGAGACGTTTCAAAAAGCGGAACGGTTTGACGTGGGGTATGCAGGACGCGTCACCGCCGGAGTGCTGTCTTTCAACGGCCAGGTCTATTGGACACATAGCGGCGGCGCGCAATATTCGGAGTCGCGCACGTTCTTCGGCGTCGGCCTCCCGAGAGACCGCCCCGCATCGAATAACTTCATGACGGCCTTCGGTCCGCAACTGACGTTCCAACCCAATCGTTACTGGTCCGGCCTGCCATGGTTCAAGGAAGTGGACGTGATGGCGTTATACCTTACGAGCCAGTTTGAACCGACGCAGAGCGGACTGCCGATCGAAAGGGGTCGCGGGTATCAGCTGACGGCCGGGGTGAATCTGGACGGGTGGCGTCCGTACCTCACCTTCTGGCGCGGTGAGCGTTTCGTGAACGATCAGGGGGACCCGGCTTACTATGCCGGCAACTTTACTGAATTCGGCCTGCTGAAAGATGTGGTGCTTCCCGCCGGGTTCTCTCTGCGCATCGGCGGATTCGGACGCACCATCGACGGCCGTGTGACGCATACCGAATACGCGCTGCTGAACTGGTCATGGGATCAGTCGCCCTGGAGGGGCTTCTGTCTACGTCCGACGCTGCTGCATCGAAACGAGTCTTCCTGCAACGGGTTCTAAGACACACTTCTCTCTTGCCACCTCGCGGCAAGCCCGTTAGAGTAGGACGCAGCGAAATACACGTGTTGTTTGTCCAGGTGGAGGGGCTATGTTCGGCAGATGGATTGGTGCTGTGCTCGGAATCTTCATCATTTGCGCACCTGCGCTCGTCCGTGCGGAAACCTACGCCTCCTTTGCGATAGGCCCAAATATCGCCACGCTCGATACCACAGACGTCGGCAAACTGGACCTGAAGAGCAATATCGCCTACGGCGCCAAGTTCGGGCACTACTTTGACGACCGCGGGTTTAACTGGTTCGGCCTCGAAGTGGACATGTATCGTTCCCAGTCGAACGTCAAAGCGCAAAACCTTCCGCGCCAAGGCACCAATCTGCTGCTGTCAGGCCCCATCCCCGGCAGTGACTTCCTCGTTCACTCCCTCGCCTTTAACGCACTGGTTCGCGTGACCGGGTATCAATACAAAGTAGAACCCTATGCGGGCTTGGGCATCGGGCTGAATATGGGAAATATTTCGGACGGCAACTTCAGACCGGAAGCCGCCTTTGCCCCGAGCTTCAACGTGTTGGCCGGCGTGAAATATTATTTCACGCCGCGAATCGCTCCGTTTATCGAGTACAAATACAACTTCGCCCACTTCACGTTCGGCCGTTCCAACGTCACGGCAGACTACCGCGCCAATCTATTCATGTTCGGCGTCGCCTATCACTTCGGCCGTTAGGGCGCTGATCAGGCCTAGAATCCCGCTTCCCGGTAGAGTACTCTGCTCCAACCACAGGCGATGTCGAGCCGGATCGTCGGCTCCGGCACTGCCTGGTACGTTCACATTCCCAAACGCCGTCGTGCCGAACGCCATGATGACTCCTGAGCGGGCCTGCTACCTATCGATTGATCTGGAGGACTACAAGCATGCCACCATGCTCGACATGGGGCTGGAGCCGCGCACGAATCCGGAGCAAACCTGGAGAGGGGTCAACCGGATCCTCGCCGTGCTGCGTGAGACCGAGAGTCACCCCGCCCTCACGTTGTTTACGACGGGGCAGGTGGCGAGGAACCAACCGGACCTCGTACGAGAGATGGCAGCACAGGGGCATGAAATCGGCTGTCACAGCGACCAACACGAGAATGTGTACACGCTGACCAGGTCCGGCTTCCTTCACAACCTTCTCCGGGCCAAGGACTCGCTGGAGACGGCCGGAGGGCAGCGGGTCCTCGGATTCAGGGCACCCAACTTTTCCATCGACGACCGGACCTCCTGGGCCTACCCCGTCCTGGCCGAGGCAGGCTTCACCTACGACTCCAGCGTTGCCTCAAGCAGACGGCGAACCACGGCTGAAGCCTATGACGTCTTGAGGTTGCCGGAAGGAGAATTGGTCGAATTCCCCATCTACCGCCACGTGCTCGCGGGCAACCAAGGCATCCGCGTGATCGGAGGGACCTATTTCCGGCTGCTGCCGCTCGAACTCATCGTCATGCTCATGAAGAAATCCGCCTCGCTCGGCTACGTTCCTCTGATTTACCTACATGCGGCCGATGCCGACGACCAGCCCAGTCCGGTCCGTTGGAACGAAATGAGCCGACTGCCGTATCTGTCGCGCTGTGCCTGGAGTCTGCGTCAACAACAGTGGCTAGTAGGGGCGCAGTCCGTCGCTGACAAGCTTCGCGCCATTCTCGCCCTGTTCCCCCACCAAGGTCCGATGCACCGGGCTCTCCCGACCCACGCCGCAGTCCGATGAACCAGACCTGCTCCATAGCCGTTACGGCCTGACCACGATGTATATCCTCGGCCTGGCAACCATGGGCGAAAGCGCCGCGGCACTGCTCAAGGACGGCGTCCTGATCGCCGCCGCCGAAGAAGAACGGTTCACTCGCATCAAGCATGAGGGCTGTTTTCCCATCCGCGCCATCACGTTTTGCCTCGCCAAAGCGGGCATCTCGTTGGGAGAGGTTGAGCATATCGGCGTCTACTGGCAGCCCTTCCGGGTGGGCACCCGAGCCAGAGGCATGCTGAAGACCGCCCTGCGGAACCCGCCCGCTTTTTTACGGCAGGCCAGCAGCGCCCTTCGAGAATTCACCCCGGCCGGCGGCGGCGACTCTTCCGCCAGCCAGGGTAGTTGGCTGGAACTATTTTTTGTGCGGACTCTCCTGCAGAAACATTTTGGCCCCTTCCGTGGCCGCCTGCATTACCTGGATCACCACCGATGCCATATGGCAAGCGCCTTCTTCGCCTCTCCCTTCGAAGAAGCGACGATACTCGTCTTCGACGGCGCGGGGGAAGAGGTCTCCACGACATTAGCCGTCGGGAGCGGCACCAGGCTGACGGTGCTGCGGTCAATTCCCTGGCCCCATTCACTCGGCCATTTCTATTCGACCATGACAGGGTTTTTAGGCTTCACGATGTTGGATGGCGAATACAAGCTCATGGGGCTGGCGCCCTACGGCGCGCCGGAACACCTCTCATTCATTCGCAGCAACATGCTCATGACCGACAAGCCCGGTTCCTATCGTCTCAACCCTGCGTTGGTCGACTACCATGCCGCACTTCAGGGACACTTTGCGCCATCGTTGCGACAGCATTTCGGCGAACCCCGGAAGAACGACGGCGCGCCGTTCACCCATCGGCACCAGCAGATTGCCAGTAGCACACAAGCGGCGTTTGAAGAAGTCGTATTGGACCTCGCGGCCTGGGCATTTCAGGAAGGCGGACATCGGCGCAATCTCGCCATCGCGGGAGGGTGCGGCCTCAACTGCGCCGCGAATGGTCGGCTGCTACGCGACGGGCCATTCGAGCGGATCTATGTGCCTCCCGCTCCCCATGACGCCGGGTGCACAGTAGGCGCCGCGCTCCTGGTCTATCACGAGGTCCTGGGTCATCCACGAAAGTTTGAGATGACCCACGCCTACTATGGGCCGGAGTATGGAGATTCGGAGATCGGACAGGCGCTTCAGACACAGGGGATCGAGACACCACCGGTTACCGACGAAGACACGCTGCTCGCCAAGACAGTGAACGTGCTGACGAACGGCGGGGTGGTGGGGTGGTTTCAGGGAGCGATGGAATTCGGGCCGCGGGCGCTTGGGGCACGCTCCTTTCTGGCCGACCCTCGGCACGAGTCCATTCGTGACACGATCAATGCCAAAATCAAAAAACGCGAACTGTTTCGGCCTTTTGCGCCATCGATCAAGGAAGAGTCGGCGACGGAGTACTTTCAGGGCTCTCAACCGAGTCCCTTTATGACCATCACCCTACCCGTTCGCCCCGACCAGCGAGACCGGATTCCCGCCGTTACTCACGTTGACGGATCAGCCAGGGTGCAAACCGTGCGGCGCGCCGACAATCTTTGTTATTGGAACCTCCTCGACCGGTTTGAGCAGGCAACCGGCGTCCCGATCCTGCTCAACACGTCGTTTAACATTCAAGAGCCGATTGTCTGTACACCGGAGCAGGCGCTCGCAACCTTTCTCGAGAGCGGCGTGGACGCACTGGTGATGGGCAATTATTTTATTGACCGGAAGATGGTGAAGCCATTTCGTCGGTAGACGACCGATAGTCCTGGCAGGATTTAAGATAGACCAGTATATCGGATTTCGGGACCTTCAGCGCCTGAAACGCATGCCGAATCAAGGTATGCGCACCCTCGACTTCAGGCAAAATGATCTCCGTCGCACCGACATCCTTGAGGTCTACCGCTTCCCTAAATCCATGGGCTCGAACCAGAACGGGGATGTTCACACTCAGCCCGCGCAGTCGGCGAACAGTCAACGATGCTTCGTGAATGACCGGAAGCGCAACAATGACCAGTGCGGCTCGCTCAGCTCCGGCGGCCTTCAACAATTCGCCTTGCGAGGCATCTCCATACACGCAGGAAATGCCGCGTCGCCGCAATTGCCGCACAATGTCGGGGTCACGCTCGATCACGGTGTAGGGGATCTCGAAATGATCGAGGGCTAACCCCACTGTGCCGCCCATGCGACCGAATCCGCAGAGCACCACGTGTCCCGCCTGCTCATCTTGAACGTTCCCTTGAACCGGCATGGATGCCCGTCCCAGTCGAAAATGTAAGGCCGCGATCCACCTCGGCGCATACCGAACGAGTGGCGCGTTGAACAGAATGCTCAACAACGACGCGGCGAGGGTGGCATTGTAGACATCCTCACCGATATGCCCTGCCGTTTTGGCCACCTGCACCAACACAAACGAAAACTCACCGATCTGCGTCAGCCCCACGCCCACGAGCAGTGCTGTTCCCCAGGCATAGCGGAACAGCCGTACAACGAGCGTCCAGATGACAAATTTCCCCGCGATAATTAATCCGAGCATGATGCCGAGCAACGGAAGGTTGCCCCACACCACACGCGGATCGATCAGAATGCCGATGGTCACAAAAAAGAGCGCGACGAAGGCATCGCGCAATGACAGGAGCCGGGCGAGCGTTTCATGACCATATTCCGAACCGCTGATAATGAGTCCAGCCAGAAACGCGCCCAGGGCAAGGGACAATCCTGCCATCTGCGTCACGGCCGCCGTCCCGATGCCCAGGGACAACGAGACCAGGAGAAAGAGCTCCGCATTTTGTGTTTTGGCAATGCGGGTCAACAGCGGAGGAATCGCTTTCGCTGCGAGATAGGAAAACGGCACCAGAATCAAGACGGCCAGCCATAACGCCTTCCCAATAGTGACAAAGCGGCCCGGTTCCAGCGCGCCCAGCGCGGGCAGCAACACGGTCAGGACGACGACGGCCAGATCTTCCACCAGCGTGATCCCGATCATCACCCGACCATGCTTGGCCCGTAGGTCTCCGCTGTCCAACAGTAGCCGCGCCAGCACCATCGTACTGGCGACTGACACGACCGACCCGATCACCACGCTTTGAATCATCGTCCATCCCACCAGATGGCCGATCCCGACGGACAGAAGAATGGACAGGAAAATGCCGAGCGGTCCTCCAACCAGGGCTACCCAGCGCACGCGTAACAAGTCTTTGAGTGAGAATTCGATGCCGATGCTGAACATCAGGAGGATGACACCGATCTCGGCAAACAATTCGAAACTATGGACGTCCGAAATGGAGGGACCGGGCGTCAGAGGGCTGATGAGAATGCCGCCAAAGACATACCCAAGGATCAACGGTTGCCGAAGCAGATAGGCGGCGGTTCCACCGACAACAGCGGCGATGAACACATAGGCAAGGTCTCTGAAGAAAATGGGATCAGGGGTCATGAATCCTTTCGGACAAGAAAATCATCTTCTGCAGGCTAGGAGGCCTCTGCGAGAAGTATGTGTCAGATGTATCTATTTATTCAAAGTCGAAGTCGATCGGAACATCCCGAATCGAGCACTACACGGGATATGGACGCATGTGAGTGCATGGTGGCATGTCCTATCTTCTGACAGGACTCGGCGGCTCACCAAAACCAAAGCTCGGCTGAAACCCTCACAGGCGCATTTGCCACATAACGGTGGCGACTCGCCTTTGCATTCTAACGATTTCCCAACAGCTCGCGTAAGGTTCTGCGTCCAACCTATCATACGATTTCGGCTCTCGAGTGAATTGGAGTCCATCTCTCGCGGACTATCTGAAGACAGCAGTGAGTCCTGCGCGTCCAGGCGGGTGTGCGCCCAAAGATGCAGTAAAACCGGGAGTAGCGATAATCAGCGGGTGGAACAGGGTCCGGACAGAATCATCGAACCCTCTGAGATATTTACAGGAATGATTGGAGGCGCCGGGCGGGTTCGAACCGCCGCATCGCAGTTTTGCAGCTTGCCCGAGGGCTCTACGACCGATGATGATCAACAGGGACGGACAGAGAAGACTAATTAGGAAGATCAATAAGTTATGGCGCTTTCACTACGCCCTACCGAGACTGACTAGGATTCCGAACCGGGAGCAAAATCGGGAGTGGAACCGGGAGTAAAACCGGGATCAGGATTTTTACCTGTCAATACGATTGAACAGAGACTTCTGAAGCACTCGTCTGTGGGGCAAATTGGCTCGCTCAACGACACCGTGTCGAACTAGCTACCGGTCCTCTCTCGCTAACGCATCGGCTCTTCGGTGGCTTCCCGGTATGAGGCCGTATTGCTCAACTGTGCAGCATGAATCAAGAAGAGTTTATATTCAGGTGCCGGTGTTGATAGCTTCTTTAAACTTCCTCGTAGCATATCGGCTTGCTGCTGTAACAGTATCGGCGGGGTTGTTGCAGTAGGCTTCCATCACTTGAGGCCATGATAAACGCACCTTTCCGGTTTGGCCACGCAGCAAAGGACGATCGGACTCTCTTTTTTGAGGGTCTTCGATTAAGAGATCATCAAACGCTGCTAATGCACGGTAATTCTTTGAGAGGACCACCCAATAATAAAAAAGACCGAAGAAGCTTACTACGGCACCTAGTACGGTATCCTTCGGATGTGCAATTAGAACTACGGCATGAGAAGGGGGATGAAAATTGAAACTGCCAAATAGTAATCGCTCATCTATCAAAATACCACAGCACTTCCCGTCCGTATCGCCATGCAGAATAAATCTTCGAATCTCATTAAAATCTGCACTCAGCACAGGGAATCGCAGTTGAGCGAATCTTTCAAACGCTACTTTAGATGCCAAGCGCCTCAAAGGAAGTCCTCCCAAATCAATGGAAAATTCGGCCACTGATTCAGGTGGTGCGATGCCATGCAAATCCCTGTCTATCCACCGAATCGATGGGTTTTGCGTCGACATTTCCAACTTCTTAGCTTCGACTTTCTCAGGGGGGCCAAAAAGCGAATAACTAATTTTCCCTCCTTCATCTTCAGTTTTATGGATGATTACTGAATCGATTTCACCATGCTCATCAAGCCAAACGTCCTTTGTCATACCAGCAAAACTCAATTTTGCTCTTACGCGTACTACGTCGCGAAATCGGCCTCGAATGCCCCAAACACTTCGGAAAAAGGCAAAGGATCTAAGAATAGGATTTTCAACATATTGATTAATATGCTGGTTGCATTTCAAACAAACCGTTTCAGTAGTGGAGAGAACGCCACCTAATGCATATGGAAATATATGGGCATCGGATGGCCGTTGCTCTGACTCGCTACAACTGCAGTAAATGCAAGTGAATGGCATCTGTATGTCGCCAGGTAAGAGATAAACACTATCGGGGAAGAGCTTGGATTTCAACATGCCTACACCTGAAATTCACCTTGGCATAGCGTTCAGACTAATACTCAACCGCGGTGTCCTACTTTGACCATATAGATCAAGTGAAGCGGGGGCTGCGCCCCCGAGCCCCCCGGCCGTCCGGCCCCGGCAGTCCGGAGCGGCCGGCGGGCCTTCGTGGTCAGCATATTTCGCGTCTAGTTGATAATCCTGGTCAGAAAAAGTCTTCATCTCAACTCTGCATAGGCCACTAATTCACCAAGGGGGACGGCCAAGCTAGCGCATCGCCGTCACCATTTGAAAATAACCCTGCATTTCCTCCCTCTCACCCCCTGAGAAGCCAACAGGTGGTGACAGGGTGGGGCCATATAGAGCCTACAACTAAGTATTAGAAGTAAAGATTTGTGAGTACCAGCATAGATGTGACCACCTGTTCCCAGGTGGTCACCGTGTTCTGGAACGTGCGAGCGAAATAGACTAGCGACTGAGAATATCGAGGATTTCATCCAATGGTCGAATGGTCCCCAACAGGAGAGGATCACCGAAACGCCTGTTATGACGGTTCTCCTTGACCTTGAGCAATCCAGTCACAAGATTGTTGAAATCATCCAGCTTGGATGTTTCAAAGTAGGTAATAAAATCCCAATCATCCAACCCGCTGGAGTGATAGAGCTTCCGTTTCACCGTCTTCAAGTATGCGACCGTCGCATCCGTGTGTTCCTTCATCAGGCCTGTTCGGGTGTCTTGTCCAGAAATCCACCATTCTGCGTCCTTGCGTATAGGAACCACTATAACGTATGGGCTGCCCTGAGGTGGCGGTGTCTTCAACTCCCCCTTCAGTTCTTCTGGGAAGCTAGGGACATAATTTAGGGTTTTGGTGATGCCATTGAAGGTGTCAGTATTTTTCATATCCATCCCCATAGTGGTCCCCATGAGGTCTAACAAGAAGTTCTGATTATGAACCATCTCTTTCGAGTGAATCCTGACAAGTACATCAGCTCTCTCAGACAGACCACGAAGCAAATGCGTATCGACTATTAACTTATCGGCGTGCTTTTCGAACACCTTTTTCATTTCGGAGGCCGCCTTGACACGCGCTTCATGATCCATCTGCCACCAGTGCTCCCCCATCTTGAACACAGCAAACGTTGCGTAGACACCAGGATCCTTTAAGAGCTTGTCGTGATCCATGGCCGCCTCACTCACTACAGACAACATGGGAAGGAAGCATAATAGAAGCGCAACCATCGAAATCTGACTGATTCTCTTCATAAGTCCGTTCTCCTTTTCGGTTAAAAGGGCTGGTACAACCCAATGCATGGTCAAGCATAGCCCTGCCCCTTCACATCGATCTCACGAAATTGTCACATTTTTATCACGCCTGATGTGGCGAGCGGCCCGTAACGGTCGAGAACAATAGAGACTAGAAGTGCACGGTGGGCAGTTCAAAGCTGATGATGGTTCCGATGTTAGGTATACTCTCTGCTCGAATTGTACTTCCATGTAGCTCTAGGATTCGCTTAGTAATGGCCAGCCCGAGCCCAGCTCCTCCAGGCTGATTTTGTCGATTCGCCCTATAAAAACGATCAAAAATATAAGGCAAGTCGTGATCAGCGATACCACAGCCAGTATCAGAAATTCGTATCATAACCGAGCCGGATTCGTGGCTTAACGAAATCGCAATGGTCCCTCCGCTCGGTGTATAGCGAGTAGCATTATTGATTATGTTTTCTAGCGCCCGCTCGATGAGGCCGATATCAGCCTCCACAAATGGCAGATCATCTGTAAAACTGCTCTTTAGGGCTATCCCCCTATTTGCGACGGTGAGTTGAAACTTTTGACACACATCCTGGACAAGCTCGGCTAAAGAAAATTGTTCGCATTGAATGCGAGCTTCACGCGAATCTAAGCGAGCCAATTCAAAGAGTTCCCCCACAAGCTCCCTAAGCCGTTGGCTTTGCTTGAGGGCAATGTCGAGAAACGTCCGGTATTCCTCTCGTGTAAGCGTCCCTTCTTTCATCAGTAACGTTTCCAGATACCCATGCAAGGATGCCAGGGGGGTACGCAAATCATGGGACACATTGGCTACCAACTCACGCCGAAGGATGTCCGTCTGCTTCAAAGTGGCCACTTGCTGAAGAATTCGTTCTACCATCCGATTGAATGTGGACCGGAGCCGATCAATTTCATCACTATTCCGCTCAGGAATGAAATCCTGAGGATGCAGCTCGAGCGCCTCTGAAAAATCGCTCTTTGCGAACGTTTCCATCGTCGATGCTAGTTTGGTTAACCTTCTGGTGAGCATGTTGAATAGAAAGAGACCGCCCAAAAGAGCGAACAGTAAGCCGGTAAGTGCTGCCCAGAGACTCAGCCGGAAGATGTAGCTCCGATTCAGCATATCGGCGACGGAGTCATACTCCTCTCCGCCAAGGACAATGTACAGATATCCTGTTGGTTGTCCGTGTAAGGGTATGGCTGAAACAGAAAAGACCTTCTGGCGAGTCGCATCACGGGGATCGTCACCAAGAATAGGAAATGCGTCCGCCTCGGTGAGAAAACGATGTATTGGTTCTAACGAGACAGCCGAGCGCTTGACCTTCTCAGTGGGAGCGGAGAAGTTGACTATGCCCCCATTCTCATCAAGCAAGTACATCTCAATGCTCGGATTGATAACCATAAGTAGGTGAAACAGTTCTTTCAGAGCGTACGGACTCACCTCTCCTTGGCTGCTTAGTAACTGGTCAGCAACAATGTTTCTGGCCAGAGCACGGTTCAGCTTCTGATTCACTTCCTGCTGATACATGCGCGTCGTGAAGACCGTTAGGAGAGTGTATAGAACCCCAACCGCACAAAACAGGAAGAGCAACACAAGGGCGAGTTTGCCGTAGAGTGACCGCGACATGGTCAGTCCTTTAAGCCGGATCCTTCTAGTTCACAGAATTTGTATCCGACGCCCCACACAGTCAGAATAAAGTCGGGCTTGGCCGAATCCTTTTCAATCTTGGCGCGCAATCTGTTGATATGGGAATTTACCGTGTGTTCATAGCCGTCGTGACCGTAACCCCAGACCGAATCGAGAAGCTGACTGCGCGTATAAACTCGGCCTGGATGGGATGCAAACTGCAGGAGCAAATCGAACTCTTTGGCCGTGAGATCCCTCAAGCTGCCTCTCACTGTGACCTTCCGTTTTTCAACATCGATGAAGAGGCCCTTTGCGCGGATAGTTTTCTGAAGGTCCTGCGTCTTATCTCTAAATGCTTCAGAACGGCGGAAGAGGGCCTTTACACGTGCGAGCAGTTCTCGAACACTAAATGGTTTAGTAACATAGTCGTCAGCACCAACTTCCAGCCCAAGGACCCGGTCTATTTCTGAGGATTTCGCAGTCAACATGAGGATGGGTGTATAGGTGGGGAGCGATCGAAGCTGCCGACATATCTCTAACCCGTCGATGCCAGGCAGCATCACGTCAAGAATAATAAGGTCATATCTCTTCGAGAGCACACATTGAAGGCCATCCTCTCCGGTTTTGGCGATCTCTACGGCATATGCGGTGTCGGTCAGGTGCATCTCCAAGAGCCGACCAATATCTAAGTCGTCTTCTACGACAAGAATTTGTTTAGCCATAAAAACCATATATTCGAGGCAGCAGGAATGCCTTTAGCATAGCGTCCGTCACAAATTCATCACAGCCATAGATTATAGACCCAACTGAAAAAATCCTGGCATGCTGAGGAAATGTCCGCTTTCAATGCCAAGGCCTGGTTTAATCGAGCGAATATTCCATGTGGCGGTAGCCGAGAATTTTAAGAATCGAGACTACGAGTGGTCAGCCCCGCACAGTCGATACAGAGCCAGATTTCGCATGTGACGTCATGCTCCCTATAACAAAACCGCACCCACGCCCGTTCAAATTGGCAAAACTCGCAGAGCCGTTCCTTCGTATGCTCAGAACAGAGCCAGGCTTTGCGCGCACGATCATACGTGGTGGCTTCCTGTCTGCAACCTGCCGGCCCAAATAGACTCGGCAGCTTCAGATCGCATCGATGCCAGATCATCCTCACACCTCCTGATAGACAAGCCCCTTCCCCAGCACGAGTTGCAGAATGGTGCCGCTAAACCAAATGGGATGCCCTGACAGCAGATCCTCCCAGGTCTTGATGAAAACGATCCTCGGGATTTCAATCTCGCCTCTGATCCGTCGGTAGGCATTCCTGGTCGACCATTGATGCCGCATCTCCTCCCACAGTCGGCTGATGGGAAAGCCCAGCGACCGCTTCCAGGACCAACACATATTCACGTAGCCACATTGATCCTGGACGTACTGGCTGATGACATAGCGGCTGAGACGGTTTCGTGAACGATGGCTAGGCTGATAGGCCTTGATCCAGACCACCGGAGCCCCGTGGAGGGCTTGCCACTGGGAGGAAAGCCATTCCTGAGAGATCCAGAAGCGGCGGGCGCGCTCCCCGTCCGGCACCCGCCAGGCCCAGAAGATATGGAGGACGCCATGCCCTTCCTCAGTCCGGACCTGGTAATACTCCAACCCCTGAAAGCCGAGCTGGCGTTCGATCCGCTGACGCAGTTGTTTATGATGGTAGGTCAGCTTCTCCGCATCCCCGCCTTCTGCCGTGGAGAGCGTGACCCAGAGTACCTGGAACTGGTGGCATTCCCAGAACCAGAGGAGGGACCGCACCCGGTGATAGCCCCGTTTTTGCTTTCTCGTCCATTCGCCGGCGACTGGTTCCCTCCGGAACTCCTTCCACCGGCTCATCGGGCGGCCTCCGCTTGAGGAATGGCCGGCCTCAGGCCGGCAGTCAGAATCCGTTCCAGCTCCTCGATAGGAATCCGCACAGCGCGCACCGACGGCTTCACATAGGCAATCTGCCGTTTCAGGATGTATTTCCTGATCGTGCTTTCCTTCAGCCCTAACCGATTCGCCGCTTCTCGAATGGTGATCAATTTTGTACTCGGAACCATTTGGCACCTCCTTGGTAATGAGTCGGTTATTCTAGTTATGCCTTATACAAATTAGGCATAACGTGTCTTGACATGAATTACCATTGCTGAAGTACACTTCCCAAGAGTTTTCAGTCCCAAGGTGGCTCGTTCACCTCCAGTTTTTTCTATGAAATGGGATTAAGTGGTGAAGCTGGCGAAGCCAGCTACAGAAGGAGAGGGCAGATGACCATAGACCGCGCCGCAATCTTTGAGCAGTTCTACGGCGAAATGAAGAAGGCCAGAGAGCGTATTCTCACCACAGCAGACGGCGAAGTCGGCTGGCTCTTGAAGTTTATCCAGACCGACCTAGAAGCTCTCACGCCAAGTGAATGGATGGTTCTGGCGTTCGAGGTGGCCAGCTTTGTCGATGACGTGGCCAATCGCCATGGTGAAGAAATCGCGACAGAAGGAGGGTGGAGCGTCCAATCTATCCCAGGTGAGAGGTTTCGTGGCACTATTCCAAGCCGCGCAGAGGCCAAGGAAATTCAGACCATGGTCCTCCGCAGTCTGGAAAACTTATGGAAAAATGCAGTGGCTGCCTTCAGGTTCCCTCAATTCACCATCATTGTCACGTTGCCTGGCGCGGACCACGAACGAAAAGGGAGTGTGTTTGTTGCCACAAAGCGAAAAGTAAAGGAGTTTGAATATCGGTTCGCTCATTTATTAGTCGACTATTCCGGGCGAATTCGCCGTTGCCCGGAGTGCCAACGGATTTACCTCGCCATCCGGTTTGATCAAACCTACTGCGGTCCTCGATGCCAGACACGAGTGGCCACTCGGAAATGGCGAGAGAAACATCTTCCGAAGAAACAAAGGGCCTCTGGAGATACGACTAGCACGAAGGCCGATTCAGCCAGGAAAGGTAGAAAGGGAAGCTCTGATGGCAAGGCCAAACGGTAAAGACCGTGGAGTGGTGTTTAAGCAAGGCGGGTGGTGGGTTCGCCTCTATGTGAATGGCCGGGAGAAATGGTTTCGGGCGGACTCCAAGAGCCAAGCCAAGACGCTGTACGGTCGTTTGCGGTCCGAGGCGCGCGAGAATCGCTACTTTCCCGAGAAGTATGCTGTTTCCAAGGAATTGACCCTCCGAGCATGGATTGCGCGGTATCTGGAAGGGGTGACCTCGCCAGGGCTTCGGAATGTGCATCGCTATGGAAAGTTCTGGTCGAAGCTCCTAGGGCGGAAGCTTTTGACCGAGATTACCGCCGACGACTTACGTCATATCCAAGCCAAAATGAAGCACAAGGGCACACGAACCGCCCGAACGATTAACCGCTACTTTGGAGCCTTACGACGTATCCTGAACTTGGCGATTGCCGATGGTCTGCTATCGGCCAATCCGATCAAAGGCGTGAAGTTCTTTTCCGAGCCTGCCGGGCGGCTTCGCTTCCTAAGTGATAAGGAAATCTCCAGTCTCCGGGATACCTTGCTGCCGGAGCACTGGTTAATTGTAGCCTTTGCTCTGGAAACAGGCTTACGCCTCACGGAGCAGTTTCATTCGCGCTGGGACTGCCTGAACACCGAACAAGGCATCTTGACCATTCCATTGAGTAAGTCAGGCAAGACCCGCCACGTCATTCTGACGGATGCCGCGCTGGACATCGTCAAGGGTCTCACCTCATGGATGCACAGCCCTTTCCTGTTCCCTAGTCCTCTCACCTCCGCACAACCGATGCAGGGACGAAACTTTGTAGTAAAGATCTATGAACCGGCGTTGAAGCGAGCAAAAATCGAAGGAGTCACCTGGCACACGTTACGGCATACCTTCGCGTCTCGTGCTGTCATGGCAGGAGTGGATATCAGAACCGTGCAGGAACTGATGGGCCATTCCACGATCACGATGACCATGCGCTACGCCCATCTCTCCCCGGCTCACTTACGAACAGCAGTAAATCGAGCGAGTTTGGGAGCCATTGCCACGAAAAGTGCGAGTGGAACCGGGAGTAAAACCGGGAGTAGCGAAAATCAGGGGGTGGAACAGGGTCCGGTCAGAATCACCGAACCCTCTGAGATATCAGCAGGAATGGTTGGAGGCGCCGGGCGGGTTCGAACCGCCGCATCGCAGTTTTGCAGACTGCTCCCTTAGCCACTTGGGTACGGCGCCACGGATCGGATTATAGAAGGGGGAGCGTCAGGAACTCAACCGCGAAGAGAGGAGAAATAGAGGAAACTTCGCACAAAACAGCCGGAGATGAGATGCAGGCTGACTACGGCTTGCTCGGGAGCACGGGAATATCACGGACGATGGTGGACTGATCATCCGGCGCGTGGCCCATCAATTCCCACCCTGCCTCTACCTGCCCGTCAGACGACCCAGTGGGCGCTGTCCCGTTCGCCTCGGCTTCTTTTTCTTTAGCCAGCTGCTCAACTTCGTAAATGAGCGTGTCCATGAGTTCGTCCATGGGCACCTTGCGCATCAGCTTCCCCTTCTTGAAGAGAATGCCTTTGCCTTCCCCGCCGGCAATGCCGATGTCGGCTTCTTTACCTTCGCCGATGCCGTTCACGACGCAACCGAGCACGGATACATTCAACGGCGTCTTGATATGACCCAGCTTCTGTTCCAACTCATTGGCCATGCGCACCACGTCGATTTCGACCCTGCCACAGGTCGGGCAGGCAATGACATTGATGCCGCGATGACGCAATTCCAATGACTTCAAAATCTCGAACCCGACTTTGACCTCTTCCACCGGATCAGCAGCCAGTGAGACGCGAAGCGTGTCGCCGATGCCTTGCGAAAGCAGCCAGCCGAGGCCGATAGCGGACTTCACCGCGCCGGTCATGGCGGTGCCCGCCTCCGTAATACCGATGTGCAACGGATAGTTAGACTGCGTTGAGAAGAGATAGTAGGCATCGATCGCGTGGTGCACATCGGAAGCCTTGAGCGACACCTTCATGTTGGTGAAGCCTTCATCTTCGAGTGCATGCACGGCATTTAAGGCCGACTCGGACAGGGCCTCAGGAGAAGGCCAGCCATACTTATCCAGCAACGGCCGTTCAAGCGAGCCGCCGTTCACGCCCACGCGCAGGGGAATGCCCCGCTCGTTGACGGCCTTGATCACTTCCTGCACTTTCCACCAGGCCCCGATGTTGCCGGGGTTGATGCGGACGCAATCGACGACTTCGGCTGCTTTGAGGGCCAGGCGATGATCGAAGTGAATGTCGGCAATCAACGGCACCGTCATCGCCGCCTTGATCTTTGGCAATGCGTCCGCAGCCGCCTCGTCCGGCACAGCGACGCGAATGAGCTCGCAGCCGGCGGTTTCCAATTGCCGGATCTGCTCCACGGTCGCCTTCACATCGCGCGTGTCCGTTGAGCACATCGACTGGACAGAAATCGGCGCGTCACCGCCGATTTTGACCGATCCCGCCTGAATCTGCCGCGTTTTCTTCCTGGTGATGTGCATGCGCGTCTCAACCTCTACTGCAGACCCACCGCCTATGCCGAATCCCTGCCTTAGCTGCCCTGCTCATCGCCATGCGGCAAGCTACCGACAAGCGAGGCCAGGCGAGCGGCATCGTCAGCCACAATACCGGCCCCGAACAACTGTTTGACGCTGTTATAAATGCCATCGGCTGTCAGACCGTACCGTTCACGCAGGAGGTCCTGCGGCCCTTGCTCGATATACCAATCCGGCAACCCGAGCACCTTGGTGCGCAGCATAAGTCCGGCTTCGGACAGGGTCTCCAAGACGGCCGAACCAAATCCGCCCATTTTGCAGCCTTCTTCAACCGTCACCAGGCAACGGACGTTTTGCGCGGTCTTCAGGATGAGTTCGGTGTCGAGGGGCTTTACGAATCGGGCGTTGACGACGGCGGCAGAAATGCCTTCCTGCGCTAACCGCTCGGCGGCCTTCATGGCCGGCCAGACGGTGACGCCGATCGCGACGATCGCGACATCCGTGCCCTCCCGCAGCAATTCACCTTTCCCGATCGGCAAGGTGGTGGGCTCAGGGTCCATCGGCACGCCAAGGCTCACGCCGCGCGCGTACCGCACGGAGGAGGGACCATCGAAACTCACACAGGTCTTGATCATGTGCTGCAGTTCGTTTTCATCCTTCGGCGCAGACACGACCATGTTCGGCACATGCCGAAGGAACGCGAAATCGAACGCTCCATGGTGTGTCGTGCCGTCTTCGGCCACAAGACCGCCCCGGTCGATGAAAAAGGTCACCGGCAAATTCTGAGTGGCCACATCGTGCACAACCTGATCGTAGGCTCGTTGCAAGAAGGTGGAGTAGAGGGCCACGACCGGCTTCATGCCCTGCGTCGCCATACCGGCAGCGAAGGTCACGGCATGTTGCTCGGCGATACCCACATCATAAATCCGATCCGGGAACTCTTTTTCAAACGCATTCAGACCCGTGCCCTCACACATCGCGGCGGTAATGGCCACGACTCGCTTGTCTTGGCGCGCGACCTTAATCAAAGCATCGACGGCCATGCTGGTGTAACTCGGACGCACGGCTTTTTTCGCCGGCGCCCCGGTTTCGCGCACGAACGGCGGGCAGGCATGGAACCACACGGGGTTATCCATGGCGGCCTGATAGCCCAAGCCTTTTTTCGTGATCACGTGCAACAGCACCGGGCCCTTCATTTTCAGCACGTTTTCCAATGTCGGAAGGAGGTGTTCAAAGTTATGTCCGTCGATCGGCCCGGCATACTGGAAGCCCAACTCCTCGAACAACAGACCGGGGAGAATCGCACCCTTGGCTAACTCTTCGGCCCGGCGAGCGATTTTCTGCATTTCGGCACCGATGTGGGGAATCTTCCGCAGAAGCTGGCCGGTTTCTTCACGCATCCGGGCGTAAAATTCGCCCGTGAACGTCCGATTCAAGTAGGCGGAAATGGCTCCGACGTTGCGAGAAATCGACATCTGGTTGTCGTTGAGGACGACAATAAAATCCTTATTTGTCCCACCCGCGTGGTGCAAGCCCTCAAGCGTCATGCCCGCGGTCATCGCTCCGTCGCCGACGACGCAGACCACCTTGTGCTTCTCGCCCCGTTGTTCGCGGGCTTCCACCATGCCAAAGGCAGCCGAGACACCGGTACCGGCATGACCGGCATTGAAGGTATCGTACGCACTTTCTTCACGCTTGCAGAAGCCGCTCAACCCGCCGTATTGCCGCAAGGTATGGAACTGTTCCCGGCGTCCGGTCAGGAGCTTGTGGGTATAGGCCTGATTGCTGGTGTCCCAGACGATTTTATCTTTGGGCGTCTCGAGGAGATACTGCAATGCGACCGTCAATTCCACGACACCCAGATTGGAGGCCAGATGCCCCCCGACATTCGAAACCACCGCGAGGATTTGCTCACGAATCTCCTGGCAGAGTTCCGGAAACTGTTCAGGGGACAGTCGCTTCAAATCAGCAGGACTGTGGATATTTTTTAGCAGAGACATTGCACAATCTCCTTGTCAAAGCATGACAATTGGACGCAGGTATTCATATTCGTGGAAAACAATCGTCTTGAGAAGGTCGTGGCGAAGCAGCGAAAGAAGTTCGTACAAATCGCCTCATCCTCACATATGAGAACGCCCGTGTCAAGATTCGGCTCTCCACCAGAGCTCCTCCTCCCTCGACCTTACGATCGGAAGCGATACGTCAGAACCGTGGACAGGGTAAAATCAGCGGCGCTGCCGGTGATGAAATCCAGATTTTCGACGCCGTAGACTTGCCAGAGCAGACCGGGCAAGAATCGGTAACTGACCCCGATGACTGATTCGGTCACTCCCCTGTCCAGCACCCTCGTTCCGGTGCCATGAAACGGGGGGGAGTAGTAATCGAACTGCGCGGTAACGGAAAAATTTTCCGTCCAGAGATATTCCACAGCTACCAGTCCACTGATTACCGGCTGGAGGTCGAGCCCTGCGATCTGCCCGGTCGGGAATACCCCGTTTAAATTGGCATAGACAATCCACCCGGTCGCGAAGGTCTTATCCAATGCGAGGCCGACCCCCGCATCCGGATGCCCGCTGCCAAAGACCTGGTCGGTATCTCCCGTCGGGGCTTTCACCCCTACGCGAACCGACAGAGCCGGAAGCGTCGACGTTTCTTTCAGGAGCTGATATTTCCCGTAGAACGAAATATCGCCCAGGCCGGTTGCACCCTTGGCGCCTTGAAACAAAGTACGTCCGCCGTTGTTGATATTGAAGGCATAGGCCGTTTCTCGCAGAGCCTTGCGGGCGGGAGAGATCCCGGTTGTCCCCCGTTCGACTCCGAGGATCGGCTCCTCCATGAATCCACGATAGCGGTGGTACCCAGGAACTTCGGCCCCGATCTCCAGCCGATCGGTGAGACCATAACGAAGAAACAGACCGGCGCGAACGGTCTCAAACTTCATCGTGACATTGGCCTGCTCTTCCTGATCACGAGCGATCGAAGCGGTGTTGGCCGCTTCAAGACGGATATCGAAATCCCCCTTGCGCAGCACCGCCGCCCGGTCGCCGGGCATCGCCAATACCAGTTGGTCCAGTGCTTGAAAGTTTCGAACGGGGAAAGGACCAAACCCTTCCGCCCCGGCCAGAAGCGGGAGGCCGAAGGGAAGCCCGATCATGCAGAGAACATACACGATGTGCCGCATGAGTAATACCCGGCCGTTCACTCAGGCGTTTAGTAGGGGAAATCCAGCCCGGCGAAAATCGCTCCGCCTTCGCGGCTGTATCCGTAATCCAGACGACCGACCACGTTCGGACGCACAATCGCTCGAAAGCCGACGCCTGGCGTCATCCGGTAATCTTGAAAACTCACGTCCTTAAACGAGTTGAACACCTGGCCCGTATCCAGAAACGGGGCCAGCTCGAAATCCGCCGTCACCCCCGCCAGCTTTGTGCGCAGGATATGAATCCGCTCCTCGATACTGAACGCGATCAAATGTTTGTCGATATAACGATCCATTCCGAATCCACGGAGATTGTTCTGCCCGCCCAGCGACGACTGCTCGAAGAACGGCACTTGCGAGCCAATCGTGGCCTGCAGATCGGCCCGGACGACCAGGATGGCACGCTTGGATTCGCTGGGAAACAATTTCTTCACTTCAATTTCGTACCGTGAATACACAGGATGATCGCCATTTTTGACATTTTGATTCAGCTCGGCGTAGGCCATGACGGACATGCCGTCGGTGGGCGTGATCAGACTGTCACGGGTATCGTAATAGAAGGAGGCCCGATGCCCGACGATGATGGACTCGCCTTGAATGCCATCGACGGTGGGAAATTGCTCGACTGAAAACGGGAGTTCCGTAGCGCCTCGCTGGAGTTGGACCTGCCGGACCCGCTGCCCGACAGAAACCTGCGTGACCTCGTTCGCATAGAGGCCGAGCCGCCAGTACGCCCGCGCTTCTCTGGCCGTGTAGTTCGATTCGTCAGCCTGAACCGTCGATTGGCCCAGCCCGAAGAATCGCGAGGTGGCATTTTTAAAGAAGGTGCCGCCGAAGTTCAAAAAGTACTGTCCGTTCCCGAAGGCGGGGTCGACATAATCAAACAGCACCTTACGCTCGATTTTCTCGGTCAGCGAGGCGATCAGCTTCATCTGCCGCCCCCCCGGGTCGTACTTAAAGAGGTTGAATACCGCCCGGCTGCCGACGATCGAATTCTGAATCAGCATCGGCGCCATGAGGTACTTCAATTCGCCGTCAGGGTCGGAGATCAGAATCGGCGCAATCAAGCCGGCGTCGTTCCCGTCGTTTTTGCTGGTGGAGACCGACGGGACCGGGAAAATTTGGGTATCGGCCCCGGCCGGGGACGGAGAGCTCGGCAGCAGAAGTCCGGCCAGCGCCAGGATGAGACGGATCGACGAAAAATAATGTCGCTGCATGGCGCTCGCCGGAACGGTCGCTTTCTATTGAAACTACGGAGCTTTGATCTTGTCGGATTTCTTGCGGAGCTGCTCAACGAGGTCGGAGTACGAGGAGGTGTGAAGGATCTTCGTAAATTGCCCGCGATAGTTGTTCACCAGGCTGACGCCATCGACCACAACGTCGTACACATGCCAATCATTGCTTTTGTTCAGCAGCCGGTAATCCATGGGAATTTCGGTTTTGCCGGACAAGACCTTCGTGCGCACTTCCGCATATTCTTTCTCCGTGCGTTCATTCAGGTATTGCACACCTTCCCCGGAATAGGTCTCCACTCGGTCGGCATACGTATTGGTCAACAACGTTCGAAACAGGTCCACAAACTCCTGCTTCTCTTTGTCCGACAACTGATTCCATTGCGCCCCCAACGACCGGCGGGACATTTCGGAATAGTCGAACCGCGCCGCGACAACTTTCTCCAGGCGCTGCCGCCGGTCTTCATGCTTGGTTGGAGCTTTGAGTTCTTTATCGTTCAAGATCTTCAGGACCTCATCGACCGTACCCCGGATCGATTCGGTGGCCGGACCGGCCATGGCGGACGACAGCCCGCCCACGAGAAGTTGCAGCGCCAACAGGACACCCACGACCATCCATCGCCTTGCATACATTCCAACACCTCTCCTGTGAGTGGTGATTTCCTCGCCCCACCGGCCCGGTTTGAGCATTGCCATCCTCTGGTGCATGAGCCGATGAGACTAGTTCACCTTGCCATGTACATACTGGCTAACCAACTCCTCCAGATCAAGCCCTGACTCCGTATCACGGATTTTGTCGCCCGGCTTCAACGGATCACCGCCCCCGCCCACGGAGAGGGCGAGATACTTATCTCCGATGATCCCCCGGGTTTTGATGGAGGCAATTGAGTCCGAATACAATTTCACGCCGTCCTGGATCGCCAGCGCCACGATCGCGCGATCGCTGCTGAGGCCGATGGTGCGCACCCGGCCGACCTCGACGCCGGCAATTTCTACCGAGGCGCCGGGCTTGAGGCCTGACGCAGATGTAAACTCCGCCTCGATCGGATAATTGTGCCCGCCGATAACCTCCAGCTTACCCAGCTTGATCGAGAGATATCCCAGGCAGGCGATCCCGACGAGCACGAAAATTCCGACCATCAATTCCAGTTTTGCACGTTCCATAACGTCTCCTATCAGCGACTCTCGGCCGGCAACGCTTTCGGTGCGACCGTGCCTCCGACAAAAATAAACTCGCGAATCTCTTCATCGGTTGTGTTCACAAACTCGCTCGAGGGAGCCATCTTCGCAATTCGTCCATTCTTCAGCATGGCCACGTAATCGGAGATGCCGAAAATTTCCGGGATCTCATGGCTGACCATGACGGCGGTAAATCCGAATTGTTGCTGCATGGCGACAATGAGATCGTGAATGGCTTTCGCCAGCAGCGGGTCGAGGCCCGTCGTCGGCTCGTCGAACAAAATAATCTCCGGCTCCATCACCAATGCGCGGGCCAAGCCGGCACGTTTACGCATCCCGCCGCTCAGCTCAGCGGGAAACTTGTGCCCCATGCCTTTCAACCCTACTTGCTCAAGCTTCTCTTCCACCCGCCTGGTAACCGTGTCACCCTTCAACCGGAGTTTTTCTCGGAGAGGAAACGCGACATTCTCAAACACCGTCATCGAATCGAATAGGGCCGCGCCCTGGAACAACATGGCGAATTTCTTGCGGACCTCATTCAGCGCCTGCCCTTTGAGGCGCGCAATGTCCGTCCCGTCGATCCAGACCTCACCACGATCAGGCTGCATCAAGCCGATGATGTGCTTCAACAGCACACTCTTACCTTCACCGCTGGGCCCGATAATCGTGGTCAATTTGCCCGTGGGAATGGTCAAATCCACGCCGCGCAACACAGCCTGCTTGCCGAACGTCTTTTCGACACCGACCAGTTTAATCATGTGAATCCAGCAAAGATGCCATCAGCTCTCAGGAATCAGCTCGCATTCAAATGCTGACTGCTGAAGACTGACGGCTCTATAACAACACCGACGTCAGAAAATAATCCCACACCAGGATCAAGACGGCGGAAAGCACCACAGCTTCAGTCGTCGCCGTTCCCAGACCTTCCGCACTGTGTTTGGTGTGAAAGCCCTTATAGCAGCAGACCCAACTGATCAACAGGCCAAAACTGATCGATTTGAGGATGCCGCCGTAGACATCCTTCCACTCCACTGCCGATTCGATCGAACTCCAGTACGCGCCCTCGTTGCCATTCAGCAGCTGCACGCCGACGACGTAGCCGCCGTAAATGCCCACCACGTCGAACAATGCGACCAATAACGGCACGGCGATTAAACTGGCGACAAGCTTGGGGGCGATGAGATATTGCAACGGGTTGATGGCCATCGTGTCCAAGGCATCAATCTGCTCGGTGATCCGCATGATGCCGATTTCAGCCGTCATGGCCGATCCGGCGCGGGCCGTCACCATCAAGGCGGCAAGCACCGGCCCCAACTCACGGATAATGCTTAATGCCACGGCAGAACCGAGCACGGCCTCTGATCCGAACTTCCGCAGCGTATAATAGCCTTGCAACGCCAGGACCATGCCGGTAAAGACCGCCGTGAGCACGACCACGAAGGTGGATTTGTAACCGATGAAATTGAGTTGTTTGACGATTTGATAGAGCCTGAACGGGGGACGGGTCAGCCAGGCAAAGGAGGAGAGCACGAACAACATCATGCGTCCCATCTGCTCCGTCAGATCGATGGTATACCGTCCGATGCGAGCAATACCTTCCACGCCTCGCCCTCCTCTTCTCTCTCGAACCGATCACCGACTTCGCGTCGCTTCCGGTCAACCGATGTCTTCACCCAGCGCTCGATCGGCACAGGCCCGGTACAAGGCCGTCAACTGCGCCCCGGCAACCTGACTCTGCACCCGGAGACGATTGAGCCCGATCAGGCTCGTTGGATGTGCCAGACACGCGGCGACACCCTTCGCCCATCCAGATGGCCTGAGAAACAGGTTGAAGTCAAGCGGCAGACTTTCATCCTCAAGATCTGAGACCGTGCGCACGATTGCAAACGGAATCCGATGCTCTGAGGCCACCTGCCCAAGAGCCGCGCTTTCCATGTCGAGGCCGATGCCTCCCACTCGTCCGGCGATCGCGCGTTTTTCCTGCGCCAGACAGAGCACACGCGGCACAGTGACAAATCTGCCGCTTCGCATCGGCAAACCGTGCATCTGCACAGCCTGCTTCACCCAATCGACCATCGCCGGAGCGCACGACACTGCAGGTCCCGCTGGGGCGCCGTTTTCCAGAATGACATCCGTCCCGATCAGCACATCCCCAATCCCGGCCGGTCCCAGGGCGCAGGCGAATCCCGTCGACCAGATTGCCGACAAATGCTGCGCCGCGAGTATGCGCTGAGCGGTTGCCGTCGCTCGCTCGGGGCCCACCCCTATGGGAATGATGCACCATTCGACGAACGTGTGGCGGGCGACGACACACCGGATTCCGCTGACAACCCGGACCTCGCTCGCGGGAAAGGCCTGCCGCACGGCGCCCATCTCCCAGCGAGTGGCGACAAAGACACCGATCGTGGTCACAGCGACTCCCGATGACTGATGACAGGGGAAAATGGACTCGATAGACATCCACGGTCAGCGAGGCGACCGGAATTGTCCCGATTGATAGGCCAGCTGCCGCAATTCATCCGCCCTCGTCGTTCCACGAGTCTTCACATTGCGGTACATGGCCAGTGCCCAGAGGGGGAAGTATTGGCAATACCAATGATAGCGGAGATAGAACACGCGCGGGAAACCGGTTCCGGTATGGCGCACCTCTTCCCATGACCCGTCCTTCCGCTGATTTCGAATGAGGTAGTGAATACCTCTGGCTAAGCTGAATGAGTCCGTGACGCCGCCGGCCATGAGGGCCAGGAGCGCCCAAGCGGTTTGCGAGGGGGTACTCTCGCCACGCCCGCTTTCCGCCACATCCGCATAGGAGAGGCAGGACTCGCCCCATCCGCCGTCTGGATTTTGCTTCGACTCAACCCAACTGACCGCACGGCGGATGTACGGAGAGGAGAGGTCTTCGCCGATGGCACGAAGTCCGGACAACACCGACCAGGTCCCGTAAATGTAATTGACGCCCCAACGGCCATACCAACTGCCGTCCTGCTCTTGATCGTTTTTGATAAAGGTCAACGCGGAGGCCACGGACGGGTGCGTCCAGTCATAGCCCAGCGTCGCGAGCATTTCGAGACAGCGTCCGGCCAGATCCGCGGTACTGGGATCCAGCAACGCGCGATGGTCTGCAAACGGAATGTAGTTGAACACGATCCGGTTATTGTCGACGTCGTACGCGCCCCACCCGCCGTCGGATCCCTGCATGGCCGTGACCCACCGGCAGCCTCGACGAATCGCCAGTCGCTGCTGCTCTTCTTCGGGCAGGCGCACCTTAGCCAGGGCCATCAGGACGACCGCAGAATCATCCACGTCGGGAAACAGCTCGTTCTCAAACTGGAAGTACCAGCCGCCCGGCTCTGCGCCAGGGGAGGAAATAATCCAGTCGCCGACGGTCTTCGTTTGCTTCGACAGCAACCAGGTGGCAGCCTTCTGCAGCGCCGGATGATCCTGCGACATACCGGCTTCAGAGAGTGCATTGATGAGCAACGCCGTATCCCAGATCGGAGAATGGCAGGGTTGCAGATGCAGCGCGTCGACACACTGCCCGTTGTCCATGACCGTATCGTGAATTTCGAGTTCTTCGATCTCCCGCATCGCTTTGACGACCAACGGATCGTCATTCTTATAGCCAAGGCAATTCAGGGCCATGACGGAATTGGCCATGGCGGGATAAATTGCGCCAAGACCGCCGCTCCCCTTCATATGATCGAGCATCCAGTTTTCGGCGCACTTGAGCGCCTTCTGGCGGACCCACTCGACCGGCGAGCGATCATAGACTTTGAGCAGGGCGTCGAGATTGATGAAAAAGTTTCTCGCAGTAAACCAGGTACGATCCTTCTTAAACGGCGGCACCGTGCCGTAGTCAATCTGCGCCGGCGGTTCTGTGTAGAGCTCGTCGATCCCCTGCTCGGGCGGCACATAACATTGTGGCCGTTTCGCGAAAATGATCAAGAGCGGGATCAACACCGCGCGTGACCAGTAGGAGATCGCGTAAATGCTGAAATAGAATCGCTTCGGCAACAGCATGATTTCCGGCGGCATGCTGGGGACGCCGCGCCAATCGTACTGACCGAACAAGGCGAGGGCGATTTTCGTGAAGACGTTCGCCGCGACCACCCCGCCCTTGTCGAGGATGCAGGTTCTGGCGTGGACCATGAACGGTTCAGCCGCCGAGACCCCGGAGAGCTTTAACGCAAAATAGGCCTTCACCGAAGCACTGATATCCGCGGGCCCCCCGTGATAAATAGGCCAGCCGCCGCACGGAAGTTGCGCGGATTTCAAATAGCGGATGACTTTGCGCTCGCGCTCAGGATCGACGCAGTTCATGAACCGCCGCAGCATCAGATACTCGGAACTCAGCGTCGTGTCGGCTTCCAGTTCAGCGACCCAAAAACCTTCGGACGCGTCCTGTCTGCCGAGAAACCACGCCTGACTCTTACGAATCGCCTCTTCCAGCGCTTCTTGTTGTCCGGTGGTATGTGAAGGAGCCCGCTTGGCGTTGTCACCAACAGGTGCATCTGGCTTGCTGGAGACGAGGCGCAGCACCGGCGCAGAGGCAAAATCGCGCGCGGCTCTGATTCGGCTCGGCACCGACACCAGAAGACTATCGGACAAACGACTGAACAGGTTCTTGAGAAGTCGCATAGCGTGTTGCCGTGAATCAGACAAAGACGGCGGGATCGATAGTCGAAACGGTTCCATCAATCACGCAGTGATCACATGAAACCGCACAGTACCATGTATAACCATTAGCAGGACTGTATAACAAACTGCTTTAGGCCAGTCAAGGGAAGCAGCCCTCGATGTGGGCCCTAAGTGCGCGTTTGAACTGAAGACTACGCGCCGGTCACTTCACGAACCTTCTCCGGTTAGGCCGGCTGAAGATCGCCGAGCTTGACGGAGATCAAGGTCGAGACGCCTGGCTCTTCCATCGTCACGCCGAAGAGGGAATCCGCCATCGCCATCGTCCGCTTGTTGTGCGTGATAACCATAAACTGAGCGGTCGAGGACAGGCTGCGCAACACGGCCGTGAAGCGCCCGATATTCTCCTCATCGAGCGGCGCGTCAATTTCATCCAGGATGCAGAAGGGGGTCGGACGGATCAAGAAGCTGGCAATCAAGAGGGCCATCGCCGTCAGCGTCTTTTCTCCGCCGGACAACATCGTAATACTCTTCAACCGTTTCCCCGGCGGCTGCGCGACGATTTCCACGCCCGGCTCACGGGCTCCGTTGTCTTCCACCCCTTCCTCCAGTGGCTCCTCGACCAATTGCAGCTCCGCGCGGCCACCGGGGAAGAACTGTGCAAACACATCCCGAAACTTCTGCTGCAGTTCGTTGAAAGTCTCCACGAACATGTCTTTGGTCGTCCGGTTGATCTTCTGGATGATCTCCTTGAGCGACGCAATGGATGTGGAGAGGTCCTGCTCCTGCGTCGTCAAGAACTGATACCGTTCTTCCAATTCCCGATGTTCGTCGATCGCCGCAAGATTGATGGCGCCCATGCGGTCCAACCGTTCGCGGATCTTCTGAATCTGTTCCCGCAACTGCGGCGTCTCCAGCAGAGAAACCGGCGCAGCGGGCGCTTCTCCTTCGATGAGGGACGGCTCCTCGGTCGGGGCCACGAGCAGGGTCGCCGGATCGATCTGATATGTGCCGGCCAGCGTGCTTTCGATGGTAGACAAATGCGCCTTGACCTCGGCCTTCCGCACCTCAGCCGTCATGCGGCGATCATGCAAGGCCGATAAACTCTGCCGCACAGTGGTGAGGGTTTCCTCCACCGCATGGAGTCCGCTCATTGCCTCTGCCTGACGCTCCTGGGCTGCGATGAGTTCCGATTTGATTCCATCCACTTCGGCACCGAGCTCGCGACAGAGCGCCTCCTGCCTGGTCTGCTCCTCCCGGCTGCTCTCCGTGGCTTGCACCAACCCGGCCACCTGCTCTTCGAGGTCGGCCGCACGTCGCTGCGCCGCATCCAGCCGTTGCGTCAATCGTGCAATATCGCTGTTGGCATG
>WBZX01000322.1_pt1 | contig 45863 bp, 36 predicted proteins | sample 5204211 | NCBI WGS metagenome assembly WBZX01 (sample SAMN12344362, study PRJNA552823) | activated sludge metagenome | biome: Activated sludge suspended growth; feature: Nitrification reactor; material: Wastewater; isolation source: activated sludge from nitrification reactor of wastewater...
ATACCATGATCCAGGATAAGCGTCAGGGGATACGCTTCCTGTCTGACAGGAAAAACCGATGGAATATAGAAACTGGCTGAAAGGTGACGATCGTCCCATGCCTGGACATGGAGTGCACTCAATACTGTATCACCGGATAAACTGAGCCAGGCGCGGAGTTGGGTCGAATCCGAAGCAAATGCTGAATTGTAACCCGTCACATCTATGACGATCTGTTCACCAGCTACGGCCTTGTCGGGGCTTACTTTAATGATTCCGGGCTTTAACGGGACGATCCAACCGGCTATAAATACATAGACAAGGATAACCATGGCTGCCCATTTCCAGGCTTCCAGTCGAAAAGGTGTTGTGGTGGTTGATTCCGGCATCATCTAAGAGCGCCAAAGATAGGGAAACAACCATAGAGACATACCAATCACGAGTGAGATAATGCTGCTGAGGAGCATCATTTCGTTCCAGGGGTTTTCATCTGGTGTAGTCCCTGACGCATAGGCCGTTAGCCTGAGGATATTGATCAGCAGGGGGATCATCAAAGGTAGGGCCATGATGGAAGTAAGAGAAGCATTCTGCTGGGTTTTGATGGCAATGGAGGTGATCAGGGTCAGGAGAAAGGATAATCCTGTACAGGCCATAATCCCGGTGGTCAGAAACCAGCCCATCCGGATGATATGGTTGCCCGCCATCACATAGAGCACAAACCAAAGTACCAGGAAGATAAACAGGAGTAATATCAGATTGTAGAGCACTTTGGCTAAAAAGAGTTCCAGGGGATGATACAGGGTATAATAGTAGAAATACCTCCCCTCACTTTCCCTGCCAAAGGATTTGAGTACCGCCATCAGTGAACAAAAGAGGAAAATCACCCAAAAGGTAAGGCCCCACTCTTTTGGAGGGAGTTGCCGCCAGATAGAGAAGACAATAAAAGCTGAGGAAAGCACATATAATACTATACCGGATATAGCATACCGCTCCCGGAGTTCGATGCGGGCTTCTGTAGCTACAAGGGTGAGGATACGGTTCATAAGATCGTAAAGATAGCAGGTATCCGCGGGAGGGAAGCCCTGTGAATCAGGGAATAGCCATCACCGGGGCATATTTTGAATATACGTCTATATTAAATATATTAATAATGTATTACCTTTGTGTTAATCAATGATTTAAATAGAATGCGCGGTTTGCTCACCTCTCTCCTTTCCTTTTGCTTTTTCAGTGCCACTGCCCTCCCGGGCAATGCCCCATACTTCTACAGCGTAGTCGCAAAAGCCGGAGACGGCATTTCGATCCTGCTCAACAGGTATGAGCTGGACGAATATGAGTGCAACATGGATAAGTTTCTCGAACTAAACCAGTTGAAGCGCAAAGATCAACTCCTGGAAGGAAAGTCCTATAAGCTGCCCGTAATGATCTACCAGTACAACGGGCAAAGCATCCGCAGCACGATCGGCATCAATGATATGGAGGTAGCCAAGCGCATAGCCAATTATAACAGAGTCATTCTCAACCGAAATCTGCGCAAGAGTGACTATGAGTCCAGTAAAATCCTATGGGTACCTTACCATGAGCTCAATTGCCCGGATATCACCGACAAACCCATAGCCATACCTATAAAAGAAAATACTGAAACCACCGACAAACCCGATGCCCCTGCGTCAAGTGAAACCACCTCTATCTTCGGAAGGGAATATGGTAAGATCGAACGCAAAAGCGATAAGCTTAAAGGCAAAGTCTATTATATCTCAGCCGGCCACGGTGGCCCTGACCCGGGTGCTATGGCCAAAATGGGAGGACATAGCATCTGCGAAGATGAATATGCATACGATGTATCCCTCCGCCTCGCACGCAACCTCATGGAAAACGGAGCAAAAGTCCACATCGTCATCCAGGATGATAATGATGGTATCCGAAATGATGATATCCTTGTATGCGATCACGATGAGAAAACAATGGGCACCCAAACCATTCCTATCAACCAGTTAGCCCGCCTCAAGCAACGTACGGATGCCATTAACGAACTATACGGCCAATACGCAAAGGCAGGCGTTAAAGAACAAATCCTGGTATGTATTCACGTAGACAGTCGCTCAGAAAGCCAGCGGCAGGATGTTTTCTTTTATTACTTCGAACATTCCAAATCAGGAAAAAAACTGGCGACCAATGTTCAGGATGTATTCGAACAGAAATACGCCAAATACCGCGCCGGCAATGAATATGAAGGCTCTGTCTCTACCCGCAATCTCTATATGCTGAGAGTCCCTTTCCCTACCACGCTCTACGTAGAACTCGCCAACATCAAAAACGAGGCCGACCGAAAACGTATCGTCCCTTCAACAAACCGCCAGGCACTGGCCAACTGGCTGTATGAAGGATTAGTTAAATAAACTTATTCCTTGCCCCTTGTTCCTTGCTCCTTGCCTAGACATAGAGCAGGTTACACCCCCGCAGGTCACTATTGTCCAACCGGCCAAGTACGTCAAATCCTCCGTCCGCAAAGGACAACCCCACATCATCCGTAGCGATAAAGGCACACGAGTCTATATTGGCGAGATCTATCACATTGATGACACCCCTTTGCCCATGGCCAATCAACCTCAACGGATCGCTGATATCTCTCATCCGAACCCGCATCGTTGGGCCAGGCTGAAAATGATCTCCGATCCTGTATGCCTGGGATAGCAGCTCTGTCATTCCGTACTCACTTGCCACTTGTAGTGCAGGATAATGCCGCCTCAAGCTGCTGTACAATTCCTCCCTTGTTATTTCCCTTCCCCGCCCTTTCATACCCCCGGTTTCAATCACCTTCAGGTTTTCCCATACGGGTATATCACTGCTTTCAAAAAGGTCAAGCAAGGCAAAGCTTACACCGATGAGCATTGCACGATGGTTGCACTCTTTAAGTTTTTGAAGTGAATATTTGATTTCATCATTTACCTGAGGGAAGAAGCCATTTGAATCATTCCCGCTGAGACTCATGAAATGGTAAACCATATCGACCAGCGAAGAATCTGCACGTTCAAGATATGATGGCAGGAGTCCAAGCCAGATAAACTCAACCGGTTCCTTGAATGCATTAAAAAAGCACTTTTCAGCTACCCCATGATACCATTGTATATCCCGCACCAGATGCCGGCTTTGCAGAGCGCCAGTAGTCCCACTGCTTCGAAACACTTTGACTGGCTCCCAATCCCCGGTCCTGATATCATGTTCCCTGAACATCACAATGGGCAGAAAAGGTATATCCTCAACTCTGCGGACCTGATCGGGTCCTGTCTTCAATAGCTCGCAATACCTCCGGTATAGCGGATTGCAGTCATATTGGTATTTCCATACCCCCAGCGCAACTCCTTCGAAGTCCTTTTCGTTAATATTGTATATTCGGCGGACTAATGAATCACGTTGTACATCCGGTGCTACCATCAGGGTCAAAAATAACCCTTTTACTGCTGCTGACCTTTATCGGCTGGAGATGCCTTGATGCGCCCAATTACCCTGATACCCCCTATATTGAATTTCTGAGTAACTCAAAGGATACACTTGAACAAGGGATATTCCAGGAGGACTCACTGATCGTGATGTTCCGGTTTGAAGACGGTGACGGTGACATCGGTCGGACAGACCAGGACCCTGAAAACAATATCTTTTTTATTGACGAACGTACAGGTACCCTGGACAATACATTTGGAATACCGACAATCCCTGAAGATGGTGCAGGAAATGGCGTCGAAGGAACTGTTAAGATTCTTCTGTTTTCTACTTGTTGCATCTACTCAGATGGTTCTGATCCCTGCTTGCCCAATCCCAACTTCCCCCTGGATACTGTGCAGTACAGGATCTATATCAAAGACCGGGCAGATCACAAAAGCAACGAGATCCTCACATCCCCGATTATCCTGAGGTGCAATTAACCCAACAGATACGTAATCAAATCATTATTTAATTGCTTTCTCTGCTGCTGCCACATTCTTCTCTTCATTTCCTATAAATATGTGGTTGCCTGAGATGATCACAGGGCGCTTGAGAAACGTATATTCCTCCAGGATCAATCGCTTGTAATCATTCTCCTTCAATACCTGGTCTTTCAATTTCATTTCTTTATACTTGATCGCCCTGCGGCTGAATAGCGCTTCATAGGAACCTGCCATATCCTTCATCTCCTTCAATTGGGCTGCACTGATAGCCTCAGTCTTAATATCCTGTTTTATATAATCCTCCAGACCTCCCAATCGCTGGATGATCTTGCGACATGTATCACAAGTAGATAAATGATATATCTTTTTCATCCCTCAAAGGTAAAGCCCCGCATTAAAACACATTGTATATCAATACCAAATCTTAACTTATACCTTGTTGCCGTCTCACGTCTCACGTCTCACGCCTCACAACTCACAACTCACAACTCACAACTCACAACTCACAACTCACAATTCACAACTCACAACTCACAATTCACAACTCACAACTCACAAAATGTTTAACTTCGACAAACAATGAACGCTGCAGAACTCATCCTCAACCCCGATGGATCTATATACCATCTAAACCTTCTTCCCGAAGACATAGCTCCAACAGTAATCCTTGTCGGTGACCCGGGACGGGTTTCGAAGGTGTCCAACTTTTTTGATACCATAGATGTCATCAAGCAAAAGCGGGAATTTATCACGCATACAGGCTGGTTCAATAAGAAAAGAATTACGGTGATCTCGACCGGTATTGGTACTGACAATATTGACATTGTAGTCAACGAACTTGATGCACTGGTCAATGTTAACCTTGAAACCCGCATGCCAAAAGAAGACCTCACCTCGCTCAACCTGATCCGCATAGGCACTTCCGGCTCCATTCATCCGGATGCATTGGTTGATGAGATTGTAGTATCAGGACTTGCGGTTGGAACAGATGCACTCGGCATGTACTATGAACACCAGGGCATCGAGCACAACTTGCTTCCTGCCTGGTCTTATCTAACCAAAAGATATCCTTTTGATCTTTCCGGTTTTCCGGAGCTCTATAAGGAAGGTATCACCCTCACCTGCCCTGGCTTCTATGGACCGCAGGGACGCGTGATCCGCGCCAGACTGGCATACGATATTCCGATTGATGAACTGCATCAGCTAGAAATCGATGGCCTGCCATTTATGAATCTCGAAATGGAGTCTTCTGCGATTTTCCTTTTCGCCGAAATGCTCGGGCATAAAGCCATTTCTTTTAATAGTATCCTTGCGGAACGCATCCATGGAAAATTCAGCAGCCAATCCGCCAAATCAATGGAAAGATTGATTCATGCAACCCTCAAATGGATCACCTCAATTGAATAGTTGCCAATTCCGCCAAATAATGGTTGTATATCCAGGCCCTGTCCAATAATAAGGGTGCTTCACGCAAGGGATCAGCCTCCCACTTTGGTAACGGCCTGCACAAGAGGTACATTGATGTAATGTCTTCATGCAATGCCTCCTCTACCAACGGTATAATGGTCCCGTATTTTATCCTTGCCCACATCCTAAGGGTGAGCATTCCGCTGTCTACAATCAGGACTGGCCTACCATATTCACCAAACACCTCTTTCTGAAATGATACAATAGCTCTTTGTTCCAATACCAATTGCATTGTACCAACTGAAAACATAAAATTGCCTGATGCAGACTGCTGGCTGCTGGCACTCAATATAGCCTCCATTTGCCTTTCTGCTATTTTCCCAAGATCCCCAACCTCATAGGGGCTACCCAGGCCTTCAAGATACTCCCTGGCATACTCTGGCACCCAGGGACACCCCAAAAGTGAAGCTAACTCCCTGGCCAGGGTAGTTTTACCACTGCTCTCTGGACCTACTATGGTGATTATAAATGGCTTATGCACCCTCATATTCTTGTTAACAAAGGTATAGTAATACCGGTTTCTGCCTATCCCTACGCCCGAATCTTGTATTTTTGCAGGATGCACGATATAGAGCCGTATTTCCAATGGAGAGATGCATACATAGCCTCTGAAGATCAGCGCTCCCCGCTGTACGGACGGGACTATGACGAATTCTATTTTACCAATGCCATCTACAACTACTATATCCATCCTCAATGGGATGAATTTGGCAGCTCTACCCTGTATCTCAAGATCCTTTACGCAGATTACGAACTCCGGTACGCAATCATCGAGTTGATCGGCGAGTGGAACGACTGCATCTACAATGACATCATGACCCTGCGGCGCGAAATCACAGACCTGATGCAAAACGAAGGGATCAATAAATTTATATTGGTCTGCGAAAATGTCCTCAATTACCATGCTGCCGATGACAATGCATACTACGAAGAGTGGCATGATGAGGTTTCCTCCAATGAAGGCTGGGTGGCCATCATCAATCCATTGCCTCATGTATCAGAAGAAATGTACGCTTATGGCTTAAATCACTATATGCATCTCCTGACGGATTCACCATGGCGCGGCCGCAAGCCCAGGGCCCTGCTCAAATGGGCAGAGCAACAAATCTTTTCTCAAAATCTATTACGCGTTGGCTGAACAAAAAATACACAGATCCGGATTTGTCAATATCCTTGGCCGTCCCAATATGGGCAAGTCAACGCTGCTCAACGCACTCGTCGGAGAGAAGATGTCTGTCATCACCTCCAAGCCACAGACGACAAGGCACCGGATCATCGGGATCGTGAGCGGCGAGGACTTTCAGATCGTCTTCTCTGATACGCCAGGCTTTATCGATGAACCTGCCTATCGGATGCACCAGATGATGAACGCCTATATCAGCCTTTCCTTTGATGATGCGGATATCATCCTGTTTGTCACAGATCCATACGAACCCCTCAGTGAACAACACAACCTTCTCCAGCGAATTGCTTCCCACACTGCTCCTGTACTCGCCATCATCAATAAAAAAGATATGGTCTCCCCAGAAGAAATGGAGATTCGTGTGGCCGAACTTTCCACCATGCTTCCCGGCATAAAAATCCATACTGTTTCCGCACTCAAAGGTGATGGCGTCAAGGAACTGATGGAAGAGATTATCACCTCCCTTCCTGAAGGCCCTGAATTCTATCCTAAGGACCAACTCACCGACCGACCAGAACGCTTTTTTGTCAGTGAGATCATCCGTGGCAAGATGCTGGAACTCTATCGGGATGAAATTCCTTATACCTGTGAAATCACTATTGATTCGTTTACCGAAGGAGATAGCAATGCCGGACCCATCACACGTATTTCAGCAAACATCTATACGCTGGATGAACGGAAAAAATCTATTATCCTCGGCAAAGGAGGATCAGCGATCAAAGAACTAGGTACACAGTCAAGAAGCGAAATCGAATCGTTCCTCGGGAAGCGTGTATTTTTAGACCTCAATGTCAAAGTGCGTGACAATTGGCGTGATGATGAGAAGGCACTTAAATCTTTCGGATACCAAAACTGATTATGTCCAATATTGTAGCTATAGTAGGGAGGCCCAACGTAGGTAAATCCACGTTGTTTAACAGAATGGTAGGCCAGCGCCAGGCCATCACTGACAACATCAGTGGGGTGACCCGTGATCGTCAGTATGGTACGGGATTCTGGAACGGCAAGACATTCAGCATTATTGACACTGGTGGATTTGTCGAGCACTCTGATGATATCTTTGAAGCCGCCATACGCGAGCAGGTAGACATCGCCATTGAGGAAGCCAACGTGATCATATTCATGGTGGATGTCATGACCGGCATCACTGATCTCGACGCAGAGGTCGCCAACAAGCTTCGGAAGACCAATAAGAAGGTCATTCTCGTTGTCAATAAAGTTGATAATCCTGAAAGGCAAATACTGGCTAACGAATTCTGGGCGCTGGGCTTTGAAAGCACACATTTCCTTTCCTCTATCTCAGGGAGCGGCACGGGTGAAGTACTGGACGAAGTAGCCGAAAATTTAAGTAATGAAGAAGATCAACCTCTTGATATTCCAAAGATCGCAGTGATCGGCCGGCCTAATGTTGGTAAATCCTCCTTTATCAATGCGCTGATGGGTGAGCCACGCCATATCGTCACAGAGATTGCGGGCACTACTCGTGATTCAATCCATACACGATACAATAAGTTCGGAAAGGACTTCCTGATCATTGATACGGCAGGGATGCGCAAGAAACGCATGGTCGAGGAAAACCTGGAATTCTACAGCGTAATCCGCACCGTCAAAGCCATCGAAGATTCAGATGTCTGTATCCTCATGTTGGATGCCACTACCGGATTGGAAAGCCAGGACCTAAGCATACTCCAACTGGTCCTTCGCCGCAGTAAAGGCATCATGATCCTTGTCAATAAGTGGGACCTGATTGAAAAGGAAACTAATACCGCACGCGATTTCGAACAAAACATAAGACAGAAGATGGCTCCGTTTACTGACGTGCCTATTCTCTTTATCTCGGTCCACGATAAACAGCGTATCTATAAAGCCATTGAATCCGCCCTTCAGGTTGCAGAAAACAGATCCCGCAAGATCCCTACATCACAGTTAAATGAATTAATAGAAAATGCTGTTGCTAAACAACCGCATCCAAGTTTCCGCGGCCACCTGATCAAGATTAAATATTCAACCCAATTACCAACCCCTTACCCTGCCTTCGCACTCTTCTGCAATTACCCGGAAGAAGTAAAAACGAATTACAGGAATTTTCTCGAAAATCAGATCAGGGAAGCTTTCCAGTTTACCGGTTCTCCGATCCGCATCTACTTCAGACAGAAATAATAAGGACACATCGAGCGTATGATCATCACAAAAACGGAAATCGAGGGGTTATGGATTATTGATCCCGGAGTCTTTAAAGATGAACGTGGTTATTTTTTCGAGACTTATCATGACCAGCGCTATCAATTGCCTGGCGCATTTCCCTTTGTGCAGGACAATGAAGCAAAGTCTGACAAAGGAGTACTGCGAGGATTGCACTTTCAGCAAGGGGAGCATGCACAGGGCAAACTGGTTCGTGTAGTCACCGGATCAGTATATGATGTGGCTGTGGATATACGCCCTGGTTCCGCCACTTTCGGCATGAGTTATGGCGTCGTCCTTTCTGGAGAAAATAAAAGGCAACTATGGGTGCCCAGAGGATTCGCGCATGGTTACCTGGTCCTTGAAGATCACACCATTTTCAGCTACAAATGCGACAACTATTATCATAAAGCAGCCGAACAAGGAATCAGGTATGATGATCCGGACCTGGCTATCTCATGGCCTCACGTGGATCGTCCACTAGTGATTTCTGAAAAAGATCTAAGCCTTGGCCCATTAACAGCCCTGGGAATATGATATCCGTTATCGTCAGCGGAGCTTCAGGCCAACTTGGGAAAGCTTTCCTCCAAAGACTTGCCTTTCAGGAAAATTACAGCGTTTTTTCATTTGACAGGAGGCAGTTGGATATTGCTGACAAGGATAAAATAGGTCATCTATTATTAACACTTCCCCAGGTAAAATACTGGATCAATTGTGCTGCATATACAAAGGTTGATGAGGCAGAATCCAATCCTGATGTTGCTTTCCTGTACAACTCGATTTCTCCAGGTTACATCGCATCAGCATGCAGGGAGGCTGGGGTACACATGATTGATTTTTCATCTGACTATGTGTATCACAATACCCTGCGCAGGCCGATGAGAGAGGACGATCCTACCGAACCAAAGGGCGTCTACGCGCGCACTAAACGTGAAGGCGAACTGGCCATATCTAACTCCGGCGCCAGCCATACTATATTGCGCACTTCATGGGTTTATGGTCCGGGAGGCCACAATTTTGTCAACACGATGCTTCGCCTTGGACAGACAAAGACACATTTGCGGATTGTAGGTGACCAGCTTGGGGCACCCACTTTCACTTATGATATTGTTGATGCTGTGAAGGAAATTATTCGCCAGGACCTATCAGGCCACAGGCCGTCCATTGAGGGTATTTTCAATTTTGCCAATGCAGGGGAAGTCACCTGGGATGATTTTGCAAGAACGATTTTCAGCCTTTCAGGGATACAATGCACAGTCGATAGCATATCGACAGCAGAATATGGTGCTCCTGCACCACGTCCACCCTATAGCGTACTGAATTGTGAAAAAATATCAAGGTTGCTCACCCAGCCTATTCCTCATTGGGAAGATGCACTACATCGATATCTTCAGCTCCACGAAATGAATCTCTAGGCAACGTTTCTGCTTGCAACAATGTTAACCACTCTTAGTTTCTATCACGTAGTGATCATGCTGCGAGGACATGCCTTTTTGCAACGCAGGAATCAAAATCAAGCTTTCAACCCAACTTTGAACTCCAAATAGGCGTTATTCCCTATATTTAACTTCATATATGGGCAAGTTTAAGGTTCTGGTGATTTTCCTCAGCCTGTGGTTAACAAGTGACCTATGGGCTACGCACAACCGTGCGGGAGAAATTACTATACGCCAGACGGGTGACCTCACGGTTGAAGTGACCGTCACTACCTACACCAAAACAAGTAGCACCCAGGCAGACCGGGACAGTGTAAAGGTCTTTTGGGGTGATGGCAGCGCTGAGTATGTATTCAGGATCAACGGTGAGGGTACCCCACTGGACAACAACCGGAAACTCAATTATTATGTGGCCAGCCACACGTATCCGGGCAGGGCAACCTATACCATCTCCATGATGGATCCCAACCGTAATGGCGGGATCCTGAATGTGAATCCACCCAATTCAGAAGGAGTCCCTTTCTATATCGAAGCGACATATACATTCCTCAATCCTCAGTTTCAAGGCTACAATAACACCGCCCGGCTTCTGCAGCCTCCGATCGACTTTGCGTGCGTTGGCAAACGTTACATTCACAATCCAAATGCATTTGACGAAGATGGAGACAGCCTGGCTTTTGAAATGATCGTTCCACTTCAAGACAGCGGCCTCAATGTTCCAAACTTCATCCCTCCACAGCAAATCGAACCAGGAATTGACAATATCATGACCCTGGATCCTGTAACCGGGGACCTCGTGTGGATTTCCCCACAGATTGCGGGAGAATATAATATCGCCTTCATTGTAAAGGAATACAGGGGCGGCGTGCTGATCAGTTCCTTTATCAGGGATATGCAGATCCTGGTGCTGGTCTGCGAAAATAGTCCTCCTGAAATTGAAGCTATTGAGGAAGTGTGCCTGGTTGCCGGTGAAACAATCAATCTGACTGTCAATATATCAGATCCCGATCTGGGGCAATTAGTAAAGGTTTCTGCATCTGGTGGCCCCTTTGAAATCGAAGGGAATATGGCCCAGTTGGATGATGGCCCGGGAGGCTTTCAGGAACAGCCCTTTCAGGCTTTCCTATCCTGGACACCCCAATGTGAACAAATCAGGGAACAACCTTATACTGTCATCATCAAAGCAGTCGATAACTTTTTTGATACCACGGGCCTTGTTGACCTGTTTGCAATACGCATCAAAGTCATTGGTCCTCCACCTGAGGGTGTGGAGATCAAGAATGGCGGTGAAACCTTTGAACTCTCCTGGGATCTCCCTTATGCCTGTGATGCAGCAGCAGACAATTATTTCAGGGGATTCTCCATATGGAAGCGAAATGGAAGTAATCAATTTGAACTCGACTCCTGTGAGACAGGCCTTGATGGTCGCGGCTACACAAAGATTGCGGCCAATTGGAAAGGCACACAGAATGGCCGGTACTTCTTTGAAGATGCAGATATCACAGATGAAGGAAGCTATTGCTACAGGATCCTTGCAGAGTTTGCACAGACGACCCCTTCAGGTCAACCTTATCTTCGTGTAGAAAGTATACCTTCCGAAGAAGTCTGCCTAAGAGCGAAAGCCGACAGGCCTTTAATCACGAAGGTTTCAGTGGATCAAACAGATATTACGAATGGTAGCATAACGCTAAGGTGGATCCCGCCGGATCCTGTTGCATTGGATACTGCGCTCCACCCCGGCCCATACCGGTATGAATTGTTGAGGGCAAATGATATCAGTAGTGCAGATTTTCAACCAGTGGCAGGTGGGGTTTTCAACGCTGCTACTTTTGAAGGACTGAAGGAAGATACAATGTTTGTTGACTTTGGACTTGATACAAGAAGTCATGGCTATACTTACAAAATTGATTTCTATACCGGTAGTTCAACAACCCTTTATGGATCTTCGCAATCTGCATCATCTGTATTCCTTACGGCCCTGCCATCTGATAATGCAAGCCTTCTTTCATGGATATACAATGTGCCATGGGACAATTACCATTTTGAAATTTGGCGTAGTGATGCGGGGGGGCAGTTCAGCCTCGTAGGAAATACTGCAGAAACCAGCTATAAGGACAATGATGGTGTATTCAACGGAATTGAATACTGCTATAAGATTATTGCGTACGGGGACTATGGCCTGGATATGGTACCAGCACCATTGATCAACCTCTCACAGGAGACCTGTGTCACCCCATTAGATAATGTCCCTCCCTGCACCCCGAAAGTAAGCGTAACAAACATATGTGATGAAGCTAATCCTGGGACACCTGCTGATGCTTTTATAAATTATGTGAGCTGGCAAATGCCATGCATCGAAGATGATATAGCATACTACATCATTTACTATAGCGAAGCGCACAGTGGTGAGTTTGTTGAAGTTGGCAGAGTCGATCATCCGGACAATACCTTTGAACACAAGCCTGGAGAGAAGATTGCCGGGTGTTATACTGTAGTCGCTGTTGATCAGAACGGAAATCAGAGTACCGCCTCTGAGGCCATTTGTGTGGAAAATTGCCCTGTTTTCGAGTTACCCAACGCATTCACCCCAAATGGGGATGGTCAGAATGATCTCTTCAAACCTTATAGGTCAAGATTTATCGAAACAGTCGATTTCAAGGTATTTAATAAATGGGGACAGGTAGTGTTCACTACATCAGATCCACTTATCAACTGGAACGGGACTAACCATGGAGGCAAGGATGTCTCCGATGGGGTATATTTCTACACCTGCGAGGCCTTTGAAAGCCAGGGATCTTCACCGATAGTATTGTCCGGATATATTGAGTTGATCAGAGGTTAACTCTTCAGTATTTCACTTTAGTATCTTTATAAAGAATCATTCAATCCTCTTTAATGTTTTCTGGAATCATCAAATCGATTGGGGTCGTGCAATCCATCAGGGCGCAAGGCACGACCAGCCGCATCGTTATTTCTTCTAGTATTTCTGCTGAGCTCAGCATTGATCAAAGCGTCGCACATGATGGGGTGTGCCTGACTATCGTAGCGGTTAGGAATGGAATGCATGAAGTAGACGTAGTTCAGGAAACGCTTTCGAAAACAACCTTTGGCCAACTCAAGGAAGGCGATTTAGTCAATCTTGAAAAATCAATCACCCCCACTACCCTGCTTGATGGCCATCTGGTCCAGGGACATGTAGACACTACTTTAAAGTGCCTGGATGTTGAGGATCAGGACGGCAGTTGGAAAATAAAATTCGACCTGCCATACGAATATGCAGGTCTGGTCATCCCTCATGGTTCTATATGCTTGAATGGTGTGAGTCTTACTGTAGCCAACCTATTTCCGGATGCATTTGACGTTGCCATTATACCATACACATTTGAACATACCAATTTCAAGCATCTCCGAAAAGATAATCTGGTAAATGTGGAATTTGACCTGATCGGCAAGTACCTCTTAAGGCAAGCTGAATTAACTCAACACAAATAAAAAGGGCAGGAAATTCCTGCCCTTTTTATTTATTGATAATGAACATTAAGCTTGAGGGCAATTCAATTTTACGCCTTGCCCCTTGCTCTCTGCTCCTTGCAATCAGTTTTCGTCATCATACAGGCGCTCGACAAACTCTTCACCATCCTTTGACTTGACCAGCAAGTGCTCATATCTGAACGCCCCTGTTCCTGCAGGAATACGTTTACCTACAATTACATTCTCCTTCAGGCCCTGCAGATCATCACGCTTGGCAGCAATAGCAGCTGTGCTGAGTACTTTGGTTGTCTCCTGGAATGAAGCTGCTGAAATCCAGCTCTTCGTCCCAAGCGAAGATCTTGTGATCCCTTGTAACATCGTACTTGATGTAGCAGCCACTGCATCCCTGTATTCCATGACTTTCTGGTCGTTCCGCTTGAGGAATGAGTTCTCTTCACGGATCTGGCGCAGAGATACTACACTACCTGCATTGTGCTTCTTGGAATCTCCCGGATCAGTTACCACCTTGCGGTCGTAGATCAGGTCGTTCTCTTCAAAGAAATCATGACGATCTACTGACTCACCCTGGAGGAAACTTGTATCTCCCGGATCGACGATCAGTACACGACGCATCATCTGGCGCACGATCACCTCAATGTGCTTGTCATTGATCGCGATACCTTGTGAACGATACACTTCCTGGATGCCATTGACCAGATAAGACTGCACTGCAAACGGGCCTTTGATCGCCAGGATGTCACCAGGAGAAATAGAACCATCGGAAAGGGCCATACCTGCACGAACAAAGTCACCTTCTTGTACAAGTAAGTGCTTGGAAAGACCGATCAGGTATTTACGGTTTTGATCCGTCTTCTCATCCACCACATACATTTCACGGTTACCACGCTTGATGCTTCCAAATTTGACTACACCATCGATCTCTGATACCACAGCAGGATTGGAAGGATTACGTGCCTCGAATAACTCTGTTACCCGTGGCAGACCACCTGTGATATCCTGGATCTGGCTTGTCTTACGCGGAATCTTGCCAATGATCTTACCAGCTGTGATTTCATCACCATCAGCAACATTGATATACGATCCCACAGGAAGGTTGTAGTTACGCAACTCCTCACCATCCTTTGTGACAATGCTGATAGAAGGTATTTTCTTCTTATTCTTAGACTCAATAATCACCTTCTCTTCGTAGCCGGTCTGATCATCACGCTCTGTCCTGAAGGTTACGCCCTCTTCGATAGAATCGTACTTGATGATACCAGCAAACTCAGAAATAATCACGGCATTGAAAATATCCCAGTGACAAATCATATCACCGCGACGGATCTTCTGTTTGTCCTGCACCATGATCTTGGCCCCATAAGGAATATGATGTGATACAAACACACGGCCACCATCCGGGTCAGTGATTTTTACTTCACCAGACCTTGAGATCACCACTTCCTGCTTGCCATCCTCATCCTCATACTTGACAGTACGCATATCTTCAAACTCGATCACGCCGTCAAACTTGGCTGCCAGCTCTGACTCCTTCTTGGAGAGAGAGGCAATACCACCGACGTGGAACGTACGAAGGGTAAGCTGTGTACCAGGCTCACCGATACTCTGTGCAGAAATAATCCCTACGGCATCCCCCATCTCAGCAATCCGGCCGGTAGCCAGGTTCTTGCCATAGCATTTCGCACATGTGCCTCGCTTACTTTCGCAAGTGAGCACTGAACGGATCGTAACTTTCTCAATCCCGATTTCTTCAATCTTTTCAGCCAGCGCTTCGGTGATATACTCTCCTGCCCCAATGATCAACTCATCAGTCACAGGATGTAAAATATCATAGAGTGAATATCTGCCCTGGGTCCTTGACGCAAGACTTTCAATCACCTTTTCATTATCCTTCAATGCAGAAGTTTCAATACCACGAAGAGTTTCGCAGTCCTCCTCCATCACGACGACATCCTGGGCCACATCCACAAGACGACGTGTCAGGTAACCGGCATCCGCAGTCTTGAGGGCTGTATCCGCAAGACCTTTACGCGCACCGTGCGTAGAGATAAAGTATTCCTGTACACTCAATCCATCAAGGAAGTTTGAAAGGATCGGGTTTTCAATAACCGCCCTGCCAGTATCCCCCGATTTACGCGGCTTGGCCATCAGACCCCGCAATCCGCAGAGCTGCTTGATCTGGTTCTTAGAGCCTCTCGCCCCGGAATCCAACATCATAAATACAGAGTTGAATCCCTGGTTGTGTGTAGACAACTCCTTCATCAGACTCTCTGTGATCTTGTTGTCAGCGTATGTCCATTTGTCAATGGTTTGGTTGTAACGCTCATTCTCAGTGATCAGACCCATGTTGTAGTTGGAAAATACTTCATCTACATCATCCTGGGCCGCCCTCAATGTGTCTTCCTTGATGGAAGGAGTGATCAGGTCACCAAGCTTGAACGATAATCCCGCCCTGAAGGCCCAACTGAATCCAAGGTCCTTGATATCATCAAGGAATTGAGCTGTCCTTGGGAAGTTTGTCCTGTTCAGAATATCCCCGATGACTTTCCGGAGATTCTTCTTAGTCAACAGTATGTTGATATATGGAACGGTCACCGGTACGACCTCGTTGAAGAGGACTTTACCTGTCGTCGTTTCAATCAGTTTAGTCACCAGGTTGCCATGCTCATCTTCGACACGTGCACGGACCTTGATCAATGCATGAAGATCAAGTTTACCCTCATTGTGTGCGATGACTACTTCCTCCGCACTGTAGAATGTCTTGCCTTCACCGATAACTTTGACACCATCTGCAGATCTGCGCTCCTTTGTCAGGTAATAGAGACCGAGTACCATGTCCTGTGAAGGAAGGGTAACCGGAGATCCGTCCTGAGGGTTGAGCATGTTGTGTGATGCAAGCATCAGCAACTGTGCTTCCAGAATGGCGGCCTGGCCCAGTGGCACGTGAACGGCCATCTGGTCACCGTCAAAGTCCGCGTTAAACGCAGTACATACAAGTGGGTGCAACTGGATAGCTTTTCCTTCTACTAATTGCGGCTGGAAAGCCTGTATAGAAAGCCTGTGCAGTGTCGGGGCCCGGTTGAGCAGCACAGGATGTCCCTTCAATATATTTTCAAGGATATCCCAGATCACAGGCTCTTTACGGTCCACCAATTTCTTAGCAGACTTCACGGTCTTTACAATACCTCGCTCAATGAGTTTCCTGATGATAAATGGCTTGAACAACTCAGCAGCCATACCCTTTGGAAGTCCACACTCGTGGAGCTTCAAAGTAGGACCTACGACGATAACAGAACGACCGCTATAGTCGACACGTTTACCAAGCAGGTTCTGGCGGAATCGCCCTTGCTTTCCTTTCAGGATATCACTGAGTGACTTGAGCGCACGTCCACCCTCAGCCTTGACGGCGTTGGATTTACGTGAGTTGTCAAACAAAGAGTCAACAGCCTCCTGCAACATCCGCTTTTCATTACGCAGGATGACCTCAGGAGCCTTGATCTCGAGAAGGCGTTTCAGACGGTTATTCCGAATGATTACCCTCCTGTACAGGTCATTCAAATCAGAACTCGCAAAGCGGCCACCATCGAGAGGCACGAGCGGACGAAGTTCCGGTGGAATCACCGGTAAGTATTGTATTACCATCCACTCAGGACGGTTTTCCGTATGCAGATTTCCTTCCCTGATCGCTTCTACTACGCGCAACCTCTTCAATGCTTCTGATTTGCGTTGCTGGGAAGTCTCCGTAGCTGATTGGTGACGGAGGTTATCTGATAATTTCTTTAAGTCAATATTGGCAAGAAGATCAAATACAGCTTCAGCGCCCATCTTGGCGATGAACTTATTTGGATCCGTATCATCCAGCATCTGGTTGCCTTCCGGAAGGGTGTCGAGTACATCGAAGTATTCTTCCTCAGTAAGCAAGTCCATCACGTCTACTCCATCATCTGCTTTCACACCTGCCTTGATCACTACATACCTTTCGTAGTAGATGATTGATTCCAGGTTCTTGGAAGACAGCCCGAGGATGTAGCCGATCTTGTTAGGAAGGGATTTGAAAAACCAGATATGAACTACAGGCACCACCAGCTTGATGTGGCCCATACGCTCACGCCTTACCTTCTTCTCTGTTACCTCTACCCCGCAACGATCGCAGACAATACCTTTGTAGCGTATACGTTTGTACTTGCCGCAATAGCATTCAAAATCCTTGACCGGGCCAAATATCCGCTCACAAAACAATCCATCACGTTCAGGTTTATATGAACGATAGTTGATTGTTTCAGGCTTCAACACTTCGCCGTATGAACGCTCCAGGATATCATCCGGGGACGACAGGCTCAGCGAGATGCTGCGGAAAAATTGCTTTTGTTTGACGTGCTTCTTTTTAAGAGACATAGTCTATAGCTGTATTAAGAAAAGAATCAATTAATCAAATTTCACATCGAGTGCAAGGCCGCGAAGCTCATGCACCAGTACATTGAAGCTCTCAGGGATATGAGGTTCCGGCATATTGTCACCCTTGACAATGGCTTCATATGCTTTTGCCCTACCGATGATATCATCCGATTTTACAGTCAGTAATTCCTGCAGGATATTAGATGCGCCATATGCTTCAAGGGCCCATACTTCCATTTCACCAAAACGCTGACCTCCAAACTGAGCTTTACCTCCGAGCGGCTGCTGGGTGATCAATGAGTATGGACCGATAGATCTGGCGTGCATCTTGTCATCAACCATGTGGGACAGCTTGAGCATGTAGATCACCCCTACTGTTGCCCGCTGGTGGAAACGATCACCGGTATTACCATCATACAAGTAGGTCTGGCCTAATTCAGGCAAGCCCGCTTCGTTGATCTGGCCCTGGATCTCATCAAGCGCAGCACCGTCAAAAATAGGCGTGGCATACTTGACACCAAGCTTCTCTCCTGCCCATCCCAGAACGGTTTCGAAGATCTGCCCAAGGTTCATACGGGAAGGTACACCCAGTGGGTTAAGGACAATGTCAACCGGAGTACCATCCTCAAGGAACGGCATATCTTCCTGGCGAACTACCCTGGATACAATACCCTTGTTTCCGTGGCGTCCAGCAATCTTATCCCCTACTTTCAATTTACGCTTACGGGCAAGATATACTTTGGCCAGCTTCAATACGCCTGGTGGCAATTCGTCACCGATGCTGATATTGAAACTCTCACGCTTATATCTTCCGATTTCTTCATTGACCTTGATGCTGTAATTGTGCAGCAACCTGGAGATCAAAGTGTCTGTATGCTTGTCACCGGTCCAGCCTGTATAATCAATCTGGCTGAAGTCAATCGTCTTGAGCACCTTTGGTGTAAACTTATTACCCTTGTTGATGATGGCTTCCCCATAGATGGATTTTACACCATTAGAAGTTTGTCCTTTGATCAACACTGACAATTTATCAATCAGCAAGGTCTTGAGCTCATTGATCGCTACGGCATGCTTATCATCCAGTTGATCAATAAGTTTCTTCTCCTGTGCTTTCTGGAATTTATCCTTCTTGGCCCTGGCAAACAGTTGCTTGTCAATCACAACACCATCCGTTGATGGTGGTGCAGTAAATGACGCATCTTTAACATCACCTGCCTTATCACCGAAGATGGCCCTGAGAAGTTTCTCTTCCGGTGTAGGATCTGTCTCACCCTTTGGTGTAATCTTTCCAATGAGGATATCTCCTTCCTTCACAGCAGCACCAACACGGATGATACCATTTTCGTCGAGGTCTTTTGTAGCCTCTTCGCTGACATTAGGAATATCGTTGGTCAACTCTTCTTCACCGAGCTTTGTGTCACGTACCTCAAGTTCGAAACTTTCGATGTGTACAGATGTAAAGATGTCTTCCTTTACGATGCGCTCAGAGACAACGATAGCATCCTCAAAGTTGTAACCCTTCCATGGCATGAAAGCCACTTTGAGGTTCTGGCCAAGCGCCAATTCACCTTTCTCAGTGGCATAACCATCGCAAAGGATTGTGCCTTCTTTGACCCTGTCCCCCTTCTTAACGATAGGTTTCAGGTTGATACATGTTCCCTGGTTAGTGCGTTGGAACTTGGTGAGATAGTATGTCTTCAGATCATCTTCAAAGCTGACGAGCTGATCTTCTTCAGAACGGTCATACTTGATGGTGATCTTTGTGGCATCCACATATTGTACTGCGCCAGGGCCTTCTGCATTGATCAGCATACGGCTATCAAGCGCGACCTTTGCTTCAAGGCCTGTGCCCACTATCGGGGAAGCCGGTTTGATCAAAGGAACTGCCTGACGTTGCATGTTTGATCCCATCAAGGCACGGTTGGCGTCATCATTTTCAAGGAATGGAATCAGGGAAGCTGAAACACCTACAATCTGGTTAGGTGCTACGTCCATGTATTCAATTTCTTCAGGGCCCAACATTGGGAAGTCTCCGTGCTCCCTTGACTTGATCCTGTCTGTCATAAACAAACCGGTCTTGTCAATTGGTGTATTGGCCTGCGCAATCTTCAGGTAATCTTCTCCTTCTGCTGTGAGGTATTCTGCATTTCCCTTCAATACGACTTTACCTTCAGAAACACGCCTGTATGGCGTCTCCAGGAATCCCATCTTATTGATCTTGGCATGCACGCAAAGTGTAGAGATCAGACCGATGTTCGGGCCTTCAGGCGTCTCAATCGTACAGAGACGGCCATAGTGCGAATAGTGAACGTCCCGGACCTCAAAGCCTGCGCGCTCTCTCGAAAGACCACCTGGCCCGAGTGCTGAAATCCTACGCTTGTGTGTGATCTCAGACAGGGGGTTGGTCTGATCTAGAAACTGGGATAACTGGCTGGTGCCAAAGAATGAATTGATCACCGAAGAAAGTGTGCGCGCATTGATCAGATCAATAGGCGTAAATACTTCATTATCGCGCACATTCATGCGCTCGCGGATCGTCCTTGCCATTCTCGCAAGACCTACGCCAAATTGAGCATACAGTTGCTCGCCTACAGTTCTCACCCTTCTGTTGGAAAGGTGATCGATATCATCAAGCTCTGCTTTCTGATTGGTAAGGCTCACGAGGTACTTTACGATTGAAATAATATCTTCTTTCGTCAAGACCAAGGTTTCCTTGTCAATGTCGATATCAAGCTTACGGTTGATCTTGTAACGGCCTACATCACCAAGGTTGTAACGTTTGTCTGAAAAGAACAGCTTGTCGATAATACCACGTGCTGTCTCCTCATCCGGCGGATCTGATCCCCTGAGCTGACGGTAGATATATTGCACAGCTTCCATTTCGGAGCTGGTGGGGTCTTTCTGAAGTGTATTGTAGATGATAGAGTAATCTTCACCTATGTCTTCACGTTGGAGGATAATAGTAGACTCATTGGCCTCAAGGATCATATCAATATGATCTTCGTCAATGATGACATCACGTTCGAGAATGATCTCGTTACGCTCGATGGTCACGACCTCTGCGGTATCCTCATCTACGAAATCTTCCGTCCACTTACGGAGGATACGTGCAGCGAGTTTACGGCCGATTGCTTTCTTGAGCGCAGCTTTGCTCACCTTGACTTCTTCAGCCAATTCAAACAAGCTGAGGATCTCACGGTCAGAGTCATAACCGATAGCTCTCAATAATGTCGTAACAGGGAATTTCTTCTTCCTGTCAATATAGGCGTACATCACATTGTTGATGTCCGTTGCAAATTCCATCCAGGCACCCTTGAATGGGATGACACGGGCAGAATATATTTTTGTTCCGTTGGGGTGGTATGACTGGCTGAAGAAAACGCCTGGTGACCTGTGCAGCTGGGAAACGATAACCCGCTCCGCCCCATTGATCACAAACGTGCCTTTTGGGGTCATGTAAGGGATGTTTCCTAAAAAGACATCCTGCACGATCGTTTCGAAATCGATGTGCTCTTCATCATTACAAGACAACCTGAGTTTGGCTTTGAGAGGCACACTGTAGGTCAACCCCCGGTGCATACATTCTTCGATCTTGTACCGCGGAGGATCAATAAAATAGTCAAGGAATTCCAGGACAAAAATGCTCCTGGCATCTGAAATCGGGAAATTCTCCTGGAATACTTTATAGAGACCTTCGCTATTCCTGTTTTCAGGAGTCGTTTCCAGCTGGAAAAACTCCTGGAAGGATTTCAACTGAATCTCCAGAAAGTCCGGGTATTGGGTATTGAGGTCGATTTTCCCAAAATTGACCCTTTCTTTGGTGTGTAATTTTACAGCTGCGTTACCGGCCATGGATGGTTACGATTTAGAATGAAAACTCTCTTGCGCCAAATTCATGCTGACAAAAATAGCTGAGCCGGAAGGTGGATTACACCCTCCGGCCAAGCCTTGTATGAATACAATGGAATATCTCAAAGATGCACCTTTAGTTTTGGTGATATCAGTTTAAGATGAAGTAATAAGGGTTCCCCCCCTTTAGACTAGCTTATTTAAGCTCCACTTCTGCACCGGCTGCTTCGAGGGCTGCCTTTACAGAATTGGCTTCGTCTTTAGGAGCACCTTGCTTCAGCATTGCAGGAGCGCCGTCTACCAGGTCCTTAGCTTCTTTGAGGCCAAGTCCTAACAGTGTCTTTACTTCCTTCACTACCTGAAGTTTGTTGCCACCTGCATTCTTCAGGAAGATATCGAAATCTGTCTTTTCAGCAGGAGCTGCTGCAGCACCACCTCCTGCACTAGGAGCGGCTACAGCTACTGCAGCTGCAGCAGGTTCGATACCGTAATCTGATTTCAGGATGCTGGCGAGCTCAGTAACCTCCTTAACGGTAAGGTTTACTAACTGCTCGGCTAATGATTTAACGTCTGCCATGTTTTTGTTTTTTTAAAGTAATTGTCAAAATTGGATTAATATGGTTGAAAACTTGGAAGCCTTAGGATGCGCGCTCCTCGAGTGTCTTGACCAGACCAGCAATCGTACTGCCTCCTGACTTGAGGGCAGAGATAACGTTCTGGGCAGGTGACTGAAGAAGCATAATGATATCGCCAAGGAGATCATTCTTGGATTTGAGTGCAACAAGTGCGTCAAGGGTTTCATCTCCAAAGAAGACATCACTGTCGATATAGGCTGCTTTCAATACAGGCTTGGTGCCATCCTTGCGGAACTCCTTGATGAGTTTTGCTGGTGCATTAGCCGTATCCGTAAGCATGATTGCAGTCGGTCCTTCAAGTGCTGCGTAGACAGGTGCAAATCCACGCTCTTCACCTAAACTTTCCATGGCTTTGCGGGCCAGGGTGTTCTTTACTACGGTCATCTCAATCCCCTCCTTAAAACACATCCGCCTGAGTTTGTTGACCTGGGCGACAGTCATTGAAGATGCATCCGTAAAATATATAAAAGAGCTGTTGTCGAATTTCTCGCGCAACTCTGCTATGACCTGATTCTTTTCTTGTTTGTTCATCGTAATATGGTTTTAGATGACCTGCTCGTTAGGAAGGACGTGATTTAAACTACTTTGGGATCTACGTTAATACCCGGACTCATTGTCGATGCTACAGAGATCGTCTTCATATAGACGCCTTTGGCACTGCTTGGTTTGAGCTTTTGTATGGTATGGAGCAGTTCCAGTGCATTCTCCTGAAGCTTTTCAGCTGAAAAAGAAACACGGCCGACTGGCGAATGGATGATTCCAAACTTGTCCACACGGAAAGCAATCTTACCAGCTTTAACCTCCTGAACTGCACCGGCAATATCCATAGTTACAGTACCTGATTTAGGATTAGGCATCAACCCTCTTGGACCGAGGATCCTACCAACCTTACCTACCTGGGCCATAACGGATGGCATCGCCACGATGACATCAATACCCGTCCAACCTTCAGAAATCTTGGTGATGTATTCATCCAATCCTGCAAAATCAGCTCCGGCACCAAGTGCCTCCTGAACCTTGTCAGGTGTACAGAGTACAAGGACTTTTTTCGTTTTACCCGTTCCGTGAGGGAGACTTACGGTTCCGCGTATAGCCTGATCGGCTTTCCTTGGATCTACTCCAAGACGGATGTGGAGGTCTACAGAAGAATCAAACTTGGTCAGATTGACTTCCTTGACCAACTTCATGGCCTCCTGAAGGTCATAAAGTTTGGTGCTATCTACTTTCTTGGAAGCGATAGCCATTTTTTTGCTAAGCTTAGCCATTCAAAATTGTTTTAAAGGTTTTGGCGCAACCCGCCTGTTTTGGCAGCGTTACTCCCTTTTGAAAAAATACGCTTATAGTGACAGCCCCAACTTTCTGGGGATGCTTCATTTCCTTCTATTAGGACTTCACCGTAATCCCTTCCGGAGGGGTTCCTGTAACGGTCAAACCCATACTTCTTGCTGTTCCGGCTACCATGCTGATCGCTGAGGTCAGGTTGAATGCATTGAGGTCTGCCATTTTATCCTGGGCAATAGTGGTCACCTGATCCCAGGTTACAGATCCGACTTTTTTACGGTTTGGCTCGGCAGAACCTGATTTCACCTTTGAAGCTTCGAGCAACTGCACTGCTGCAGGTACTGTCTTGAGTTCAAACTCAAAGGATTTGTCCTTATAAACCGTAATGATTACCGGTACAAGTTTGCCGGGTGTATCCTGGGTGCGCGCATTGAAGCGTTTGCAAAACTCCATGATGTTGACACCCTTGGAACCTAATGCAGGGCCGACTGGAGGAGCAGGATTAGCAGCTCCGCCTTTGACTTGCAACTTGATGAATGTTTCTATTTCCTTTGCCATAATTGACTTCAGATCTTATTATCTAATTAACTGATGATCAAGAAGTTTTCTCAACCTGCATAAAGTTGAGTTCTACTTCTGTTCCCCTACCGAAAATCTTTACGATTACCTTTAGTTTCTTCTTTTCTTCATTTATCTCCTTGATGTCCCCAACAAAATCCTTGAAAGGACCATCGATGATCTTAACCATTTCTCCTTCGATAAATGGCTCTACCATAGATTCCACAAGCCCCTGTGAATCATCCACTTTACCCAGCATCCGGTTTGCCTCGCTTTCCTGCATTGGAATAGGAGTCTGGCGACCTAGGAAATGGATCACATTTGGCATATTGGCAATACCCTGAACAATCTCCGCAGAGAATCGTTGCGGGTCAGCCTCAAGTAAAATATAACCGGGAAGGATATTGCGATCCAGGATCACTTTTTTTCCGTTCCGTATCTTATACACTTTTTCCGAAGGCACAAGCACCTGGGTGACGACGTCATCCCAGCCTGCTCTTTTGATTTCCAACTCGATGCGCTCTTTAATCTTGCGCTCTTTGCCGGAGATCACACGTAAGGAGTACCACTTTTTGCCTTCAGACATTTGTGCTGAATTATATATTATAAAGTAGCTCTGTCAATTGCTTGCTGACCGCATCCATCAGGAGGACGATCACGGCAATAATCAATGAACCCACCAATACAACCTTTGTACTACTCAATAAGTTAGCCCAGGTAGGCCAGGTTACCTTATTGACCAGTTCGTTGTAACTCTCGATGAGATATAATTTTATCTGTTCCATCGTCTTTTATTGCTTCTTCTAGTTCCGCTCAATTCCATATTCAGCGGTCAATCTCTTAATTAGCAGGGAGGACAGGAATTGAACCCGCAGCCTACGGTTTTGGAGACCGCCGCTCTACCAATTGAGCTACCTCCCTAAACGCATTTACTCCCCGTGCCAGCCGCTAACGGATTTCAGCGGGGTATAAACCATAATATATTTAAAAGATTCCGGCAGGAAATTTCCCTTTGGCCATTTACCTGCCGGAATATTAATCAGTATTCAGTAATCAACTGTATTAGTCAAGGATTTCAGTCACCTGACCTGCACCTACGGTCCGGCCACCTTCGCGGATAGCGAAACGAAGACCTTTCTCCATAGCGATCGTATTGATGAGGGTTACTTCAAGAGCAACGTTGTCGCCCGGCATAACCATTTCAACACCTTCTGGTAACTTGCAATCTCCGGTAACGTCAGTTGTACGGAAGTAGAACTGTGGACGGTAACCATTGAAGAACGGTGTATGACGGCCACCTTCGTCTTTACCAAGTACGTATACCTCACACTTGAACTTCTTGTGTGGTTTTACAGAATCCGGCTTGCAGATAACCATCCCACGGTGGATCTGATCCTTTTCAATACCTCTGAGAAGCAGACCGGCATTATCACCAGCTTCACCTCTGTCAAGGATTTTACGGAACATTTCAACCCCGGTCACAGTTGATGTCAAAGGCTTTTCACCTTCTTTCATCATACCAATGATCTGTACAGTATCACCTGTATTGATCACACCACGCTCGATACGACCTGTAGCAACAGTACCACGACCTGTGATAGAGAATACGTCCTCTACAGGCATAAGGAATGGCTTGTCGATTTCACGAACCGGATTAGGAATCTGGCTGTCCACTGCATCCATCAGCTCCTTGATAGAAGCAACGCCATTGGCTTCGCCTTCAAGTGCCTTCAATGCAGAACCTTTGATGATCGCGGAGTGATTTCCGTCAAACCCATATTGCTCAAGGAGTTCGCGAACTTCCATTTCAACGAGCTCAAGCATTTCAGGGTCATCCACCAGGTCAACTTTATTCATGAAGACCACAATCTTAGGTACGCCTACCTGGCGTGCAAGCAGGATGTGCTCGCGTGTTTGTGGCATAGGTCCGTCAGTAGCGGCTACCACAAGGATAGCACCGTCCATCTGAGCAGCACCTGTTACCATGTTTTTTACATAGTCCGCGTGGCCTGGGCAGTCCACGTGGGCATAGTGACGAGCCATAGTCTCATACTCAACGTGAGCTGTGTTGATCGTGATACCTCTTTCTTTTTCTTCAGGCGCAGCATCAATAGAATCATAGGAGGCTTTTTTAGCCAATCCCAAATCCGAAAGTACTGAGGTAATCGCCGCTGTAAGGGTCGTCTTCCCGTGATCTACGTGACCAATAGTACCGATGTTTACGTGAGGCTTGGTCCGCTGAAAGGTTTCTTTTGCCATTGATGTTGTTTTTAAAAGCTATTAATTAACGAAATACTGATTTCTGATTCTATTATGTTTATTGCATTGATAAGCGTCTGAGCCAATGAAGGGAATTGAACCCTTGACCCCTTCCTTACCATGGAAGTGCTCTACCCCTGAGCTACATCGGCTGGTACCACAACCTTCGTTGCAGTATTAAGTGAGCGGGCGATGAGACTCGAACCCACGACCCTCAGCTTGGAAGGCTGATGCTCTACCAACTGAGCTACGCCCGCACATTCAATTCTTTCAAATCTCACCCTCCTTTTAAACTCCAAAGGGTCATTCTCAGCCAGCCGGCAAACACTTAAGTCTGCAGGCTTGCTGCTCATTGTGGGGGTGATAGGACTCGAACCTATTCAGTCAGAGACACCAGATTTACAGTCTGGCCCGGCTCTCCAACTCCGGCGCACCCCCTCTCCATTTTACTTTCGTTACCCCGTCAGGGTCTGTAGAGCCAGTAGAGGGACTCGAACCCCCGACCAGCTGATTACAAATCAGCTGCTCTACCAACTGAGCTACACTGGCATATGAAAAAAGCCATTCTTCCCTGGAGGATAATCCCCAAGGGCTTTCCTGATCTTTCAGCGTCAACGATTACATGATTCCCCAAAAATGACAAGAGGAGCAGCGAAAGTTTCCTTCACATTTCAAAATGGATATTTTCACCCCTTTGATAAAAGACCAAATAACACTTGTTATCGGACTGTATATCAATGGGTTAGATATACTTTTACAGGGCTTTCCCCGAAAGCGAATGCAAAGATATAACTATTCTAAGATTTTAATATGATTGGACGCCAATAATTTTCTATACAGGGGAAGTCCTGGCCCCATGGGATTTGTCCTGGACCCGCTCTTTATGCTTATTGAGCTGTCTTTTCATATTGTCCACCGCAGCATCCGTCGCAGCCTCAAAGGTCTTACTGGTTTCTGTTGCCACCAGGGTATCCCCGGGCACCATCAGCTTTATTTCAACGATTTTATCCCGGACCTGGCCAGAATTCTCCAGTTTGAGAAATACCTGGGCATCTGTAATCCTGTCAAAAAACTGACTGAGTTTTGATGATTTCTTCTCGATATAGTCAATCAGTTTCTGATCAGCGTCAAAATGTACGGCCGTTAAATTAATCTTCATGTCTAGTGTTTTTATACGTTAAGTACATTAATGGATAGTCAATTATTTACTTGATCAGCCTGGACGAAGGGTGCGCCTGTCGGTAGACCTCCTTTATCCTGGCTATAGAATTATGCGTATACACCTGGGTAGCCGCAAGGCTCGAGTGCCCAAGAATCTCTTTGACAGCATTCAACTCTGCCCCATGATCCATCAGATGCGTTGCCATACTATGCCTCAACACGTGCGGACTCTTCTTGTCAGCCGTGGTGACTGCCCCAAGCATCGTCACTACCCTATTATAAACGAACTTTGGGTAACATGGTTTTCCAGCATCAGTGAGAATCACATGCCCCGCCTTATCCATCCATTCCGTCTCCTCCTCTTCCTTCTTCCTGAGTAGATCTAAGAGGGATAAGACCTCCTTATTGACCGGAACCTGCCTGTGCTTCTTGCCTTTACCAAGTATCTTGAGCATGCCCCGTGATGAATCGACGTCTACCCACCTGAGCCCTATCAACTCACTCCTCCGAAGCCCTGAACCATAGAGCAAGGCAATCATGGCCTGGTCACGCAGCCCTGTATAGGTGATTTCTTCCTGCAATGCTGTTAGAGAAACCCACAAATGCTGAATTGTTTTCTCCGGGAGAGCCTTCGGTAATCGCTCAGGGATCTTAGGCAAATGAACCTTTTGGAGGGGATTGTGGGTGATCCATTCCTTTCGTCTCATCCAGGTATACAGATGGGTTAGTGCCGACAATTTCCGCCTTATCGAGACCGTCTGCATTTTCTGGCCCAGAAGGGAAACTACCCAACTCCTGATGTGCTGGTGGGATATATTTTTTAACTCAGTTTCACCGTATTGACGGTCGGTGTATAAGGCAAATTGCCTGATATCACTGAGATAACCCTCAATGGTGTGAACTGAATATCTCTTTTCATATTTCAGGTAATCCCCAAATCCCGTCAACAATTCTTCCTGATTCAATCTTTGGACTTAAAAATGTTCTATTGTGTTTCTATCATGAAATGTACCAACTTTCACGATCAAAGTCAAGTAAAAAACGCTTACAAGGGTAAAAAAAGTGCCAAATTCTCTGCCGGCAATAAAAAAAGCCACCCGGCGACGGGTGGCTTTTCTATTGTTCAGATGACTTCTATATCAATGCTCATCTTCAAGGAATCCGGTACGACGGTATCCGGCTACTTCATAAATTGTTCCCGGATCATCGGTAAACTCAATTTTGAAGTAGATACTGTCTGTGACATTGCCCCCTGTAGTGGTGGCTGCCCCTGGAAGTATCTTTCCATCAGTAATGTTCACCTTGATGTCGTATGCGATATTCTGGAGATCAGTACCTCCAAATGTTTTCGCATCCAGATTAAGTGGTGATTTCACCTTATAATCCCATTGATTGCCATTGTCAGTGATCAGGAACTCATTGGCCACGTTGGCAGCAGTATTAGAAGTGGTAATCAATGAATAACCACCCCCTACATCACCGGCAACGTTAAAAGTTGTAAACCATTCACCGGCAACAGCCTGGGTTGCAGTACCCCCTGGATCCGGATCATCTCCAAGATCACAAGACATCAAACCGATGGTCAGGAATGCTACTAGTATCAATAACTTATTTTTCATGTGTCAATTTTTTTGGATGAATTAAAGTGCCACCTGAGTTAAAGTGACATCAAAAGCAAAGCCTGCATCCCAGTCACTGGTGAAGTGAATGGTCTTCGTGGCAGGATCAACTGTCATAGACGTCATCGTACAAGCACCACCAAACGCGCCAACAGGAACAGGACCACTGAAACTGAACGTGTTTGAAGGTATGTCAGTGGCAGTGACAATAACGCCTGGTGCACGGTAGTCAGAACCATACGCGCGGCCGAACTCATAATAGCCACCTATCGCGCAGGATACTTCATACTGGTTGGCACCAACCTTACGGATCAACACATACTCCATGTCAAAATACTGAGGATTGACAGCACCATTCCTGATCACGGTTGAAGAGTAAAGTCCTTCGATGCTGCTTACCAGATCGCCAGTGCAGGCTACCCAGAAAGTACGAACGACCTCACCTGCATATCCATCCTGATTGACAGCAGAGGTAGTCTCCACATAGATGTCCGCCTTGTTGATATCTACAGAAGGTACTGTGCCCGAAATACCCTTGGTCACAACGGTTAGTGGCAATTCCTGGCCATTTTCAGTCGCTACGATTGGTGGTATTTCAAAATCTGAAGCACATGGTATGATCGCAAAATCACCACCTTCATATACAAATGTCGGAAAGTAGGTGATCCTGGATATATTTGAAATTTCAGGTTCATTATTACAACTTGAGATTGTAAACAATGCGCCAAATACGAAGGAGACTTTTATTAGATTGATTATACTTTTCATATTCATTTAGGTTTTATGATGATTTATTGTGCCCACCAAACTGGTACTGTCAATCCTACTTCATCAGGGATATTCTGATTGGTATTTCTTTCCAGTTCTGGCCAAACCAATCGTTTTGGGAATACGCCTTCAGCAGTTTTACCACCAACTGACCAGGTAAATGTACCTGGGATATAATCGGCCGGAGGATTGAATGGGTCTATTACGCCATTGCCATTAAAGATGGCTGGAACGCCAGTCCGCAGTTGATCCCAGAAAGCCTCATAACCTCTGTCTACAAGGGATGCCCATTTCTGAGTGATAATCGCCTTGATGTTTTCATCCAGGCTTCCATTTGGATACTCATAGATACCACCGGCTGCAACGAGAGCAGAACAATCTGTTCCTACGCGAGCACATGCTGCATTTGTAGCCGCATCATAATAAGATTTAGCTTCTCCTGCGTTACCATAACGTGCATTTGCTTCAGCAAGCATAAACATCACCTCATCTGCTGTAAATAAATAAACAGCACGATCTGCTTGTAATACAGCTACATCCGGCTGTTGCTCTGCCACAACAGGTGTAGGGGCATCAAACCACCCTTGCCACAGGCCGAAGTGGCCCGTTGTACCTGGTACAAAATAAGCATCCAACCTTGGGTCACTGTTTTCCTGTAAGAAGGAAACTAATGTACGGCTACCACGGAGGTTAGTCTTCACGTTGAGTTGTCTTACATTGGATTCGTAGATAGGATTACTCTTATCTGGAAGATCAACAAATACGTCAATCTTAGCGTCCTGAGTAAGGAAATTTCCGGAATTGAGCAACGCAGAAATCGCAGTTCCTGCACCGGCGTTATTCACCTTTGTCTGGCGCAACCAGAGTTTGAGTTTAAGGGTATTGGCAAACTGTGTCCAGGCTGCAATCTGATCAGCTTCGGCTAATGAACCGAAAACAAAATCAGATGAAATCTGTGTAACACCATCCCCACTGAAATCCTTTGCCAATGCGGCATCAAGACGAGCTACTAGGTCAGCATAGATCGCATCACCATCCTGAAAGTGAGGTGCGAAATTACCCCCTACTCCATCTAGCGCTTCTGCATAAGGAATCTTATCATACCAATCCACCAGCATCTGGTAGGTGAAAGCAGTAAGACAAACCGCCTGAAGATTCAGGTTCCAGTTGCCTGTTGTAACTGCTTCCTTTTCAATCTTGGCAAGGTCAACCAACGCGCCGGCATACAATTCCTGCCATGCGGTCTGATAATCCAGCCTTGTAAGGTCATAACGATCCTCATCTCTGTATTGGCTGGCTACATGGCTCTGTGCCCAATGCTGGGCCCAAAGGCCACCGACAACAGCATAATCAGCGTTGATGGTCGTTGCTATAGTGATTTCGGCTGAAGGCAATGTCAGGGTAGCAGGAACACTACTAGGGTTGTTCGGATCATCATTGATATCAAGATAATCGTCACAACTCACTATACTCATGACGAGCAATAAGCCAAATAACGATGCAAATATATTTTTCATATTTCCTGTTTTTTGAATTAGAAGCTAAGTTTTAAAGCAAGACCATAGGAAGCTGATGTAGGTAATCCACCAAACTCTCCAAGCTGTCCGCTAAGGCCTGTTCCATAGGTTGAACCTTCAGGATCAACGAAGTTGTTCTCCGCAGGTGTCCAAAGAGCCAGGTTACGTCCAAATGCCGTAAGGCTGGCACCACCAATCTTAGCTTTGTTGGTTAATGAACTTGGGATGTTGTAGGTCAAAGACACATTCCTCAGTTTGAAATAACTGCGATCGATAACGTGGTTTTCTTCTGCTGCAAGGATTGAACCCCAATAAGTAAATACGTCAGCCCTTGAAACTGGGTTGAGGTTCTCACTATAGGTTCCATCACCATTGTCCACTACAGAATTAGGTACGATGAATGGCTCACGATCATTGTAAGAAGTATTCCATGCGTTACCTACGAAGTAGTTCAGACGCGCTGTATAAGAATACATCACACCACCACTACGGTAATCACCATTAGCACTTAAAGAAAATGCACCAACATTCAAGGTAGTACCAATTCCGAGCATATAGTCAGAGTTGATAGAACCCAGGTAATGTTGATTTGGATCAGACACTGGCAATCCATTGTCATCCACAACCGGACGACCATCATCTGTATACAATGCTCCTGCAGAGTAAACTGCGCCAAGAGGTTTCCCAACTTCAGCGACAAGGTTAACACTATAAGAATTGTTCAAGATAAGACGTGTAGCATCTGTGTCTCCAAGGGAGTTCACATTGTTGTTGTTCTTGGTATAAGTCACATTTACTTCCCATGACCAGTTGCGGCCTTTCAATGGAAGCATATTGACACCTAACTCGATACCCTTATTCTCAACTTCACCAAGGTTAGTCACCTGACGGGTATAACCAGTTGAAGGAGGTAAGGCTACGTCAATAATCTGGTCAGATGTGACCCTGTCATACCAGGAGAAGTCAAATCCAAGGCGATTGTTGAATAAGCGGAGATCTGTTCCAAACTCAAGCTCTGAGGTCAACTCAGCCTGTAACTCAGGATTACCAAGGCGGTTGCCCGTTTCAAATCCATTTTGACCTGCGATCGGGAACTTGATCGAAGCAAATCCTGCATTAGCCTCTCCAGCTACAAATACTGGGTTGATCAGGTATGGACCTGTGTCATTACCCGCAAGGGCATAACCGGCCCTGACCTTCCAGAAAGAAAGGAATGAAGTTGATGGTATCAGTTTCTCTGTCAGGATAGCAGATACTGCTACAGATGGATAAAAGAAGCTGTTGTTATCAATAGGCAGTGTGGATGACCAGTCATTACGTGCTGTCAAAGTCAGGTACAACCAATCATTCAAGCCTAATGTAGCAGATCCGTACACACCAACTGAACGCTCTTTCCTTTGCGCATCATTAGATGTAGGAGGATTTGAAGAGTTAGACAGGTTGTAAAACTCTGGTATGGTCAGGTCAGTTTCATAAGTAGAGATATACTTGAGTGCACGTTGGTTGATGTTCAGACCACCGATGAGGTCAAGGGACCATGGTGATGACCCGCCGGCAGTATTGTAACGGCCGAAAAGGTTGAAATCCAACTGCTCTGTATTAGTCTGTGATTCTGTGATCTTACCAACAACATCATTTGCAGATGAGTTTGGCGAACCTGGTGTAATACGGATTGGGTTACCCCAGTCGAGAAGGTTTGCTGAGCTGAAGTCAGTACCTAACCTACCGGTGATACCAAACTTCTGGGTAAACTGGTAAGTAGCCCAGGCGCTTGGAATAAACCTGTTTTCGTTGTAGTCATTACCTGCGCGATCCAGTACTAAGTATGGATTGGAGGCATATGGAGTAAAGTAGTTGTCTGCATTGTAGAACTTGTTGTTGAAATCTGCATAATCCACGATCGCATGGTCACGTGGAATCTGAATGATTTCCTGAGCCAGTGTAGCACCTGCTCCTGCATCATCTCCCTGGCCGGTAGCAATTACTTCCGCCTTCTTGTTGATGTATTCCATTGCAGCTCCGATGGTCAGCTTGTCTGCTGTAAATTCTGTACGGGCAGAGAAGTTGTTACGGTTGTAGGTGTCCTTGTCTCCTGGGACAATACCATTTTCCTGGGTATTACCATAGGAAACACGGAAAGTCAGGTTGTCAGTACCGCCAGATAAGGTCAGACTGTTGGACAATGCTGTACCTGGATCATAGAAATCACGAAGGTTGTTTTCTACAAGTGAATATGGCTTGATCAACCTGGAATTGTCAACAGTATTTCCCCAGAGACGATCCTGGTTATCAAACTTTGGTCCCCAGCTTCCGTTTTCGTTACGGGCCCAGAGGCCTGACCAACCCTGGCCAAAGTCGTTTTGCATGTGCTGCACACGATTGACAGTAGAGCCCGAAAACGAGCCTGCATAATCAACCCTTAATTTCTGGTTTTTCTTACCGGATTTAGTGGTAATGAGGATAACACCTGTACCACCACGTTTACCATAAATGGCTGTAGCAGCTGCACCTTTCAACACGGTAATGCTCTCGATATCGTTTGGATTGATATCATTAGCCTGGTTACCGAAATCCTGTGACCTGTTGAAATCATCGTCAGGATTAATCTGGGTGGTAGCTGATGTGTTTGTCCTGTTATTGATAGGTATACCATCCACAACAATGAGGGCGGTATTGTTACCGGTCACAGATCCATAACCACGTAAATTGATTTCAGAACTTCCCCCAGGTTGTCCACTGGAGTTAATGGTAAGACCGGCAACCCGCCCTGAAAGCGCGTCAAACGTCCGGTTGTTACTGGTTTCGGTGATGTCGGTTGACGAAATCTCCGTATACCCGTAACCTAAGGATTTGGATTCTCTTTTGATACCCAAACCGGTGACTACTGCCGCTTCAAGGGTCACCCCTTCTGCAAGGACAGCATTTACTACACTGGAAGCACCTAAGGCTAATTCCTGCGATTCATAACCGGTGTAGCTGATAACGATTGAATTTTGTCCTTCGGGCACACTCAAGGCATAGCGGCCGTCAAAGTCAGTTACGGTACCAACACTGGTACCTTTAACCAATACGCTTGCCCCTATCAAGGGCGATCCGTCAGGACCTGTAACCGTACCGGTGATGGCTCTCTGCGCATAGGAGGTAACGAAAGCGCAAAAAACCATTACAATGAGTAATGAAAGTCTTTTCATACTAATTCTGGTTTTGTTAAAGAAAGGTAATAGAAGTAAATATCTTAAATATTTCCACTTCATGGCTGCATCTTCTAAAAGAATTTAGACAGAAACCACGAAATAGAAATATTACGGGACATTTCGAAAACGCCATCAATAATATGAATGCTGCCTCTTATTTTGAAACAAAGTTTGGCAAAAGTTCATTATCAGCCTTAACCATTTGTAAATCAGATGTTAAGGATTTAATTATTTTTAACAATCATGGGGGACAGATAAATCGGCCTGTCCCACACTCAAAATGGCCTGAGTTGATGCTGGTACATCCCTATTACATTGCTCAGCCCATAATAAAGGGCATCGCACACCAGGGCATGTCCGATAGAGACCTCCAGCAGGTCAGGAATGCTTTGGGCATAATAGCGAAGGTTGTGCAGGTTTAGGTCATGGCCCGCATTTATGCCTATATTAAGGTCCGCAGCAGCTTTGGCTGATTCTATATGGTTCCTGATGGCTGTCTCAGGATCATTTGGATACATGGCCGCGTATGGACCAGTATAGAATTCAATTCTGTCCGCGCCGGCAAGTGCAGCTCCTTCTACCATGGCCGGGGATGCGTCGACAAAAAGAGAGACCCTGATCCCATGGTCCTTGAGACTCCTTATTATATTATGCAGGAAAGCATTGCTGGAGACTGTATCCCATCCTGCATCAGAGGTCAGGGCAGATGGACTGTCCGGAACAAGTGTGCATTGATGAGGTTTGTATTTGAGCACCTGGCTCATAAACTCCGGTGTCGGGTTGCCTTCAATATTCAACTCTGTTCCAACGACTTCCTTCAATCTTGGTATATCATTATACCTGATATGTCTTTGGTCTGGCCGGGGATGGATTGTGATCCCATCCGCCCCGTACGCCTCACAATCCCTTGCAACCTGTATAAGATCTGGCGCATTACCCCCGCGACTATTACGGATCAATGCGATTTTGTTAATATTTACACTGAGGCGCACCCTGTCTTGCTTCATCACAATATGTTTTTGCGTGTGGAAATGGGCAAACTTTAAAGGAATACCTATTTTGCACAAAAGTATGGCATGACAAGTTACGATCATTTCATAAGGGTCCTTGTTTTAGTAGGCTTTGTGATCACAGGCCTGCTGTTGACTGCCCTGATTTCAGCCATTGTCATGCTTTGCGGAGGGATGCACCTTGAGGAGATTATGAATATGAGCCAAAGCGGTGCAATGGATTTTACCCCCGGACTTACGAGAATTTTGCTTTTGACACAGCATCTCATGAGTTTTATCCTTCCCGGATTCGCTTTCGGATTTGTTTTCTATAGATCCGGATTGATGAATGGGCTGGACCTGGCAGTCAATCCAGGCTTCTTGCTTAGCCTGCTTGGCATTTTTTTCCTGATGGCTGCCTATCCGCTGGTCAACCTCAGTTACCTGGTGAATGAATCTATACCTCTCCCCGACTGGGCTAACTTGTTTGAGGATCAGGCCGAAGATACAATGATGGCCATCCTTGAAATGAAGACTCCCCTGATTTTCATAGCCAACCTGCTGATCATTGCCATCCTGCCGGGAATTGGAGAGGAGCTGATTTTCAGAGGTATACTTCAGAAACAGGTTGGCCTTATTTTTAAAAGTCCTGTCGCCGGTATATGGATCGCCGCTTTTGTGTTCAGTGCCATTCATCTTCAATTTGAAGGTTTTTTACCAAGGATGGTTCTCGGGGCTGTATTAGGATACCTATATTACTGGACAGGCAATCTTTGGGTCTCGATGATTGCCCATGGGTTTAATAATGGTATCCAGGTAGCACTTATCTATTTCACGGGAATGGATATCTCAACCTTTGACGAAAAAAACAGTAATCAGTTGGAATGGTGGATGCTGCCCCTAAGCATTGGAGTCATGTTCCTTATTTATACATCGATCCTTAAAAATCGCAGGGCCATTGAATAAGCCTGAACTTATCACCCGGAGCATCACTGGCCTTTTTATAGGGGCTATCTCTTTGTCTGCCATCATCTACTCGCCCTGGACCTACCTGGCATGGCTCTGTGTGATCGTCTATCTTGGTGCAAGGGAATATTTCCGTCTTGGAATCCATGAACCAAACGATTCGCCCGGAGTAAATTTTTCTGTAATCCTTATGCTCATCGTTGGAGCTACAGGCTATGCATTTATAATGGATGTCCCGCCATTAAATATTCTCCTTTTTCTACCCTTGTTCATTGGGCTCCGCTTCCTTGTTCAGTTGTTACTTGTAAAGGATGTCGCAGTTTTGGTCAGGTCCAACAATGCTGTTTTCAGCGCAGCAGCCTACATTGGTATTCCTGCATTGTGCGGCTGCCTGTTCCTGCAGGGCGCATATATCTGGCAATATGTGTTGATCCCTGTGCTGCTCATCTGGGCAAATGATATCGGGGCGTACCTTATCGGATCCCAGTGGGGGAAGCACAAGATTGCCCCCGTTATTTCGCCGGGCAAGAGTATTGAAGGAACGATCGGAGGGACCCTGGTGGCTTTATTAACCGGTGTTCTGGCCTCATTTGTTTGGCCTGATATACCGGTCTACTATATTGGAACACTCAGCCTCGCGACACCATTGTTTGCCCTGGCCGGGGACCTGTGGGAATCAGCCCTGAAGAGAAATGCCGGAGTAAAAGACAGCGGCAATCTCCTGCCTGGGCATGGCGGCATACTCGACAGGTATGATTCATTACTTTTTGTATTGCCGGTTGCTGCGCTGGCATATGCTATCTTTGTCCTATGATCTATCGTTTGCACAGAGAAGGGGTCTTCTACCTCCTCTATTCACTCCTGTTTTTCATCATCGCCCTGGCGCTGTTCTTCTTTTTCACTTCTATCCTTACCGGGCTGGTGCTAGGGATCAGCCTGTTCTTCCTGGTCCTGTTTATTATCTTTTTCAGAAACCCTCCCAGGGTCCATGGCACAAAGAATACTGATCTGATACTTGCCCCCGCCGATGGTAAAGTTGTAGTCATTGAAAAGACTTTTGAAGCAGAATATATAAAAGCTGAAGTATTACAGATTTCTGTCTTCATGTCTCCGCTCAATGTCCATTCAAACAGAAGTCCGGTGACTGGAGAAGTCGTCTATACCAAATACCATCCCGGTGAATACCTGGTGGCCTGGCATCCTAAATCATCAGAACTCAACGAACGTAATACCGTCGTCATCAAGAAGAAAAACAGCCTCATCCTGGTGAGGCAGATAGCAGGAAAGGTTGCCCGCAAAATTGTCTGCTATACACGTCCGGGTGCACTGCTCAGCCGCGGTGAAGAATTTGGTTTTATAAAATTTGGCAGCCGGGTAGATGTATTCCTCCCTGCTGATTGTGAAGTCCTCGTTAAAATCGGTGACACAGTCAAAGGTGGTATATCAGAAATCGCAGCCTTCAGCTATACAGGACCGGATTGATCCTTTATGAAATTTAAAAATAATGAAGGGGTTCAAAATTTTGAACCCCTTCATTATTTTTATTAAACAGGAATATTTTATTCTCCTTGCTCCTTGCCCCCTGCCCCTTGCTCCTTGCTGCCCGCTTCAGGTTTCATCTGAGGAAAGAATATCACATCCTGTATTGAGTTGGAATTAGTCATGATCATGGCCAGCCTGTCCATCCCTATCCCAAGACCAGCTGTTGGCGGCATGCCATATTCCAGTGCCCTTAAAAAATCTTCATCGAGCATCATCGCCTCTTCATCACCTCGCTTTCCAAGTTCAAGTTGTTCTTCAAATCGTTCACGCTGATCGATCGGATCATTCAATTCAGAAAACGCATTGCATATTTCTTTTCCGTTACAGATGGCTTCAAATCGCTCCACCAAACCTGGCTTGGAACGATGCTTCTTAGCAAGCGGCGACATCTCTACAGGATAGTCGGTGATAAAGGTTGGTTGTATAAGTTGGGCCTCACATTTATCTCCGAAGATCTCATCGATGATTTTCCCTTTACCAAGTTTTCCATCAATATGGATGTTCAGTTTCTTGGCAGTATCACGTAGCTGTGCCTCATCCATTTCACTGATATCAATTCCTGTAAAATGCTGGATAGCCTCAAACATGGTAAACCTCTTCCATGGACGTTTGAAATCAATAAGATGTTCCCCAACCTGGACTTTGGTGTCCCCATGGATATCAAGGGCAACTTGTTCTATAACCTCTTCGACCAGATTCATCATCCATTCATAATCCTTGTACGCTACATAAAGTTCTATCTGTGTAAACTCAGGATTGTGGAAACGGCTCATCCCTTCGTTTCTGAAATCTTTACTGAACTCATATACACCTTCGATACCGCCAACGATCAATCTCTTAAGATAGAGCTCGTTAGCAATCCGCATATACAAGGTCATATCGAGGGTATTGTGATGTGTCTTGAAGGGCCTGGCTGCCGCACCACCATACAGAGGTTGCAAGACAGGGGTCTCCACCTCGAGGTATCCCTTCTTGTTAAGGTAATTCCTCATTGTATTGTACATCGTAGTGCGGTCACGGAATACTTTGCGGATTCCAGGATTAACGACCAGGTCGACATAACGCTGGCGATAACGTTGTTCAGGGTCCTTAAACTCATCATGGGCTACGCCATCTGCATCTATCTTAACCACAGGCAGTGGCTTCAATGATTTACTCAGTAAGACAAGTTCGCTGGCATGAATAGATATCTCCCCGGTCTTGGTGATAAACGTATAACCCTTGACTCCAATAAAGTCACCAAGATCTAGTAGGTGTTTAAAAACCTGGTCATAGAGGGTCTTTTCTTCGCCCGGGCAGATCTGATCCCTGTTGATATAGACTTGTATCCTGCCTGTGGTGTCCTGGATCTCAGCAAAGGAAGCCTTGCCCATGATACGGTTTGACATCATCCGTCCTGCCAATACAACGTCCTGGAAATTGCCTTCTTCAGGCTTGAAATCCCTTTTGATATCAGCGGCATAGGCATTGACAGGGAAAAGCTCCGGTGGATACGGGTTGATGCCCAGGTCAATGATTTTTTGCAGGTTTTGCCTGCGTACGATCTCCTGTTCTGAAAGTTGAGCCATGGTCGGTTTTTAAAACAATAAGGCGCAAAAATAATTGTACTTAAGAGAATGAGGGTGATTCAGCAATATATATCGTGAAGAGTTTAATTTTCAGACCTTAGCCCCTATGTCAGCCACTGAAGGCATTTATGCGGAAATCCTGTTGCCCCTGGCACTGGAAAATACCTATACCTATTTGATTCCGCCTGACCTGGCGGATCAGGCGGTCATTGGCAAAAGGGTTGAGGTTCAATTCGGTAGCCGAAAAAGGTATGCCGGGCTCATCGTCAAAACCGGGGTCAGGAAACCCGAATACCGTACCAAAGAGATCATTTCCATACTCGACCAGGATCCTATCATCCTGCCCTGGCAATACAAAACCTGGCAATGGATGGCCGGTTATTATTGCTGCACTGCCGGAGAAATCATGAAAGCCGCCCTTCCAGGGGCTTTATTACTATCCAGTGAGACGATCATTAGGGCAATGCCAGTGCCGGAAGATGATATACTACAGCTTGGCGAGCCGCTCTACACCATCTTCAGAATTATTGAGCCCAGGACCTCCATCACCCTTGAAGAGTTACAAAAGGCCACAGGACTAAAGGCTATGTATCCGCATATTGTCAGGCTGTACCAACTGGGCATGATCCTGGTGGTCGAGGAACTGGCTGAAAAGTACATTGCCAGGAAAATAAAACTCGTGGCACTTGGAGATGCGTATGCCAGTGAAGCAGGATTGCACCTGGCTTTGGAGGAAGTATCAAAATCTGAAAAACAGACGCATCTCGTCTTAAGCTACCTGGCCGTTGCAGGAAAGGAACTCCCGGCTATAGATCCAAAGGAAATCCTAGCCAGGGCTGAAGTAGGTAAAAGTGTATTGCAATCCCTCATTCAGAAAGGGATATTCAGGGAAGTGATCAAAGAGGTCAACCGAATGGATCGCTATGGCAAATCGGTTGAGGAAGTTGTGGCTACACTTACTCCTGTGCAGAAATCAGCATTACAAAACATAAAACATCACTGGCAGGACAAGGAAGTTGTATTGCTCCATGGCGTAACCGGAAGCGGCAAGACCATCATCTATACTGAAATCATCCAGGAGGTCATCAAAGACGGCGGCCAGGTACTCTACCTCGTTCCTGAGATAGGCATGAGCGTACAACTCTTGTCCCGGTTAAAGGCAATATTCGGATCAAAGATTACAGTCTCCCATTCACGCTTAAATGAAAATGAGCGGGTGGATGTTTGGAACCAGGTGTTGAAAGGAATTCCGGTAGTGGCAGGAGTACGCTCAGGCATTTTCCTTCCTTTCCAAAATCTGAAGCTGATCATCGTGGATGAAGAACACGACAGCAGTTACAAGCAACAGGACCCAAACCCCCGCTATCATGCGAGAGATATGGCCATAGTATTGGGGAAAGAGCAAAATGCCAAAGTATTGCTTGGCTCAGCTACGCCGTCGATCGAATCTTACTATCAATCAGAAACCGGAAAATACGGGCGTGTTGAGCTTGAGGAACGATATCAGGGACTTGAGTTGCCAAGAGTTACGCTGATTGACCGGCGGAAAGATAAATCTGCTGAAGGTTCCATGTATAGTCATTCGTTGATTGAGGAAATCAAGAAGACTATAGCCCATAAAAAGCAGGTTATCATTTTTAAAAATCGTCGCGGCTATGCGCCAGTGCTCAAGTGCGGTGTGTGTGAATGGGTGGCGGAATGCAATCAATGTGACGTTGCCCTGACCTATCACAAAGTCAGGAATGTACTCGTATGCCACTTGTGTGGAACCACCAGGCCTGTTGTCAATTTATGTCCGGCCTGCGGCTCACCGCGATTAATCCTTGAAGGTCATGGGACGGAAAAAATAGAAGATGAACTATCGGTGATCTTTCCGGATGCACGTATCAAACGTATGGATCTGGATACGACGAGGGCAAAGAACAACATGGAAAACCTGATCTATGATTTTGAAAAAGGAAACATAGATATCCTCGTTGGTACACAGATGGTGACCAAGGGCCTGGACTTTGATCATGTGGGATTAGTCGGTGTGATCTATGCCGATCAGGCATTACATTATCCGGATTTCAGGGCGGCCGAACGCACATATCAAACGCTTGTCCAGGTGAGTGGCCGGGCAGGAAGAAAATTTGAGCAGGGCAATGTGATGATCCAGACCTACCAGCCAGGACATCCGGTATTTACAGATGTGATCCGCGGTGATTACAAAACATTCTATCAACGGGAGATCAAGGAGAGAGAGTTATTCCGCTATCCGCCTTTTGTCCGCCAGATTGCATTGACTATTCGCCACAAGAATGCCGACATGAGCCGTGAAGCAGCACAGATACTGGTGATAGAATTGCGTTCCTTGTATGGCGACAGGATCCTGGGGCCTTCAGTCCCTTCCATTGCCAGGGTGAGGAACCACTATATTCACATGATCTACATCAAGATTGAACGCGATGGAAAAATCATTTCAGCCATCAAGCATGCTATTAAAGAATTCCAGGCAGGAATTGTTAAAATGAAATCTTTATCGACAGTGAGGATCGGGATTGATGTGGACCCCTTTCATTAAGTGAAAAATGAAGAATGAAAAATGAAGGGTTAAATAGTATAGCTCAAGAATATTATCTAAAAAAATCAGGCCTGATACAACCTTAGAAATTGAACAACTTATACTTGTTTTACTAGGCATATTTGCCCTGGTCTACATTGGTATAAACGTTGGATATCCTCCAGTTAACCGGACATTGAAATGTGAAAGATGGATTGGGGTTTGGCGAAAGTATTTGGAATGGCTGCCCTGGTGATTAGCGTATTAAGTGCTGATCTTCCTGAGTAAAAAATAGATCTGCATGGCACTTATCCCCTGTATACAGTTCCTGAAGAGGGAGTCTCAAATACCCAAACCTCATATAAGGGTTTCAAATGGATATACAGCCTGTTCCAAATCCAGATGGCAAGATGTTCAGCTGTCGGGTTTTCAAGCCCTGGGATATCATTGAGATACTTGTGATCCAGCAATTCCTTTGTAGGTTCAAATGCAGCTTTAATGAGTGCAAAATCATAAACCCATCCCAGCTGAGTATCCAGTTCGCCCTTCAGGACAACGCGTATCTTATACGTGTGACCATGCACATTCTTGCATTTATGTCCATCCGGCACATTAGGCAGGCTATGGGCGCAGTCGATGGTAAACTCTTTAAAAACTTCGGCGATTGGCATTATGCTGCAATTTGCTTAAGATTTAGAAAAGGCTGGCAAAATAATAAAGGCACTGGATTGCTCCAGTGCCTTCTTAGTAGCGGGGGCAGGACTTGAACCTACGACCTTCGGGTTATGAGCCCGACGAGCTACCAACTGCTCCACCCCGCGATGTTTCTTTTATCCTTTCTGTAAAGGACTAATTATTTTCAGGACTTGAACCTACTACCTCTCGTATTGGCGAGCTACCAACTGCCCCACCCCGCTATCATCAGCCCCGTTTTTCGTTCAAGCGGGACGCAAATGTATGAATTTTTTCTTAAAAAACAAAGAAACCCGAAACCTGATCATATATTCCTCCCGGAAAGCTGTTTCTAAACTTCTTTAAGATCAATACTGACTTTTGCAATCACCTATGTCGCAGGTCCTGCATCCTGTTTCCTGCCTTCTATGTCCTTCTTTTCAGGAGCCAATCCTCCCCAGTCTTCCCTAAGGTTAACAATCTCATCATTAATCCACTGCTGTGACTGCCTGAGCAGGGTAAATGCATTATCTCCTTGGATGACCTCTCCAACCGACATCCTGACATAGGTCTTATGTTTGGCGAGGTGATTAAAGTAATGCTCTGCCATCGTCTCCGAATGATCCCAGTAGTCGGCTGTATCCATATACTCAATAGCAAATGGAATGATTGGTATTCCAAGTTCTGCAGCGACATCATAAGAGCCCTTTTGAAACGTAGCCGTCAATGGAGATGCATTGGTTTTGCCTTCGGGATAGATCATGATAGACTTCCCTTCACTCAAAGCCTGATGTATCGCCTCCTTTGTCGCACTACGACTCGTTTTGCTTTCCTTGTTGACAAATATAATTCCTGAAAGCTCCGCACCTTTTCCGAGAAATGGATAATTGCGCACATCGGCACGACTCACCGGATTTCCTTCAAGATAAGCCAGGCATACAAATGGATCCAGCGATGACCGGTGATTGCCAACAAATAGATAATTCCGATCCGTTGGAAACTTACCCCTTAGTTCTACCTTGTAATTGAGCACAAATACAAATAGCTTAGACCAGAGTTTCCTGACCTTTATCCGCATCTTATACCGGTTACCAGGAAAAATCCCGATCAGGGATACCGTCAGGAAAGCCAGGAAAGTAATGATAAACACCCAGAAGAGCCTGTAATAACCGCGTATTTTATTGCCTGTCATATCTGCGCTGTTAAGCCTTTTCGATAATGATAGCGGATGCCCCCCCTCCACCATTACATATGGCAGCCAAACCATACTGCTTGTCCTGGCTCTTTAGGTTGTGCGTGAGGGTAGTAATGATACGGGCACCTGAAGCACCAAGCGGATGACCTAGTGCACAGGCCCCTCCATTCACATTGACCTGGCTGTGATCGATATCCAGGACTTTTTCAAAAGCCATGGTTACTACAGCAAATGCTTCATTGACTTCAAATAAATCAATCTGATTTTTATTGAGCCCGGCCCGTTCAAGTGCCTTTGGTGCAGCGATTGTCGGGGAAGTCGTAAACCAAACCGGGTCTTGCTCAGCATCTGCGTAGGAAACTATACGTGCAATTGGGGTCAGCCCATATTTCTTCACCGCTTCACCACTGGCCAGGATGATGGCAGATGCGCCGTCATTGATGGTAGATGCATTAGCTGCTGTGACTGTCCCATCAGGACTAAAGGCTGCTCGCAGTGTTGGTATTTTATCAAAATCAACCTTGAAGCACTCTTCATCCTTATCAATGACTATTGCCGGACCTTTCTTTTGGGCTATCTCTACCGGTGTGATTTCATTCTTAAATAAGCCACCTGTGGTTGCCTGCTGAGACCGCTTATATGATTCAATGGCAAATGCATCCTGGGCCTCACGCGAAATCCCAAATTTTTGAGCTGTTTTATCCGCACTTACCCCCATTGCGGTCTGACTGTATACATCTGTCAATCCATCCTTAGCTAATCCATCGACCAGCTCGCCATTTCCAAATTTATAACCCCACCTGGCACCGCCAACATAATAAGGGATATTGGACATGCTCTCCATTCCCCCTGCAACAATAATATCGGCTTGTCCAAGGGCAATGCTCTGAGCGCCAAACATGACCGACTTCATACCGGATGCACAAACTTTATTGACTGTGGTGCATGGTACCTCATAAGGCAATCCGGCACCCAATGCAGCCTGCCTGGCAGGGGCCTGCCCAAGATTGGCCGAGACCACATTGCCCATAAAGACCTCCTGAACATGTTCTGGCAGGACATTAGCGGCAGCCAATGCACCTGAGATTGCCTTAGCTCCAAGGGCTGTTGCTGATAGCCCAGCCAATGATCCACCGAAACTACCTATCGGCGTACGTGTGGCTGACACGATATATACTTCCTTCATAAGCTTTAATTAAATCCTTATTGTGGCGACAAAACTAGGCATTCGGTTCTTAATCGGGGATATTGCCTAAACAGCATCTCCTCTTTAGGGTTCTACTATTTGAAAAAAACTCTATGTTTGCAATCCGTTCTGAAGCATTTCATTCCTATACGGGGCTATAGCTCAGCTGGCTAGAGCGCTTGCATGGCATGCAAGAGGTCAGGGGTTCGACTCCCCTTAGCTCCACTTAAGGATTCCAAATCGGAATCCTTTTTTTTTTTGCTCAACGGCTAGAGCGTCCCGCCACGCATCTGCAGTGCGGCGGGA